>JAABUH010001727.1_pt1 | contig 23006 bp, 41 predicted proteins | sample 5559121 | NCBI WGS metagenome assembly JAABUH01 (sample SAMN10711871, study PRJNA513364) | rock metagenome | isolation source: Antarctica rocks | place: Antarctica: Victoria Land, Battleship Promontory nord | collected 2015-12-28
GCGTAGTGCCCTGCGCGCGCCCGGCGTCATAGGGTTGGGGTTACCCTGCCCTAAACCCAACCCCAGTGCGCCTCTGGGCAACTTGAAGTGCGTGCAGTAAGGCTGGCGCACGTGCAGCAGCACATGCACTGGGAGGCGGGTAGGACGGGCCACAATATAACATAGTTATATGCAACACCACAGCAGCGTGTATGACTTTCTTGCACTGAGCAATCAACACCGCGCACGTCACAACAAGGCCAACAAATTACACCAGTCCTGCTGCACAGTGCCCACACGGGGTGAGCAGAGCAATTGCGGGGGCGCGTTCACAGGAGCCTGCCGCCAGCGCCGGGCGCACCCCAGGCCCCCCGGTCCTCGATCTCGCCCGTGCAGAAGTAGCGCGCGACCTGCATCGGCTTGGTCGCCATGAGCTGCACGACGTCCAGGTGCGCCGCGTCGCGCGACCCGCGCAGCGCCTGCAGCGACGCCTGCAGCGCGGCCGCGCCGGCGACGTCCAGGCCCAGGCCCTGGCGCCGCCCGCGACCCGCTCATGGCATGCCCTAGCTGAAACAGGCTTTCAGACTAACACGCCAGAGTGCAGCGCGCAAAATTTAGAGCCTTCCTTCCTCCGTGCTCCTCGGCTCGGAGCTTGCGCGTCGTTGCACTGCGGCTCTCACTGCAGCGCCGGCGCGTTGCCGGCGCGCGCCGCGCACGGACACAGTGACGTGACAAAGAAAGGCAAAGGAATCATGCCCGCTCTGGGCCGGAACAGCGCCGCGAGAGTGCGCGCGTGGGGCGGGCGGGGCCGTGGCGCGCGCCAGCTTGTCGCTGAGCGCGCCCAGCTCGGCCATCTTGCGCTCCAGCGGCGGCGGGTGGCGGCGCAGCAGCGCGGCGGCCGGCCACGCATCCGCCAGCAGCGCCGCGACCGCCATGTTCGCCTTGAGCATCAGCTCCTCCACGAGCTGGTTGGCCTCGCGCTGCACGTGCGGCTCGGCGGCCGCGGGGTTGCCGTCGGCGCCGAGCCGGAAGTTCAGCTTGACGTTGTCCAGGCGCAGCGCGCCATTGGCGAAGCGCCGCCGCCGCATGTGGCCCGCCAGCGCGCCCAGCGCGCGCACGTCCGCGACCACCTGCGTGCGCGCGCCCCGCGCCGCTGGCATGCGGCGGACCTGCGCAGACCAGACTGCGGCAAAGATCAAACCTCTGTCGTGAAGCACCCAGCAGGTCGCCCGACACGACAGCCCATGCGCGGCTGTGGACAGAGGCTCTGCCTCCAGCGTTTTCACAGCACGTCACTCTTTAGTCAACTCCGAGTCAGAACTGTACCCAAACCCGCCATGCCATGCGCGACCCGCGCCTCTCTGCTGACACTTGCCCACCCGGGGCTGCGCCCCGCGCCCACAGCCAGGTGCGCAGCCGTAAATGGTGGACATGGTTGGAGGCCCAGCAGCTTGCTGCAGGTACTGACTTACCCCGGGCTGTGCGCCGCGCCCGCGGCCAGGTGCGCGGCCGCTTCTGGCAGACAGGGTGAACACACATGCTTTCTGCTGACGCCGCCCACCCGGGCCGCGCCTGCGGCCAGGTATGCGGCGCCTCCAGCGCGACGGGCGGCGCGGCCTCGCCCGGCGCGCCGCCGAAGCGGCCCTCCAGCATGGCCTGCGCGTCGCCGTACGCCAGCTTGGCGCAGGAGCGGATGACGCTGCGGCCGGCCCACTGGCGCCGCACGTCGCCCTCGGCCGACATCTCCCAGACGACCGAGAACGCCAGGCGGTCCATGCCCGGGTTGAGGCTGCACAGCTCCTCGCACAGCCGCGGCGGCAGCATCGGCACCACCTTCTGCACCTGCAGAGTGCGCGCAAAAGCCTGAGCTGCATCGTCTGCTGAATCTGCGGCCCTTGCCCAAACCCTGAGCTGCATCAGCAACACCTTCTGCACCTGCATCACCCGTTCCAAACTCTGAGCTGCAAGACCTTTGCTGCACACGAAAGACCTCACTGTGTGTGTCCAAGATGTACAGTCACCTCGCAGCCCCGGCTGGCTGAAAAAGGCTTGAAACTTACCTATATGCAGTCGGCGTGCATGCAGCAGCATGCACACAATCCCAGGGCACACGCTGACATACACTGCACAGAGGCTCCCCCTTTGTTGACACACACAACCCTGGTCATGACCACTGAAAAGCCCCCCAAGGGCGCGCCAGGTAGGTGGACGTGCCGCGCTCGCGCGCCGCGCGGTCCAGCGCGGAGCCGGGCGGAATGAAGTGCGCCACGTCGGCGATGTGCACGCCCACGCGCAGGCCGCCGCCCGGCAGCGCCTCCACCGACAGCGCGTCATCCAGGTCCTTGGCGGTGGGCGGGTCAATGCTGAAGACCCTGCGCGCGCAGGCTGTGGTCTTCAGCAGTGGAGCAAGATGCTGCTGCAGACCCTGCGCAGGCGCAGCCTCACTCGAAACTTGCGGCCGCAGCAGCGCAGCGCCCCTTGGCGGTGCGCAGGCCGACACTCTTTTCCCTGCGGGCGCAGGCTGCGGTCCCGGTCAGGCAGGTGGCTGCAGCAGCAGCGTCATTTCATATGGCCGGGCAGTTGCCGCGCGCACGCGCGCGCTCCACAGCGGGCCCCAGGTATACGTGCAGGTCCGCCACGCAGGCCCATGAAGCCGCAGCCATGCCAGCCCGCACGGCAGCGCAGCCGCAGCGCCGCGCGCGCGCGCGCGCACCGCGCGGAGCGGAAGTCGCGGCGCCCGGCCAGCTCGGCGGCGCTGATCGTCCAGGGCACGGGCGGCAGGCAGGCGAGGACCTCGGGCCCGAACGGCACGTCCGCCACGCCCTCCATATCCAGCATCGCGCGCGTCTCCACCTCGATGCAGCCGGCCTGGCCGAGGCTGGTGCGCACGGTGGCCAAAGGGTACGGCTGGTCGGCCGGCCATGCTGCCAGCACGGCCGACACGAGCGTGCGCGGCGCGGCCGCGGCCCGCTCGTCCGAGCGCGCCTCCGCCTGCGCGCCCGCCGAGGGGTACCGGGCTTGGGTGTGCCCTGGTGCGGCGCCTCGCTGCCTGGTCACAGCATCAGCTGGGCCGCTGTGCGGCACCTCCTGATATGTGGGGTGAACCTGAGCATGATGAGCGCTCGAGTATGTATGCAAAACACAGCATTCCAGCAGCGCCTCAGGTACACACTGCATGCACAGAAGTCAACCTGACCTTAAGGCCAGCTTCCGCGCCCGTGATGGGATGGCCGGCGCGGTGAAGCAGCGCGGCAGCTCTGCAGCACGGCCGCCGCCGGCTCGCGGCCTACAGATCAAGCACTTCTGCACAAAAGCTCGACGTGCACGACCACATGGCCCCACGCCCGGCCCTGTTTCTGCAACAACGCTCCCGCGCCTTGAGCTCGCGCTTGAGTGCGGGCGGCAGGTCGGCCGGCCGCACGAAGCAGCGCGGCAGCCGCGGGTCCGCCGGCAGCAGGAACAGCAGCCCGCCGCCCGGCTCCTCGCGCAGCACGCCCACGAGCGCGCCGCGCCGCCGCGACGGCTCCAGCACCGCGACCACCTCGGCCGTCGCGCGCTGCTGCGGCCGCTCCGCCAGCCTGCGCGGCGGCCGGGGGCCAGCGCCTTGAGGACAAGCGACTTCAGCGCACTTGGACCCAAGTAGAGTCTGCTTACAGCTGTGCGAAACAGCTCCTTGCGCATGCCCCCATCTCTGGCTTCTCACGCAAGCCCGCCAGGGCCGGCCAAGTCGTGCTGCCGCGCCAGCCGCCTCCCTTCTGGAAAAGCCCTCGCGCGCAAGCCAGGCTACTGCAACTGCTGGTGTGGGGGCGGGAGGGCGATTTTCACCACTGCGGGCGCGGCGGCATGCAGGCGACGTTGCTCAGCTCCTGCGCGACATGTAAGGGGTATGCCAGCCGACGCATCGTGCAGGAACGCGACCGGCTCATCCGCAAGAACCCCAGGCCATGACCGAGCCAGTGTGCAGGCTGGGGAGGCAGCGCACAGAGCCGCGACGATGCGGAGCGCCTCGTCAGGCGTTGACGCGCGCTCCCACGGCGCATCTGCGAGCCGCGCGGCTGCCTTGGCGGCCGCCCAGTTGCCGGCCCCGCGCGCGCCAGCACCGCCCCCGCCGCGGCCGCCCGCCGCGCTCGCATCCGGCGCCGCGTCCATATCAGGCAGGGCGCCCTCTGCCCCGGTCGCTCCCGAACCCGCGCTCGCGGCCTCCGTGCTCGCCGCATCGGACGCCGCGCTGCCCCGCATCGACAGCCCGCTGGCCAGGCTGCGCGGCGAGCCCGGGCAGACGGTTGTGCTATCGGCCGAGGCGGCGCCAGAGAGGCTGGGGCTGGGGCTGGGGCGGGCGCCAGGCCCCGGCAGTGCGCCGGGGCTGGAGCCCGGAGCGGGGCTGTCGCCATGCGCGTCGCCGCCGGCGCGCGCATGGAGCGCATCGCTTGACAGCCTGCCCGTGCGCGCCTGCCGGCACGGCTCGGGCGCAGCGCCCGCGCTCCAAGCACCCAGCGCCGCAGCCTCGCGGGCCGGCCCCACGGTGCTCTGCCCACCGGAGCTGCCCGCGGGCGGCCCCGCGCCCGCTCGCAGCGCCTGCATGCTCTGCGACAGCGCGCTCACCGCCTGGACGCCGCCGGCGGCAGCACACGGCCCCGCCGCGCAGCACACCGCAGGGCCGGGCGTGGAGGCGGGCTCCTGGGCCCCCGCACCGCCGCACGCGCCCGGGATCTCCGAACTGCGCGCGGCGCCGCCGGCGCCTGCGCCGCTGGGCGAGGCGCTGGGGCGCATGCACGCGCCGCCGCCGCCGCCGCCGCCGCCGCCGCCGCCGCCGCCGCCGCCGCCGCCGCCGCGCAGCTCAAACCACTGCGGCAGTGGCAGCAGGCGCAGCGCCACCTCGTCGCCCTCCACGGCGCGGTTCTGCGCCTGCGCGCCCTGCCCCCGCGCAGCGCGCCCCGTCAGGCCACGCACGGGACGCGTCAGGCGAGGCGCTTGCGTCCAGGGTGCGTGCGCGCAGCGGTTGCGGTAGTGGCGCCGCCTGCCGCAAACATGCGCATTACCTAACCAGTGCCCAACTAAAGCGGAGGTACGTGCGGGGCAGCCAGCATGCGGCAGCTGCCCTGGTCGCGGCATTGCAGCGCAGCCTGGCCAGCACGGCGCACTCGTTCCAGTGCGGGCCAACACCGCGGAAGCGCACCCGCCACTAGGCCCAACACAGCAAGCCCGCCCGTTGCAGCACAGTGCCTTCGAGGGCGGCCACGTGGGGCAGCTCGGCACAAGCTTGCAGCGCAGCGCGGGGCCAGCGCACCCTGACCATGACGTCGGTGCGCAGCCCGGCCAGCGTGGCGAACGCCTGCGAGCGCTCGGCCGCGCTGAAGCGCAGCGCCGCCCGGAACGCGCCGCCGGCCTTGAGCGCGCGCTGCAGCTGCTCGCGCTCCCAGTGCGGCGCGTAGCGCGCCGGCCGCGTGCGCGAGCGCGTCCCGCGCCCTGGCGCTGACCCGGCGCCTGTTCCGGCGACAGCCTGGCTGTCGCGCGCTGCGGCGGGTGCAGGACGACACAGTGCGTTGCGGAGGTGCGCACGTACCCGCCATGCACCTCAGCTCTGAGGAGGCAGCAGTGTCCTGTGGCGGCCGCTGCACTTGGGACGTGGGCGACAGAAGGCAGGCTTGCGCTTGCACCTGAGAGTGGGGCATTGGGTTGGGCGGCCAAGCACCTGAGGGGGGCAGCGTGCGGCCGAGCGGTTCGGGCGGTGTGCGGCCGAGCGGTGCAGGCGGCTGTGCGGCAGGGCTGCTCGTAGCCCCAGCAGCGCTCTGAGGCGGACTCAGCACCTGGCGCGCCTTCCTCCCTGTCACGTCTGCCACAGGCGCTCGCGCGCACTGGCACTTAACAGCAGCCGCCCTGTGCACACAAGAGCGGCACGCATGATGTGTCTTAGGTCCAACCAGACAGGCGGCAATAGGTGTGTAGGGCTGACCAAGTTGCAGTGGTACTCACTGACACAAACAGTGACGCACCAGGCCTAGGCTCTGCGGATCCCTTGCCCACACAAACACGTATAGACGGCAGACAAGCAGGCACAGGCAGGCAACAAAGAGCCGGGGAGGAAGGTGGACAGTGCACAGCGCAAGCAGCGCAGTGGCCAATCGCTCAAGCGCGCGTGCCGCGTGCGGTGCGCGGCAGGCGTAGCAGAGCCCGGCGGAACGAGTCAAGCCTTCAGTGCGACTGTGCATCACGCGCCTGCTCAGGCGTCCACTGCAGGTGCGCGCGGCGCTCGCGGCGGTTTGGCCGTCCGCTGCCTGTGTTGCCCGCATCGCCGGGGCTGCTCGCAGGGCAGTCACTGTCCTCCTGTGCCTGTTGGCGGCTTGGCGTGGGGGTCGCCGCAGGCGCGGCGACGTCCTCAAACACAGGCAGGCGCGCTCCCTGCATGGTCGGCAGCTCCGGCGAGCCTGTGGTCGCCTGCCACCATCCGGGGCTCAGGCCGGGCGCGCCCTGCGATGGCGCCACAGCACCGTGCGCAGGCATGCTGGCCAGCGGTATCAATGGTGTGAAAAAGGATTAATAAACACTTGTCTTGATGAAGTACAAAGCAATCCTATCTTTGTATATAATACATCAAGCCACGCACACGCTGCTTGGGAGCTCCTTCTCGGCCCCACACAGAGGCGCTTTTTCTGCCAGGGTATGGCTTTTTGGTGGGGTTTGCCCTTTTGGTCGCCTGATACGCAAAGTGCGGAGTGGATTGAGCGCTGAGGAGAGCCTGACGTGCGAGAGGTTGCATGGGAGGAGGGCTGCAAGCAGTGTGTACGGGTTTCTGCGTAACGTACTTGGAACTGGCTTGAAGAGCGTGTGCTGCAACGCGGGAGACGCTTGGCGGGGCCAGGCGCGGAAGCGCAGGCGCGGGCGGTGCAGCCGGGCTGCTGCGACAACAGGTGCTCACAACAGGGCAAACGAGGCACTGGCTCTTGGCCTTTAAACATTGCCAGACAAATAGAGGCTGCTGCTGGGTGACTTAGTGTCGACGTTGCGGGCCTTTAGGAGTGGGTGGGTCGCGATACGGCGCCACAAGCTCATAATTGCCGTTTAGTAGAGATCGGCTCCCTGCGAGGTGGTCGTCTGCCCTTGCGCAAACGATGCATGCCCTGTAGCGCGGGTATATGCAGTTGCAGGTGCAGCCCGTCGGTTGCACGCCGGCCTCTCGTCGAGCCACATGGGATTTTGTGTCTGGCGTTCTCGGCTTGCTCCGAGATAGTTTATGTTGCTGATGGTATATGAGCAGCTTCCTGTGGCAAGCGCTCTGTGCGCGCTGTGTGGCTTGCATTGTGGCCAGCGGAGACACCACAGGCAGTACTATATGCGGGGCTTGCGGCGGCGCTTTGCTGACAATTGACTTGTTCTTCACGGATGCAAGGCTTGCGCGTGGCCGTGTGGGTACATACCTTGCACAGGGTGCTTTACAGAGGATTGCGGGTGGAATGCGAAAGGCGTTGAGTTGCGCGAGCCGATGCGCGAAAAGGGGGTGCTGCTCATTTGCTGCTTGAGCGCAAAAGGTCACGTGGCTGTTGCGTACGCGCTCGTTAGCTAGTGCGCAGTGCGGTGCCTTTAGGATTGGCTCTTGCCGCACTGGAGGCCTGGACGTGGAGGGGCTGCCATAGTGGATCGTGACTGTGTGTAGTCGGCAACAGACACTTTTGTGGCGCAGCGAGAACCTAGTGACGCTGTGTGGGTGATCCTGGTACCGATGAAACTCGCTGTTGCTGCAACGTTGTGTTCTGGTGCACAGGTTGTGGCGAGGAGCTGGGAGGGCGGGCCGTGCCCCGGAGGAGCAGCAGGAGGTGAAGTGCTTGTGAGCCTATGCCTTAGCTGGACACGATGATTGGCTCGCCAGGTGCGTACTGTCCGTCACACTCGTGCAGTGTAGTGTTATCTGTGCGACAAACAACAGTGCTCAAACCTTCTGTGACTTTGGGGAGGTAGTAATACAGGCACTGCATGGTCAAGCTTTGCTTGCAGTGTGCTGCACAGGAAACATCTGTCAATGTCAATTCTTATGGTGTGCAAGCGTGCAAGCGAAATGGAAGGCGCGTGACGGTTGCCAAGGGTTTACGCCACCAGCCTGGTGCAGGCGACCCCGTACCAGTTGCAATGGCCAACTACACAAGTAACAACACAGGCAACGTTGCAGTTGTTTCCAGGGGCAACGGTGCGCATTCTTCTTCCAACGGCTGTGCTGTTTGTGCTTGTGGTCGGCTATTGACCGCATGAGTGGTTGCGCTGTTGTGGCAGCAAATGGTCGTTGGTGTGGTACTCATGTAGGTGGCAAGGTATGAAGAAAAAGTGAAGGCACTAAGTGTATGGCAGCTTGTGATTTAGCAGTCAACAGTCCTGGTGCTCCGCAGGCGTGTCCTCAGATGCCGCAGCGCTGCTGCAGCAACTGCAGGCGAAGGAGGCGCAGGTAGCAAAGCTGTCTGGGACGCTGGCACACTACCGCAGCTGGGCTGCTCAGGTGTGCAGTCAGTTGTGTGCTGTCATACCGCATGCAAGTCAAGTGCATTAGCACAGGAGGATGATGCTGAAGGGCAGCAAGTTGTGGCGACCAAAGAGTGTAACGTTGCTGTTGGCGCCAAATATTGTGAAAGTCTGATGTTTAGTTGTGAAGTGCCTGCATGCCTTGGCTTGAGACTTGAAGGGCTGGCACCACAGAGTGATGCAGTTCACGTACAGGACGTGTGCGCAGTGGTGCGCTTGGCAAGGCCGGGCGTGCGCCTGCAGGTACAGAACCGGTACCAGGTGCATAACCCGGACGCCGCGCGACCAGCGCGGCGCATTTACGTCGGCGGGCTGCCGCCAGACACTGTAGACGTGCGTGCCGGCACCGGGGTCTCTCTGTGTCTGGCAGTGACCGGCAAGCTACAGGTTGCGGTGCCTTTGTTGCAGCAGTTTGCTCACGAGCAGAGCTTGGGTATCTGACAGGTGCTGATAGAAAAATGCTGACCAAAGGGTAGACGCCTTGTCTGCTTCAAAGGGTAGACGCCTTGTCTGCTGTAGCGATGCTCAGGCACTGGCGTGAGCGGGTCTGCTGTAGCGATGCTCAGGCACTGGCGTGAGCGGGCAACGGCTGCACGTGAATGTGTGCAGGCTGTTGGCTTGACAGGCTGCGCATTTAGTTGTGAATCGTTCACCTTGCTGTCTGTGCGCGCTCTGAAAGTAGCATTTGTGCGCGCGTTTTCTGCGGAGCCGCAGCAGGCAGAGCTGCAGCGGGGTGTGAATGACGTGGGGGAATTGCACAGTGCTGCATAGCAGGGGATGGTTGCACACTTGGCGCACACAGCTACTAATAAGGCACCGCTCGCAGCAGGTGGAGTTGCGGCAGTTTGTGAACGAGCTGATGGTGAAGACGGGCGGGGTCGCCCAGACCGGGTGGCCTATCGCGTCGTGCAAGATCTACCCGGACAAAAACTACGCATTTTTGGAGTTCCGTTCTGTGGAGGAGGCCACGAACTGCATGGCGTTTGACGGCGCCGGCTTTAAGGACTCCTACTTGCGGGTGCGTGGCCGGCTGCGTTGCCGTGGACTGTCCAGCTGTGTGCAGGCGATGCAGTGCTGCCGTGTGACTCATGTCACCATGTCCCTGTCACAAATGTGTCGGTCTACTTTTTGTGTGTGGCATTGTACATTCCAGGTTTTTTCAGCTACCTATGATAGAGTGTAGAATCGAAGTTGTTTTGATTGTTGCTGTCAGTCATTAAGGAGGAGCCTGGGCGCGATGTGACTGCGTTATGTAGCCATGGGCTGTGCGTCAGGTAGCTGTGACTGATCTGTCTTGCAGATTTGGATGTGATTGTGTCTGCAGATTACGACCCTAGAAGTGACATCCTGACTTCCTGTACTCAAGGCCTCAGGTTTTGGGGGGCGTTGGTTGCATGCTGCTGAATGTGTGCTTGAGCAGTGACGTCATTAGCAGAAGGCAAAGGCCTGTGTGCGCGCGCTCAGATCCGGCGACCCAATAACTACGACCCCAGCTTTGCGCTGTTTCTGGGCCCTACGGACCCGGACCCCACCATGAACCTGGAGTCCTTGGACATTGTGAAGACGATTGTCCAGGACTCGCCGCACAAGCTGTTCCTGGGCGGCCTGCCGTGTGACTGGAATGAGGAGCAGGCGCGGGCCTCTGCGCGTGACGCTCGTGTGCCTCTCGTGCAATGCGTGCGTAAAGAAGAAGGGTCAAGTGTGTTGCCCCTGCGCTGTTTCATGTGGTGGGACTGTGCCCCTTCGCTTAGATTTGCGTGTTTGTTGTGTGCCAGGTATCGAGCACAGGTGTTGCATGTTGCCAGGGCAAGCCTGACGAGCAGGATGTGACAGATACAATGCGGGTGTGCTTTGACACTGAGAGTGTACACCTGCTGTGCGCAGGTGAAGGAGCTGCTGCATCCCTATGGGATGCTGAAGGCGTTCAACCTGGTGATGGACAAGCACACCGGCAACTCCAAGGTGCGCGGTGTGGTGTGTCACATCTCAGTGGGATGCATACATGTTGGCCATGGCTGCTGTGGGTCGCAGCATTTTCTGGCCTTCGTGTCTGTGCGTATGTGAAGTTGGCAGAAACGTGTGCGAGCTTGCCACTGTGTTCACTGCGGCTTGAGCAGGGCTGCATGACAAGCGGCGCGTGTTGTGCGCGATGTGCCAGGGCTCGTTCCTTGCGTCGCTTCGCCTCACCCTCACTTTTGAGGAGCCCTTGCGTCGCTACGCCTCACCCTCACTTTTGAGGAGCTGTAAGGCCAAGCGCACGGGCGCCGTGCGCAGGGCTACGCCTTCTGCGAGCTGGCCGACGTCGGCAAAACGGACTTTGTCATCACCAACCTGAACGGCAAGCAGGTCGGCAATAAGTTCCTCACCGTCAAGCGCGCGCTGCAGCCCAGCGCGGCCGGCTTTTGAGCGGGCGCGGCCGCGGCACGCTAGTGTGACGCGGCCGGGGCGGCGCTGGCTGCGCCTCGGCGCATGTCCATTTGGGTCCCCCATCGCCAGGGCCATCCCCATGATATGGCCGCGGGCAGCACGTGAGGTCATCCGCGTTCAGGGGCTACGCAAGTATGCAGCCTTGGGCTGTCTTGGGCGGGTGGTGTGTGGGACGGGAGGGGGCACGATCACTGAGTATGACGAAGTTTTGCGCGTCGGATACATAACCGTGTGTCTGTGCTGGAGGTGGCACAGATGGGGCTTGGGCTTGGGCAGCTTTCTTTGCCGTATGTTGATCCCAGGGCTCATTGGATTGCCCTGCTGTTTGGGACGCCCTGTCCCCACGCTGGGGCAGGTTGGTGTGGGTTTGGCGCAGCATTCCCGGGTGTGTGCATGTGTATTTTCGCAGAACCCCTGCGTAGACTCATGTTTCAGCGCAAAAGCAAACCCTTGCGTGGTCTGTGGGCATTTAGTGCAATGTTGTTGCGCGGCCCTTCGCGTGTGGCTTGCCGGCTGCGCCCGCTTTGCGCGCAAGGCCTATGCCCTGCGACTCCCAAGTTGGATTGGGGCTCTGAGGGTTTTTAGCAGTAGGACCTCCTCAGCTGACTGCACCGCTCGCCAGCACACAGCATGACTGCGCGGCTTACGGCGCGGGTTAGTGTTTAGGGTCTGGCTGATCACCGTGGTGGCTGTTGCATGACGTCGGGTCACCACGGTGAGGCACATCACCCCACAGTGCCCCTCGCAGCTGCGCTGAACAGGCGCGCTTGCTTTCAGAACATTGAGGGCCAGGCTAGCTTTCCAGACTCGTTGGACGGCATGGACATGGGGTTGGTACTCTGAACGCCCTGCAAATTTTTGGTCCCGGGGGGCAGTCCCGGCCGCAGGGTGCTTTCACGGGCTGCGGCATGTGGGTGGTAGTCTGCTGAGTGCGGGCTGAGCTACCTCTGCCAAGCTGCGCTCTGTGCGCCGGATTTCAGTGCCAGGGGTGGCAGGAGTGCGAGCAGAGGGAGTGAGCCAGCGGCTGCCACTGCTGGCAGCACCGCAGGTTGTATCATCAAGCTCGGTCGTTGCGCCGACCTGGATATGACACGCTGGGGCGCCTGTCCTGAGACCTGGTTTTCCCCGCTGGGCGCTCACCAGCCCTGGAGGCTGTTATGCTGGGGTGCTGACCCCGGGCTGCGCGCGCCCCCCCTGCAGCGTGCCGCTGGTGTTCGTGGACGTCAACAAGGTCCCCGGGAGCCTCGTCTATGGCAATGGGATCAGGAAGATGCCCACGATAGCGGTGCGCGCGCCGTGGCGCTGTACCTGGCATTTGTTGGTTTGCGGTTTATCGTTTACGCGTCTGCTCGCTGGCAGGTGTACCGAGGGGGGAAGAAGGTGGCCGAGCACATTGCTGCGGAGGGCGGCCTGAGCGCGCTCGAAAAGGCGCGCCCTGGTTGCAGGAGCATGGCTCTCCGAACTCGGCAGCGCTTCGTTTTTGCATAAAAGCGCGCGCGCAGTTTAGCATGATAACCTAATTGTGCTGGGGTGCTGGGGGCAGGTACGAGAGATGATGAAGCTGACGCTCATGGACTGATGCTGCGCGCCGCCGGCTTTCTTTCTTTCTGGCACTGCCGTGCGTGGCTCATGAGTGTGTGGGTAGATAGGTGAGAGAGACTACTAATGAATCAGACTTTCTGGGCCATCCTAGGGTCTGACAGTTACAGTCAGTGTGTTCCACGGGCCAGTGCTGAAGGAGAGAGCGCAGCAGCGCCAGTGCTTGCTTCGCGTGTAGCAGACCGGGCTGTACCCACAGCGTCCTGTCAAACGCTTGCGCAGCTCTTGCGCCTCATCTTGCCGTGCCACCCAGGGCTGGGGGCAGTGTCGAAGGGGAGGCCGGAGGGGGTTACTTTCGGGCACGCCGCGATGCCTGGCCTGCGGGCGCCGCAGACCCCAGATGGCTCCACGCAGCTCGTTGCGCCGGCACGACGTGATGCCAAGGTGTGCACAACAGCAGGCGCGTCTGCAGGCACCTGGCACACAGTTCCTGCCTTCTACCCCGCAGCAACAGCGTCCTCATGTCGCTGCTGGCGTGCGCTGAGGGCGCGTAGCGGCTGCCTCTCTTTGCAAAATACACTGTCATAACCTGGCTCTGTCCTTGCCCACCTGCGCCTCTCAAAGCTCCCCCTGGTGTACCCCTGCACACATCCCCTTTCACCCGCGGTCCCCAAGGAGGCAGCAACAGCCAACCAGACCCCACAAACAGACTCCTGCACCCCTCCCGGCGCTGCAGGAAAACCACAGCGGCCAGCAGCCTCCTGCCAACATCATGTTCGACCGCCGGGTCGTGCGCGGGCCGACGTGCGCGCCGCCGCCGCGCGTCGCCAGCGCGCCGCCGGCGCCGCGGCGGTGCGCGATGCAGCGCGGCCCGCCTCGTCCTGCCAGGTCATGCAGGAGTCGAGCGGCGCACTCCGCCCGCCGCCCGCAGTCCGAAAGGTCGTCATCTACCAGCCCCATGAACGATATCGTGCGACGACATCCATTTCCAAGCACCCGCGTACGTCAGCAGCTGTGGGCATGTATGCCAGACCATGCATGCCAACAGAGAGCGTTGCATATGCGAGGACCTCTGCACACGCAAGGCGTGGCAGCTTGTGCACGCAGGCTCAGCCTGAGTGTGCGCTGCAGGCCGGCGCGCCGCACGCCGCGCGAACCACCCCCGCGCACGCCGGAGCCGGTCCCAGGCCGGCAGCATGCGGACTTACAGACGGATACCTTCTTGGAAGAGCTGACCGACGTGGTTGCGGAGGAGGTAGCAGGTACCAGCCGCACACTTGTGCATGACCCTGATGTGACTTGTCAAGCCGCGCTTGGTGAACATTCTGGCGTGAGCTGCCGGAGCTGGCTCAGCAGGATCACAGCGTGCAGGCACGCAGACAGATGCCTTCCTGCCGCGGCCGCCGACGCCGCGCTTCGTGCCGCCCAAGCGCGGCGTGGACGCGGCGACGCAGATCGTTGATGATGAGCTCTTTGACTTCGACTTTGAGGCTCGGCACATCCCAGGAGACTGATGCACTCTGTGTCGCTGCTGAGCGGGCACACGCTGTCATTCTCAGCCATGCATGTTGATAGCTGCATGGCCTTGCAACGTTGTTCATATGCAGGATGGGGTCAGGGAGTTCAGCGAGCATTGATTCTGCATGTTTGAATCTCTTTCATGCGAGGGAATATCAGCAATGACCAAACACCGTTTGTGATGATCTGTAGGCGTTGCTGACTCCATTACAGTGTAGCCGTGCAGAAAGAATGCCTTAGCTGTCATCAAGGCCATGATCACAATGGGCTGCTCGGGGTCACAGGTGGAGCCACTGCTGGAGGTGCTGGCCGGGCAGGCGCTGGAGCGCGCGCTGGCCGAGGCGCTGGAGGAGCGCGAGCTCGCTGCCCTGCGCGCGCGCCAGGCCGCCTACCAGCAGGCGCGCCAGCACCCGAGCCGCATGACAAGTCCGAGTCAATGCTGCGCTGTGTTGACTTGAAATGAGCTCGGGCTAGGGACCAGTATGTTCTGTGGTGACTTGGCGGTGCGAGCATGCATGCAAATCTGCATCGGCATGCTGCAGCAAGGAATACAGGCACTCATGCAAGCACTGGCTCGTAGACGTGGTACGTATAGCTCAAGCTACTTGTAGGCATACGGTGGTCGCACCTTCAGCCAGGAAAAGCAGACTTCTGCATGTCCGGCTTCGTGTATCACAACACCAAAGCGCACACTGCGCACTCAGCTCGCAGTGATGTCCTGTGCAAATGCTGACCAATGTATGCAAGGCGTTGCTGGGATGACAGGTCCGGAGTGCAGAGGCAGCTGCGGTGCAGCGCCTGGAGGCGGCCGAGCGCAGGCGCGCGGTCGAGCGCGCGGCACGCGCGGCGGAGGCGGCGGCGGCCGTTGCGGCGGCTGAGGCCGCGCAGCGGCGTGCTGAGGCGTCTGCGTGCTCGAGCGCTTTTTTGAGGGGTGCGCCATGTGGCGACCCATCTACTGTTCCTGCACACGGAGTGTGCACTGCTCCGTGTTTGCTAGTATTTCAATGTAGTTCCTGTCAAGTCTTCTTGCATACGGGTGCGTCAGATCAGAGAGTGTAATGCACACATGTGTACCGCGCTGACACGCATGTTAACAGCTGCTGGTCAGCTGCTCTGCAGCGCCCATGCCAAACACCTTATGTACAGGCGCGCTGGACAACGCATTTGCGGACCTGCATGCGCGCGGCTACTTCAAGGACCCCGTGAAGCAGGCTGTTGAAGAGGTCTTCCTGCCATGGCTGCAGGCGCAGGTAGCGCACTCATCCCTGCACAGAGCATGTGCAGCATTGACTTTAGGTGTGCACATCCACCTGCTGCTGCATGCAGAGCTTTGCGCCCTATGTAGCCTCCTTCCTTGACATGCTCCTGACTTTGTGCTTTGGTGGAACAGGCTGTATGTATTTCACACATTTGAGCCGGCAACGCAGATTATGATCCATCGGTGCATGTGCATCAGGCGGTGGAGGCGGCAGAGACGCTGGCAGTGGCCCGCGCTACGGTGGAGGCTGTGGTGGCAGGCGTGTTGGACAGAGCGCAGCGTGAAAAGGCCGCCGCGGAAACACAGCTGCGCATCGAGCTCGCTGCAGCTGCTGCACAGGCTGCGCAGGCATGCTTCTCGCGCTTTTTACAATCTATAGTGTGCCTAAACACACCATTCCGATCATTGCTGTGGCATTGGACAGGTCTGAGCAAAGCTGGCATGTACTGCAGAGCCTTAAATGGCTGCCTCATCATAAGGTGATAATATTGCCTAGCTGCCTAACAACACCCTCTTGCAGTGGTGCAAGGCAGCTGCAGCGCGGGCCAGATGTACTGCCGCGGTCCCTATGAAACGGGCCTCTGACGACCTCGAGCGGCAGGATGTGGAGGCGCAGCGCGCTGCAGATGAGGCCGAGCTCGAAGCGTGGCTGGTTGATGCACCGGCCGTCCTGGCTGCTGCGCTGGCGGCCACCCCTGCGCTGGAGGACATCGTCACCAAGGTGCAGCGCCCATGTTGGTGCTTTAAAAGCAATACTGCTGCAAGTCCATGCAGCCATGGTGAGAGGCGCTTCTCTGCACAAATGCAGTTCAGCACTGCACATGAGCTGTATCCGACGCTACTGTGCTTTCCTATATGCCAGTAATGCCTGTGCATGCACGGACACCAACATGCAGAACAGTGCGGGTGAGGACCGAGCAGGAGCTGCTCAGTGGCAGTGCCACACCCTCAAAGGCAGTGATGGTTCGCACTTTATCCGATGGTAGTGCAGGTGCGTGAGGAGCTGCAGCAGGTAAAGGCAGCTGTCTCCCTGCCGGCCGCAACACAGGTCGCAGACGACAAGCCTGACTCCAGGTTGCAGGTCGGCTGCCCTCCTTCCAGGAAAAAATATGCGGTCCATGCAAGTTTTTGATGGCTGCTTGTGCTGATCAAGCCTCCACAGGCTTTGGTTTTGGCCGTACATCAATGTCCTCCTGCGCGCATCGCATTTGGAGCCATGCTCATGCAGTCTGTCAGTGCACACCTTGCACATGCCACATGCGTGGCAATGACATACGCTGGAGAACTCCTTACAAAATCATCTGCATGGCATGCGCAGGATGAGGAGGACAAGCCGCACGTGGTCCCAACGCTGACTGATGCGGAGGTGCTGCGGGTGCTGGTGCGTGAAGAGCACGCCAGCCGCAAGGCCATGCGGGCGGCTGCACAGGTAGTGTTGGCAGAGCGTGCAGCAGCTGCTGCGGCCGCTCTGGCAGAAGAGGACTGAAAGTGGTTTTGCTGTGTGTGTATGCCTTATAGCAGGGGCGGTCTGCTATCTGCATGTCTGAGCCTGGCATTCATATGTTGCGGTAGATGAGCACGTGTAATGAAGCGCTGCTCATTGCTCTAGAGCACCTGTGCATAACTTTTCATGCAGTTGCGCTCAAACATTGTTGGCTTCTAGCTCTACCCGGTAGCGGTAGCCAACAATCCACACTCGCTACCACAGACCTCAGGAATGTGTGTTCTACGACCATCAGGTCAGGTACAGACAAGCTACAACCCACATTCATATGGCACTGTATGAGGCGGGCCTGCTCAGCCGTACACGCGGTGGCTGCTCACCCTCCGCTCTGCAGCCACACCTTTTGTACACTGTAGCACTCTAGCTCCATGCGCCGCCAGCGCAGCGGCAAACGGCCTGACACAGCACTGGCACGTGCATATGTTCTGCATAGAAAAGCCCAAAATAAAACGCAACTCAACACACACACCCAGACATACACACACACACACCAACTGGACCACAGCAAGAACATGACGCTGCAGCAAAGCCAGCCGCTGCTTCGGCACGCACTGCGGAGGCAGCTGCTACAACATCAGGATGCAGCAAGTGCGCATCAGATGCTATCGCCGCCGACGCGCTCGTTCTCGCGCTGCCCTGAGTGGCTGCGCCGCGTCAGCTGTGCGCCGGCGCCGCCGCCACCGCCGACGCCGCCAGTGCGATTTGGGCCACCAAATACTGGCTGCGCAGCAGCACAGCGACCATGTGTCTCACTACTGCGGCGGACCCTCAAGCCAGACCATGGCAAGATGCAGAGCTGTACACTCAGCTTACATGTAGTTGCATCGCGGCTGGGCCAGAAGACCATCACTGTGAATCTATTAGCATGGTGCATGTCTCACTACACAAGATGCCCCGCATTGCCATACCTGAACGTATGCACGACAGGTGGCAAGCACACGCACGCTGCCTTCTGTGCGGCATGCCAGAAAGCATGGCACTGCTTGCTTGCCATGGGCCGGCCGCGGCCACTTGCGCCCTGCTCGCACCTGCATGAAGCGCTCGTCGAAAGCCTCCCACCATTGCCACTGGTTGCCGCGCAGCCCCGTGGCCGACCCCGGTTCGCCGCCGCCCTCCTCCAGGCCGGTCCAGTCGAACGCGGCCTCCGGCGCGGACGTGCCCGGCCCGGCGCGGCGGTCCTGGCGCTCCTGCCGCGCGCACCCGACTGACCGCCTCGTCGGCACCCCTGGCGGCAACAACTGGAAGCCCCAAACTTTGCTCAGCGCTGGGGACAGCGGGCAGCGCTGCGCCACGCCGCCCTCCTGCAAGCCAAGCAGGCGACAGGCGCCCTCTTTATGCGGACGCGCCTCGGTCCGGCGCGCCGGCCCCGGCGCTTAGCATGAGGCACACGCCAGCTGGTGCACAGCAAAAGACGGCTGGGAAGCAGGCAGACGCGCAGAGCGCAGCTACAGAGCACAACGCAACGAGTGCACCGCTCTGACGCAACATGCCACCGCCTCTGTGCGTGGGGCCGCACCGCATCGCCATCCGCGAACGGCGAGCGCCGCGGCACGGGAATGTGGCCGCGCGCCGCAAGCGCGTCGTTGGCACTCGCCGGCGCGCTCGCCTGCCGCGCCGGCGGCGCCCCCGCGGGCCCGTCTGGGGGACTTGGGCCTGCCTGACTCTCGTCTGCACGGGCACCGGCGTCCGCCTCGCCGCCCATGGCCGCGCCGCCGCCGCCGCTGCCGCCGCCGCCAACCGCTGGCCGCGTCTCCACGCTGAGGCGTGAGGTTGGCAGATCCGGCGCGGAGCGCTGGCGGGCGGCAGGGACTACGCCTGCATGCGGCAGCGGCGCATGCGACGCAGCCGCGGGGTGCCCTGGGGCACGCGGCGGCAGGCGCGCCCGGCTTGTGCCGCCGGCGCCGCCGCGGTCCCACGCATGGTGGGCCCCGCCGGGCAGCGCCTCTCCCCTGCCCGGGTCTACCATGTTGCCGAATACGATGTCAGTGTGCTGGGCGTCATGGGGGCCTGCGGGCGCCTCCGCGCCGCCAAACCCACTCGCCATCTCCACGCCGGCGGGCGCGCCGTGGGGATCGAGGTTCAAAGCGTGGGCCCCGCCGTTGGCGCGCGGCGCGGCCTCTTCAAACCAGGGCGGCTCCGGTGCCGGCCCTGCCGGCGGCGGCGGCAGCGGCGGCACGAAGAAGAGCTGCTGCATCTGCGCCTGCTGCGGCCCTCCCTGCTGCCTGCCGCGCACGCACGCACGCCCGATGCTGGTCCATGTGGCAGCAGACGCGCTTGGCCGCGGCGCTGCAGCAGGCCAGGCCTGCTGCTGCAGGCCTGCTCAGCGGTGCGCATTCCAAGGCATCCAGGAGAACCCCAGGTGCAGCACAGCAACAGGCCGTATTTCCCACCTCGCTGACGAGCTCTGCCAAAACATCGCTGAAAGCTTGCAACCAGCTTCCTGCTAGCAAAGCTAGCAGCTGACACCAGGCAGCAGGCGCAGTCGCATGAGTGTACATGGCGCATAGGGTAGGACTAGGGTAGGCCAGCGCACCGCTGCGCCTCACGGGTCGGGTCCAGCCCGTCGTCCAGCTCGCCGCCCGCGGCGCTGGACTGCAACGAGTCCGTGCTGACCGCCCAGGGCTTGCGCCGCAGGCCGGGGCCCTCGCCGCCGCCGCTGCCCGCCGGCGCGTACGCGAGCGCATCGTACATTGGCCCCGCCCTGCCGCGTGGCTAGGGTTAGGGTAGACCGGCAGCCGCCCCAGCATCGCGCAGAAGAGGCAGGGCGATGGCAGCGCGGCAAAGCTGCAGGCCGCTGCGCTGTACATTGCGCGCTCGTTATTTTCAGAGCAGGTCATGGTAATTGCAACAGGCTGCGTTCCTGCAAGACGCGACACAGGAGTCCTGATCAAGAGCAGAGACCAAGCATCACCTTGTCACGCTTTGAATCTGCTCGTGTGCAGCACTCTCAGAGACATGCACCACACGCATGAAGTGTGGCGATCTCATGCACGCAGGGCCAGATTCTGCATGAGAGGCATGCTGAAGCGACGGGCGGCTTGCGGAGGGGAGGGGGCGCACTTGTCGGGCGCTCGCCGCGAGACCTGCCGCCCGGCGCCGCGCCCGCCATCATGGTGCGAGATGAGCTCCTGTAGGGCCGAGGCCCCGCCGCCTGTGACGAGGTCGTCCACTGCCGCGCATAAGTGCGACCCGGCAGTGAGTTGCCTTGGACTTGCATCCTCACGGTTACATTGCTATCACTCCGCCTGGGTGAACAGCATTGGCGCTGTGGCTGGTTTCCATGTCGGCTGCGTTGCTTGCAATGAGCCTGCAGCACACTTCATGATAGGGTTAGGGTAGCACGAGCGCCAGCAGCCCAAGCGCCTGGTGGAGCCCGCACCCTGGCAGACCTATCAAGCACGCTTCAGACCTGATGGCGCCTGTGCAGAACTCCAGCAGCACGCAGGGCGGCCAGGCTGCTCGCTGCCACCTCAGCGCCTGTTCCTATCCCAGTGACCGTCATTGCTCGTGCAGCCCAGCAACTTACGTCTTCCGGTGACCGCCGTCGCTCTTGCAGCCCAACAGAACGCATCTCCCGATGACCGTCATTGGCCTCAAGGCCCGGAACACCAAGTCGATTGGGTCCAGGGCGCACCCTGGGGCCCGAGCGTGATGTCCAGCAGCGTCTTGGTGAGCGCGCCGAACACGATGATGGACACCATGACGCACACGAGCGTGGCCGCGATCAGCGTCGCGCGGTGCGAGTCCTCGCTCTGGCCCTTGGGGTCGAAGAAGTAGTACACCAGCGCGACCGACACCGCGCCCCGGATCAGGCCCGCCCACCTGCACCCGCCAGCCCTGGCTGCGTCAGGGAACCGGCTCAGGGAGCAGGCCCATGCGACAGGGATTCATCGGCGGGCCGCGCCACAGGCTCGCCCGCCTGCACCCGCTGGACCTAGCTGGTGGTTGCAAGCGAGGTCGGAGCACCGTCTGAGGAGCCCCCCCATGCTCATACCAGCCCAGCGCATGTGGCGGCGCGGAGCGCTCTCAGGCCCGGCCTGCTGCGGGCCGCACTCCAAGCCATGGCTCTGCATCGCAGCGTCCTGCTGGGTTGCCGGTGCATGCACACTGCATCCGTGCATGGTGAAGCCGACCCACAGACTGTTGCAGTAATGTGTCCTGGAAACGCGCCCCCGCTGTAAGTCTCACGCCCCTCCTCCGCCTCGCGAGGACGGCCGTCGATGCATCAAATGCGATATGGATGCAAACGATTATAGGGCAAAGCAGGGCGGCGCGGCGCGCGAGGTGATGAACCGCTTGTTCGCCCTGTCACTGAAGCTAGACTGGACGGGGCTGAGGCAGGGCGGCCGCAGCGCGCTCGATGACAATTGCCTCCTATGCGTTCCAACCACAGCTGGACTGGACAGGGACGACGGCTTGTCATGAGGCACGGCGGCGCGGGCGCGCGCCAGATGACGACCATCTCCTTGAACGACAGCTGCTCGCGCGCGTACCAGTTGTGCGCGAGCGAGAGCGGGAACACGAACGCCGCGCGGCCCAGCAGCGTGAGCACCAGCAGCACGCAGAACAGCCAGACCATGTCGCCGACCATGGTGTTCTGCGCGCGCGCGCGCGCGCCGGCCCCGCTCAGCGCCGGCACGCTCAGAGAAAAGCGGGAGATATGCTTCTCGCCACAGACGTGCGCAATGCGCGAGACAGCATGCTCCCAGCATGCGCTGGCGGTCTGCCCGGACCTCTGCTTCTAGGTAGCTGACCAGGCGCCCTGCATCACGGTCTGTCCCACGTGCGTCCAGGGTGGCGGGTTGCCAACAAGATGTTCGTCCAAGCTGTGCGAGGGGCGCTTGGCAGGGCCCGCCAGCCACCAGGCTGCTCGGCAAAGCGGACCGTGCGCAGAGCCGGCTTCACGCCGCCCAGCGTCGCGCTCGGGCGCTCGCCGCGAGCGCTGGCGCACTCATGCTGAGGGCGTCAATAGCCCCGCGGGACAGGGCGCGGGTGCGCAGCGTAGACCGGCCCCGGGCGCGCCTTCCACTTGAGCGGGTCCAGCGTGTCCATGCCCACGTACAGGAAGATGGCGCCCTCGCTCACGTAGCTCAGCGTCTGCGTCGCGCGCACCTGCCGCGGCGTGGCGTCCCGGGCTCAGGCGCCTGCGTCTCCGGCGGCGCACGGGCTGACCCCTGGTGCTGGAGTGCACCTTGCTGGAGAACGCGCATTGCTGCTGCCCAGGCACCGCATGCCTGGCCCAGGCAACCCCTGTCGCCCATCACAGACGGTGCGCATGCAAGCAAACAGCACATAGAGGGCGCCATTAGTTTACGAGGGCAGGGGGCACAGCGCGGCCGGAGGAAGCTGCGGCGGCGCGGGGGCCGCACGAGCGTGACGCGCGCGGGCGCGGAGACGTTGTGCAGCGCGTAGTGGCTGATGGCGACCGCGCAGCAGAACAGCGTGACGATGCCGCTCAGCCCGGCCAGCTCGCCCGCCAGGTAGCTCAGGTAGCCCAGCATGCCGATCAGCGCCACCTCCTGCGCGGCCCCCACCCTGACCCGTCACGTGATTTCGTGACTTGTGCATGGCGGCGGGCCGCTGTAATGCCGATCAGCGCCGCCGCCTAACGCCCGGCCGCCACGCCCCGCCACACTCGCGTGCGACAGGAGGCCATGTGAGCACGGCCGCCGCCAACCTCCCACCCGCGAAAGGTCTGCCACGCCCTGACATTGTCAGCATCAGCAAGCTCTTTCCAAGCATGTTATCATGTCTTGCTGGATGCCCTCTGCACTGTGTACTGTAGAACACCTCCTCAGGAGGCTGGTGCGCCCATGCAGGCGTTGAGTATGAACATGTCCTCGCAAGCGCCCGCCCGCTGTCTGCCTCGTCCAGCGGGTGCAGGGGCCGCGCGCGCGCCTGCGGCACCGAGTTCGAGCGGAACGTCTTCATCAGGAACGACGTGCCCAGTCCGAACGCGAGGCCCAGGCACATGCTGGCCGCGAACAGGTACAGGAACTTGGCCAGCACGGTCACGATCATGGACGCGCGCAGCGCCTGCCCGCCGCTGCCCAGCTCCTGCGCGCGCGGCGCGCGCTGGGCCGCCCTGCCCTGCAAGCCGGTTGGAAACAGTGCATGGTAGTTCGAACGGTGACCGAGCCTGCTAGTAGCGCAGACCAGCCCCAGCCGATGCGGGCGGTCTCAGCTGAGACTCGATGCACGGCTGCGTCCAGCTCCTGTGGAGAGCGCGCTCCAAGAGCGCCTGCAGCCCGCTGCCGCCCCCGCGCCAAACTGGTC
>JAABUH010001729.1_pt1 | contig 22991 bp, 18 predicted proteins | sample 5559121 | NCBI WGS metagenome assembly JAABUH01 (sample SAMN10711871, study PRJNA513364) | rock metagenome | isolation source: Antarctica rocks | place: Antarctica: Victoria Land, Battleship Promontory nord | collected 2015-12-28
GGGGAGGGCCACCGGCGGCAGCGTGACCGTGGGGAGGGCCACCGGCGGCAGCGTGACCGTGGGGAGGGCCACCGGTGGCAGCGTGACCGTGGGGAGGGCCACCGGCCGCAGCGTGGCCGTGGGGAGAGCCACCGGTGGCAGCGTGGCCGTGGGGAGGGCCACCGGCGGCAGCGTGCCCGTGGGGAGGGCCACCGGCGGCAGCGTGGCCGTGGGGAGGGCCACCGGCGGCAGCGTGACCGTGGGGAGGGCCACCGGCGGCAGCGTGGCCGTGGGGAGGGCCACCGGCGGCAGCGTGACCGTGGGGAGGGCCACCGGTGGCAGCGTGGCCGTGGGGAGGGCCACCGGTGGCAGCGTGACCGTGGGGAGGGCCACCGGCGGCAGCGTGGCCGTGGGGAGGGCCAGAGCTACCGGCCGCAGCGTGGCCGTGGGGAGGGCCAGAGCTACCGGCGGCAGCGTGGCGGTCCCGTTTCTGTCGACCGCGATGGCGAGGTCGGCCTTCCCATCGCCGTTGAAATCGCTGGCGGCGATCGCCCCCGGATTGGAGTCCGTCGCGACGGTCACCGACGGGACGAACGCGGTGCTCGCGCGAGCCGCGCGTGTATGCGCCGTGCTGGCGTGCGCCGGTGAGATCAGCGCCGCAAGTGTCACGGCGACGAGCGCCAGCTTGCGCACGACAAGGCGTTCCCCTGTGAATGCCATCTCTCCTCCTACCTGCTCGCTTTCTTATTAGTATAGATTGCTATGGTGAAGGATAACATGATGGGTTCCGTTGGGTTCACGAGGCTTGCCTGAACGGTTTTCGTTTCGCTGACCTCTTGCTCGTGATTGGATCAGGTTTCAGACGCTGTGTGGGACCTGTCGAAGGACTGTCCCCGCTGTTAGTGCAGCCCTAATCGAAGGCGATGCATCAATAATGTGTCACGTCGCGCGAACCCAACGGAACCCTCTTGACTATAGGAGCGTTAAAGAATAGAGCGGTTCGCCTGCCCCGAGCGCCCCGGAAACGCACATTTCCGCGCCTTTGCTCTGATTGACTAGTATTCGGCGCGCATCCCCGCGATGCCGATAGACCACCCCATGTAGGCATGCCGCGCTGCTAGACCACCCCATGTAGGCATGCCGCGCTGCTAGACCACCCCATGTAGGCATGCCGCGCTGCTTTTCACCCTGAAAGTGGTTCGCTCTAGGGGCTCATGGGCCGAATAAACATGTACCCATTTTGCCCCTATTTCAGCCCCTTTTCTCTTGATATTAGGTTCGTACAAACTGTATAATATAGAGGTAGGGAACAAAAAAGCGGGCTGCCCCCTCCGTGCAAAGAGTATTGGGCAACCCGCGAAAGAGACCCCCTACAAGGGAGTTCACCTTATGGTAGCACAGGCCCAGGATACCTCTACCCACCTGTCCCCGGTCTCTGAGGGGAGGGGCCGCGCGCTCACCTCCCAGGAGCGCGGACGACTAGGCGGGCAGGCGACTTTAGCCCGTTACGGGCGTGACCACTACAGCCGGATCGGCGCGGTTGGGTTCGCCCGCGCTATCGAAGCGGGCTGGGGCGCGTACCTGCTAGAGAAGCTGGCCCCGAGCTATCGCGCCAAGTTCGGGCGCGATCCGGTGCTCGGGCGCAACGCGGCCGGCGACAAGGCCCGCGCCCAGGCCCGCAGGGCGACGCCCAGGCTCGGCGTGTGCGCCTGGCAGGGCTGCGCGGCCCCGGCGACCGAGCGGCACCACGTCGACGGTTGGAAGGTCAGCCCCGATACGTGCGGCCTCTGCGACGAGCACCACACCGCGCTTGAGCGATCCTATCGGGAGGCGATCAAGCGGCATCGTCCCTTCGCCCGCACGCAGGAGCCGCCCACCAAGCGCGCCATTGCCATGAGCGCCGGCGTTGGCCTGGACAGCGCGATCCCCTTCTAACACCGACAACGGCCGTGGGCGAGGCGCTTACCCCCCGCCCACGGCACCCCACCAGGAGGATGCACACCATGACCCTTACCGCTATTGCCGCCCCCGTCACCCCCCGGCCGCTCGCCTATCAGCACCGCGCCCGCCTGCTGTGCGCGCTCTGCTTTGGCGGCCTGGACATTCGCCCGCGCCCCTACGGCGGCGCGGTCATTCCCATCCCAGCCCCGGCCACCGGCCGGCCGGCCGGTGCGCGCCGGCAGTGCGCCGGATGCGGCATCGAGTTGCCCGTACCGGGCCTGTTCGGGCTCGGCGTCCTGAGCGCCACCGTCGGCGCGCTCGCCGTGTGCGCGGCGGGCCTGACCACGCCGCCCGCGCTGGTCGTGCGCCACTGGGCCGGCGACTGGGGCGAAATCAGCCCCGAGGATCATGGCCTGAACGAGGACGCGATCCGCGACGGCGCGCGGGTGTTCAGCGTCTATCACCTGCACGGCGGCGGGCGCGTCTGGGTCATCACGGAAGCCGGCCGCCACGCGACCACGCTGCTACTCCCCAGCGAGTATTAGGCCAGAGGGCCGGCCTGCCACAACGGCAGGCCGGCCCGTTCACCACGGAGGAGAGAGCACCCATGGGTATGAACCAGATGATTGTCTTGGAGGCAGGGCGGGACGCGCACGACGCGCCCGAGACACCGCACGAGCCCCACCCCTACCCGATGAACGCGGCTCCGATGACGCTGTTCGAGGTGATCGACCGGGCGGTGAGCGCGGTGCTCGGTCAGTTCGACCGCTGGTGCGACCTCGACGAGCGCGAGGGCGAGAGCGACGTGCACTTCGAGGCATATGTGCGCTGGCGCGTCGCCATCATCGACGACGCGGCGGCCCAGGCGCGCACTCTTATGATCGCGGACAGCCTGACCGCCGAGGGGAGCCCCTGGCTCGCCGCCCACGCCCGCGCGTAGCGGGCGTGGTGGGATCGACAGGCCGAGGCCGGCCGGGGTGGACGCCCCGGCCGGCCTCCACACTCAGGAGGATCGACCGATGATGAAACCGAGCGCCGTCAGGTGGCGCGGCCCTGTGCGCAAGGGACCGGCCCTCTCTCGCCCTACGCGGTACGATAGGGGGGATACTACGAGGGGGAGGGCGCGCGTGCCGCTGGTCATCGATGGCATCACACATTACAGCACGGCCGAGGCCGCCGAGCGGTTGGGCCTCAAGCCACAGACGGTCAAGAACGCTATCGCCACCGGCACGCTCGCATATAAAGCGGTCAGCCCGCGCGTGAACATGGTGCCGGAGCCCGCGCTAGAGGAATACCGGCGCACGCGCCTGGGGCAGCGCGGTCGCCCGAAGGGCGCGCGGAACAAGCCGAAGGGCTCGACGCCAGCGCCGGCGGACAACCCTTCTGCAGCAGGCAAGGAGCGTGACCCATGAGCCTGGTGTGACGGCCGGCCAGGCTCGCCCTCGTCGACGGCGTTACCGATCCGCGGCGCGTCCCGACGAGTACATAGCGAGAGATGTGCACGGCACAGCTTGAGAACTCTCGCGGGGCCTCTCGCAGGGCGTTACATCGGTGGAAAATCGGACAACAGTTATTGTCCGCTGTGCTAGACTGGCTCTTGATACTCCGTGAAAAGGGGCGGCGTGATGACGATAGAGGCGAGCATTTACCCCGGCTACGATGGCGGACGTGTCGGTACCATTACCCTCGATGTCGCCAACGTCCGGGGCGAGGGTGGTCCTTACGACCCGCGCCTGGTGCTGCCGCTGACGATCGCGCTCGACCCGCAGGACGAGCCGGCCACGCTGGCGCTCACGCGCCTCTCCTGCGCGCTGCACCTGCGCGAGCCGTCTATGGCTGCGCCCTATAACCAGGTCGGCCCGTCGACGCCCGTTCTCGTCGATCAGCTCCGCGATCGGCTCGTCGCGTCTACGCCGAAGCGCCTCTCCGCCCATCAGGTCGAGGCGCGCCTGTTCCTGAGCCCGCCGGCGCTCGCGCAGCTCGAGGCCCACCGGCACACGGACCCGGCTAAGGTGTTTGTCGGCGCCCTCTCCTTCGACGGCACGCTGGCCTGGACCTACAAGACGACCATGTACTACACCGACGCGACGCCCGGTCCCCATCGCTTCGCGCGCGACGAATGGCCGTTCGACTTCAGGGCGGGAGCATCCCTCACTGCGGAGATCTGGACCACGCGGATCGAGCCGCTGGCGCTGCGCATCCCAGCCTCGACCTGGGTCGACAACGTCCTCCCCGGTCTCGGCCTCGACCGTCTCCGCCTGATCGAGATTGCCCTGCCCGTCGGTGGCGGTCCGCTGCCTGTGAGCGTCGTGAGCATGTTCGACGACGCGCAGCGGGACTACGATGCCGGCCGCTACCGCGAGTGTGTCGGGAAGTGCCGCGACGTGCGGCACGCGGTCGAGCAGCACCTGGGGGCGACAAAGGCGCAGCCCGTCGCCGATGTCGTCGCGGCGCAACTGGCGCTCCCCGCTGGTGCCGCCGAGCGGACGTTCCTGGACGGCGCGTGGAAGGCGCTGGGGGATTTGACGAATAGCGCCCACCACATCGGGACCACCGGCGCCCCGTCGTATTCGGCCGCCGCTACCCGCACCTGCTTGTTCCTGACCGCGACGCTGCTCGACTATATGCGACACCTGTACATGCCGCCGCCGATCGGCCGCCATCCGTGATTTAGATGAACACAAGCTTTGACAGCCTCGAAGTGTTGCTCACGCGGCTCGAAGCCGACCCATCCGCGTCTCTGAGTGCCCGCGAGCGTGCTGCGCTCTTCGCCCAGGCTGCGCACGTCTACGCGTCACGAGAGGAGGTTAGCGGAGCGCAACGTGCAGAGTGGGAGGCGAAGCTCTTTAGCAGCGCGCAGTGGCACTCCTCATTCAAGGATCAAGAACCCTACGCCGACTGCTCTACATGGGCAACGCCAGACGCCATCGCGTATTTCGCCGCGCGCCTCGCACAGACGGCCAATCCCTTCCACGCCGCACGGTACGCCGATTTCTTGTGGGAGAAGAGCGCGCAGGGCCGACAAAAGTTTGACTATGGACGCCGCGCGGTTGCCGCGCACCTTACGTGTGTAGAGATCTACGCGCAGGCCCAAGAGGAGCGCCGCCGAGAGTGGCGTGGTCAGCCCTGGCCAGACGGCCATTACTCTCCGCAGATCTCCGACGCGGCGCAACGCGCGTGGCGGCTGGCGTGCCAACTTACTGGGGTGGAACTCATCGACGAGGTGAAGGCTATCCTGTTCGGAACGATCGCGCGGATGGAGCAATGGGCTAACTATCAATGGTGTACAGGACTTGCCGCCGCCCTCACCCGTACGTCGGGCCGCCCAACTCGCCAGATAACCTCTATCGACTGGGAGTCCCTGCTCCACACTGTCGATCGCGCGCTCACGTTCCTTGCAACATGTATTGACGAGAGGCCGGGGCAGGCCCTACTGTACTTCGAGTTCCAGCGCACCTATCATCGGCTGAGGATGGACGTCTTGCGAGCTGGCGGCTACCCTGAAGCCGATCGGCGCGCGGCCCAACGTGCTATCGCCGCCCTCTACGAAACGCAGGCCAACTATGCCGCGACTCATGGATGGCAGCAGGCTGCTGTCGCGGATTTTTTGGCGAAAGCTCTATACATCTACCAGCAGATGGGCGATGTGGCGGGGGCCGACGCGCTGAAATTGCGGATCAAAGAGGCCCGCCGAGCCGCTCGCGGTGAGATGCGTTCCTTCGATGCGACGGATATGATCGAGGTCGAGGGCCTCAGCCGGGCTTTTGCCGAGTTGCAGAGGGATCTCTCGCCCGAGCGTGCGCTGGTGGTACTTGCAACCCGCCTTCTGCCCGATGTTGGCATGGTGCGGCGCGAGGTGGACGGTAGGATGGCTGAGTCTCCAGTCCTTTCGCTATTCTCCTATGTCGCCGTTGACAACGACAATCTTGAGGCGACAGCGCAGACACCCTCGGACATCGCTGCCATGCAGATTGCGCAGGAGACCGCTCATCTCTTGCAATTTGGCGCCCAATATTTCTTCCACGCCATTCGGCATCTGCGCGCGACCCGCGGGCTCAAGGCGGACGGACTCGCCCGGACCATAGCCCTGAGTCCATGGGTAGAGCCCCGCAACCGGGTGTTCATTCAACGCGGCCTGCGCCGTTACTACGCCGGTGACTATCTTAGCGCCTTGCACGTCCTAATACCACGGCTAGAAGACGTGATCCGCCACATGCTCCCGGCCCTTGGAGTTGCGACGACATCCGCCGATCAGGGAATTGAGCGCGAGAAACCCTTGGAGGTCATCTTCGACAAGGATCGAGAACGAGCACGTCTCCGCCAGGCCTTGGGAGAGGATTTATGGTACACACTGCGTGTTGCCCTTATCGACAAGTGGGGGTGGAATTTGCGCAACCAAATTGCCCACGGGCTGGCGAGCGAGGAAGAGTGCAATGAGGTGTGCGCCGCAGCTATCGTTCTGCTGTTGTTGAACGTCACTCATGTAAAATTGACGCAGGCGAGTGCGACGCCAGAGGCTACCATCTCCGTGGAGGAGCAAGGTCATGAGTAGCACTAGCCTTGTCCCCTACATCGGCGGCGACGCCGTGCAGCAAGCGGAAGCATGGAAGGACCTCCCGCCCGACGAGCGCCGGCGGCGCGCGGTGGAGGCGTGCATGGTGCACGACGTGGCCGCGCTCTGGCGGCTGACCGAGGTGTGGACGACGCTGCACGGCCGCGCCGGCGCCCTCGTGTCGCCGCACACGCGCAAGAACTACCGCCATGGCGTCGAGACCCTCGTCGCGGCCTGGGGCCGGGAAAGTCTGCTGCGACCGGCGCGCGACGCTGCGGCGCTCTGGTTGCGCCAGCTCGAGGCGGTCGGCCTCAAGCCCGCCACGGTGCAAATCCGCCTTGCCGCCGCGCGCGCCCTGTACGGCGCGCTGCGCTGGGCCGGCGCCACTGACGCCGACCCCTTCGACGGGGTGCGCGTGGCGGCCGACCCGACGCCGGCGTGGGAGAAGCGCGCCCCCTACAGCGCCGCCGAGTTCGACGCCCTGCTCGCCGTCGCCCAGGGTGAGGACCGCGCGCTCGTGCTCCTGGCCGGGCATGGTGGCCTGCGCGTCAGCGAATGCCTGGAGTTGGAATGGGCAGACGTAGAGTTGCCCCAGCGCCGGCTCGTCGTCGTGAAGGGCAAGGGCGGCAAACGGCGCACGGTGCCGCTCTCGGGGACGCTGCTCGCGGCCTTACGGGCGCTCCGGCCCGCCGATGGCCGCGGCTACGTGCTGCCCTACCGCTCCGACTTCCCCGCGCGCGCGCGGATCAAGCGCCTGGCCGCGGCCGCGCGGCTCCCCGACGCCGAGGAGGCGGGCATCCCCTACCGCGGCATCCACGCGCTGCGCCACACCTGCGGCACGCGCCTGGTGCGCGAGACCGGCAACCTGGAAATGGCCGCGCGCCACCTCGGCCACAGTTCCATCGAGACCACCCGCGTCTACGCCAAGTGGAGCGACGAGGGCCTGAATAGCACTGTCGGGGGATGGTGACGATGGACGAGAGGCGGCTAATAGGCGGCGACGATCGAGGTGAACGCATGCCGAGCATGTGGGGGCGTGTACGCGAGCGACTGCTGACAGTGATCGAGGGCGTCGAGCGGGCTGCGACGACGCCGATGCCCTGCCAACGATGCGGGATAGAGCGGACGTGGCAGGAGACATGGGCCGCGACGCGCGCGGAGCGGCCGTTCTATGCGATCGCGGACTATGCCGACCTCCTATCTCTGTGCCCGGCCTGCTTCGAGATCGCGCGCGAGGAACGCCTGCTCAAGGCGCAGCGGGCCGAGGAGGAACGCGCCTTGCTCGCGCAGCAGGCGGGCTACCCGCGCGAGGCGCGCCGGGTCCAGTTCCACCTCGACCGTGCCCGCGAGCAGCGCCGGCCGGCGACCCTCACGGTCGAGCAGTGGATGCGCATGCTCAATCGCCACGAGTGGCGCTGCGCCTACTGCGAGGACGGCCCTTACGAAGCGTTGGAGCATACTCTGCCCCTTGCGCTCGGCGGTGGGACCACGGAGGAGAACTGCGTCCCCGCCTGTCGCGCCTGTAATAGCCTCAAGGCCGCTCGCCATCCCGACGCCATCATCAAAATGGCCCTGGGTCTGCAACGTGTCTACCGGATTGCCACGCTGGTACAGGGGCCGGGCGTGGTGGTGATGGGCGCACCGACGCCGATGATTTCTGTGGGTGCGCCCGAGGAGGCCTCGTGAGCGAGGGGGAGGACGCGACGGCATTGGCGAGCGCCACGGACGACGCCTACAACGCGTTGCTGGCCGAATTGCGCGCTATTATCGCGGCTGGCCGGAGCCATGCCGCCGCCGCCGTCAACGCCGAGATCGTCGCTACCTACTGGCGCATTGGCGAGCGTATCGTGCGCGAGGAGCAAGGCGGGGAACGGCGGGCAGCCTATGGGACGCGCCTGCTCGCGCGCCTTGGGCAGGCCCTTGGGGTGGAGTTTGGCCGCGCATTCAACGAGCGCAACCTGCGCTACATGCGCCAGTTCTATCAGACCTACCCAAATCGGAACGCGCTGCGTTCCACATTGGGCTGGACGACCTACCGCGTCCTCCTGCGCCTGCCCGACGACCGGCGTACCTTCTATGAGCGGATGACGGCGACAGGCCGGTGGAGTTCGCGCGAGTTGGAGAAGCAAATCAACTCCATGCTCTACGAGCGTGTCGGCCTCTCGCGCCGATCCGAGGATCTGGTCGCGTCCCTCCTCGATCCGAACCGTGTCCCGTCCACTGAGGATGAGGCCTTCCGCGACCCGTATGTGTTGGATTTCCTGGGGCTGGAGGACACCTTCTCCGAGAAGGATCTCGAGGCCGCGCTCATCCGCCACATAGAGCGGTTCTTGCTCGAACTGGGTGCTGGCTTCTACTTCGGTAACCGTCAACGGCGCATTGACATCGGCGGCGAGGACTACTACATCGATCTCGTCTTCTGGCACCGCTACCTAAACTGCCAGGTCTTTATCGACCTCAAGATCGGGGCGATCGCGCCGGCCGACATCGCGCAGATGAAGCTCTACCTCAACTGGGCGCGGCGCTACGACAAGCGCGAAGGAGAGGCCGACCCGATTGGCCTGATCCTATGCGGCTCGAAGGACGAGCAAGTCATCGAGCTGTTGCTTTCCGACCCAGCCGACAGTGTCGACGAACGCATTAAGGTGGCGCAATACCTGCTGCTCGACAGCCAGGAGGCCTTGCGCGCACACCTGGCCCATCTTAGCGCGATGTATGAGCAGGCGCATGATGACAACACCAGCGCGGGCGACGATCTCGACGACGTTGCCGGCGATGACCCGAACCGCGCGCGGTAGGCGGCCGGCGATGCGACGCGCGTGCTGCCTGAGCCGGACGCTGCCCCCCGCCGCTGCGCACTTCCAGGTCTACGTCCGGCTGCGCAGCATCGACCCTACCCAGAACCGCGACCGCAGCTACGCCCTGACCTGGGCCCCGGCCCTCTTCGACGAAAGCGGCGCGCTCCTGCGCGTGTGGGGGCGCACGGGCGGCCTGGAGCGGACGCGCCTCGATTACTATCCCGACCGCGCCGCCGCCCAGGCCCACGTCGAGGCGATCCTGCGCCGCCGCTTGCGCCACGGCTACCGTGTGCTCGCCTAGGAATGAGGTGTGCGCCGGCCTCCCCTTCCCCACTCTCCACACCGCCCCCACTCTTTCTCCCGTAAATAGCCCACCGGACGCCTAGCCATGCCGCATTTACATCGGTATGTATGTCCTGTTGGACATGTTGCTTTCCAAGCAGCAAGCCGAGAGACCTCCGCTACCTGAAAAAGAAGGTGTTATGTCAAACATTACACTCCTTTTTTATCCCTCCCTCGCTGTCTACTTAAACACTGCACTACTTTATTACTGCATAGCTGCTTGACGTGATGCCGCCCTTACTGATTTACTGCTAGCAGTCGTGCAGCACACACGTTAACACTGTATGACTGCTAGCAGTCATACAGTAAAGCAGTGATGCAGTATTTAAGTGCGCGAGTGCGTAAGCATATAAGGAGAGTTAGGTTATGCGGCTGGTCATCGCGGACCTTAAAGGCGGGACCGGGAAGACGACCTCGGCCGTCCACCTCGCGGCGCTCTTGCATGGGAGAGGGCGCACGCTCCTGGTCGATGCCGACCCCCAGGGCTCGGCGCTGTCGTGGTCCGAGTCCGCCGAAGACTTCCCTTACCCGGTCGTCGGCCTGCCCGTGCGCGACCTGCACCGCCGCCTGTCGGCGCTAGCTCAGGGCTACGCGCATGTAGTGATCGATACACCACCTACGGACGTCGCCATCGTGCGCAGCGCGCTGCTTGCCGCAGACACCGCGCTCATTCCACTTTCGCCGAGCATGCTGGACTTGGACCGCCTAAAGGCGACTGTCGAGCTGCTCGCTGAGGTTGAGCCGATCAACGCGGTGGCGCCGCATGCCCTACTCACGCGGGTTCGACAGGGGACGAAGAGTTTAGACGCGGCGCGCGAGATCCTAGCCGAGCTCGGGTTGCCCGTCGTCGGGGAGATCCCGTTGCGCGAGAAGTACGGCAACGCGTTTGGGCTCGCCCCCGACGACGCGGAGGGGTGGTATGCCCGAGCCCTTGACACTCTTGTTAATGCGGAGGTGACCGCATGAGCGCGCAGCCGACTAAACCCAAGCCGAGTGACATTGCGCAGCGCATGCGCCGTGCGACGCTCCACGACAAGCCCTCTGCCGACGCAGCCATCACCGACACCCCCGCCACAGATGTTGCCGAGGCGGGGACGCGGAAGTTGCTACCCCCTGAGTCTGCCACAACCGCCGGGGCTGCCACTGCGCCGACGCGCGGCCGCCGGGTGCGCTACACGCTGGACCTGTCTCCGGAGCAGCACCGCGCGCTCAAGCGATTCGCGTTCGACGCCGAAGCGGACGCCAGCGCCATCGTTCGCGCGCTTCTTGCGGAACTGGGTAGCGACCCTGCGCTGGCGAGGCGCGTGCTCGACCAGATCCGCCACGACGACTGAACGGCTGCTCTACTGCGTTACTGCATGGTGTTGTTACTGCATGCAGTAACGAACATGGTCGGGCAACCTGGGGGTACGCCGGCTGCGGCCACGAGCGCAGGTCGATGATTAGAGCCATATAGAACACAAGGCTGTGAACAGCGGATTAGGGGAGGGAAGTGACGACAACTCGACATAAATAGAGGAGGGGCCAGCCTCTACGCTATTTCACGCCTCGCCGCTCAACATCCGATGGCGGCGGATATGCAACACGTTGTCTTTATGCGATATAATACGTTGCATACCCACTCCAAGTGCGGTAAGATGGGCAGCATGAGAGGTACTACTATGTCCTAGCACCTCGTGCTAGATGCACGAAACCCGCTGGTGTGACCCAGCGGGTTACAACTAGTCTTCAGAAACGTTCGGCTCTGGTGTGCAAGGTTTCCAACCAATCGCCAGTGCCGCCACATCGGGACCAGGAACCTTGTCCAAGGGTTCCCGGCGCTCGCAGGGAGGCTTTACGCTTCCGAGGAGTACCTATGAGCAATCATACGGGAATGGTGCGTGTATGTCAATATCCGCCCGATCCCAACGCTGGCGAAACTACACCCGTGTCCTCGCCGTCCCTCGACGGAATCGACCGGCGCCTGGTCGTCCGCTACGGGGCCTGGCTGCTCGTGGGCGGGTACACGGCGCTGCCGACCTACGCCTGGGTGTACTACGCGCGGCTCGGCGTCACCGAGGCCGAGATGGTGCTGATCGCGCAACTCTGCACCTACTGGTGGAGCGCGCGTGATCCCTTCCCCGGCGAGGCGGCGTTGGCCGCGCGCATGGGCAAGACGGTGCGCACGATCCAGGGCTACCTGCGCTCGTTGGAGGGGAAGGGGTTACTGCACATACAGACTCGGCTATCCACCAACGGCCGCCAGTCCTCGAACGCCTACGACCTGCGGCCGTTCTTCGCGGCCGTGGAAGGGCTCGCCCGGCTCGACGGCCTGCTCCACAACGACGACGCGGCCCCCGCGACGCTGGCAGCCGCAGACACCGATGCGTGCAATGTCGGGCCATGTGACCCTAACAACAGAGCACAACAGAGGACAGCGGAACAGAAGCCGCTATGTGCAGGGATGGAGAGCAATGGACCCGAAAATACCGCGACGGATGGCGCATCGGCTGGCCCGTGTAGGGGTGAAGAATCCATCGTGGGGGGGGTGAAGAATCCTTCACCCCAAGTAAACCCAATCGAAGTAGAAACTTTCGACTACGATTCGATACCCCCTACCCCCACTAAGCGAACACTAACCACGACACCGCGCGGCGAGGCCCAGCCACTAGCCAGCGCGAACCAGGATGACCAGGCGCTCACGGTCGAGATCGCCGCTCTGAGCGACGAGCTGGGGGATGACGCGCCGCGTTCGAGTCTCGGTCGTGCCCGCAATCTACGCCGCGACGCCGGCGTGTCCCTCGACCGGTTCCTCGCCCTGCTCGACGAGGCGGCGGCCCGGACGCGGGACCGCCAGGCCAGCATCGTCAAGCGGCGGCGCGACGGCCAGGCCCCCAACGGCATGCCCTACCTGTTCGCCGTGCTGCAGGACCTCTTGCACCCCGCGCCGGCACCGCCACGGACGGCCGACGCCGGTCCGGATCGCCGGCGCGACGAGCGGCCAGGTCGTCGACGACGCCGGCGCGCTGGCGGCCGCGATGAGCCCGTCACCTCCTATGCCGCGTGGTCCGACAGTCCCCCACCCCTGCCCATCGTCGAGGAGCATCCGGTGTGGCGCGCGGCCCTCGACGAGCTGGCCCAGGTCATGACGAGCGAGAACTTCAACGCCTGGCTGGCCACGACGCATGCCCTCGACCAGGAGGGGGAACTGCTGCGCGTGGCGGTCCCTGCGGCCTTCACAAAGACGTGGTTGGAGCAGAAGCTGCACGGCAAGGTGACGGGCGCGTTGCAAAAGATCGACTACGACGCCCTCGGCATGGGGCGCGTGGGGCGCGTTGAGTACGTCGTCGATCCCGCCGCGTATGCCCCACCTGAGGCCTCGGCGCGGGCATCCTGAGCGCGTAGACGAGGCACGAGAGGAGCACATCATGTCCATATGTCCATGTGGGAGACACCGGACGGGCCGGAAGGGGGCGACGACATCGCCCTGACGACGCCGGTGAGCGCGGCCGTGCCCGCGCTTGGGGCTGCGGCCGGCGACACCTGCCCGACGTGCGGAGGGGCCACCGGGGCCGGGCACGATCGGCCGCTGCTTGACCTGCATCGAGGAGGAATGGGTCAGGCTCCGGGCCGAGATGGGGGAGGATTGGTTCCGCAGACACCGCGACGGGGAGGGCGACTGATGAGCCGTACAGGGGGCATTGAGCGCCAGCTGCGCGATCAACTAGCGTCATCAGAACGCCAAAATGCGCCGCGGCGCATCTGGCGCTCGGCGCATTTGTGTCAATCTCCGCATGGGGCGCGGCCAGTACCAGGACGGCCCCACCGCGGTGCCCCGTTCCTTGCTGGGGGGAGGCAACGATTCCTTCATTTTTGGGCCATTTGGTGCGATGTCGGGTAATCAGGGCCTCGACGTGTTACAACGGTTAGTGAGCGGTCGGCTTTGGACGCTGGGTGGAGCGTTATGAACCTTGAGGACATTCTTGATACTGTGAACAGCCGCGAGACCTTCCTGGCCTTTGTCCGGGCACTGGCGGCGGACAAAAGGGATGAGACGAACAAAGAACGCGAGACGCCGAGCAATCCATGGGGACCAGGGGCTAAGACACCTCGCCACAATCGACTGGTTCTGGCACTCTTTTGATGGTCCACGCTCACGCGTGAATTGCGTGTAGTTCACGCGTGGCGTAGGTCGTTTTTGCTCCCATCGAATAGCCGATCTTTTCCGACCGCTGCCGTTATTCACTGACATACGGTTCTCGTAAGGCTACTAGCGACGATCCTCATCCCTGGCAGCCCTACCTGCCACATTGTGTGTCGCACTCACCCATTTGCCCTGTGATCCGCACCATCAAAAGAGTGCCAGAACCCAACCGACTCAGCTCTAATTGCCATTGCCCTCTAATATCGCATCAATCTCCGACACAAAATCATAATTGCCGTCACGCACGAATTGGAAGAATGTATCGTAGGAGCTCTGCGGCGTTAGAAAATGGAAGTGATACTCGCATTCATCCTGTTGGTTATTGAGAGTTGTAAAATGCTGTCTTGCCGCCTTGTATTTCGCTTTGTTTTCCTCCGACGGATCGAAGACCTCTTCTTCCCCTTTAATCTCTATCACAAAGACATGATCGCCTTTCTTAATAAAGAAATCCGGATTGAAGAAACCATGCTTAGTATGCTCACCCTTACGCCAAGCGTACTCGATGGTGTAAAAATCGCGGTCCGTTGACTTTACCCATGCGTCGATAGCCTTCACGTTGTGTGATTTAACCAAGTGCCGAATGAACTGGCGTTCGGGCGTGTGATTAGCAATGACAACGTTCTGCGGGGTCTTAAAATCGAATGCATTGGGAACCTCCTCCCAAGCCGATCGGGGCAACAGCTCATCGTCCATAACGGCCTGTAAGTTGTAGCGCGTTTCTTCATCGCTCAACGAGGACGAGAACTCATCGAGAAAAATGGTTTCCTCACCACGCCTAAGTGCGCCGATGCCAACACTGTCGCGTGGGCGCTCGGCGGTGTTGATGCGCACAAGTGCATCGGGGATCATGCGGTAGCGCACTCGTTTGGCGCTCCCGCGTTGCATTGTTCCGAATGATGCAAGGATTCTTTGTCTATTTCCGGCGCTCACGATGTCCTTTGTCTCGCCGACTCGACGCAGGGAATTGCGGATGGTTTCACGCAGGCGATCAAGGGGATAGAGTTCGGCAAAGTTGCTATCTTCACCCTCCTCTAAATCAATGGCGCTGTAATGATTGTAGACATGCTCGGCAACCTCGTCGACCGTAAACATCTTGAAACTGACGACCAATTTCCTGGTATCAGTTTTCCCAGTTGCCGCATCGATATACGTCGTTTCGCGCGGCAAGTCGGATGATTGAGAGGCGAGCGATATATAGCCCTTGTTAAAGTCGTAGCCTCCGACGTGCTGAAACACCTCTGTTTCTGGTTCCTTACTGTAGTCGATGTGATGGAGCACGAAATTGTAGTCTTCCACTTTGGCCACGGGGTAGGAGTAGATACGCCTTTCTATCTCCAGGACTTCATCCACCAAGCCTTTGATCTTACTCGACCAATTGTCGTGGTTGAACACCGTCACTATGGGGCGCTCGCCACGATAGGGAGCGGGGACGCGGAGCCCCCGCCCTAGCACTTGGGAAATGAGCAACTTACTGTTGAAAGCCCTTTCCTCGTGTGGAACGATTTGGAAGACGTTCTGCACATCCCAACCCTCCGTGAGCATGCTCACAGACGTAATCCATTCGACGGGATTGTTAGGTTGATCAACGGCATCCAGCTTGGCCACATTTGCCTGGTGTTCCGGCGCAGATGTTACGATTAAAACCTTCTTAGACGCATCCTCAATCGAGACTCCCTCTATCCACGCCAGGAACTCGATCACCTCAGCGGTCAGTCGCTTGCACATTGATATGTCGCGCGTGACCATGATAGTGAGCGGCTTAACCTTGCGATACAAGACTTTGTTACGCTTGTGGTTACCGTAGATTTTCTGTAGCTTTTCTTCGTGGGAGGCGCTTATGTCCTCTGCCACATATTCGATCGCTTTAGAAAAACCCTGCTCGATGGACTCGCGCAAGGAATACCGCGTTATAACATCGGAGAAATACTCATTGCCGATGTAGCATGTGCCGGAGAATCCAGCCATATAGTGAAAGCCGAAAGCGGGATCGACCAGAAACTCTTTCCACCTCTTCTGGTTATTTCCAGACGAATTGTAGACGTGATGCACCTCGTCATTGAGCACCAAGGTGCGGGCACCTTTACCACCTAAGCTGTCGCGGATAGACGACTGAGCATTATCTAGCGTGGCGTGGTAATTTTCGATGCAGATGCTACCATTGATGATAGATTCGGTCCCATTGATGATCTGAGGATTGCGCACGACCGAGTCACTAGGCAGCAACTCTTTGAAGGCAGCGAACTCGGGGTCGCTGGACAAATACCTGAATTTGTCAGTCAGCCCCTTCTCGATAGCGACAGAAGGGCAAAGGATCAGGACTCGATCCACTGCGCCGCAAGCGAGCATGATGCGCGCTATCGCATACATGACGAAGCTCTTGCCCGTCGAGGTGGCAAGGTCCACGGAACATGAGAGTTGGTCTGGCAACTGCAAGTGGCGCCCCATCTCTTGGAAGGCACCAAATCGCTCTGCCAAGGCATGGTTGGAACGATAATTTTCCTCAGCCAACTCTCTTAGGTTCGAGTAGCGGCCCCCCAGGAAATAGCGTAGGACGGCGCGGATGGCATCTTTTTGATAGTCGCGGTTCCCGCAGAGCGCCTCGATGAAAGGCTCGTAGTCGTTGATGTCAAAGACGGATGTTTTGGCCGTGTTGCTCACACGCAAGACCAAGTCTTGGTTCTGGAAACGCATCTGATCGACCATCTGTCAGCCTCTGATCTACTCTTCTGTGATCGCCTCGACATAATTGGACTCGAAATCTGTCCTGCGCTTCACCTCGGTATACTCGTTGCCGTAGATGTCGATGTAGATCAACAAGGCATACTCACCGAGCGAATCATAGGGCATTCTCACTTGCCAGCCGTCCTTCTCGATGTTACTAGCGTAGAATACGTCATCGACCTGAAATGCGGGAGGGGACTCCCTCCCAGTGCGGTTAGGGTCGTGCGGATAGTCGTAGTCCACAAGGACCATAGACAGGGTCTCCAGGTTGCCCCTCTGGCTTGCGCCTTTGGCCATCGACCTGCTCTTAAACGTATTAATTCTAACCACTGCGTTGTCGAACAGGGTGCCGCTCTCACGATGAATGAAATAATCGCATTCCGCTTGTGGGGTGCGTATGAAGTCGAACCCCACGACGTCAACCACGTCGTTTACCTGATCCTCACTGATCGGTTGTAAGAGGGCCTCGAAGTCTCGGTTGTGCAGCTCGTTTATAATCGAGTACGGGATGCGCAAGACGTAATAGCGCGTATCGTCACGATCTATGTAATCTTGAAGGAAGTTCACACTAGCGGCGGAGGCAATAATGAAGAACCGCGCACCCAGCTTAGACCCAATCTGATCATGTACGTCGTCGATGGTGGACTCGTCAAGCACCCCTCCCAAGGTGTGGTTGAATACAAGCACATCGCTCCCGTTGTAGTAGCCGTCCAGCTTGATACCGCCTATCTTGTGCGGCTGATCCTGGCACTGGAACAGGTTGAGAGCAAAAAAACGCCAGTCGCCCCATGGCAGCTTCTTGAGCTGCGAGAAGTCGTAGAGGCCAGCGTTGTAGAGGGTGAAGGGCTTGTGGGATAAAGCCTTCCCCTTATTGCCGATACCTTCTTTAAGGTTCAGCATGCGCTTCTGGATGCTATAGATAGCCAGCTTGCCGCAGTCTATGCCGATCCAACGTCGCCCGAGCTTCTCGGATACCGCTAAGGTTGTCCCCGACCCGGCAAAAGCATCCAACACCCAATCACCTTGATCAGTCGCCGCTTCGAGCGCACGCTTAAGGATCTCCTCGGGTTTCTGTGTCGGATACCCTGTATATTCGGCGCTCTTCTTCTTCGTTACGCTGCTTTGCCCAATCTCCCACACGTCATCCGCCCACTTATGCGTGAAGTCCTTATAGAGGATATTGCCCTCTTCGTCACGAGCAGCCGTAACACTTCGGGTTTCGGGGTCCCAAATCCGCACATCTCTCTTAGTTGTCTTGTGCAGAGGGATAGCAACTCTTTTAAAGCGAGTGGTTTTAGAACGTGAATAGAGGTAGATTACGTTGTGGTTGTTAGGAAACCTGTTAACGTTGCCTTGGAAATTGTCAGAGTAATGCCAAATAATCTCGTTTTCAAACCTTTGTTCGGTAAATATCTCGTCGAGTAAAACTTTGATATACTGGCCCTTCTTCCAATCAAGATGGACGAAAATAGAGCCATTATGCGCCAAGAGTTCATGCAGGAAAATGAGGCGCTTGCGCAAGAATTCGACAAATTGGGCACCCACGACTTTATCATAGTATGCCCTTTCCTCACCCTTGTATTCTTCTTTCGTCGCAAATGGAGGATCAATATAGACGCATTTCACACCTAAGCTGCCGTCAGCATTGACTAGTTGTCCCTGTTCCTTCATCCTCAACAGGGTTTTCATGGCTTGCAGATTATCGCCGAATATGAGCATGTTGTGTTCATTTAACTCCCCAGTGCCGAAAGTGCGGATCGGTTGGAGTGGGACGGCCATAGTGTCGGAGAGAATATCTTCCCTACGCTCTTTGTTTGCGTAGATAAGTTCATACTCTCTCTTCTGCGTGGGGAAAAGCATATCCCTGTAATCAAAGGGGAGCTCCTTCCCGTCCCGCAACAGCTTGATGATGTCTTGACGCTTATCGTCACTCAGCATCGACATTCACGATTACCTCTTGGAGACAGCCCTACGGATTCAGTTGGCATGCCAATTTTATCAGGTCATCCCCTTGCATACGCTGGCCCCTGCGCGCCATAGTCTTCTGCGCAGCTCTCCCGTACCTCACACCCAGCCCGTTCCCTACACTAACGCGGCCTTAGACTAATGTGGTCGTAGGCGGGCGCTGGATAGTGCTACTTCTATAGCCCTACGGCCACCTCGCAATTCTTGGCAGCCCTGAATGTGGCGCGCTATCGTGTCACTTTGTCCGTTTTCTTGCACGGTTTTGGGTCGATAGTTTGCACCCTGAGGCGGCCGTTTCACGCATGGAAGGGCCATCTCAAGAGCCGCTCGCGGTCCAAAATCGTCCCACTGTCCACTGCAAACATGTGTCAAGGGAATCGGCTCTGCGCCCTTTTCGATGAACCGTGATGAAGGGAGAGGCTTGATGAGTTAGAAGGTAAAATGTAAATAAAAGGTTCCTTCATGCGCGTGTCCTCGTTTCTTCCTCACCTCCGCCATATCAAAGTTACAGATACCATAGTCGCCGATCAGACTATGACGCTCGTCGCCATGACAGCCCGCAAGCGGGCGCAGTGCCCCCTCTGTCACCGCTGGTCCAAGCAGATCCATTCGCGCTATGACCGCACCATTAGGGATTTGCCCTGGGCCGGACATCCTGTCGTCATCCGCTTGCAGGTCCGGCGCTTCTTTTGCCGCAATGCGCGCTGTGTCCGGCGCATCTTCGCCGAGCGCGTGCCCGATTTAGTCGATGTCCGCGGCCGCCTCGCCCATCCCCTGCGGCGATCTCTCAGTCGTGTCGCCCTGGCGCTCGGAGCCCGCGCCGGGGCGCGCCTGGCGACACCCCTTGGCATGCCGGTGAGTCCACGCACGCTGTTGCGCACGCTCCACTCGTTGCCGGAGCCCGAGGTCGCCACACCACGCGTGCTTGGCTTGGACGACTTCTCCTTCCGACGGCGGCTCATTTTCGGGACGATTCTGGTCGATCTCGAAACGCGCCAGGTCATCGACCTACTGCCCGATCGCTCCGTCGCGGTCGTGGCCCATTGGCTCCAGGAGCATGGCGGCGTTGAGATCGTGGCCCGCGACCGCAACGGGAGCTACGCCGAGGGTATCCGGCAGGGCGCGCCGGACGCCGTGCAGGTTGTCGACCGTTTCCACCTCATGCGGAACGTGGTCGACGCGCTCGAGCGCCTGCTGCTGCACCAGGGCGACGCGCGCGAGCGGGCGGCCCAGGCCCTGGCATCCCCACCCCCGCCACGGCCGCCTGTACTTTGGGAGCAGCGGGCTGCGGCGGTGAGCCACCATCGGCAGGCCCCGAAGGTCACCACCTACGAGCGGGTCTGGGCGATGCGGGCGCAAGGCCACGACATCGCCCACATCGTGCGCACGGTCGGAGTGGGCCGTCCAACCGTGTACCGGTACCTGAGCATGGACGGACCACCCGAGCGCCTACGCCGCCCCCAGCGGGCAGGGTGCCCGATTGACCCGTACGTGCCGTACCTGCTGCATCGCTGGGACGAGGGCTGCCGCAACGCGAGCCAGCTCTGGCGCGAGATCCGGGCGATGGGCTATGCGCAGTCCAGCCGGACCGTCGCCCACCTGATCACCGACTGGCGGCATCAAGAGCAGAACGGCCGGGTCCCCTCGCCCCGACACAAGGTGAAGCCATGGACAGCGCGCCAGGTCGCCTTCCTATTCATCGCACCGTCCGGCCACCTGACGGCAGAGCAGGCGTCCTACCTCGCCGCGCTACGCGAGGCACAGCCGGCCTTGGTCGCGGCCTATGCGCTGGTCCAGGACTTCGCGACCATGTTGAGGCGGCGCACGGGAGAGCGGCTCGACGACTGGATCGAACGAGCGGCAGCCAGTCCGTGCATCGAGTTGCGCAACTTCGCCACGGGGTTGCTACCGGACAAGGCGGCGGTGCAAGCGGGGCTCACACTCCCATGGAGCACAGGACCCTGCGAGGGTCATATCCACCGGCTTAAATTGATCAAGCGGTCCATGTACGGCAAGGCGGACTTTTCCTTGTTGCGGCAGCGTGTCCTGCGCGTGGCCTAAGAACGTCGCTGGCCCCCTTGACCTTCGTCTTACGCCAAGGTGTATGGTGTCGAGGAAGGCCTTCACCCCGATGATCACCAGCTACCGAAAGGAGAGCTATGCTCCGCATCGGCGAGTTCTCACGGCTCGCCCAGGTCTCCGCTGACACACTGCGCTACTACGACGAGTGCGGGTTGCTCCGGCCCACCCACATTGACCGCGCCAACAGCTACCGCTACTACGCGGTCGGCCAACTCCCGCGCCTCAACCGCATCCTGGCGCTCAAAGACTTGGGCTTCTCGTTAGACCAAATCGCCCGTGTGCTGGACGATGGCCTACCGCCGGCCGAGATCCGGGGGATGCTCCGGCTCAAGCAAGCCGAAGTCCAGCAGGTGGTGGCGAGCGAGCAGGCGCGCCTCGCGCGCATCGAGGCGCGCCTGCGCCATATCGAACAGGAGGATAGCATGCCCGACTACGATATCGTGATCAAGCCCGTCGAGCCGACACTCATCGCGTCCGCTCGCCAGGTCGTGGCCCTCGACAAACTGAGCGGGCCGTGGGGCAAGGTGTACGCCTATTTAGCGGAACACGACATCCCTTGGTCCTTGCCCAATCTCATCATCTGGCATGGTGGCGAGTATCCTGACAGCGTCGACGCGGAAACGGCCGCGCCCCTCGCGACGGCGCTACCCGGCACTGAGCAGGTACATGTTTCCACACTGCCCCACGTCGAAACGATGGCCAGTGTCATCCATCGCGGCGACTACGGGAGCATCGCCCAAGCGTATATCGCCATCCAGACGTGGATCGAGGAAAACGGCTATCGCGTCGACGGGCCGACCCGTCAGGTGCATCTTCAGTACGCAGAGGACGCCAACCCCGCGACCTACGTGACCGAAGTGCAGTACCCCATCGCGATAGTGTAAAGGATCGCGGTCCCGCGTCGCCGAGGGGATCGCCCGCAGTGGGCGGACCATGGATGGGCGATCCCCTCAAATCGATTCATCGAAAAGGGCGCAGAGCCAGCTAATTGTGGCGAGGCGTGGGGGCTAATGGGTGGGAGCATGATAGTGTCGAGGACTACCTAGAGGCAGCGCTGACCTGGGGCGAGAGTACAAGCGCTGAGTACAACACCCGAAGCTTGCCTGAGGAACCATCGTGGAAGGCGTTCGCCGAATTCCTGTACTGCGGCAAGATATACGAGTAGCGTGTGTACGCGTTGGGGCCGTGGAAGAAATGCATCTGGTTACAGAAGGCTCGTTGCGGAAGATACCTTTCGTGACGAGTGCATACCTCTTAACGACCTTCCTCAGGCGTGAATAGCGGGACATGTTTCTCTGCCACCCCCAAAAGGGAGGCTAAAACTCGTCACAGAAATAGCCGGGGAGGCAAATGGCCCAAAAATGAGGGAATCGTTGTTAGGATGTTCTGGACAGCCGGGGTGGCGGACCTGGTACGCTCTCACCGTTGGGGCGGCGGGAGCGCCAGGCGGGGTGCGTGGCGTAGGGCCGGCCGTGGGTCAGACATGGGACCTGTGAGCCCGTTTCGTTGTTTGGTCGCCCGCCCGGATCCCCTCAACTGAGATGGCGGCTCGCCGCCAAGCTCGTATCGGTGTCTGATCGTCCGTGTCCTGAAATGCGCGCCCCGGCTGTCTATCCACACACGCCCCTACGGGGAGAAAGCGAGAAAGGAGCAGCCCATGGAGGGAGCGGTCGTAGGGCCGGGGCCGGAGCCAACGCGCTTCGTCGCCCTGGATGTGCACAAGCAGTATGTGATGGTCGGCGCGGTCGATGCGCGCCAAGAAGTGGTCGTGCCGCCGCGGCGGGTCGCGCTGGTGGAGTTCCCGGAGTGGGCGCGGGACCACCTGACGCCGGCGGATGCCGTGGTGCTGGAAGCCACCGCACATGCGTGGTCCTTGTACGATTGTCTGACGCCGCTGGTCGCGACGGTCACGGTGGCCCACGCCGGCGTGATCAAGCTGATCGCCCACGCCCGGGTCAAGACTGACCGGCGCGACACGCTGCACCTGGCGCGCTTGCTGGCGGCGCGCATGATCCCGGCGGTGTGGGTGCCCCCGGTTGAGGTGCGGGAGCTGCGCGGCCTCATCACCCACCGGCGCCGGCTGGTCGCCCAGCGCGTCCAGGCCGGCAATCGTCTGCAGGCGGTGTTGCACCGCCACCGGATCGTGCCACCGGTCGGCAAGCTGTTCAGCCGTCAGAACCGGGCCTGGTGGGCCGACCTGCCGGTGTCCACGTCCGAGCGCCTGCGCGTCCGGCAGGACCTGGCGGTGGTGGAGACGCTCGACGCCCTGGTCGTCGAGGTCGAGGCCGAACTGGCGCGGCTGAGCACGACCACGCCGTGGGCCGATCAGGTCCCGTACCTGGTGCAACTCTCCGGCCTCGGCGTCCTGGCGGCCATGACCGTGCTGGCCGCCATCGGCGACATCACCCGCTTCCCCACGCCCAAGCAC
>JAABUH010001730.1_pt1 | contig 22990 bp, 23 predicted proteins | sample 5559121 | NCBI WGS metagenome assembly JAABUH01 (sample SAMN10711871, study PRJNA513364) | rock metagenome | isolation source: Antarctica rocks | place: Antarctica: Victoria Land, Battleship Promontory nord | collected 2015-12-28
CATGACAAAAGCATACACAGTAGACTCATCTTGTAGAACTTTCGTAAATACTTGTGCGAAGAACAACTCAAATGCATGCTCATTCACGTTGAAACATCATGTTCTTGCAATCATGTTTATTCAAATATGCTTGAATTGCATACTCAATATACTCAGAATCAGAGAAGATTCTTTCTTGTCAATAGCATAAAAGATACTTATATCTTTTTTCTCTATATCTTAGCTGTCTCTCAGTCAATAACACATCTTATAGACGTCATAACAATAGACATTCTGATTGTTCATTCAGATAGATCTTGAGAGATCAACGTTCAGCAATGACATATCTTGCTTGATGATGAAACGTTAACTAATCACGTTCATCTCAACATTGATATTCATGTGAATGTTCATTTCTGTCTTCTGATCTTTCTGAATTACATGCTCTTTATATATAAGAGTCTTTACAAAGAGAACTTCTTGTTTTTTTCTCGATGATTTGAAGCATTCATCAAAAGCTTGTCTTTTTTGAAATCTTGAGACAATTCATATGTGATATCAAATCAATGAATACTCGATTTGCATCAGATTCTTTTGATCTATTCTTGATCTTTTCATCTCTACAATCAGTAGAGTAATGATTCTTTCAATTGCATGTGTAACACATTATATTGAACAAATTCTTGCTATAATGTGATAAAGTGTGTGAGCTTGTCTTTGACTAAGAATTGAGTCTGATTGATTGATGAGATTTCTTTCGCTTTGAATGAGTCTTCTTGTTGATTCTATCTTGATCATGCAAGTTTTCATCTTGAAATCATTTTGATGACAAGACATGTTCTTTTCACAGATTTGTTTTCAATCAAGCGACAAGATTGATTAATGCATCTCGTGTGATAGAAATCAACTGCACATTAGTAATAATCACGCGCAGCTCAGATCTCAACTTGATGAATAAATGAGTTCACTTATGCTCATCACTATACAATGAAAGTTGATGTTTCAGAGTGCTCAGATGAGCTGCAAACATTCGTATCATTTGATTTGAACGTTGCAATGCGTTCGCGTACTGCTGAGTCATGTCTATGTCTCGATTCATTGAATTCTTGATTAGATTCAGAAGAAAGTCAATAAAATTGAATCACATCTGCTGAGTTGCAGACATAGTCTCTTCGTGATTGAATCAAAGTTTCTTTGATTCACTCTTCAGATAGATCATGCAATACAAAATCTTTCTCTCATCACTTTCAAAATGTCAAGAGATATTTCAAAATGAGATTTCAACGTCGCGAATTCACTCTCTATGTTCTCTTATGATTTTGTCATGATACTTCTTCAAAGACATTGAGAGTCTTCGCTTCTGCAAGATGATTTCGTGATGACTTTGTTTCATCATCGTCGACACTATGAAGATGATGTGTAGATCGTTCAAGTTCTTTGTGAGAGCTTGAGTGAAAGCTTGATGACTTCTCTTCGTCGTTTCAATGAATTGCAGAGTCTCAATCTTTGACAAAATAGCTGCTAGCTTCTATTTCTTTCACAGTTCATCACATTGAAGCATTGCTCATGTCAGCTGTTCATCAATATCAAGAGAGAGTTCATTTTCTGCTTCTTCACTTTCTGATTTCGTTATGCGACGTTCGTTTTCTGATATGATATCTCATGAGATCGAAATGTCATCGTTTCAATTCTGTTGCGATTGCATTGCTGTTGTCATGCTTGAATATCAAATCATCATTTCTAAGAAGAGTTTGAAATAATTAAAACTGTGATGATTGAGTTTACTAGATGAATAAATAAGATCTATGAAAGTGATATGACAATGTGATATTTTAAGCAGGCACAGAATGAATATATATTATGATAGAGCTAATTATTAAAAAGCTCTCGATAACTTGAGAAGATCAATCGACTATAGAGAGTTTGTCAAGCATTGTCAAGTTGAGCACGACATAACTTATGACATATTAAGTTGAAGATATGACGTAGTCTAAACAATGTCTTGACAAAGTCATAGAGTTTCAGAGCTAACTCAAATCTGATCTTCAACTCAGCTTCTGACTTTAGTCTCTGATCTAATTTCTATGAGTCAATTCATCATGACATCATCAGAGACAGATGATGAGCATCATCAACATGATGTCAGCAAGTGAGCGAGAGATGAATATTACTATCTTGCAAAAGAATTCAATCAAGACAAAGAATATACATGAGAAATTGAACAAACTGCAACTACTTTATGAGTTCAACAAACGTAGAAACAATGAGCTGATGCTTTGAAAAAAGATGAGAAGATTGACAAAGATGATAGAAAAGTTGACGCGTCAACGCGTCACTGTATCAACTGTCAATCGATGCATGAAGAATCAGCTGAAGAGATTGAAAAAGATAATGAGCAGACTTGAAAAGAAGTTCATGAAGAAGAAAAGACGTGTTGACAACTGAGCGAAGAGAGCGAATGAGAAGTCAATGACATCATTTGAAAATCATCTTGTTCTCAGCGTTGATGTTGCATCATCAATGCAAAATCATTGCAAGAAATTTAAGATTAAAATCTTCATTAAAGAGAAAGAGAAGATCAAGAGAATCATGATGATAACAACAGAAAACATAGTGAGATGAGTGAGAGAAATTGACGTTGATGAGATGCTATCAACACGTAAGAACATAAAGACTATGAAGAGATGATCAAATCTACTGATATTTTGAATCAAGACAAAAGATAGCAAAAGAATATTGAAGAAAAACGATTTTTGAATCAAAGAAGTTTCATTGAATGCAAGTCTGTGCAAAGTTAATTTCAAGATAGTGATACATGAAATTAAAGTCAAAGAAATGTTTAAAGACATAAAGAAGAAGAGAATAAAAACACTCATCAAGATCAATAAAGACATACATTTAAAAATGATGATTGAGAAAGTTGAGTGACTCACAAAGAATAGTGAACAGAAGAGATACATTTCGCTGATAATATGCATAGTCAGCGTTGAGATGATGAACAAGCTAATTGATGAGAGAACATGTCATGAGATCAACATAAAAATCACGCAGTTTTATGATTTGAGTTGTAGAACACATCAATGTTCAAAGTGTCAAAACTATGATCATAAGACATATGAATGCAAAAATAAAATCGACAACGAGATTTATCTGTATAAGATGCTGACTACGAATCTTCTGCAAGTTATGCTTGTCAGAAAAGCTGAACAATCTCATCAACATTGACAGAGCAGTAACAGCGCTTTACTTACATCTTGAGCTCATACACAGTCGAAAAGCGAAGCAATAACAACGCAGTCATCGACACGTTGAAGCTCGCACATACACAGAATGACAGCAGCATACATGTTGCAGCTCATATACGACATATACACATATACTGCAAAGGCACGACTCAGCTTTTGCGCACATACAGATAGACGTGATGCAGTAAATCGATCAATTTTTCGCATTTTCAGATCGATTTACACGCAGCGCAATCACACACAGAGCAGTAACAGCGCTTTATTCACACGTTGAACTCATATACGACATATACACATATACTGCGAAGGCACGACTCAGCTTTTGCGCATCTACACGTCTGCGTGATGCAGTAAATCGATCGATTTTTCGCTTTATCAGATCAATGTACATGCATCGCAATCACATACACTGTGAAGACATGACACAGTCTTTGCTCATATACACAGAACGACAGCAACGTCTTTGCACACACGCTGCAACTAATATACGACATTCACACAGTCACTGCGAAGGCACGACTCAGCTTTTGCGCACATACACGTCTGTGCGACGCAGTAAATCGATCGATTTTTCGATTTTCTGATCGATTTACATGCGTCGCAAATACATAGATCAAAACTCATTTAGTTCGTTTAGCTGAATGATCATACAGCGAACTCGAAAGTTCACATCGAAGTAATCAGCTTTCATCTACATAAATCAAAGCTCATCTAGCTCAATTAGCTTGATGATCATACAGACAAGTTGAAAGCTCACGATCAGCTTTCACAATTTTGAGTTGTTTATATGATCACTTGATTATATAAACAGCTCACACGCTCGTATGCGCATTCTAACGATCTGACTGCTCAATGAAAAGATATACTGCATCGACTTTGACTAGATTACATGTAATTTAGCATACACACAGCGCTTCAATGTTACTATTTAAATAGATAGCATCGTGTTTTATAGTCTTAGACTGCATAAGCACGTAAAACTTGAAGAAATTTTTTTTTTAACACATAGAGATTAAATCAGAGACTAAAGTCAGAGACTGAGTTGAAAATTAGATTTAAGTTAGCTCTGAAACTCTATGACTTTGTCAAGACATTGTTTAGACTACGTCATATCTTCAACTTAATATGTCATAAATTATGTCGTGCTCAACTTGATAATACTTAACAAACTCTTTATAGTTGATTGATTCTCTCAAGTTATTGAGAGTTTCTTAATAATTAGTTCTATCATAATATATACTCATTCTGTGTCTGCTTAGAATATCACATTGTCATATCACTCTTATAGATCTTATTTATTCATCTAGTAAACTTAATCATCACAGTTCTAATTATTTCAAATTTTTCTTAGAGATGATGATTCAATATTCAAGCATGATAACAGTAATGTGATTGCAACAAAGTTGAAACAATGATATCTTGATCTTGCAAGACATCATATCAGAAAATGAATGTTGCATAATGAAATCAGAAAGCAAAGAAGCAAAAGATGAACTCTCTCTTGATATTGATGAACAGCTGACATAAGCAATGCTTCAACATGATGAACTGCAAAAGAAATAGAAGTTAACAGTTATTCAATCAAAGATTGAGACTTTGCAAGTCATTGAAACAACGAAGAGAAGTTATTGAGTCTTCATTTGAGCTCTCACGAAGAATTTGAACGATTTATGCATCGTCTTCATAGTGTTGATGATGACAAAACAAAGTCATCATGAAGTCGTTTTGCAAAAGCAAAGACTTTCAATGTCTTTGAAGAAGTATTATAACAAAATCATAAGAGAACATAAAGAGTGAATTCGCGACGTTGAAATCTTATTTTGAAATATCTCTTGATATTTTGAAAGTGATGAGAAAAAGATTTTGTACTGCATGATCTATCTGAAGAATAAATCAAAGAAACTTTGATTCAATCACAAAGAAACTATGTTTGCAGCTCAGCAGATGTAATTCAATTTTATTAACTTTCTTCTGAATTTAATTGAAGACTCGATGAATTGAGACATAAACGTGACTCAGCAGTACGTGAATGCATTGCAACGTTCACATGAAATGATACGAATGTTTGCAACTCATCTGAACACTTTGAAACATCAACTTTCGTTGTATAGTGATGAGCATAAGCGAACTCATTTATTCATTAATTTAAGATCTGAACTGCATGTGATCATTACTAATATGCAGTCGATTTCTATCACATGAGATGCATTAATTGATCTTGTTGCTTGATTGAAAACAAATCTGTGAAAAGAACACATCTTGTTGTTGAAATAATTTTAAGACAAAGACTTGCATGATTGAGATAAAGTCAACAAGAAGACTCATTCAAAGCGAAAGAAATCTCATTGATCGACTAAACTTGACTCTTCATTAAAGATGAGCTCACATGCTTCATCATGTTATAGCAAGAATTTATTCAACATAACGTGTTACATGTGTTGAACAGTCAAATGACTTTGCAAAGACTAAATGCAAAGAGCAACGTCAATGCGAAGTTATTTGATGACATACGACAAAACTTGATCAATTTACGTCAGAATCAGTGTCAAATTCACATACAGTGAATATCGAGTCGCAAGAACATTATTGAGAACGAAAAAGCAGATCAATTGATCAAAAGCGCTGCTCAAGAACTATCAATTATCGACAACACGAAAGCAATCATCATAAGCTTCGTCAAAAAGTAAATTTGCAAAGAGGCGAAATTACAATGATTAAATGCATGAAAAAGCAGCATCAAGAAGGGAAACCAGTATCGAAAGCACATATCGAATGTGAATCTAAGTCAGAAATCACTAAAAGAGCTTAGAAAAATCGATAGACTAACGTTTTCAATCTTTATTCAGTTGAAAATGAAACACGACTATTTCAAGAGCTATTTGCATCGATTATCAGAGAATAATTCGAACAAATGCTATGAAATATGCAATGCGAGTCAAACGTCAGAGCATTTACTACTAAATTGCAAGCATTATAGATCAGAGCAGATAAAGCTAAAGAAAAAGACTCAGTTCAAAAACACAGACATCATATTGATGTTGTTCATCATTAAAATCGAAAGAATCGCAACACTAGAGTATTTGAAAAATACTTGAATTGCGACGAGAAAATGACTATTAGAAACGAAAGAGTAGAACGCGAAGAGTGCGAAGAAATGAAGAAAAACAAAAGTACGATTGTGAGAGTTTGAGCGAGAGCGCTTGTATGTGCAAACTATCGATGTGATTGATCAACGAGAAGATATAAAGCAGCGACTTTGATCAGATTACATGTAACTTAGCATACATATAGCGTCTAGACAGTGTTATAGTCACAGACTGCATGCACTTAATGAAGAAAAAAAAAGTGTTACATGTGCAATCAAAAGAATCATTACTTTACTGATTGTAAAGATGAAAAGATCAAGAATAGATCAAAAGAATTTGATGCAAATCAAGTATTCATTGATTCAATGTTGCATATGAGTCGTTTCAAGATTTCAAAAAAAGACAAGTTCTTGATGAATGCTTCAAATCATCAAGAAAAAAACAAGAGGTTCTCTTTGTAAAGACTCTTATATATAAAGAGCATGTAATTCAGAAAGATCAGAAGATAGAAACGAAAATTCACATGAATATCAATGTCAAGATGAACGTGATTAGTTAATGTTTCATCATTGAGCAGAGTATGTCATTGCTGAACGTTGATCTCTCAAGATTTATCTGAATGAACAATCAGAATGTTTATTGTTATGACGTCTATAAGATGTGTTATCGACTGAGAGACTGTTGAGACATAGAGAAAAAAAGTATAAGTATCTTTTATGCTATTGACAAGAAAGAATCTTCTTTGATTCTGAGTATGTTGAATATGCAATTCAAGCGTATTTGAATAGACATGATCGCAAGAACATGATGTTTCAACGTGAATGAACACGCATTTAAGTTGTTCTTCGCACAAGCATTTGCGAAAGTTTTACAAGATGAGCTTACTGTGTATGCTCTTGTCATGATCAACATCATCAAAGAGTTAATCATTGAACATCAAGTGAAAGTAATAAATAACATGATAAGTCATATCACAAACACGCTTGAAATGCAAACTTTACTCATTGAATTGAAAGAATATGAAGATGTATTTTTAACAAAGAGTATTGACAAATTGCTCTTGCATGAAGATCATGATCATGCAATCAAAATCACTGCAGAATCATCATATGAATCGTTGTATAATTTGTTGAACACAGAGTTAACAATTCTGAAACAGTATTTAAACAATGTCTTAGCAAAAGAATGAATTAAGCACTTCATCAACTCAACTGACACGTCTATTCTATTCATTTTCAAAAAGAATGATAATCTTCATTTATGCATGAACTATCAAGATTTGAATAAAATCACTGTCAAAAATTATCATTCACTGTCTTTAATTAGTGAAACTCTAGACAAACTCAGTAAAGTCAAGCAGTTCACTAAGTTAAATCTGAAGAATGCTTATCATTATCTCAAAATTCAACATGAAGATGAGTGAAAAACGACATTTTGTACTCGTTACAATCACTTTGAATATATGATTATGTTATTTAATTTGATCAATGCATTTGTTATTTTTCAGATTTATATTAATAAAATCTTGACAAAGCTTTTAAATGACTTTTGTGTTGTTTATCTGAATGACATTCTAATCTTCTTCATAGAGAAGACTGATCATGTAGATCATGTAAAGCAGATTCTGAAAAGACTAAGAAAGTTCAAGCTATATGCTAGCTTAAAGAAGTGTGCATTCTTCATCACTAAAGTGAACTTTCTAGAATTTATCATATTTACAAAGAGTGTTTCAATGAATCTAAGTAGAATAGACATCATCAAAACGTGATTCAGATCAAAGATGTATTAAGAAATACAAGTTTTTCTGAGATTTGTTAATTTCTATCAACGTTTTATACATCACTACTTTCAGATAGCAGAGTCTTTAACAGAATTGCTGCGAAATAGTGTAAAAGATGTAAAAATGAGCTCATTCATATGATTGAACGAAGCGAAACAAGCTTTTAATCAGCTTCGCGACGTCTTTATAAAGATGTCTATACTAAGACATTTTGATTCAAAGTAGACTGATCGCGTCAAGTCAAGTCATCGAGATCGAGTCAAGTTCTCAACTTGTCAAGACTCGATTCAAGTCAGAATTCTTGACTCAAGTATTTGAGTCGAGTCAAGATGTTCAATCTAAGTATTTGAGTCGAGTCAGAGAGTTGAAATCGAGTATTGACCTGAAATTTTCGACTCGATTCGTCAAAACATGAAGATAGATAGATAGATATTCTATTATGACTTTCTATTATGACTTTCTATCATGACTCTCTATCAAACAGCCTTCATAGTTTCTCGTCATGACTCTCTATCATAGCTTTCTATCATAGCTCTCTATCAAAGCTCTCTATCAAAGCTCTCTATCAAACAATCTTCATGTTCTTCTTCATGTTTTTCTTCCTGTTTTCCTTTATGACTTTCTATCAAAAAGATAATGCAAAAAGGTAATGCAAAGGCGAAAAACCGGAAAATTTTCTATATTTGACTCTCTTGACGTCATATTCGATTGCTTGATGAGTCGAGTTGAGTCAGCGAGTTCTAACTCAGCTTGAGATCGATATCGAGTTGAATTGAGATGTTCAACTCGAGTATTTAAGTTGAATCGAGATGTTCAATTCAAGTACTTGAGTCGAGTCAGAATGTAGATATGAAAACTCGACTTGACGATCAGTCTAATTCAAAGCGACATATACACATCAAGATCAACACATTCAATTATGCAGTTGCGAGTATTTTGTCTCAGTCAAATGACGAAGGTCAGTGACATTTAATTGCATTCTGATTCAGAATGATGATAGACGTTGAAAGAAACTATGAGACATATGATCAGAAGCTTCTAGTCATAGTAGCGATGTTTAAACACTGACGACACTATGTGAAAAACAATTATCATACTGTTGAAGTTCTGACTGATCATAATAATCTGAAGAGTTTTATGAACATTCAAGAGCTAAACGAAAGACAAGTCAGATGAATCATGAGATTGTTGATCTGCAACTTTGAAATAGCATATAGATCAGAAAAGATAAACTTAATCAATGCATCATTGAAATGATCTGACTATAAGAATGAGAACATTTCTGCAAATTGTTTGCTACTCACTCTGCAGCGAAAGCTGACTAGAATAGAAAGCTTAAATAACTTTATATTCATAGCGATCAGAGAACTATACTGTATATGAGTGATTAACGATGTCAAGAAGACGTTCGTTCACAGTATAAATATGAACAGATATTCAGCAAAACATGTCGAGAACAGACTGTAAGATGAAATTCACTGATGAACATAAGTGATTGACAATGTTGAGAAAACGTTCGTTCACAGTGTCAATGAACGAAGATATTCAGTGAAACATGTCAAAAGCAGATCACAAGATGAAATTTACTGTACATGAGTAATTAATGAAGTTGAGAAGATGTCTGTTCACAGTGACAGTGAAAACACAAGTACATGTTCAGCAATGCATGTCAGAAGTATGCTGCTGAAAGTTATGACTTTAGCAGTGCAAGAAATGCATCTAGATGAAGTACATTTCTTAAGAAATAGAATTTCTCAACTTAAATCAACAACTTCAAAAAGCACAGATGTTGAAACATTGACTCATAAAGATCACAACGTAGCTGAGAAACAGCTTAATTCTGTTGCTGAAACTGTTGATTACAAACAACTCATTTCACGTGCAATTGTCAAAGTACTGACAATTCATGAAACAACATACAACTTCAGTAGTAAATTCATAATTGAGTTCATCAAGATTTTACAGCAAGAAGATAAATTTGCTGTGAGACTAAAAGCAGACAAAACGACGAGTATATGAAAAAGTGATGTTGAAGCTTGAACATTGAATAGTCAAGAAATGATAGAGTACAATGAATCATTGTATGTTTCAGAAGATCTTTCTGTCAGAGAAGAGCTGTTGAAACGTCATCATGATGACTTATTAGCAAGACATTTTGATGCTGACAAGATCAATGAGCTATTAGATTGCAAATATTACTGAAAAAGTATGATCAAGAATGTCAAAGAGTATATAAATACTTATGACATTTGTCAGAGAGTAAAGATGAAACGTCATCTATCATATGACGAGTTGAGATCATTACTTCGACTCACAAATTCATGAAAAGAAATCACTATGAATTTCATAACAGATCTGTCATCTAGTAAATGAAAAGAAGTCATCGACAAATTCTCGAGTGCTAATTAGTCAATTACTTGCAGCTAATCATCATTTTGATATCATTGGCAGTCGTTGACAGATAATTAAATCAAAGATTCAATCAAACATCACTAAATTACGTCATTAATCTTGAGTTATCATCTGTTCATCATGATTTACATTGTCAGATGTTCAATGATAGTAATTAAATATTGATAGAATAGTCTAATTAGTTGACTTTCTGATCTTGCGCGTCTTTTTTGTTTATCTTAAGTACTTCTTTACTACTTCAAATCATCACTTTCTATTGCATTGCAATTGAGTACACATGTTCTTGAATCAGAATTCGCATCTTTCACATCAATGCATACTTATCATGCATCTTTCAAACAATCTTTTCTTGCAACGTCTTGAAATTTATCTTCTCAATAGATTGAAAAGATTCATCAATGACGCTTTAACTCATTTGTTTGACACAGAATAAACACGTTGACTCTTTCAAAATCGCATGAAACATCTGATCTACATGACACTTATGTTGACATTGAATCAAGAATGATTAATCAAAAACGCGCATTTAAAAAAATTCAAACAAAAGATGAAACAGACTGCACAACAAATTCTTCTGAATATTTGCAACAACAAGACGAAGCAAGAGATGCAGACTGAACATAAGCTGATGTCTAGACTTTATTTCAGATGAATCAATGTTTCTTGTCTTGTTCTTCGTGATCAATCTGCGTTCAAATCTCTCAGAAAGCAGTCTCAATGATTGTCAAATGATGATGCTTCAATCTTTCTTGATAAAGTACTGCTTAAGAGTGAATTGAGCATCTGTGTGACTTTTTTGACTCGAAAATGAAAACTCTTGATGAAGCATTGCTCTGCTTTAAATCAATCTTTCAAATGAGCATTATCATGATTGTCGAGAAATGAGATGAACAAAATACTCATGCATCAGAACGATGAAAAAACTTGACTTGCAATAGAGAAAAGAATGAATTGAGTAATGTTTATTGTATATTTTACTTCACCATATTAGTCTAATGACTCAACAGAAATTCTGATAGTATGCTCTTAAATATTCAAATCGATCTGATTTGTCAAGAGAGAAAATACTGAGATTATGACTCATAGTTTATTTATATGAAGTAGTATTTATCTCGTTCTAAAGTACTCGCTATGTATATGATGAGCATCATTCGTCTACTATCATACATATATTCTTCTACTACAATTACTATGATTCAATCGTAAATATATTATCAAATATTGAACTACTCTCAGTTTCACTTTCATATCGAGCAGCGATTAGACTAACATATTCTAATCTTCAATCAACACTTGAGTATGTGATAGTTTAACGTAGATTAAATCTTTTCATTCGCTGTTTCTCAGTTTCATTTTCATAATAGACAGCGATTAAACTAACATGTTCTAATCTTTAATCAATCATTGAGTATGTGATAGTTTAACATAGATAAATCTTTTCATTCACTCTCGATTTCACTCTTATAATAAGCAGCGATTAGATTAACATGTTCTAACCTTCAATCAATTGTTGAGTATGTGATAGTCTAACATAGATAAATCTTTTTATTCACTGCTGCACTGATCACTGTTAATCTGATGAGTCAGTTTTGATGTAGCAGTTTATCTATGAACATCATCATCTGTTTCACTCAATGATCAACGATGAATTGTACGTTTGATCAAGACATCATTATTTCTTGATATGAAAGCAGTGTCACTTCAGATTCATCGCTCAAAAACATGCTTTAGATTTAATCACTCTTCATGTGATGATTATCTGTTATCATGTCATTATTTTATCGAGTTCGTTCATCTTCTGATGTCTCTTCTTTAGAAAATCTTCATCGTATAGTGTGTTGTACTGATCTCAATCAATGTAGTTATTTACGTAGTAAATATTCATATTCTCATTCATGAGCATCACATGAGTGCTTTGTATAACATTTGTCAGTCAGTAAAATCGATGAGTTTCAAGTTTTTGAGAGTTTCTGATCAGATTAATCGATCAATTCTTCATCTTAATCATGTCATGAATCTCATGCGAAAGTTCTTGATGTCGTTTTCTGAGACGTTTGATCAAGACTTCAGTATAGACGCTTGATTTGTTTGAGTTTAGTCTTTTGCGATTCAAGATTATCACAATCAAATTCAAATGATTGAGTATCTTTTCATTCAATGATTTTGACATCGTTGCTTGATGTTGTTCATCTTGATGTTTCTGCATTCATACGTGATCTTGTCATCAATAATCATGTGATCAAGAAAGTTGATAACGTGATGAAGTACTTTTCAGCTTAGACTGAGTCGTTCTTTCAAGTATTCGCTTGTGTATTGCTTCTGCGAAGATCATCTGTTTTATTTTGATTCTCTCTAATGAAAACAGTCAGACAGTTCACAAGATCATTGATTTTCGTGTGTTTCATAACACTCACTGCATGTCGTCACGTTTTTAATTTCGTTGATAGTTCAGTAGTCTTTATGCGAAATCACTTGTATGAAGTGAGTAGACAACTCAGCTTGTTCAACTTAATGTGTTCGCTTGAAGCAATGACTTACATTTGCAATCTGTCTTTCACAGTCGATATCTTTCTGAATTTTTGATGTCTTATCATATTTTCAAGAATCAACATATTGATTAATTAAGTGTTGTGTTGCATAATCTGAATTTCAAAGCTCTCTCTTTTGTTCATGAGTTGATAGAAGCACTTTACTAAGTACTTGTGTGTTGCTTTAAAATGTTCGATGTCAAAATCTTCAACGCTTTCGTAAAGCTCAATAAGCTCTTTATAGTGTGATATAACATGAAACTTAGAAAAATTAAAATGTCACTTCTTCAAATCAACGCTATCATCATCATTCTCATCTACAGTCTTTCTATAAGAAATCTTTGAGCGTAAATCTTTAAAGACATCTTTGAGTTTGTTAATGCAATAAAGTGCATGATCAAGATACTTCAAGAATTTCGTGTCATGAGAAGTGTAATGAGCTATTACAATAAAGTCAATAATAGCATGAGCACAATGCATTGCAGTTGATTGATACGTTGTGAACATTGAAGCTATAATAAATATAATCTGACGCGCTATGTTCTTCTGTTCATCATCACTTCATTGTTTAATGATACTATAATCCTTGAACATCTTCAAATCTGAATATTCTGATACAAGTTAAAATCTATGATTCAGTTGATTCAGACTCAAGAGATTCTTCGTGATTATTTGATCTTCTCACTTTCGTTTTCGATCGAGATTTTCTTTCAATAGCTTATTGTTCAGATTCTCTATGTATCTCATCAGCTGCATAATTCATTCTTTGTACAGCTGATGCAAAGAATCAAGAGTCATGAGATTGTGAATGTTAATGAAGTGATGTTTTCATGCGAAGTTATCTGCTACATGAACTCGCATGTTGTTTGATATATCATCATTGTCGTTGATGCTCTTCTGTTCAATTGTAGTTGCTTGAGTTTGCTGAATTTGAATCAGTCTCTGTGTGTATTCATGTGTTCGCTTTGATCAATGTTTGCAAAGTTTCTGATGTCTGTTTGAAGATACAGTACAAAGTGTACAATGCTGATTAGTCTTGACTTCAATAATAAGTACTTGCTCTTCATAGTTTATGAATATTGATTCAAGTATAGAATAGCACTAACGTGTAAAATCATCTGTGCATAGCAGAGAAACACTCTCGATTGCGTAAGTTTTCAGTGCTGTGATGATTCATAACGTCTTCAGCATTGTTGAAATAATCATGAAAGATCTGACTTACACTCTAGAATTTTAGTCATAGTCATGTGATAAATATTGAACTTAGTCTCTTTATCAATTTCTTTCACTATTGAAATGAATCTCAATAGCAGAGTTTCAAGACTGATTTGACTTCGTCAAGTTTCTTGAGTCAAATTGTCAATAGTGAGATATATTGATCACACAGCAACATCATCATGATGTTGAGTTAGAACAGTCTTATCTGTTTTGAGCAACACAGAAACAATCATATCATCAGTTGAAATATCATTCTGTCTGTGTCATCATCAATTCATAGTATGCATCTCGCTGTATATTCAACTCTCGTTTGTGTTGTACTGTTGAATTGATGCATATGTCAATTTGTCTGCAAAAGACGAATGATCAATGAGAAATTGTATGATCAATATCACGTCATGATATTCAACGTAGTATTTCTTCGCTGATATATTGATGACTTCAAACGTGATTTCAAAAGAATATTGAAGTCACTTGTTATCAAGAATGTCTCTTGAAATGTTGTTTATTAATCAATATAGCTGTTTCGCGTTTTTGAAGCTCAAGAGATCATGTATCTTCTTAAGTCTTTTGTCTTAAAAGAAGTGATTAATGAATTCTTGAGTACATCTAGAATGAAGAAATCAACAAGCTAATGCGTAGTTCATCGCTGATGCAAAGAAATAATAAAGTCGATTGAATGTATTCTTTTTCTTCATGAATGAGTTCATTGCTAAATCAATTATGAATCTTCTTTGTCTTGAAATATGATCGAGCGACTTTTTTGTCTTCTTTTTCATGATATTCATATAACTTCTGACGTTGATTGACGAGAAGAACGAGAAAATATCAGAATCTCAAGAAAAGTAATTCAACTTCTCATTCGAATTATCGATCATCGTTTCAGCAATCTGTGTCTCAAAGTATTTGTTTTTTCCTGACTCAAATGACACATCAACTCAGATCTTCTTTTTCTTTGATATATAATCATTTGATTCATGTGTTGTTTCTGTCTTCTTTCTAGACGTCTTCGTCGTCAGCAAAGCTAAGTTCTTGATCATTCTTTTAGACACTTTTTTGTTGAATTTTCTACGTTGTACTCAACAGAATGTAACGTGTAGTTCAAGATCTCTTACTGTCGTATATAACTTTTCACAGATCACGCAAACGCGATTCTGTTTCATCTTTGAGAGATAATTATGATACTTGAGCAAGAAGATAAACAATACTCTTGAGCACGCGATGTCTGCTAGACTGCGAACTAGTGCATGTGACTTTTCAATCGCTCGTTCGTATTATACTCAGTAACTGAAGTCGATATTTATGATACTTTTAACATGAATCTTGAGAAAATCAATTTCGATCTCAGATCTTTGAAGAAATCATAGCAACGCTGCAACGCAAGATTCAAGAGAGATTGTAAGTTGATATATTCTATTTCTCGAACAGAATGTGTTAAACTAACGTTACTATAATGTGCACTAGAATAGAACAAAAACAGAATTCTTGATCACATATTTATAGTAACAGTCTGTTGTATGTCAGCATTAAAAGAGTTTAACAATTTGTTCTAAGATGACAAACATCTTGTTCTTAAGCAAAGACAGTGCAAGTTGAATACTTCATGATAAACAGTAAATTCTGAAAATGCAACACGTTGAAATGTGATGAATAAAATACATGCTAGTTTAATGATATGACGAATAGAATATTTGCTAGTTTAATAATATCATAATCTTCACTAGAATTAAAAAAGAGCACAGAAAGTTCTTCAATGATTAGTTATGCAATTGCACGCATTCTGTTATCAAGCAAAGACGCAAGTTGAATGTTTCATGAGAATCTGTAAAATATGAAAATGCGACACATTGAAATGCAACAGATAGAATACATGCTAGTTTAATGATATCATAATCTTCACTAGAATTAAAAGAGATCATATAAGATTATTCAAAAGCATGATCTCACTCGTTCTCTTCAGCTTTTCTATCTCATTTCGTATATTTTGCTCGCTTCTTCGTGCAGACTAAATGCATAATATAATTTGAAAATTAGTCACTTCTGTCTTGCACTCTCATACTCACTGCATTCAATGACTCGTGATAAACAAACAAACTGAATGATAAAGAACAAACAGATACTTGTAGTAAAAAGATGATATTAAATATCGTTGTTTTCATGTCTCATAGCTTAACATATTGTATGCAGAGCAAATCTAGCCGTCATAACTCTAACTTCAGAGTTGTTGATTGATCTCACTCACATCTTGCAACTTCTTTACTCACTCACTTCTTGCAACTTCTTTACAACATTATCAGCTCACATATTGTATCTTTCATTAGAACATCGTATAGCACTCAATGTCTAGAGATTTCGTCGTATTATTGAATCTAGTTTCATCAGGTTTTTTCAGACATCAAGTAGTCGATATCATCAGAGATGAAAGTGAGTCTTAGTAGAAAAGTTTCATTTAAGCGCAGTGAGTTAATTCATATCAAGATGTTTTCAATCTTAGCTGAATTCTCAACATAGTCATCAAAGCATTGATATGACAACTTTTCAATTAATATGATCATCAAGATCTGTCAGCAAGAATTCAAATGAACGAAAGCTCAGTTTGATGTTGTTTAAGATGAGATTCAGATGAAGATGACAGAAGCACAGCTGTTGAATTTGAAAATAAAGTTCACATTCAAGATTTCAAAGATCAAACTAGCTACAATTCTTAGAAAAATCATCACAGATCAGATTGAATGACAGATATCAAAGCAATGATAAATGATGATGCTCAGAGTCATGAGTTTGCGCATCTTCAATGCACTCAAACGTGTAAAGAGTGAGTCAATGAACATTCAGTTGTTCTCATCAGTCGCAAAAAAAGAAGCTTCTGTCGTAGTTTCAAGCATGATGACGATCAAATTCTTCAATTTGCAGTTGCTCATTCTCTTCAAACTGCTGATCTTGAAGATTTAAACTTATGAGCAATGAACGATGTTTCATACAGAAGAAATTGCAAGACAAAGTATCGAGAAGCTCAGTCAACTTATTCATCTTGATTATCAAAGATTTTGAATGATCATAGATGAACAGTTGCATTCAGAGAAGAATGATGTGATTTAAATGAAGTAAGAGAGAGTATTGACATCGATCTTCAATGAAATGTTCTGAAGAGTCGTAATCGAGAGCAGTCATCAGAATGATTGCAGAAAAGTTATTTTCACTGTGCAATTGCTGAAACAAACTGCATCATCTCAACTCTCAATTCTAAACTTCAATCAAGAAAACATGATTGTATTTGATGAAGAGAAACAGCTGAATCAAGAGAAAGAGAAAGATGAGAAGAAAGAGATCACGAAATTCAATGATGAAGACTTGAAGTATAGTAATGACTCAGTCATTGATGATAGTGATGATGCTGAGTTGCAACAATTGCGCTCTGTGTCGTTGTTGAGTGATTCAGACAAGATTTTACAAGATCTGATGAAAGATGATGATTCAAACTTTCTGATCATGAAAAATAGATGCATGTCATGACATCTGTGTTCTGTGTAAGTTGTAACTAATGAGATGTGTTAAACTGATGATCATCGCTGTCTTGAAAGTCTGCGAGCAATTAAATGATGATTGAATTTGACGCTGCTGCAAGTGATTACAAATGAGTTCTAATGAGCGTAGTTCAACAGTCACAGACAAAGTAATATCAGAAATGAAGCGAAATTCATTTCATTATCAGCTATACATCATCTTTTGAATGTTAGAAAGAAATCACTTGAAGACTCATGATGATATTTTAGAAATAAATATGAAATATGACATGATATGAATCATTCTAATTATAATAAATAGTGCAATCTAACTTCTTTAAAACTTTAGACATTCATAATCTTTACTCACATCATGCTGAATTGTTAATTTCATATAGTCAAGAAGATCATCACGTTGACGCGAAAAACTCTTGAAGATCATATGTATCTCGTCAAGAACATCGTTAACGCGTCTCAAGAGCAAGAAACACAATGTTTATTCAATAATTTCTGCTCATTTGAGTGTTTATGTAAGAACATCTTGACGACGACAATCTGAATTAATACTTTTAAGCATGAATCAGTTCTGATTTTTGTTTTTAAATCACTGATTCATAATTGAATCAAAGAATGAAGAATGTGCATCAATGTCAATCATAAAAAGATGATCTTAAGATATTATTTGACGCATGATAATGATAAAGTTGATAATAGAATGACTTTGACTGAATTAATATCGCTGTTATTCAATCACAGACATCGTGATTTACTTGAACAAGAATGCTTCGTAGTGATAACAATGTCAGAATCGTATTCTACATGAGTGACAAAAGTCATTTGCAAGAATGAGTTCAATCAAATATTCAATCAGAAGACAAGAACAATTATCAATGTCAAGATTGAATCGATCTCGTACAATTTTAAGTATGAAATGTTATTCATTATCTAAAGCTTCTTTTATCAGAATGAATTTAATCGAAATCACAAGATGATGATTGAATCACTCAGAATCATGTTGAAACTGTTGAGAAACAAGCGTTCAAACGCTTGATTTCTCTCAGAAACATTAATATTTCAAGAGTCAGATGATCTGATGAGATTGATCATCTGTCTCAAGACATCAATGTGATTAAAAGATTCAAAGCTCAGTCTTTGTACAGCAAATGTACTAATCACTCTCAATCTCAAATATAAGAAGTTAGAGAAGAGAAACAAATAGATCGCAGAAATAAAATTCTGTGCTTAAGCATTGACTGCAATAATGATCATTCTCATGATATGATTCAACGATTGCATCATCTGATCTCTGAATGATAAATCTATTCTCGATTTATTGATGCAACATCAATATGATATCAAAATTAATGTGAATGCGAAATATGTAAATCAGAAAAAGACAGAAATAAAAAGAATCACTGTGAAACTGAAGACAATGTATGTCAAAAAACTGAAAGTCTGACACAAGCGAGATGTCAACACAAGAGAAACGAAGCTCGTACTAAATCTGTCACAGTACAGAAAGAAGATTAATAATATATGAAGCATCGTAACGCTATTCTGATTGACATGATTGCTAAAATTCGATCAAGTAACTGAAATCATCAAAAAGATTGAAGAAAATGATTGATACATCATTGATTTAAATAAGAACTTTCTCTATCATCAAAACTTGAATATACTGATTGAAGAAAGTTCGAAGATTCAGTGATTAATTCAATTTCTTCAGAGACATCATAAGAATGAGAGTGAGCAGTCAAATTGATTCATTATATTCTTGATATGTCTTGTAGTGTGCTTCATGATATGACTGATAAGTCTTTTGATTTCTACTCATTCTTTACAAACTTTATCTTTACTGTTTATTATGCACATTATTACATTTTCATTAGCGAAGAGACTAATCTTACAATAGTAACTTCTAAAAATCGAGCGAAAAGTTGAATGAATGCATTCACAACTCAGCACAGATTGTCAGAGACTGAGCTAAACTAGAAATACTATCAATATAAAAGACTAATATTATTATTATTACTTTGATAGAATCTAGGTACAAGACAACACATCAGATAATGTACAAGATGAAAGACAAAAAGTGAAAGAAAAGAACGAAAGTTTAACTTTTATATACATGAATCAAGCAAAATCAAGACTAGACAGTAGTTTTATTGACTTAAGATTGCAAAAGTTCATGCATACAACTAAAATGATTAAAACAGAATTGCTGAAACTAGATTAAGATGATGATGACTAGATTGATGACTTGATTCATTGAACTAGTTTAATAAATTGAGATTATTTAAGATATCAATGATTTATGTTTTAAATTGAGTTGATGATCTGACATCATGACAGTAACTTTTCTCTTCAAGACTGAACTTCTGCAAAACAATAAGAAGAAACAAGATGAAATGAGAAAGAATTAAAAACAAAGACTGAAATGAGACAAGAATTAATGTGAATGCATTATAATGTAATAAAGCACAGATGAAACTAGAATAAATCTGAGTCACATCTGAGTTAAATTTGAGCAATATGTTTGAAGAATGAAATGAGATGAGATGCATTTTAACGTGATGATGCACAGAAATTGAAATACATCTGAATCACATTTAAGTCAGATTTAGATGAGATGTTTGAGTCAGATTTAAACAAGATCTGAGTCAGATTTGAGTAAGAAAGAGATGAAATGCAATTTAATATAATGATGCACAATGAGACTAGAATACATTTGAGTCAAATCTGAATCAGATTTAAACAAGATGTCTGAGTCAGATTTGAGCTGAGTTGAAATGATGAAGATTGAACTTAAAGTTCTTGACATTGACATTGAAATATCACATATGATAATACATGTGATTCTTCGACGACAGAGTTGATGAGATGATATTCATCAAGTGCTTGCTCACAATTATTCAGAAGATGAAAAGACTCTCAAGTAGAAAAGTGATCTTCTCAATTAATGTAATACTTAAGCAAAGATGAATTATAGCATTTATCATGCTTGAAGTTTAGTATGCTGTTTATATATCAGAATCTTTCATCATTCTTAATGATAACAAGTTCTCAAGATTTCTGATGTTAACTCAAGAAAAAATCACTTGTGATATGATTCAGAAGAATGACATAAAAGATTGAATGAATCTTCATGAATGCTTGTCATGATGAATCGACTCATAGAGATTAAATCAGAAGCTAGAGTCAAAGACTAAGTCAAAGATCAGATTTGAGTTAGCTCTGAAACTTTATGACTTTGTCAAGACATCGTTTAGACTACATTATATCTTCGACTTGATATGCTTTAAGTTATGTCGTGCTTGACTTGACAATGCTTGACAAACTTTCTATAGTTGATCGATCTTCTTAAGTTATCGAGAGCTTCTTAATAATTAGCTCTATCATAATATATATTCATTCTGTGCCTGCTTAGAATATCACATTGTCATATCATTCTTATAGACTTCGTCTATTCATCTAGTAGACTCGATCATTACAGTTCTAATTATTTTAAACTCTTCTTAGAAATGATAATTTGATATTCAAGCATGACAACAGTAACGTGATCACAACAGAGTCAAAACAATGATGTCTCAATCTCATGAAATATCATATCAGAAAACAAACGTTGCATAATGAAATCAGAAAGTGAAGAAGCAGAAGATGAACTTTCTCTTGATATTAATGAACAGCTAACATGAGCAATGCTTCAACGTGATGAATTGCAAAAGAAACAGAAGCTAGCAGCTATTCTGTCAAAGATTGAGACTCTGCAATTCATTGAAACAACGAAGAAAAGTCATTAAGCTTTCACTCAGATCTTCACGAAGAATTCGAATGATCTACACATCGTCTTCATAGTGTTGACGATGACAAAACAAAATCATCACGAAGTTGTTTTGCAGAAGCGAAGACTTTCAATGTTTTTGAAGAAGTATCATGACAAAATCATAAGAGAACATAGAGAGTAAATTCACGATGTCAAAATCTCATTTTGAAATACTTCTTGACATTTTGAAAGTGATGAGAAAAAGATTTTGTACTGCATGATTTATCTGAAGAGTGAATCAAAGAAACTTTGATTCAATCACAAAGAGACTATGTTTGCAGCTCAGCAGATGTAATTTGATTTTATTGACTTTCTTCTGAATTTAATCGAAGATTCGATGAATCGAGACATAAACGTGACTCAGCAGTACGCGAACGCATCAAAACGTTCAAATCAAATGATATAAATGTTTGCAGCTCATTTGAGCACTCTGAAACATCAACTTTCGTTGTATAGTGATGAGCATAAGTGAACTCATTTATTTATCAAGTTAAGATCTGAGCTGCGCATGATCATTACTAATGTGCAGTCAATTTCTATCACATGAAATGCATTAAACAATCTTGTCGCTTGATTGAAAACAAATCTGCGAAAAGAACATGTTTTGTCATCGAAATGATCTCGAGACAAGAACTTGCATGATCGAGATAGAAACAACAAGAAGACTCATTCAAAGTGAAAGAAATCTTATTGATCAATCAGACTCAACTTTTCGTCAAAGACAAGCTTATATGCTGCGTCATGTTATAGCAAGAATTTGTTCAATATAACGTGTTACATGTGCAATTAAAAGAATCATTACTTTACTGATTGTAAAGATGAAAAGATTAAGAATAGATCAAAAGAATTTGACGTGAATCGAGTATTCATTGATTTAATGTCACATATAAGTCGTTTCAAGATTTCAAGAAAAGACAAGCTCTTGATGAATGCTTCAAATCATTGAGAGAAAAACAAGAAGTTCTCTTCATAAAGATTCTTATATATAAAGAGCATGTAATTCAGAGAGATCAGAAGACAGAAATGAAGATTCACATGAATATCAATGTTGAGATGAACGTGATTAGTTAACGTTTCATCATCAAGCAAGATATGTCATTGCTGAACGTTGATCTCTCAAGATTTATCTGAATGAACGATCAGAGTGTCTATTGTTATGACGTTTATAAGATGTGTTATTGACTGAGAGACAGTTGAGACATAAAGAAAAAAGATATAAGTATCTTCTATGCTATTGACAAGAAAGAATCTTTTCTGATTCTGAATATGTTGAATATGCAATTCAAGTGTATTTGAATAAACATGATTGCAAGAACATGATGTTTCAACGTGAATGAGCATGCATTTGAGTTGTTCTTCGCACAAGTATTTACGAAAGTTCTACAAGATGAGTCTACTGTGTATGCTTTTGTCATG
>JAABUH010001731.1_pt1 | contig 22987 bp, 26 predicted proteins | sample 5559121 | NCBI WGS metagenome assembly JAABUH01 (sample SAMN10711871, study PRJNA513364) | rock metagenome | isolation source: Antarctica rocks | place: Antarctica: Victoria Land, Battleship Promontory nord | collected 2015-12-28
TCCGCCTTGAACTCTGGGGCGAACGACCTACGGGCACGGGGCTTGTTCCGCTCCATGGTCTCCATGATGGACATCCTTCCTGAGGCTGCGCCTCTGTGGTGGGATGTCCGCCAAACCGGGTCAGGGCAGTGGGCGAAAGGAACGGTTTGCCTGACATATATAGACTGAGTTCACCGAGTACTCGGGGTAAGCGAGCCTCGCGGCTACGATGACCGTGTCTTCGGTGTCAAGCAACCCGTCGGCATCCAATGGTGTCTTGGCCATCGCAGGACTTTACTGCTAGTTTTTCAGGCGCCCGACTACTCCAACAGCATGGACCCGGTCAGTTCCTGATTGTCGTGGGAGGGGACGTGTGAAGCGCTATCGCTCCACTCTTCATGTCACTTGTTGTCCGCTGCCGGCCGGCCGTGCACCACTTGGCCGAGATGGTCGGCGGCCCGGCGGTCGGCTGACCGGCGCGACTTGGCGTAGTGGCGGGCGAGCACGCCGGGGCCGTGGCCCTGCCGCTCAGCGACCATGGAGATGTTGAAGCCGGCGTCGAGCAGCTCGCTTGAGGTGAAGCGGCGCAGGGCGAGGATGGACCCGTCGAACCGGCGAAGGGTGGGATATGCAGCTCGGGCTGATTCCCGGCGCTCGGCCGAACGGACGGCCGCGGCCGCCCAGCGGTCGGTCCTTCCCAGGGCTGCGCCGATGTCTCGAAACGACAAGCCACCCTTCGGTGGCGGCCCGGTTCGTCGTGATGGCCTTGCGGAGCGCTGGCGGTACAGGCGGAGGGCCTCTTCCTCCAATGCAGCCGTCTCGGGTCGAATGTCGTCGATTCCCAGGTGCTCCTTGAGTATCGCGGTCCGCCGGGTCACGTAGTCGGGCGGCATCGGCGTGGAGCAGTCCAGGGCCAGGCTGAACAGGAAGGGATCGAGATCAAGGGTGGCGCCGCCGGCCGCCGCTCGCTCCTCCATCTGCCGGACGTGGCCAACCAGCATGGTCAGGGTCTCGGCGTCGACGTAGAAGCTGCGCTCCACCCGCGTCTTGGTCCCCTTCATCTGCTTGGTCTCACTCACCGCCGTGTCCACCCGGATTCGGCCCTCGGACCAGTCGATGCGAGACGACCGGATGGCCACCAGCTCGCCCCGACGCATGCCGGTCACGGCTCCGAGGGCCAGGACTGGTGCGACGTCGGGCACGACGTCGACGGCGGTGGAGAGGAGGAGGCAAAGCTCCTCGACCTCCGGCGGCGTCCGCTCCTTGGTCACATGGCAAGTAGTGGGCAGCTGGAATTCCAACATCGGGTTGTGGGAGACGATCCCTCGTCGTTTGGCCCAGCGGAACAGCGGGGAGTACAGGCACTTGGCCTGATTGAGCCGCGAGCGGCTGAGCCCGGCAGCTCGCATGGTCCCGAAGATCCGGTCGATCCGCGCCTCATCGACGTCTCGGAGGCGGTGTTTGCCGATGATCGGTGAGAACCACTTGAGGTGCAGGCGGCGGTAGTCAGCAATGGTTTTCTCCTCTCGGCCCTTCTCGGCTCGGAGGTGCTCATCCAGGAACCGGTCCACCGCCTCGTCCACCGTGAGATCCCTCAGCTTGGCGGTCTCGGCCTGGCGGGTCTCGGTAACCTCGGCCACGAAGGAGGCGAGGGCGGCGACGGCCTGGCGCTCGGTGTCGGTCTCCAGCGTGCGGAACACACGACGAGGCTTGCCATCGCTGTAGCGCCCGGCGCTGACCGTCAGCTCCCACGCTCCCGGCCGGACCTGGCGTAGTGATCCGCCTCCCGACCGGCCGCGTCGTCCGATCATGGCTGTCTTGGGCTTCGGGGCCTTGGGTGGGGTGGCTGGCGAGCGATCCGTTGGGACTTTGAGGCTGAGATGATCCAAGCGGACGCACGCCGGCTCCTCCGGGCAGGCCATCACCTTGGCACCGTCCGGCACGGGCTCCCGCTCCAACTCCCACGCCACCCGGCGAGCCGTGGTCGAGTGGCCATCAACTGACATAACGCCGGCGCCCCGCCCGTCTGTGGCGCCGGTCCATATGTGGTGCTCACCACTCCGGTCGATCTTCGCCGCAACCCGCCGCGCCAGCGAGGCCATGCTGAGACTTTAGCAGGAGCTTGAGTCAAGGCTTTAGCACGCCGTTGCGGTGGAGCCGCCTCAACCGCGGTCTTTGCTAAAGGCTAGAAACTCCCGATCGACCCCCTGACCTGGACTTCTGTGGTGCGCCCCCTGGGATTTGAACCCAGAACCTGCGGATTAAGAGTCCGTTGCTCTGCCATTGAGCTAGAGGCGCGTGCGTACGCTAGCGGGTCGGGCTGCCGGATGGGTGACCGGCCGAGGGTGACCGAGGGGACTTGAACCCCCGACCTCCAGGGCCACAACCTGGCGCTCTAACCAACTGAGCTACGGCCACCATGAACCCAAGCATGACACACTTGGGATTGGGCATCGTAGCCCGGTTCTCTGCATCGCCCCTGTAGCTCAGTGGACAGAGCGGCTGCCTTCTAAGCAGCGGGTCCCAGGTTCGAGTCCTGGCGGGGGCGCCGATATAACTGCAGGTCAGGACCTATGGCGTGCTGGCTGGCCGAAGGGGAGTTACCTCGGCGTGCCACCCACGTGCCATAGCGGATTCAGAAACGGCCTCTTGGGCGGCCCGCCCGGCGCGGTCGAGGGCCTCGGTGAGGGCCTGCTCCAGGCCAGGCAGGAGGTGGCCGTAGGTGCCCAGCGTGACCGTGATGGACGAATGTCCCATCCTCTCCATGAGCGCTCGTGGGTGAGCGCCTTCGGCGATGAGCAACCCGGCGAAGGTGTGGCGGAGGTCGTGGAACCTCAGCGTGTCGGGGAGCCCGGCTTGGCGGACGGCCGGCTTGAAGTGGCGGGCGTAGAAGTTGCGATGCCGCAGCGGCCCACCCTCGGGGCCGGGGAACACGAAGTCATCCCGCCCTTTGCCGGCCAGGGCCGTGCCCAGGTCATCGCACAGGAAGCGGGGGAGTGGGACGGTGCGTGTCTGATCGGTCTTCGTCGGGCCGAAAACCAGGCCATGGCCCGTTACCTCGCCTACCGTCTCGGCCACCTCGACCCGGCCTCGGAGCAGGTCCAGGCGCTTGACTCGCAGGGCCTCCAGCTCGCCGGCCCGCAACCCGGTGTAGGCGGCGAAGCGCACCAGTAGGGCGTACTCGGGCCACTCGGTGCGCCACCAGGGGGCGGCTCCCTGGCCACCGGTGCGGCGCTCGGGGTGGGCGATGGCCTGCGCCAGGTCGGCAACCTGGTCGGCGGTGAGAAAGTGCATCTCGGCCTTGACTGATCGGGGGACCTTCACTCCGGCGCAGGGGTTGGCTGGCAGGGCCTTGGCGTTGACTGCAGTTTCGAGCACCAGGCGCAGCACCTTGCGGGCCGAGCGGACGGTACCGGGGGCGACCCCGCTGGCCACCATGCCGGCGATGAAGGCATCTACCCGTGGCCGGTCGATCGCGGCCACCTTCGTCGCACCCAGGGCGGGCAGCACGTGGGTCCTCAATATCGAGTCGTAGCCCACCCGAGTCTTTGGCTTCAGGTGCACGGTTGTGGTCAGCCAGGTGGCGGCCCACTCGTCCACGGTGACTCTGGCTCGGCGGTGGTCGAGGGCCACTCCTCGCCCCTGGTCCGTCTGCTGGGCGGCGAGCCAGGCGGTTGCATCGGCCTTGTGAGCGAAGGTGGTCGAGTGGTGGTCGCCGTCAGGTGTTTGCCAGCGGGCCTGGTAGCGGCCACTGGGGAGCTTGCGAACTGAACCGAACGTCGTGGCTCGTCGCCGGCTCATGCCGCTACCTCCTGTCCACGCTCATTGCCCACCACCACGTAGCGCACGGTGCCGGGGTACCACTTGCTCCCGCCTTGGGCAGTGGGTACGCCATCGGCATTGAGCTCGGCGGCGATAGCGGCGAAGGTGGCTCCAGCCCCACGGGCGGCCAGGATGCGGCCTCGCACCTCATCGGACCCCTGCACCGGGCGCCGGCCGAGACGCATTCCCTGCGCCTTGCGCACGGCAAGGGCCGCCTTGGTGCGCTCCCCGATGAGTCGGCGCTCCAGCTCGGCGAACACGGCCAGCACCTGCGCCATAGCCGCTCCCTGCGGAGTGGTGGTATCGACCGGGGCATCGAGGGCCACCAGTCCCCAGCCACCACGCTCGGCGGTCAGGAGCAGCCCGGTGGCGTCGTGTACGGAGCGGGTAAGGCGGTCCAGCTTGGCCACCATGAGCACACTGGCCTTGCCGGCCTCCAGCTCCTCCAGGGCAGCGCTCAGGGCGGGGCGAGCCAGGGTCTTGGCGGAGATACCAGCATCAGTGTGCACGGCCAGCAGGGGCAGCCCACGACGGGCGCACTCGGCCCGGATGGCGTCCTCCTGGGCGGTGAGTCCCAGACCGGATACCGCTTGCTCCTCGGTGGATACCCGGCAGTAGCCGATGACTCCGGGGGTCTTGCGGGCCTTGTGCTGGGTGCGTGTCATGCCGTCAGTATAGCAAACGACCGTTTGCTAGTCAAGCTAGTCGAGAGAAGTCTCGTCTAAGAGGTCCAGCAGGCTTGACGACTCGCCGGTGACAGCTTCCAGCGCGGTGAGTGAACCCTCCAGGCGATGCACCATTGTCGTGCTGGCCACCAGGTCCCCCTCCCGCACGAGGGCCAGCAGCTCCCCGACCCGTCGAGCCAGGTCCGCCGTCTCCGCCTTGGTAAGTGCTCGACGGGTCGTCCGCTCAGCCATCATCGTCCTCCCCAAACTCAGCCAGGATGGCGGCGGCGACCACCTTGTCGCCTCGGTCCTCCACCACTGTCCAACGCCACTGGCCGGCGTCAGGTTGGGCCTGGCCATGGCGGGCGAGTCGGTCGCGTTGCCTGGTGGCAGCCAGCTCGGTGGTGTGGTGGGTGTACACCCAGGCGACCTGGCTCGGGTCGTCGACCGGGGTGCGGATGACGGCCCACGGCTTGCGACTCGTCCTCGACCTGGCCGGGTGGTCGTCAGTAGTCGTTACGTGGTTCGGTGGTGACGACTCTCCGACGGGCTGGCCATCATCTGTGCCAACCTCCAGGCGCCTCACCCGTTCGGCCAGGGCCACCACCTGCGCCCGCAGGGCCTCCAGCTCGGCAGTTGCCGCCTCGGTGACCTGGTGGCGCTCCTGGCCCATCGTGGGCCGTCTCTTGGCCTGCCAGGCGGCTTGGCGGTGAGCGGCGCAGCAGTAGCGGGGTAGGCGGCCTCTGGCCGGCCGGGAGAACGACTTGCCGCAGTGCTGGCAGGTGGCCTCAGTCGTCATGGTGACGAGTCTAACGACTGGCCGGTGCGCCGCCGGTGCTCCGCTGGCGACCGAGGCTGCCAGCAGCCTACTGCCGGCCGGGGGGGTGCTCAGCGCTGGAGATCAAGGCAGACGGGCGGCCCGAGAAACTGTCGAAGGCTTCGACAGTTCCTGAGTTGGCGCAGGTGGCCCACCAGCGTGGCAGCCTCGGTGGTGGCGGCTTGGAGCTGGTCGGCCAGTGCAGTGGCTCGGGCCTTGCGTCGGTTGTCGCGGGCGGCGGTCACGATGCCTCCTGTTTCGGGGTGGCCACGGTCCCAAGCCGGCGAAGGTGGCCCTTGCACCCGTAGGTCAGATGGCAGGGCCGCCCCGTCTTGTCGGGAGTGAGTAGCTGGACCTGCCCACAGCGGTCGCAGCTCAGCCACTCGTGCCCACTGGCTCGACCCAGCACGGCCCAGGCCAACAGGTCCCGATGGTGTCGGCAGTCGGCCGCCAGATCGGAGTCAAAGGGGCCTTCAAGGATGAGCTTCCCATCGGCTCGCAGGGTCAGCGTGACCCCTCTGCGGGTCAGCTCGTCGAGCACCTCGGGGAGCGTTCTCATATTTCCAGCCGCTCCCACTCGGGGGCCGGCTCAGGGCTGTTGGTAGGGGCGTGGCGCGCACCGGGCGGTACCCCTTCCCAGAAGTCCGCTACTTCCGCTACTTCCGCTACCTCCCTGGTCACAGCGTTGCGCCCGGTAGCGGATGCGGATTCGGTAGCGGATGCGTCCGCTACCGAATCCGCATCCGCTACCGCATTCCCGCAGGTGGGGCCACCTGTTTCGGCCTCGGTAGCGGTGGTAGCGCTTCCTGGGGGGATGGAAGGGGGCAGGTAGCGCGCCCATGGGTCGTGGAGGTCCTCCAACACATAGCCCTTGACCACTTTCGCCCCATGGGCGACCTTGACGTTTTTCGAGTGCACCTCGTAGGGCCGAAGGCGCCGAGCCAGTCCGCGGGCATCCAGCGGCTTGCCTCGGAGGTCGCCCCAAGGCGACTCCTCCAGCTCGATGAGGTGGCGGATCAGGTCCTCGGTCGAGAGTCGGTCCTCCTCGGTGGCGTCGAACACGGCTTTGGTGTCGGCCAGGAGACGAACGCCAAGGCTTCCGGTGCCAGTGTCGTCAGCTTGGGCCTTCACCATGGCCTGAGCGGCGCTACGGGCCTCCTGGGGCCAGTGCCCGCCGGCTACGTCGGCTACCGCCACCAGCGGCTCCCACACATCCGCTGGACGATCAGTGATGCCGTCGGGCATCTTCGGGATGCACTGGGCAAGGGCCTCGGCGTTGCGCTTGGCCCATGCCGCCAGGCGGCGCCGGAGGGCATGGGCATCGGGTTGGGCCAGTCTGCGCCGGAAGGGCTCGACCGTCTCACCGGGCGCACGTCGGCGCATCCGTAAGACGATGCACCGGTCAAGGATGGTGTCGGGGAGGTCACCGATACCGGCGAGGGCCATGGCGGCGAAGACAGGGAAGTCCTGCACCTGCATCTGAGCTCCATCTCCGACGCAGCGAGCCACGGTGGCGCCCTTGCGGTGACCGGCGTTGATAAGGGCACGGAGGTCCTCGTGGTCGCCGCTGGCCTTCGGCCCGAAGATGGCATCCACCTCGTCAAATAGGACAGTGGGCTGGCGCGCAGCGATGGAACGGAACAGGGCAGCGGGGGTGCAGTTCGATGCCAGCATGGGCCGGGGCACCAGCAGGTCAGCCACCTCCAGCAGGCGTGTCTTGCCGGATTGCTTCTCCGGGCTCAGCGGGGCCAGCCGCGGCGTCGAGTCGAATCCGCCGACGGCATGGGTGTGGGCTACCCATAGCGCCGCAGCGATCAGGTACTCAGGCCGGGCGAAGGCGACGAAGCGGGCAATGAACTTCATCACGCCATCGAGCAGCTCGGGGCCGGCTTCGACGGCCACGTCCTCGTAGGTGTCCTCTGGCTCGGACTGATCCTCGTCCTCGCCGTCTGGCAGCGGCCGCAGCTCCGAGCTGGCCAGGGCCAGCAGGTCGTCCCGGTCGCGGCCAGAGACGAGGAAGTCGTCCAAACCGACCTTCACGCCACCCGGTCCCGACGGCAGGTAGATCACCGACACCTCGGCGCCCTTGGCCTCCAGGAAGGTTTTCAGCCGAGCCATGGCCTGGTGAACAGACGGGTTTTCCATCACGTCGGAGTCGAAGACGACGTAGACCTTGCGACCGTTGAGGGCGATGGCCTCCCACTCAGGAAGGGCCGTCTTGCCTCCCTTGTCATTCGCGCCCCGCCAGTTCCACACCCCCAGCAGGGCGAGGCAGCACAACCCGATGGAGATCGCAGAGTCGGCCTTCCGTATCCCCTCGGTGACGAACAGTGGGATGGCCGGGTCATCCAGGCGATCCCAGGTGTGGGGGTGAGCATCCACCACCACCGGCCGAGCGGCCGCCGTCTCGTACTTGACCAGCCGGCTTCGCTGCTGGTCTACCCGTGGCTCATCGGGTCGGAGCTGCCACCCGGCAATCTCGTGGGTGACCGGGCTCCAGGTGGGTAGGAGCAGACCGGGGGGCCGACACTGGGCTTGCTTGAATCCCAGCGCCCGGCACTGGGCCTTGGTGTCGGCCGAGCGGTAGCTCCGAGCGGCGGCCACTTCGGGGGTGATCCCTGACTCGGCCAACAGCTTGAAGTGACCAGGGAACACGGCCTCGCTGTAGGACGGCTGGCTGGCGGCGCTCACGACTGGGCCTCCAGCAGCTCGGCCACCGCGATGCCGATGGCCACGGCTCCGCCGATAGGCACTCGGCTGGCCCGGACGGCCTCGCTCCTCGCATCCCAACGGGGGCGTCGGCCAACGCTGAACCTCGGGCGCCAAGGCGTGGCCAGCATCGCCAGCACCTCGGGCGCCATCGTGGCTGGCACCGGCCAGGCAACCACCGTGGCCAAGGTCCGACGAAGCGACACCAGCACGACCGGGCGCCCGCTGGCAGTGCAGTCACGCAGGTAGGTGCGGCGGCTGGTGGGACCAGGATGGCCATAGCGCTCGACGTGGGTGAGGGCGGCGCCGAGCAGGTCAGGGCTACGATGGGCCTCAGTCGAGCTTGGCGGCGAGACTTGTGCGGGGGCGGCCTTCGGGCCGCCTTCGCCGCGTCGGGGATCAAGCAACCTGACCACCTCCCCCGGTGGCCTCGACCCGCTGGGCGGCGATGTATCGGTCGAGGTCGGCGGGGGCGAAGCGGACCTTGCGGCCCACCTTGATGCCGGTCAAACGGCGCTCGACCCACAGACGGCGGACGTGTCGGGGAGTGGTGCCCAGGTACTCGGCGACCCCCTCGTAATCGAGCAGGCCGGCGGTGTGCGGTGTCTCGGGTACCCGGCGTCGAGCGCCGGGGGTAATGCTGGTGGTGGCCATGAGGTGGCCTCCTTTCGGGATTCCCCGTGAAAGGAGGTCGCGCCCGTCAGGCGGCGATGGGGTCGGCCAGAGCTACGCAGCCATGGCCGTCGTCACCCGATGACTACGGGACGCGACAGCCACAAGAGACGGCCCACGCGGTGCGGCAGGTTGAGCGGTGACGAGACGGCCCGGCGGTGGGCCGTGGTCGGAGTCGGGGAGAGTGACTGCGCACTGGTCCGACTCGGCCACCAGGCCGAGCAGGGCCTCCATGAGCACCTCTGGCCAGTCTGGCGCTCGACCCAGCAGGTCGAGCAGCTCAGCGAACTGGTGCGCCAGCTCGGGGGGGGCGTTCACGGCGGCGATGGCTCGGCGCAGTACCAGGCGGGCCACCTCGGTCCGCCCGGCCAGGGCTAGCCGGAGCCCCTGCTCGGCCTGGTGGGGGGCGAGCTGCTCCCCCAGCCAACGGCCCAGGACGAGGGCCATGGCGCCCCGGCGGTGCCCGTCATGGCGACGGTCGTGGCGATTCAGTGCGTCAGGGTGTCGAGTGCCAGCCAGTTGCGCTACCAGGGCGCCAACGTGGCTCCGGCCGATGGCCTGGTGGTCGAGCATCAGCGATACCAGCTCCTCGGCGGGCGGCCCGCCGACCAGGGGCACCAGCTCGTCACCATCGGGCCAGGGCTCCACTTGCTCGTCGGTGACCGTACCCACGCTGGTGAGAATACACGGTCGGTCACGAACGTGACCCCGTGGCGCAACCTGGTCGGCCTGAGGGTTGGGCCGGCGTGCCATAGACGTGCCATAGCGGTATGGCACACGGTGGCACGGCCGGTCATGGCCGGTCACCAGTTATGGCGAACACACAGGGCTTTTCCGTATTCGCCCAGGTAGGCGAATCGGCCTCGGACGGCCTTCTAAGCAGCGGGTCCCAGGTTCAAGTCCTGGCGGGGGCGCCAGCCGGCCGGCCGGCCGGACGGTCCAGACATTGCGCGAACACATGGCGAGGAGGGGCTGTTCTCATGGATTATTGACGGAATCGCGACGGAGCGCGTACGCTGGAGCCATGCCCACCGCATTTGCCGACGAGGCCGTCCGGATCCACCGCGCCGCTCAGCTGTCCGATCGAATGATCGCAGAGGCGGTCGGCGCGAAGCCGAGCACGGTGCGCGACTGGCTCAATGGTCGCAGTTCACCGACCGGCGAGCGGGCACGTCGGCTGGCCGAGTTGGCTGAGATCACCGATCGCCTGGCTCGGGTGATTGACGCTCGCTACATCTCGGTCTGGTTGGTCAAACCGGTCGAGGCCCTTGACGACTACACGCCCGTCGAGCTGATTGCTCGCGGTCAGGTCCGCCGGGTGGCTCGGCTCATCAGCACCCTCGAATCGCCCGGCGCTGCCTGATTGGCATGGCGCTTGACGTCGACTCGACGACCGTCGAGGGAGTATGGCAACGCCATGTGCCCGCCGGTGTCGACCCCGTCCACCGTCCGGCTCCACCCGGCGACAACCGTTGGCAGCGCGGCCACGTCGTCGATGCCCTGTACCTCGCCGACAGCCTGGCCTGCGCCTGGGCCGAGTGGTACCGCCACCTGGCCGAGGCCGCCATGCCGCCCAACATCGCCCTGCCCGGCGACTTGTGGTGCTACCAGGTAGCGCCGCTGCAGGTAGCCGACCTGTCCGACGTCACCCGACTCGCCCGCGTTGGCCTACCGCTATCACGCCCGGGTCGGCGCAGCTGGCCAGCCTTCCAAGCAGTGGGTGAGGAGTTGCAGGACGAGGGCTGGCGTGGCCTGCTCGCGCCGAGTGCAGCGCGACCAGCCAGCCACGTCCTTGCCGTGTTCCTTTCCGGCACCACACTGCCTCCCCAACTGGTCACCGCCGGGTGCACAGGCGTTGCCCAGCCACCTGCGCCACCGAGACCGAGCCGCCCAGGTTCTACGGACGGCTGGGTGGGTACGAACCCGGCATGAGCCAACGGTTCGCAACGATGCCCGTGGTGGTGAGCTTCCAGGCTCTTGAGAGGTCCCTCCTCCCGCGAAACCCGGTGCAACTGTGACCATGCACCATTGGCAGGTCGGCGCCGGGGCGCATCGTTTCGGCGACGGGATAGTCAACTGGTACCTGGTCGACGACGGCGGGGCGTTGACCCTGATCGACACCGCGTGGCCGCGTAGCTGGCCGGAGATCGAACAGGCAGTACAAGGCATCGGGCGTCGGGTGGAGGACATACAGGCGATCCTGTTGACCCACGGCCATGCCGATCACATGGGAGGCGCCGCGGATGCCCACCAAGCCACCGGCTTGGCCGTGCGGGCCCACCGCCACGAGATCCCCCGCCTCGAGGGTCGCAAGAAGGGCGGCTCGTCATGGGCTCTGGTGCCGCGCCTCGCTCCCCACCTGTGGCGGCCCACGGCGTTTGGCTTCGTGGTGCACGCCGTGCGTCGCGGCTTTCTCACTCCCCGCTGGCTGACCGACCTGGTGGCCTTCGAGGATGGCGAGCAGCTGGACGTTCCTGGTCGTCCCACGGTGGTCTTTACACCGGGGCATACCGAGGGGCACAGTGGTTTCCACCTGGCCGACCGGGGCCTTCTCTTCACCGGCGACGAGCTGGTCACCATGGATCCCCTGACCCGCCAGCGGGGCCCGAGACTGATGCCGGCCGCCGTCAACGACAATCAGGACCAGGCTCGGGCGTCCCTGGACAAGTTGGTCGGACTGGACGCCGGGCTACTGCTCCCCGGCCACGGTGATCCGTGGAACGGTACTCCGGCGGATGCGGTGGCCCGCGCCCGCCAGTCCGACACTCGCCGGAGCGCGGCATAAGCAGATCCCAAGTGCGCTGGGCCAGCGGAGCAGGCCATCCCGCCTGCTCCGCTGGCCTCTCGGGCGTCGGGACCAGCGGTTCTAAGGCATGGCCGCGTTGGCGCCAACCAGCTTGAACTGGGCGCCGGTCGGGTCGGCAGCAGCTGCCAGGCGGCCATACGGGGTGTCCTCGGCGGCCATGAGGATTGAGCCGCCGAGCTCGACGGTCCGCGCCAGGGCGGCGTCGGTGTCCTCCACCCCGAAGTAGACCGACCAGTGGGCCGCAACACCGTCGGGGAGAAGGCCTGAGGCGTCCATGATCCCAGCCAGCCATCGTTCACCGTGCTTGAGCGTGGTGTAGTGGAACTGGGGAGTATCGCTGACGACGTGAGTGTCCCAACCGAACACATCGCGATAGAAGTCGACGGCTGCCTGGTAGTCCCGGGTGTGCAGCTCGAACCAGCTGGGGCTGCCGGGTTTCCCCGTAATCCCGAACCCACGATGCAGGCCGGGCTGCCAGATCCCGATCACCGCGCCTCCGGGATCGCTGACCATCGCCATGCTGCCGAGGTCACCGACGACCATCTCCTGGACGTGGACCCCTCCTCCTCGGGCGATGGCCAGGTCCACGGTCTTGCCGGCGTCGTCGCTGGCCAGGTAGATCGACCAGACGTCGGGCAGACGCGAGTCTGGCTGGCTGGCCATGCATCCCGCCAACCGGATGGCGTCCTTGGTGAAGTTGAAATAGCCGCCGAACTCATCGGCGGGTTCCTCCGCCTCCCAGCCAAAGAGCTGGCTGTAGAACGCACGGCTGGCTTCGGTGTCGGAGGTCATCAGATCGACCCAGCAGGGCGCTCCGATGGGGGCATTCTCTTGGTTGGGCATGGTGGCTCCTTGGTGAGGCTCGAAATTCGAGATGTCACCACCTTCGACGGCCCAAGGGCCCGGAACTCATCTGCCGGCCGGACGGCCCCAGCGCCGCCCGAACAGCCTCCCATCCCTCAACTTCAACTCCCGCGCTACGACTCCCGCAGCTACCGCATAGACGGGCGACAGGGCCTACGGTGACGCGGTGAGACCCCGACCATGCCATCGAACCCGATGACCCATGCCCGTGGCTGACGCTGACCCTGAGGCGGTGGTTGACGATGACGCGGCCATGGTGCTGGCCCTGGTCGAGGCTCGGGCCGCCTTGGCCCATGGGGACGTACCGGTGGGCGCGGTGGTGATCTCCGACGGCTTGGTGGTCAGCCGGCGCCACAACGAGCGTCAGCTTCGAGGCGATCCCACTGCCCATGCCGAGGTACTGGCCATTCGAGATGCCGCGGTGGCCCTCGGACGCTGGCGCCTGCCGGAGGTCACCGTGGTGGCCACCCTGGAGCCGTGCCCCATGTGCGCCGGCGCCCTGGTGGCAGCCAGGGTGCGCCGGGTGGTGTACGGCGCCCCCGATCCGAGGGCCGGCTCGTGCGGGTCGCTCTACAACCTGTGTGCCGATCCCCGCCTCAACCACGAGGTGGAGGTCGTGCCCGGGGTCAGATCCGAGGCTTCAGCTGGCCTCCTCGAGGACTTCTTCGCTGCTCGTCGTCTCCGCTGACGGCGCCCTACTACTCTTCAGGCAGAGGCGGAGACGGTAACCAGGAGGGATCAATGGCCAACTGGCGCGAAAGGCTGAAGGCAGCCACCCACGGTGAGGTGTCGAGGGAGGGCCTGGACCCCTACCGGGCAGCCGGAGCCGGGGTGTACGAGTACATCTTGGAGGTCGACGCTCTGCGCAAGCAGAGCGCAAACGCTCCCAACCTACAGGCGGCCCTGCTGGCTGGCTGGGTGGCCTTTGCCCTGCAGGTCATGGGCGACGAGATGCTGGACGCGGATGCCGCTGTTGATCCCTCTACCGCTCACTTCGTGCCCCCGGTGACCGCCGCTCAGGTGGCTGCCTTCTACCAGGAGGTCCAGGGATGGATGGCCCGGGGAATGGCCGCTAAGGCAAACCCGTCATATCGCCTCGACGTCTCGGTTCCCGCACCGATGCCGCCATGGGTCGAGGTCGAGCCGTGCCCCTTCGCCCATCTGCGGGCCCTTCGCCTGGCCGTCAGCCGGCTTCGCGATCAGGCCGAGTCGGTCGCGGCCGGCTTTGATGCAAGCAGTCAGGACAATCACGCGCGAGAGTTGGTAGCCCAGGGCTCGGCAGAGGCGGCGTCGGCTGCCGAATATGCCAACGGCCTGTGGGGAGCGACGTCGGGCCCACCGCCGCCTCAGATGCACGAGGCCATCGAGCGCAGCCTCAAGGCAGCCGCCGAGAGTTACTTCTATCTTGGCCAACTGCTGGCCATGCCCCGCCTGGCCGATCTGCCACGCCCGGTGCGCCCAGTCCAGGCGGATGGGCAGCCGCAGGGACAGCAGCCCCAGGGACAGCGGTCGTTCATTCAGAACATTCTCCAGTCATATCCCCAGGTGGGTCAGCGGCGTGGTGGCATGGGAATGGCGGTCGGCGGCGGGATCCTGGGAGCCATCTTGGGAGAGCAGATCGCCAGCCAGGTGTTCGGCGGCGGCGGCGGCTGGGGTGACGGTGGCGGCTGGGGTGACGGCGGCGGCTGGGGTGACGGCGGTGACGGCGGGGATGGCGGCGGATGGGGCGACGGTGGGGACGGTGGTGGCTGGGGCGACGACCAGGGCGGCGGCGGGGACTTCTTCTGACCGGTAGCCTCTAGGACGGAGGGATGCCAGAGCGGCCGAATGGGACGGTCTCGAACACCGTTGTGGCTTATGGTCACCGTGGGTTCAAATCCCACTCCCTCCGCGCCAAGCTGGTAGCGATGGACCGGCCGGACGGCGGGTACCGTCGAAGTCATGCACAACGCCAGCCTCGGACCGCTCACCGTTTCGTGCCTCGGCCTGGGTTGTATGGGGATGTCGCAGTCCTACGGGCCGCCCGAGGCCCGAGACGATGCAGAGTCCATCGCCACCATCCACCGGGCGCTGGACCTCGGCTGCACGTTCCTCGACACGGCTGACATATACGGGGAAGGCGCCAACGAGACCCTGGTCGGTCGGGCCCTGGCTGGTCGGCGCCACCAGGCGACCCTGGCCACCAAGTTTGGCCTGCTGCCCGGGTGGGGGGCGGACCGAAATGCGCCATCCCAGGTCATCGACGCCAGCCCTGGCCACGTCGCCCAGGCCATCGACGCCTCCCTGCGCCGCCTGGGCACCGATCACGTCGACCTGTGGTATCTGCACCGCCTGGACCGCCAGGTGCCCATCGAGGACACGGTGGGGGCCATGGCCGAGGCGGTGGTCGCCGGCAAGGTGCGCCACCTGGGCCTGTCGGAGGTGTCGGCCGCCACCCTGCGCCGGGCCCACGCCACCCACCCCATCGCCGCGGTGCAAAGCGAGTGGTCGCTTTGGACCCGTGACCCCGAGGCGTCGGTCCTGGCCACCTGTCGTGAGCTGGGCGTCGGCATCGTGGCCTTCGCCCCCCTGGGCCGGGGGTTCCTCTCCGGCGATCTGCGCAGCCCGGACGACTTCGCGGCGGATGACATGCGCCGGGGGCTGCCCCGCTTCCAGGGTAAGAACTTCGACCGCAACCTCGACCTGGTGGCCAAGGTGGGGGAGCTGGCGGCAGCCAAGGGTTGTACCCCGGCCCAGTTGGCCCTGGCCTGGTTGCTGGCCCAGGGGGGCGACGTGGCGCCCATCCCGGGCACCAAGCACCGCTCGCGCCTGGAGGAGAACCTGGGTGCCACGGCCGTCGAGCTCTCCGGCGCCGACCTGGCCGGTATCAACGCCGCCTTCCCCCCTGAGGTGGCCGCCGGCGACCGCTACACCGACATGAGCCACATCGACCGCTGAGGGCGGGGCCGCCACCCAGGTGAGAGTGAGCACGGTGCTCGGTTGGGGCATCGCCATATTTCGCGAAAAACACCTCCACCGACCACCAGTGCCTTGCCCACCTCTAGCCGGTGTTGCGCAGGCCGGTGGCGATGCCGTTCACGGTCAGCATCAGTGCCCGGTGCAGGTCGGGGTCCGCCTCGGCGCCGGCCCGGGAGCGGGCCAGCAGGGCGACCTGGAGGTAGTTGATGGGGTCGAGGTAGGCGTCGCGCACCTCCAGGGTGCGGCGCAGGGTGGGGTGACGGGCCAGCAGACGCTCCTCGCCCACCACCGCCAGGACCTGGGTGACGGTGCGGGCGTACTCGTCCTGGATGGCCTCGAACAGGTAGTGCAGTGAGGGATCGACCAGGCGCTCGACGTACGCCCAGGCGATGGCCAGGTCGGTCTTGAACAGGACCATCTCGACGTTGGACAGGAACGACCGAAAGAAGTCCCAGCTGGTGTACATCTCCCGCAGGGCGTCCGAGTGGCCCTCGGCCCGGGCCCGCTCCAGGCCGGCTCCCACTCCGAACCATCCCGGCACGATCTGGCGCGACTGGGTCCAGCCAAAGACCCACGGTATGGCCCGCAGGTCATCAAGGGTGGCATCCGAGCTCCCGGGGCGCCGGGACGGGCGTGAGCCGATGTTGAGGCCGGCCAGCTCGTCGACCGGGGTGGATGACAGGAAATAGGCCACCAGCCTCGGATCGTCCACCAGGCGGCGATAGGCGGCCAGGGCGGCTCCCGACACGCAGTCCATCACCGCGTCCCAGCGGGCCAGCACCTCGGGCGCCTGGCGAGACTCGCGGTGCAAGAGGGTGGCCTTCAACACCGCCGCCAGGGTGATCTCCAGATTGCGCCGGGCCAGGGCGGGCAGGCCGTACTTGTCGGAGATGACCTCCCCCTGCTCGGTGATCTTGATCGCTCCGTCCAGGGCGCCGTAGGGCTGGGCCATGATGGCGTCCCCGGTCGGGCCGCCGCCGCGGCCCACTGTGCCCCCCCGTCCGTGGAACAGGCGCAGGCGCACCCCGTGGGCCTGGGCGCAGTCCCGCAGTGCCCGTTGGGCCCGATGGATGGCCCACAGCGAGGTGGTGATGCCGCCGTCCTTGTTGGAATCCGAGTAGCCGAGCATGACCTCTTGGGTGTTGCCCCGCAGGGCCACCACCCGCCGGTATGACGGGTCCGCCAGGAGCTCGTCCAGGATGTCGCGTGCGTGGGTCAGCTCCTCGATCGTCTCCAGGAGCGGGACGAAGTCGATCTCCGCGATGCCCGCCTTGAGGTCGACCAGGCCGGCCTCCCGGGCCAGGACCACCGCCGCCAGGACGTCGTCCGCCCCCCTGGTCATCGACACGATGTAGCTCTCTATGGCATCGGGGTAGCGGTCGATGGCCGTTTGGATCATGTTGAAGATGGCCATGACCTCAGTGGCGGTGGTCTCGCCGGCCGGGCCGCCCAGCTGGGTGCGCCGCACGGTGAGGGGGCGGCCGCCGGCCAGCTCGGCCGACAGGACGCGCCTCCTTTGGGGCCGCGACAGCGACAGGTAATCATGATCCAGGGCGCCGACCCGGTCGAAGATGACGGCCAGGGCCAGGTGCTGGCGCTCGGCGTGCTCGCGCACGTCCATGGTGGCCAGCGACAGCCCGCAAGCCGCAGTGGGCCGCAAGAAGCGGTCGAGCGGGCCGTGGGCGATGGACTCACCCTTGTGCTGGAGGAAGGAAGATCTCATGACCTCCAGGTCGTCCAGCAGTTCGCCGTTCGACGTATAGGACACGAGCGACGGCGAGCCGCCAGCCAGGCGGCGGCGGGAGTTGGCCAGGCGCTGGCGGATGTAGGAGCACTTGAGCCGGTACGGCTCCTCTGCGTTGATCCGCCCGTACCGTTGGTAGACCTCGGGCATCTGGAGCCGGTCGGCCGACAGGCTCTCCTCCAGGGCGGTGGAGATGGCCACCACCCGGGTCGATGAGCTGAGCTGGGCGATGAGCTGGTCCACGCCGGCCAGGAGGTCGCCTATGGCGTGGTCGTGCTGGAGGGCCAGCACGTCCAGGGTGACCTGGGGGGTCACGCGGGGGTTGCCGTCCCGGTCTCCGCCTGCCCATGTGCCGAAGCGGACCGGGCGGGAACGGGGGGAGAGCTCCACGCCGATCCGGGCGAGCTGGCACGCCAGGTTCTCCAGCACGTCGGGCAGGACCTCGGCGAACATCTGGTCGAGGTAGTGCACCGCCGAGGCCGCCTCGTCCATCGGCTCGGGGCGCTCCCGGCGCAGCTCATCGGTCTGCCACAACAGCTCGATGACCTCACCCAGGCGAGTGTCGAGACGGCTGCGTTCGGCTTCGGTGGCGCGGGGATCGCAGCGCTGCTCCAACAGCTCGGCCACCTGCCGGCGCTTGTTGAGGACCGATCGGCGGGCCGACTCGGTGGGGTGGGCGGTGAAGACCGGTCGCAGCTCCAGGGCGTCCACCACTGCCTCGATCTCCGGGAGCGGCAGATCGGCCGCCGCCATGGCATCCACCGTCTCCTCCAGCCAGCCGCTGTCCGGACCGGAGCTAAGCAGCTCGTCGGCCCGGTGGAGCTGCTCGGCGATGTTGGCCAGGTGAAAATAGGCGGAGAAGGCCCGGACCAGTGACATGGCAGTGGGTAGGTCGACTCCCGACAGGAGGGATTCCACCTCCGCCGCGTCGTCTGTCGGGTCGCTCACGTCACTGGGGTCTGTCGGATCATCTCCCAGGGCGGTGGTGCGGGCTCGCTTGGTCAGGGCCCGCACCCGCTCGACCAGGTCGAACAGCTCCCTGCCCTCCTGGCGGATCAGCGACTGTCCGAGCAGCTCGCCGAGCCGGCGGATGTCGGCCCGGAGATCCTGGTCCGCCTGGACGCGATCTGGCGTCAGGCCTTGGTCAGCGGGCATCCAGGCCAGGTTACGCGGGTGACGAGCTCCCCCCAGTAACGAGACGCGCCTGTAATCGGCTCCATCCCTGACGCTGGGCTCCGTAGACTTAGCTACGTGAGCACCGGCCCGATCAAACTCGACGTGACTGCCGGCGATGACGGCGGTTTCACTGTTTCTGGACCTGCCCTGGCGAGCTCGGGCAGCCGGGCGCCAGCCTTCATGTCGTGGTTGAACAGCGCGCTGGGCGGGTCTCCATGCTCGGGGCCTTGCGCGGCATTCCCGGCCCCACGTGGAGCGAGGCCGACTTCGAAAGCCTCTCCGAGGAGATGTGGGGCGACACCGGCCTGATCGATGGCCAATGAAGACACCTCCGTCGTTTGCGACACACACGCTCTGGTCTGGTACCTCACGGATCCTGAGCGCCTCTCCCAGCCGGCCACCGAGGCCCTGGAAGCTGCCGTCGACTCCGGCATCATCGTTTCCAAAGACGGCCCAGACCTGCCTCGGTCATTCCAACCCTCAGATGAGCCTCGGCCTCTACGCCCGGTCCAACCAGGATGCCGACCGGGCCGCAGCCGACATGGTGGGCGAACGCCTGCGTCCGCGCGATTCCCGCCCGACAGTCGCAACCCCACGACTGCCGACCCCGCATCCGCCGATGAACACCCTTCTGACCAGGGAGAATGTGGTGGGCGCTACAGGACTCGAACCTGTGACCTCAGCCGTGTGAAGGCTGTCCGGCGTCCTCGGGTCAATCTGACCGGCCGGCATTTACCCTGTTCAAAGGCCCTTTTTGGCTGCTTTGGAGAGAACCGTGACCTCGGCGTGACCTGAGCGTGACCTAAGCGATTCGGCGGAGGCCGCATTGTGGGCCGCCTCCAAGCCGACCAGGAGGGCCTCATCAGCCTCCGGAAACAGGTGGCCGTAGCGGTCCAGGGCGAAGCTAACCGACGAGTGACCTGCCCTGGCCGCTACCTGCTTGGGGTTGGCTCCCTGGGCAATCCACAAGGCTACGGCCGTGTGGCGGAGGTCATGGGCGCGCAGCGGTTCCAGCCCAGCGGCCACTACGGCGGGAGCCCAGAACCTCCGGCGCCAAGACGGGACGCGCAGGGCGCCTCCAGCGGGGGCGGGGAACACGAAGGCGTCTGGGCCGGGTGCGACGAAGGTGGCCAGGTGGTGGGCCAATGCCTCGGCCACAAAGCGGGGGAGGGTTACCATGCGCCTTCCCGCTCGGGTCTTGGGTGGCCCGAAGGTGAGGTGCCCTCTCACCTCGACGCAGATCTCGGCAATGTCGATTCGGGACCGTAAGGGGTCGACTCGGGACCGGCGCAACCCGGCCATCTCGCCTATACGGGGGCCTCCATAGGCACCGACCAGGACCAGGGCTCGGTAGCGAGGGTGGATGGACTCGGCCAGGGTCGCCACCTGCTCAGGGGTAAGGAAGCGCATTTCCTCCCGCTCCACTCGGGGAAGTGGCACTCGGCGGCACGGGGTGGTGGCGATGAGGCCCCCGTCCACTGCCGCGGCCAGGAGCTTGCCAAGAATCTGGTAGGCCTTGACCACGGTGGCGGGGGCCAGACCTGTGGCCGATAACTCGGCCACCCATGCACGAACGTCGAGTTGGGTGACTTCACCGATGGCCTGGTCCTTGAAGGGTGGCAGGATGTAGCGGTCGATGTAACCCCAATCCCGAGCCCTGGTGCTGGGCCGGAGGTTGGTGGTTGTTGCCCACCAGCGCTCGACCCATTCGCCCAAGGGCGTCCGGCCCAGCCGGGGATCCACCCACACACCCCGTCCCTGGTCGGTCTGCTGGCCGTTCAAGAAGGCGTCGGCGTCTCCCTTCTTGCGGAAGGTGGAACTGTGACGGTGGCCATCGGGACCGAGATAGCGTGCCCGCCACCTTCCGCTCGGGAGCCTGTCCACTCCTCCCGACTGTCGGCGTCCCCTCCTCGGTCGCACCTTCGGGCTACCCTGTCCCACATCGACCTCCCACGAATAGGTCGTCTAAACGTCGCCCCGGACTCCCCCGTCCGGGGCGACGGTCTGTCTGGTGTCTGCCAGTCTGACATCCGGGGTGACAGTTGGGGGATGGTCGGGACTAGGCGGGGGCTGGCCGGGGCTACGAGGATAAGTACCCGACACGAATGTCGTCACTATCCCGCCGGGGGGATTAGGGGAGGCGGGAGAATGGTGGAAATGGAGGGCTGGCCCTAAGAGGGTGCGCGGATACGGGCGCCGGATGCCGATAGGCAAGACTGGACGAATGATTGCCGACAACTTCAGGACACAGTGGTGATCCGGAAGAGCTTCAGGCCTGGGTATGCCGGAAGATCCTGGCAGAGGACGCGCGATGGGCCATGGATGTCATTCGGTCGGCGGGTGGGGTAGATCATCTGAGCGGCTATGTGCCACTAGTTATGGGTCATCACTTTGTTCGCATCGCATACGAGGGCGCCATCGCAGTTCGGTCAGGCAATCCAGAGGTCGGCGTCCCCGCACTAGCGGCGCTCCTCCAGGACAAGTATGCGTCGATCACGGCTCGCACTCGGCACTTGACGAAGCTGCTGGACAACACCAAGAAAAGCCACACCGAGGTGCTTACTGATCTCGCCTCGGAAATGAATCTGCACCATGAGACGCTGACTGGAAACGCGATACCATTGGTGAGGTTGTTGGAGACGGATCTGGGCCTCTACTACCTCGATCGAGCAAGGATCGGCGCTACTATTCCGATCGCGTACCGCTTAGGTCTCCGCCCAACGCGCACCGCGTCGATCTCGGGTGCAGACCTTCGGGCTGTCTCCGAGGAGTGGGGAGGAACGCTCGCTGTCCTCGGAGCGATCGCCCTCGACCCGAGCGAGCCGACTCCGACCCTCGAACTCTCGGGCCTTCGTATCGGTTATCGCGACCGATTGGCTTCTAAGTACCTCCCCACGCGCTTTGATCCACAGTTCCCGCCGGAACTCAAACTTCTGCTCCTACTAATTGAAGGGGACCTGAACACCGCTAGATTGCTACTTCCTCGCACTTCTCCTGGACACGAGGGCGCTGTGTTCCGAGCTCAGGTGGTCACCGCCTACCACTGCCTCAGTGCCCTCGACCAGATCTGCGACGAGCACACTGCATGGGACACCCATAACCTGCTCAGGCTGCGCTCGCTGTTGTCAGACGAACCCACGCAGAGGCTCCTTTCGCCGGGCGGCACGAAGGTCCGGAACCGAAGTGTTCACTACGAGATGAACGACCCGGCAATCGTTCCGGATCTGGCGCGACCCATGTACGGCCTGGTCGAGGCTGTCTACCCCGAGCGAACATGGGAGGCGTTCGACACTGATGTTCGTGAGGTCACCGGTCGCGCGGCCGAACTACTCGCTGACTGGAACCCCTGAGGGGCAAGGCCACACCCTCCCTGCTCAAGCCAACGGCTGAGATCGGCATGGCTGGCTATGAGAGGGGGCTGGGCGACCCTTCCGGAGATGCGCAGACATAACGCAGATCGACGGATCGGAGCGTCTATCCGCGCAGGCGCAGCTCCTTGGACCGTCAGATGCGCGCCCGACCCCAACCATAGGATTCACATGCCCCGCACAGTTGCGACTCGCCGCTGGGCTGCCATGAGGGGGATGGGTCCCTCGATGCGCTGGAGGACACTCGTTACGGCCACCGCTGTCATCGGCCTGAGTCTGGCCCTGGTGGGCTTGGGTACCACGAATGGTTTGTAGGGGGCTCAGCGAGGTGAGGATGTGACTCTCGGCCTGACGGCTGGCCACCCGGCCACGGCCGGACGCATGCCTAGGTGCTCACCCAGGTCGGCGGCTGTCTGGCCCAGCTCAGGATGAGGGTCGCTCACCCACCCGCAGGCACACTCGGCCACGGCCAGATCATCCGGTCCCCTCACCACCGGCTATCGACTCGCCGGCTATCCCGAGGAACCAGGCCCGCTCAGCGGTGATATCCCTAATTGGGATAAGTGTCCATCTCCTGCGCTGCATGCGCCGCACGTTGGTCATGGGGTCACCGTGCCGGGGCGTCTCAGGCCCTCGGGGAGAGTTGACCTCAACCCCCCCATGGGAGTCCAGGTTCAGGTCAACCCCCCTCACTCTCGGGCATCCTCACGCCAGCCATATGATGCTCGGCGGCCGCCAACTGCCCGACCAGCCTGTCAACCTCAGCCAGCCTCTCCCGGGCAATCTCATTGGCTGTGTGACACTGCGCCTCGCACCGGGCCAGTTCGGCCTCATACCGGGCCTCCCGGACCTGTAGCTCGGCTAGGTGCCGCTCACCCAACCGGGCGGTCAGGTCGGCCACCGCCCGCTCCACCATCTCAGGGGCCTCGAATTCTGTCACCTGGAGGTCTGCGGCCAGAAGATCCGCCCGGCCGAGCGCCCGTGCCCGAACTTCCTCGGCCTCCGCCACTCGGGTAGCTGCCTCGCCCCGAACCCGTTCCAGCTCGGCTTCGTGTTCGGCCTTGAGCCGGCGACCCGCCTCCACTGCCTCCCTGCGCATCGTCTCTATCCCGGCCCCGGCCTGGGCCACCCGGATGGTGAGGGCATCCCTCTCGGCCTCCAGTCCCTCCACCTGCTCCGATAGGGTCTCGGCCACTTCCTCGGCCTCGACCATGCGGGCCTCAGCCTTGCGCTGGGCGGCACGGGCCTCGACCATCTGGGCCTCCACGGTGGCAATCTGTCGGGCCGCCTCGGTCCGGGCCGTGGCCATGGACTCCTCCACCTGGGCCGGGTCGGCCAGGGATTGGACAGCTCCCTCAATCCTCCCAGCGAGGATGGCCAGATCTCCGGTGGCCACCTGCCTCAACT
>JAABUH010001733.1_pt1 | contig 22977 bp, 34 predicted proteins | sample 5559121 | NCBI WGS metagenome assembly JAABUH01 (sample SAMN10711871, study PRJNA513364) | rock metagenome | isolation source: Antarctica rocks | place: Antarctica: Victoria Land, Battleship Promontory nord | collected 2015-12-28
AAGTGGATCTCGACATGAACGGCACGTCCTGAGTCTGCCTACCTCCTCCAACCAACGTCGCAGTCGACATGAAAGGCCCATTGAGTGCTGATGAAGACCCTGTCCAAGTGACGACGGATTTCGCCTTGGCGTAATAGAATTTCTCGTGTAGCTCCGACAACCGTTTCCTCCCTCCATCGCTGAGATACGCCTCGTCGCAATCCGCCAAAGCTTGGTATGTCGTCCAATCTCCATGTTCCGACGATTTCGGGTCAGACGGATGGACTTCATTCTCACTCCCCTTCTCCAGGACCTTTTGTTCAACCGCTTGCTGCTTTGCCGTCCCCTTCGGACCGGACTGCTGTCCCGAGCGATCCTTCTCATCCGCCCCAACGTCGTTCTCCCGCACAAGCTTCACCTCCTCCCCACCTTCACTCGAATCATTATCCTCCTCATCCTTCTTGACCTCCTTCACCTTCGCCGCCATGATTGCCTTCATCTTCTCCTCAGCGTCCGCGGCATACTTACACCTCGCCCGGATGGCCGCTCCGTATTTGTAAAAGAGGATCGTGAATGGGATACAAGCGAAGGCTATAAATCCGGGGAGAGCTGCTGCCCAGTGGACTCCTAGATTTTCATACCTGTCACATCTGTATCAGCGCTGCTCAAGCTTTGTACATGGAGAGGCCAGGCTTGTGGACGGGGCAGAAGACTCACATCTGATTGGTGAAAAGTGGGAAAGCCGCACCGAAGCAAGACCGTAACACCGAGTTCGCAGCTAGCACAGAAGCAGCGTAAATCGTGTATGAATCGATGAGGTAACCCAAGATGGAGAGGAAGACGACGACGAGACCCGTCCCGAATGGGATCCCGAAGATGATCGGTGCTATCCAGTGAACATTCGGTCCGTCAGTCGCCGCGAACCCAGCTAGACCGATGACGAGGAGTACACCTCCCCAAATACTGGGTGGGAGTCGATCTTCAGGTGTCGCTCGACCACCTCGCATCTTTGCTGCCTTGACGTAGGCTGGGTTGATATACGTCTGCGCCAACCTTATCAGCACGGAGCGTGTTTCGTTGGAAAAACTACATACCACGGAGAGGAGGACGGAGATGAGTGTACCGAGAAGGATACCTAGGAAAGCCAATCCACCGACACCCGTATTCCAGCCATGACCCTTTTGGAATACGATTGGGTAAGCGGAAAAGTTTAGGTAGAGCACACCGTAGATCAGCGCCATGTATATCGTAAGGATTAGGACGATCGGCTCGAGAAAGAGGAATTGCCAAGGTCGGAGTAGAGAAGTCTTGAACAGTTGACTCGGGATGAGAGGGTTTTTGGCGTCACCAGCTGTACGGTAGACCTTTCCAGTGAATTTGGATAGCTTATTGGCTCGGTTTCGGAGGATCGAGTTTGCGTAGGTCTCGGCGCAGAAAAGGTAGAGGATGACGCAGATTGACCCGCAGAAGATGGCGAGGAAACCTTCGATCCATCGCCAACCAGCTTTTAGACCGCTAAGCCGATGAATCATCAGGAAACTCAACTAGCTGGGGAATTTAGGTCCTCACAGGAAGCCACCGATGATTGGACCAAGCGCGGGACCGAGGAAAGGTGCAGCGGCAAAGACAGACATCCCGAGCCCACGTTGATTCGCAGTGAGGACATCGAAGATCGTCCCGCCTGATGCACATTGGTTAAATGCGACAACTTAGCTTGCAGATGACTTCGACTCACCTGCATTCGCAAGCGGACTTGAGCCGAAGAAACCCTGCAGAAACCGGAAGACGAGGAGCTGAGCAACCGTTTTCGAAGCCACAGAGACGGCAGTCCATAACGTGAGGAAGGCGTAGGAGACGAGGTAGATCTTTCGACGACCGAAGACTTCGGAAGCGGGTGCCCAGACGCTGTGCCCGACAGGTCAGCTTGGGCATCGACGGGAAGTACGCTGAACTGGTCACTCACAGTGGACCGAAAGCGAAGCCAAGGACAAACAGCGAGACCCCTTTGTCCCCCATTAGCTCTTCACCTCGTGCCATCAAACCCCAAAGCCCCAACTCACCCGCCGTGAGTAATTCCTGACTCGCTCCTAAAGACTTCTCCAAATCCTCAATCCCCCCAGTATAAGCCGAACTACTCAACGTAACCGCCAAAGTAGCCAAGCTAACCAAAACGACCTGAGACCACCTATACGTCGCACTCCAATTCAATGCATCTTCCGGATCATTCTCCAACCAATCAACGACGAACGGATCGGATTCGGTTCCGGAACCTCGGTATTTTCTTGAGAGGATTTGAGGGAAGGGTGTTGTGTGGAGACGCCATGGTCGTTTCGAGGGGGTCAACGAGGATACGGATGCGGATTGGGGTTTGGAAGTGGAGTTTGAAGTGACGTTTGGGTTGGTAGAATCAGAAGTGGAGTTTGCCGAGTTCTGTTTCCCATGGTCAGGCACTGTTCGGAGTCTGAGAACAATAGAGAAGAAATCCCCGCTTACGTTCCCAGAAGCCTGCGTCATGCTGGTTTACTGAATCCCAAAAACCAAAGACAACTAGATCAGTGAGGAGGTGTAGCAGTACTTGACATCCGCGCAGTACCGATCCGTCCTTATGAAGGGCAGCATGACCAATCTATACACCGACCTCTGCTGAAGGGTATCTCGGTCACCCGGTCAAAGGGTATGGAGTTACGTCAGCTTGACCTCTGGATTCGGCGCCCGTACGCTCTTCTATAGACACGGGAGGTCGGGCAACGATCTAGCACCGGGATGTCGGGCAACGGGGTGATTATCTCGGGAGCAGATCGGTGGTGATCGAGCCAGGAACCATGAATGGTCAAGATTATGCCGGTAACGGCATGGATTGTTCTTAAGAGCAGCTTCCAATCTGTAAGTGATGGAAGAGCGAGCTTGACCTGCGTCCGAGTATGAGCATCACAGCCAATACTGGCACAACACCGACTCCATCGACAGCCTGGGTTGGAGGCATAATGCAGCTTCGGACAGGCGAGGCGATCCACGAACGCTCAGACCAAAGAGCACAGTATCGCAATCCTGGTTCGGGCCCCGCCAAACTCACCTCGGCCCCGATCCTTACTCAGCAAGTCTGAACGAGACAACCGCGTACAACCTGTATGAAGGTTCATGCGACAACTGCTGCGTGCACATGCCCAACACCCTTCCACAACCGGGCCCCGTCTCACCAAGCCTCGGCACCGACATCTCCAGAGTCGGGCAAGGCGAACTGATACCCCGCATTGCTCGTCGTCCCGCTCGGAAGGAACATGCTCGCGAGTCTGCGAAATTTCCACATCAGCTCTTCCATATACTTTTCGTGCCCATCAAGAAGGGACTGACTCGGGTGGGAGGAAAAGCGAATCCGAACCGTCTGCTGGAAGGCCGAGATCCGTAAAGTTCTGCAAATTTTAAATCATTAGCTCGCTTCCAGTCGAAATGTTTGGCGAAACCCACCCCATCCTGAAGCCAGACCGGTAGATTACTCGGGCTAAATTCAGTGGGCCAAGCGAACCTTTCCGCCTCCTCTCCGCCCGCACCGAAACTCTCCCCAATCCCATCGAACCCTTCACCCATCTGAGGCAGACTCAACAAGCTCTGCAACCCACCTTCGAAGTCCCCTACCGTGCCATTGCCTAATCCAGGCTGAGTAGGTAAGGTATCGGCGGACTGAAGACTGGTGAGGCGTGGTGTACCGGGAACGGTTGACAGGGCGCCTGTCTTGCGTCGGAAGTTGGCAAGCATGAGTCGAAGGGTGAGGGCGTAGCGCTCGGCAAAGCATTCTGCGGAAAGTAGATGGGCGAGCTCGGAGACTTGAGAGATGAGGGTTGGGAGGGGAATGGCGGATGGATATAGAATAGCACTGTGTCCGATCAGAATGAAGCAGCAAATCTAACGCGGCCGAGGTTGACATACATCTTGAGCAGGAAGACCGCAGCAAATGCTACCGAGACGAGCTGATCATGCGTAGCGTCTGCAGGGCTTACTTGGTAATCAAAAACAACAGGTGGCTTCGTGCTCACACTTCAAATGCGACCGAAAATTAGGGGACCGCATGAAGATCTCCAAACACCTCATCGCCGCGTCTTTCGCTTGGAAAGCCAATTCCCTCTGGTCCGGTAGAAGCTATACATCCATCAGCTTCGTTATGTATGATGTAGGGCATTCTCTCGCCTTGTCCCACTGACATCCCCGCAGAGCTACACACACCGTCCACATCTGGGCATACACCAACTCCGCCTCGAGCAGCTTGACTAGCACACTCTCATCGTCATGCCTCGTTCGATGGATACCGTACCATTCCCGATACCAGTCTTGAAGATCCGCAAACATCCGCTTCACAAAGGAGATGGTCTGGGTATCGACTTTGCCGTGAAGAGGAGCGAGGTGTTCCACGACTCGGACTGCAGCATAGGTCAGCTTCTAGCCATGCAAGCAAAACCAAGTTTACTTACCCCGCAGATTGACAAGCTCAACGCCAGCGATGAGACGCATATCTGTCTCAGAAGCCATTGGATGGGAACTACCGTCGATCAGCACGTCGAACATTGACCTTGGTTGAGCTCACAGAAGGATACGGGCCCGCTTGACAGACTGATCATCTCGCAGTACAAGTGGTTTGCCGGTTCCGAGGCTGACACTGTCGAAATATCATCCGATTATTGCAGGGTTGCCGGAGGACTAACAGATGATCGTGCATGTAGCAGTTCAGCCAAATCCTGGCAGACACCACTAATCCACCGATCAGCGGACAGTCCTGCAAACACCCAAAATGCCCACCAAGATCGCGTTCCTCGGCCTCACTTCTCGGCTCAGACCCATCTGCAAGCTTATCTAACGCTCGATGTAGGTTCATATCCAATCCTCCCCTAAGCGCATGCCTGAGACGGTACGTCACCTACACCCTACGAAAGCATTGGTCGTGCGCACCCGCAAGGCAGCCATCCATTCTGACTCCATACGCTGAGGATAAGCATCGCCATCACCGCCTCTTTCCTAACAATCGGTCCAAACAAGGTGGATCGTGCGATACCTTGTGCTTCTTCGAGGCATCTGTGGAAAGTCTGTCCAAGCGGTCCTGGTCGAAATCAACGCAGCGCGTGATGTAGGTTTGAAGTGACGAACCATTTCCAGCTCGTATCTTCGCGGCCACCGCAAGCAGACCTGACATCTGTCAGTTTGTGGACTCTTGGAGAACAGGAAATGCATACCATTAGTTGAGAACGGTGTCCGCTCGAAATACGTCTCATACGTATCATAGCTCTTATCCCAGAGCGGAACAAAGCAATGACATCCCGAGAAGAAGCTCCAGCCAAGTCAGCCTTGACATCAGATGATGATCATCCACCGCTTACATATCCCACAACTCCCTCGCTTCAGTCTCACTCACCAAACCCTTCGTCACCACATCCGGGAAAGGGTTCCGTGGCGTTGGGTCCGGCTTGGTCTTCTTCCTAACCCTCAGGTGAATGACCTTCCCATCGATCGTCACTCGTTTCCGCTTCTTATTGCGTTCACGCTCCTCATCTCCGTTCCCGCCTTCTCTTGATGCTGCCGCTTGGTCCGCGGCATTCGCTAGCGTTTGCAGCGCTTGTATGGGTGCAGTGAGGGAGTCTTGAGGGATGGCCGTGGAGGATGTGGCGGAGTGCGAAGAGGAGGAACGGGATGATCGGCGGGAATGATTCGGCGAAGGTAGAGCGGACGAGAGAGGGATGATACCATAAGTGCCGAAGGTATGGTTCTGTGCGGATTGTCAGCGATGACTAGGTAGCCTGTCGAAGTGGACATACCGGCGGAGCGAAGCCCGGTAGCTTAGGGAAATTCCTCGTCGTCGACCTGCCCCGCTCAGCGTGGTCATGATCCATCGATGTCCGACCTGAAGCGATATTTTGCGGCGACTTTGGCGGGAACATCATCCCTGGTCCTTGTGCGAGATTAGGCGAAGCATTGGTGAAGATTGAGGGGGGCGAGACGGAATGTTGGAAGATGTTGGCGATAGGGATCCCGCCTGAGCTATCGGGGTGAGGGTGATGGAAGGGGAGTGAAGTGGGAGTGTGGATAGCAGCGGAGGTCTGAGGCAGCATTGAAAGAATCTGCTGGAGCTGATGTGGCTTCGGCTTTGTCGTCTCAACGAAGGACATGGGAGACCTACAGCATTCTGGATCTGATCCTGTCCTTGTGCTAGATCCTGCACACTTCGCTCCAAATTCATCACTCGGCTGATTGGGTTCATACTATCAGCTCCTACCATTCTCCTGAGGACGACGACTCACCCTTCCGCTTCGCCAGCGAAACCTTCTCCCCCAACACTCCCGTTCCGTGCTCTTCCAGCTCTCTCGCTCGGCTTTTCGAAAACACAGGAAATCCCATTCATAAGGCACCTCCGACACGACTGATTCATCCCCGTCGGATCACCTTCACACCTATTCTTCCCTTTGCGACCTGGAGGCAAAGCAACCTTCAGCGCTTAGACGGTGATGTCTATCTTCGAATCACTCACAAGCGACACAAGCCTTACTCCCCCTTTTTGCAGTCGGTCCAGCTCCCCCCGCAAAGTTCGCAGCCGGCTGAACGTTTTGCGCCTCGTTCCCACCGGTATTCCCACCATACCCCTGCCCACTCCCAAAACTGTCACTCATACTGGTATTCCCATAACCCCTTGAATTCTCCTCTTTCAAGCTATTCCGTCCATACGTATCCGGATTAGGCAAGCTCGACCGACCATAAGCATCATGTGGACTCTGTAGGATCCGGTGAAGTCCTTGTCCAGGTGTTGAGGAAGAGTATGTCCGACCGAATGGAGGTAACATTGGTGATTGGTGTGAATCTCCTCCTCCTCCTCCTCCTCCTTGAAATGACGAGCGAGGAGAAGGATTACTACTTGGCGAGACGGAGGAGTGATGTACAGGGTTAGGGGTTGAGTATTGACGTGATCGATAGAAAGGGTCCATCGAGGGGACGGGATTAGGCGGAGAAGAGCTGATGGAAGTGCTGTAACGAGGGATCTTCCCTCCCGTGAGCGTTTTGCGGGGAAAGACCCTGAGAAATCGCCGTGTCGGACACCTGTGGCACCGATCTTCACAGTCAAGTGACAGCTGGACTCTAGGTCTCATGGCCTCCCGATAAACTGAATAATACCAGTGGAGCGCGTCGAGGTGGTCAATGGCTGTTCTTCGAGTATTGCGATGCCACGTCGGAGCATTCCACTTCGAAATTCCAGCATTTCCATGACTCTCTCAGCTGCTCTGCCCGCGGACATTATCCTCTGCTTGAGGAGTAAGACGGGGTGGGATAGGGGGAAAAACTACGGAAGAAGAGGCCGGATGGTGGGGCTCGTCGCATGTCATGTCCGCAGGGCGGTGAGCTGTATTTTACGCCTGTGTAGGAAGAGGAGAGCTCTCGCAAAGATATTTGGATCGAGTTGGTCGCCTAGAGGCAGAGGGGTGAACATCAATCTCCTTTGTCTAGCAGCTACCGTCCTTTTTCACCTCAAATGACATCTGTGAAAGACTGTTATATGTTTTAACGAGCTTCTGATGCAGACTTTCTTGTAGTGTCATCAAGCATGAAGGTGACACGAGAGAACCAGTCAAGGCTAGCATCAAAGGTAGGGATCCATTGATAATGAAAGAGGCCCTCGTTGGCCGAGTGAAGATGACATTGAAGCTCTTTGGATCCCCTCTCACCACCTATCATTCATCAGCATTGATAAGCAGAAAGAGCGTATTCATGTGGTGGAGCAAGATGGGTAACGTTCAATCTCGACAACAGCAGCCTACTCACAACTATGATGGATCACTCTTCGGTGGCCATTATCCAGGTGATTTCTCCATCCGCGTAAGTCAGTCATGCCATTGAGCCAATAAATCTCCACCCTCGAATTCATCAGCGCTCGGATGACTGACGATCAGCGAACTCAGCCTGAGATTTTTCGCTGACACCTCCGTTAGAAACAGAAACCGAATATCAACAAACCCCTTCCTCCGCCACCGCCCTCCAAATCAGTCAAATTTGGCCACGCGCCACCGTCAGTCTTCTTCTTCCACAACCATGTCATCATCGACTGATTAGTATACAGAGCATGGAAGTTCTACCGGAAAGCTCCAGCTTGGGACAATACCGCCAATACGAGGTATTGCTCTCCTGCTCATTCCCCGGTTTCGTCAAGTCGTACTCATCAGTTTCCGCCGATTGCGTATACAAATGCGGTGAGTGGAGGGAAGGGAGGGATGTATGTCGTCAACAGATGAGTTCGGGTAGTCACAGTATGGGGGGCGTGGTTACGCTGCGGACAGGGAGGGTGCGGAAAAGAAAGAGGCCGCCCTCGTATCAGGCTGTCGATGATGAATGCTGGATGACCCCCCCTGACAATGCGACTCCAGCGAGACGATTCCGTCAACGTCTGTAGCCTTCTTCCTACTTCACTTGAGGAGTAAAACCGCTGTTATAGGCTGTTGCTGTCGTCGTCGTCGTCGTTATTCATTGACACAATTAACGCCGTTCCTGAAACTGTGAATGGGATTTTATCGTCATAGGTTTTTGTCAAACCGTTCCAACTTTCCTCTTGATGCCGATCGTTCAACATTATTGGGGACATCAACCCCAACTGTTTTATTTCCAAACAAAGCGATGATCCTCGAAAAGTTGTTGTCACAAAGCTATAGTCGATCAATCCCACCATGAGCATCGATATCCACCTCTCCGTTCCGCCGTCCATTACGAAACACTTTAACTTCTTTCGGATACACCTTCTCTTCTTCACCATCACGCCCCTATTCTTCTCAGGGATCTTTTACGCTGCGAACGGGTCGGCTACCACGAATACCGATACTAGTGATGAGACGGGTTTGCAGAAGGTCTCTTATGTGGACAGCCTCTTCCTTTGCTTCTCATCGATGACGTGAGCTCTCTGCTGTCCACTCGGTGAGCTCGACTTGACACACGCAGGGTGACCGGTCTCGTCACGGTCAAGTGAGTTGAGTTCTTACCGACATCCGCCTCAGGTGTCAAGCTGAACTGCGATTAGTGTCTCAGCAACCCATCCTTTCCAGCAATTCATCCTCTTCATTCTCTTCATTCTCGGCGACTACTCCGTCGTCTCCCTCGTCATGGTCCTTGTCCGAAAGCGATTCTTCCGGGAACACTGCACCCAGCTGCTCAACAACGATCACTTTCGAAGGACAAATACCCTTCTAGCCGATCGGACTGGTCTTCTCAGCAAGACCTTCACTCTAACACCTAAGAAGGCTGGACCCAGCCGAACGGTCAAAGTGAAGAGGGGGTTGATCTCTGGTCCAAAGGATGTGAGGAAGGTTGAGAATTATGCTGCGGATAGACTTGTTACGGAATTGCGGACCGATCACAGGGTTTCTGAGGATCTGTCGCCTTGGCGGGCTGGCGAGCGAGATGATGTGTTGAACGGGAGCTATGCGACGTCAACTGAAGCTACGAACGAGACGTCAGTCAGCAAACTATCTGAGCCACTTACGTGTCACCAAGACCGTTCTCCCTCTGGCTTGCCTGATCCTCACGATGAACCGCGGAAGACTTTCGATCGAGCGCGAACAGTACAGATCGAAACCCCACCTCTGACCACCTCCACTGCCTACGGTACTCGCCAGCTTCTTCGAGCTCGTACTCGCACAATAAGCGAGCACGTCCCTATCGTCTCCGAGCGGCGGAATAGCCTGTTTGAAGCCGCTACCTTGCCGGCACCAATTCATGATCCTATTCCCTCTCCGACGGACGCTCAGCACTCCGGCTTTGGAGGCTTCCAATACCCAATCCATGCACTTTATGACAACATCGTCTCACCCACCGCAAAAGCCAATCTACGGCGACGGCTTTCTAGAGTTGAGAATAGGATGACGGTTCTCACCAACTCCAGCCTGCCTGTGACCACCACGATCGATCAGCGTGATGGAGCTATCGGTCACGAGGAGAGCCGGAGTCAAGCTATGAAGCATGCCACGAGATGGATGCCGGAGCAATTGAATGGTCTGGTCGTCGGGCGGAATAGCAGGTTCTTCTCCGAAGAGCTGGATGACAATGAGCTTGAGCAGATCGCAGGGGTCGAGTACCGAGCTTTGAGGCTACTTGGATATGTTGTCGGAGGGGTGAGTCTCAATAACCCTATTCGAGCTGATGAAGCAGTATATCATCCTCTTCCAGGCCATCCCCTTCGCCGTTTGCGCCATCTACTTTTCTCAAATCCACTCATGGGATAACGCTTTCCAACCCAATCCGGGTGTTCAAGCGGGTCTTACCGACAAAGCATGGTTCTCACTCTTCCAGATCGTCGCGTCGTATACCGGAGCCGGCATGAGGTGAGTTCCTCTCCAAGCACTGTTGGATTCGCTGCTAAAACACAAAGCAGTCTGGTCGATCAGAGTATGGTACCCTTCGCGACGTGCTATATCCTGATCTACATGCTCGTTATCTCCATGCTTGCCGGAAATCATGCTTTGCCGATGATGTTGCGATTTATCATTTGGCTGGGGACGAAGGTATGGCGAAGGGGTGAGGTGAATGAGACGTTGCATTTCTTGCTCGACCATCCGCGAAGGTATGTCTTAGTCCAAAGATCCGCTTTGCACTCCCAGACCTCACCCCTCATCTCCTCCCTTGCCCCGTCACCCCTCTTCGCCCTTTTACTTACCCTTTTGAACTCCCTTGGCCGCGCTCCTCCCCTCTCCCCCACACCCCGTCCTCTTCCTCCTTCCCCTTCTCCCTCCCTTCGCACACCCTTTTCTGGTCGGCTCTTCGCCTGGCCGCCCACTCGCGACTGAGCTGTGACTCATCCAAGACCAGATGCTTCCTCTACCTCTTCCCAAGCCATCAGACCTGGTACTTAGTTTTCGCCCTCGTCGCTTTCATGTAGGCGTTTTTCCGTGTTCCGACGATGATACACTGACATCCTTACTTGCGCAGGGCAGTCGAGCTCTTCGGTTTTCTGGTTCTCAACATCAACCTACCGGTCATCAGCGACCTGACAGGATGGGAGAAGTTTTCCGACGGATTCCTTCAGAGCTTGAGCGTACGGGCTTCAGGGTTCGGGATAGTCCCGATTGCGAATATGGCTCCAAGCGTCTTGTGAGTGGCATGATCGCTGCTGTGCCACAATGGCTAATGTGCAGAACAGGTTTCTGTATGTCGTGAGTCATTGTAGGCGATTTAAGGTAGGGGAGTTAACGGTATTAGGTCTTGATGTATGTTGCGATCTACCGTAAGTACATGCCTGTCGAAGATGGATACCATGCTTAAGTCTTCAGCTATCGCTATGTCGGTCCGATCGACCAACGTGTACGAGGAGCGAGGTAAGGCGATCCACCACTGTCCTCTACCTGTATGACTGAAACCTCTCAGCATTGGGGATCTACAACCATCAGGATCCCGAGTTTGGTCAGGATCAAGAACCGGTCTTCACCGGTCATCGCTCCGAAGTGTTCAGGTGGACTCCCACCGCTGGTTCCACCTCCATTCCGCTGATGCTTCGCGCAGCAAGTACCTATCCTGGCACATCCGCCGCCAACTAGCCTTCGATATCTGGCCTCTCACCCTCGCAATCTTCCTCATCGCCTGTGCCGAGCGTGGCAAGCTCATGGACCCGAACAAGTCCCCCTGGTTCACTATCTTCAGGATCATTTTCGAGTGTACGAGCGCGTACTCGACCATCGGGCTGAGTTTGGGGACGCCGAATAACAACTACTCGTTTGCGGGGGAGTTTGGGACGGTTTCGAAATTGATCGTAAGTGAGGAAGCAGAGGCAAGGATCTGGGCTGATAATACCGGGCTAGGTGATCTTGGTCATGTTGCGAGGTTAGAGACGTGTTTCGACGTTTGCGAGCAGGAAGAGCTAATGTATCACAACGCTAGGTCGTCATCGAGGCTTGCCGGTAGCGATTGATCGGTGAGCTTTGAGGCAAGAGACATGACGCAATGCTGACATTCGAAGGGCTGTACTGCTGCCTCGCGAGTACGAGCGGATCGACCGCCGAGGGGATGCAGATTCAACAACAAAGGACGAACTTGGATCCACACATAGGTCAGACAGAGGGGCGCAGAAGGCGTCATGAACGAGACAGCAAGAAGCAAAGAGGCGTAAAATTGAGCCCAATATACCATGCACATACATTTCCTTGTATCGAGATGTAAGTATAGCTACGACAGACTTCTATTGGTATTCGAGTGTATCGAATGTAAGCGGCCTGCTGTTCCTAAGACATTGCTGAACTCACGCAGACTGATCGACGTCACGCTACTGCCACGATGTGCGGCGTTCTTTCGTGACGGCCAGGATCCGGAAACCTCGAGGCTTCGATTCCGTCTGCGGACAACAACGACGTCCCGCAGCTGCTGATGCTTCTGACGGCGCAGCGGGGAATAAAGCTCGATGTAGCAGCTCATCTCACCTCTACTTGCCATCACAACCGCCTATTTCAAACAAGTACCCTTTCACATTCTCGACAGTCTGCTTCGTGAGTCCTGTCTATCATCATCAATTGACACAGACTGTCAGCAGTCTCTACGTTACCTCGAGTTCCACGTACATCAGCTAGACCGCCCAACAAACTGTAGCATATTTTGGAAGATGGTCTGTAGGATCGAAGGTTGCAGCAATCCCGCTTCGGCCCACTCTTATGAGTGTTCTGATCGTAAGTCATCCTCGAAGAGCCGCGTACTCAGCCAACGACTACTGTAGATCGCGCAGAACGTCCAGCCGAGGACATGAGGGCCAACGGGGATGCTAAGACGGAGACGACCGGCAATACCGAAGGCGGGACGAACAACGCCTCTTCGGGTGACAGCAGTAACGCCATCACCGGCAACGGCCAGTCTTCATCGTCATGAGCTGGGATAAGATCGTACTGGGTGCTACTTCAAGGCTTTCAATACTATCTATCTTTTGCTTTACTTTTTATGAGGAGTCACTCTGAATAGTAGGCGAGATGCAGATCTAAGCTCCTCCGTCTGTTGCACATCATTGCAGTTGTCCATACAGTAGTTGACCACCTTGACGGCGACACACGTGTGGCTGCGATGCCCAAAAACGAGAGATCGATGGGAGGTCTGTGTGTAACCCTGAACATGGCTTCATCATCAATCACATCACTTCGTTTCATTCCCCTTCATCATCTTTCGGTAAAATTGCCAAATCTTTGCTCGACATCTTGCTATACTATGTCTTATGTCGTCTGGAGCCAGTGCGATACACCCGAGTGCAGCGTGCAGGTGATATCTAAGGCTGGCGTTTGTATGATCTGCTTCGGAACGCACTGCAAACCGCACCGCAAAGTGCCTTATCATGCCTGTGCAGGCTTTCCTGTGAGTGTCACCTTGGTGTTGGCACCGTATATTACTGAAGACGCTCTTAGATTGGGAGCAAGGAGCATCGCGCTATCTGCTGGAAGACCGATGACAAGGACGTGAGTTGTTACAGCATTACTATCAAAGCTGAACCTGCACCCCGCAGTGGCAACTCCTGATGCAGGCCATCGATCCTACCGTCATTCGCAAGCAAGCTATCGCTCTCCGTCCCGGTCATACCTGCGTAGTCGATATACCCGAACCCGAGGATTGGAAAAAGATCTGGAAGATGGGACGATATAGCCTATTCAACGTTCACTTCCCAGTTACCTTCGACGATGGAATCAAATGGCTCGTCCGCGTTCGCCGCCCAAGGCAAACCATGGCTCCGACCGAGCTGCTTCATATGATGTCTGCGAGCGAGGTGCAGACTTTGAAGGTGCTGAAGGAGAGCGGAGCGAAGGTACCGGGAGCTCGACTACCTCCCGAAGGCTTGGGGAATGTTTCGAAGGACAAAAGTGACGAGCTTTGACATACTTCTCGCTCGACTGACTGACATCAAAACAGATGTGATTATACACCACTTCTTCATCGACTTCGTCGCAGGTATTCCTTGGCCCCTTGGCAACGCACCACTCTTCTACGAAAGAGCTCCTGCTTCGACCGTCAACTCTTTCATCAAAGACTTCGCCAGACTTCAAATCGCCATGAGCAGTACCTGTTTCGACCAGGGTATAGGCAGCGTTTATCCAAGCATCGATGGACTGGATAGATCGATAATCGGACCTTTCATCAGCGTCAACGGTTTCGGCAAAGTCGACCCACCTTATTTCTGCGGTCCTTTCAAGACCAATCGAGAGCGGTACCTTGAGCATATACGAATCAAGATGGACCTTATTGAGAATCACGACCTGTCAGAGGACGATCCGGTCACGGCGTATCTAGCCCAGCTCGAAGCGAGGTTTCTGGTAGAAGGTTCCAAGGAGCTGTCCCGGAGGGAATATAGGTTTTACATCAAGCATGCGGACGACAAAGGCGATCAATTCCTCACTGAAGACAATCGTATCAAGTCAGTCATCGATTGGGAATGGTCAGTATCCCTCTCAGCCTCCCACTTAATCGTGACTTGACGACTTGACCACAGGGCCTACCTAACGAGCGAAGCCGAAGCGTTCGCCGCCCCAATCGCTCTCTACTACACCAGAGCTTTCTTCGCTGAAGGCAAAAACGACCTCACCCCAGACGAGCACCTTCTCATAGACACTTACGAACAGTTTGGACGATCTGACCTTGCCCGATGTGTCGAAGGAGGAAGAAAGTATCAACGTCTGGCCGAGGTGGTCGGTGGGGGACCAGATCTGGCTCAGCTCAACGGATTGCGTGAAGCTTTTCTCGGGAAGGATGCGGGCAATCCGGCACGAACGCTGGAAGAATGGAGGGTCATGGCGATGGAGCGCCAGAGGGGAGATGAAGGACTGGAGAGGTTCATGCAGAAGCTAGATCCGGAACGTCATGGGAGAAGCCCGCAGTATCAGGAGGATCAGACGCTGGGGTAGTTGAGCACGCCAGTGGAAGGAGAGGCTTGACGAGTGAGCGCATACGAAATTCGAGGTCATGTCTTTGTACACGGTGTATATATATTGTACACTCCCTGAGCATTCATCGAACTCCTCATTCATCGAACTCCTCATTCATCGAACTCCTTATAGACATACATCAACCATAATCCCTATTGATGTCCCAAAACGGGGACCGTATATCAAAGGTCAATGACGATCGGTACGGCCCATGGTTTCGGGAGATGCTTTCTTTCTCCTTTTCGCACAAACTACTCTCCTCTCTCTCTCTCCTCTTTCTTTTTTTTGGCCGACTGAGTTCCCTTTTATTTGTTCATCAATAAACATTACTCCTCTCGTTGCGTTATGGCGTACCTCCTCAACCCCACTGGTGAGGTACTCGATTTTGATCAGATAGTGATGGCGAGACCATGCGTATCGTGTTACCAAGTCCATTGTCGCCCACCCAGCAAACCTGCTTATCATGCCTGTGCAGCATCTTCCGGTGAGCGTTTTCACGTATTATTCATGAAGAGTATACTAAGTGAGACTATAGGTACAGAGTGAGGCGTCGAAGAGTATATGGTTCCGAACCAATGTCAGATAGGTATGAGATCAGTGGTATGTTCGGCTTGGACGACATCGCATAGCGGCTTCGCCTATTCTACGCTCGCAATCAAGCCGCCGTACAACAACGAGCTGAAGCATCTCGTCCTGGTATTGAATGTACGGTCACCATCCCTGATCTAGGGGATTGGCAAGACATCTTCAACTGGGATATGGACGACTCGTATAACGTCCGTTTCCCCATCAGCTTCGATGACGGTGTCGAGTGGAACATCTGGGTCTCACGTTTGTGTGGGTACGTGACGCCGAGGAAGGCGCTTGATATGGTAACGGCGAATGAGGTGGAGACGTTGGATGTCCTGAGAGCGGGGAGAGTGAAGGTTCTTTGCGCTCGCATACTACCGATGAGCGCGACTCTATCGAAAAACAAGAGTAAGATCATCGGACATTTCTCTCTCAGGAATTTGGCTGGATTGATAATCTCTGGCTTCTTCATCGATTTCGAAAAAGGGTTTCCCGGGCTGACCGGGCTGCAAGGAACCGATATCGATGCCGTCCCACATCCTCACCGGATCCGAAACCCCCGTCTTCATCATTGATTATGCACAGTAACAGATCGTCATGAGCCAAAACACGTTCTCAGCCGTCTTCGAGTACCTAATTCAACCATATAAACTTATGCTTGATCCCTCCGTGAATAGGGGGTTCAGTAAGCTTGAACCAACTTTGGTTCTTTCATCCTTTCGGAAACGATCGTCATCGCTACCTCGTACACATCGGAACGATACTTGGCCGAAATCTCATAAGTATTCGATGAGCATTCACCCATGGCGTACCTCCCTCATCTCGTAGTGAGAGCGCTAGTTGTGAGATGTGAGGAGATGGGGAGGTAGGAGACCGAGTTCTACATCAAGCACCTGACAACGATGCTTCTTCACAGAGAATAATCATATCATCTCGATCTTCGACTGGGAATTGTGACTTGACACATGTATCGTTGCTGTTCAGAACTACTGACGAGTAGAGTACCGAATAGTGGGTATACGATCACCAGAGCGGAAGCATTCGCCAGTCCCGTAGCTCTCCTCACTGCGACGTATCGCAACGGTCTCGACGATCTCACTCCAGCCGAGCACATCCTCAGTGTGTACCAACGGTTTGATCACTCCGACCGGGACACAGCTGCACCCATCTCCACCCCAACCTACCATCACGATCTTCTCCGCGGAGGACAGAACGTCCATATCCCCATTACTTTCGATGACGGCTCTCGGTCAAATGGCTTGCGAGGATTAGACAGAAGTCATCGGGATCGGTTCAAGAAGAAGCTAAGCGGAGGATCATTATGGAGAGTGAGGTTGAGACTATGAGGGAGTTGAAAGGTCCTGGACTTCCGGTTCCGGGAGTGTACGTCACTGAAGCGGACCAATCGAAGTGAGCATCCAGTACACTTGCGGGACTCAGCTGATTCGGCTGTCCAGATGAGCTCGATTACTTCTTCATCGAAAACATGCCAGGCAAAGCATGTCGTTCACCAATCACTGCCGGGGAGTTCTCACCCCGACTCAGCTTTCCAACCTTATCCACGACCTCGCTGAATTCCACATCACGCTCTCCACCCTCCCTTTCCCTCTCTCCGGCAGTCTCCATCCTCCCGACCGAAGTGTAGGACAGTTGTGTCGTGTCGCTTTCTCTCGATCGGAGGCGCCATTCTTCTTCGGTCCTTTCAAGTCGGAGAAAAATCATCTCCTCGCCAAGATCGATGACCAGATGGAAGGCATCGAGACGTTTTCTCACGTTTACGATGATCCGATCATGAGGTACCTCGTACAGCTGGATGTCCGAAATCTGGTCGGTCTCGGATGAAGAGTAGGGGGAAACGATAAGTTCTACATCGAGCATAGTGACGATCAAGGGGATCAGATAACGGTTGAGTGACGATGAAGGTCATATCACGGCTATCATCGATTGGGAATGGTGAGTATGCTCTAGTGCTATACTTCCGCCGCTGACGAGGGGGATAGGGCTTACACGACAAGTGAAAGGGCTGCATTCGCGGCACCACTCGGACCGATCGACATGAAATCCTTCTTCGATGGTAGTAACGAGCTGTCACCAGGCGAAGCTCAACTCTCTCAAGCATACGAGAAGCTTGGACGTTCGGATTTGGCGGAATGTGTCCGGCGAGGAAAGAAATATCAGCGATTGGCGATCATTTGGTGGTAGGCCTGAAATCGGTCAGATAAAGGGGATCAGAGAGGCTTTTTACAGATAGAAGCTGGAGATGAAGACGCTCGAGGAGTGGCGAGAATGGGCCATGAAGAGGTATGGCGATCTTGAGGGACTGAAGAGGGTGATGGCGAGGGTTCAAGCCGAGAATGGGGAATGACGAGTCACTGGCGGGATTGGCGAGGCGGAGACATACTATGATAACTGCTTGCAGAGATGATGGAAGCATACGTCAATCGCCGTAAATTGCGACTCGCGCTATAGCATTAGTCACACTTGACCCGCTGCTTCGACAGATACAAACGGGCATCCTTGATGCCATTGCATACTGTCAAAGCGGTCAATGACCATACAACCCTCAAGACATATGATGACAACCGCAACTAACCCCATTACAGCACGACATCATCCTACGATCCGCTTGATCGCCTGCATCCACTGATTCCGCAGTTCCGCCGTATCCGCAAGATACGAATGACTGCCCGACGCCTGATCCGAGCGAATCAGCCTGACTCAGTGTGCACACCACTGCAACAAGCTGGACATACAGTCTGCACCACAAACCCCTTCGGTCCCTTCTCCTGCACATCGACAACCCGATTCGCCACTCCCGCGGTACCACCCATCTGCGCGCTTACCGTACTTCCCATCATCCCCGCACTAGGCCGAACAACGAAGACAAACTCGCTCTTCACCTTGAGCTGAGATGGATCGTCCTCCCTCATTGACACCGAGGTGAGACGAGGGAAGTCGGTAAGGATGAGCTGGCGTCGCTTCGGTGCGGGTAAAAGGAAGGAGGGGATTGGGAAGCTTGAAGGTGGTCGCATTGTGATAGGGGATGTGAAAGTGATTCGCTCGTTTGCTAGGAGGAGAGGTGCCCTACGCTAATCGTGAGACGACTTCAGAGTCCGGAGAGAGACCAGACTGACCATCTAGAGACATCCTCCTGTTGCCACTGAGTTGGCACGGATAACTCTTTCGCCCGCAGCTCGTCACTTCGATTACTCGTCCGGCTAGCAGTACCTGATCCTCCCCTTGCGAAAGCCGCCGATCCATGCCCAACCATCCCCATCGTCTCCAGCAAGCCCGTAAGCGCCGTTCTATTATTGCTCGAGCTCGAACTCGTCCGAACGCTCCGACTCCCGCTCGACCACCCTCTCGTCCTCTGACTAGGCGTATCTGCATGTACAGGACGAGGGGGCTCGAGATCTTGTATACTCCCCTCGTCGACGTGCCGAACAGCATGAGCTGCTGCATGACGATCGAACTGCGGGGATTGGCGATGATCGGCTTCGGATTCGGGTGCATGATCATCGTACTCGAAACCTCCGTCAGAGACTTCATCCTCGAAGACCGCCCAGATGTCGGTATTGGGATCGGCATTGGCTAAGGTGACGACGGGTTTTGTGACACCGGTCTGGATGGTTGGTGAGGAGCAAGTCCATAGAGTTGAGAAGTCGATGGTAGCGAAGAAGGGATGGATCTTGATCTCGCTTGGGTTTGGGCGTTGTGCAGCATCAAGGTGCTATGGCTGTCAGACATTATCTAATGCAGATGTGCCCTTTACCAAGAGAAGCTCGATGAGCGCTTTCGCATCCTCGTCGAAACCATCCGGGTAGTCCATCTCCTTTTTGAGTATCTTCTGGAAGGTGAGGTAATCCGTTGCGCCACGAAAAGGTGGTCGGCCGACAAGAAGCTGGTACAAAATGCATCCGAATGCCCAGGTATCGGAGCTGTACCAGATCAGCTCATATCACCTTTCGAGTCACGATGAGAATTACGCTAGGACGGCTGGCTCGTTCCGCAGTACCTCAGGACTAACAAAGTCTGCCGAACCAACGAACGAGCGCTTCTTTCCCTCTTCGACTATTCCCTCTTCAGCTCTTTGCTCTTTCCTCAAGCGCAACTAACCGAGTGCAAGCTCCTCCTTGTCAAGGAGCTTGGCACTACCAAAGTCTGTGACCTTGATCCTCATATCATCGTCGAGCAGGATGCTACGGCTTATCAGCATGATGTCATTCATGACCGTGCAAGTACCCACTTCTCCGGCTTGAGATCCCTATGGATGACTCCTCGCTCATGCATGAACTCAAGGGTGTCCACGAGCTGAGCGCCGTAGTACCGCGCTGAAGCCAGGTCGAACGAGCCGTACTATTCCGCCTTCAGCACCCAGAGTTCGGGGTAGGGCAAGAATCCGGAAGAAAGTACGGAGGCTGACCTTTCGAACGAAGCCTAGCATCTCCCCATTCCTTGCCAGATCAAGGACGAAATCTGGTGTTTCATCAGCCTCAATGACCCTCGACGCTAACTAGGGAACAAACAGAGGCTCGCCGCATCGTTGAAGGTCGAGTGCAACCGGATGATACCAGGATGCGCAATCGGACTCGCTTTCGTCGACCTGATCGACTTCTCCGAAGGCGCCAATGACTGTCTTCTCGATTTCCTCGGTGTCTGACCTGACTCTTTACTCCGAGGTGATCCGACACTATCAGCCATAGTCGGGGTTGACGGATCTGAGGTATTCACTCGTGGACGTGGAGGTGTCGTCGAACCCTCTTCCTTCGCCGATGACGGAGATTGCGAAGCGATCGCATCCGAGAGACTTTCGATTTCAGCCTCCTCTGATCTTTCCGGTACCATCTCAGGTGGTTCAGCCGATCGACTCGGTCTTCTCCCTGCTAAACTCAACTTGAGTGTAGGTGAAAGAGGAGCGCTCGATCCAAGGGTCGTCGAGCTGGACGAATCGCTAACCACCGATAATCGATCCTTGTTGCTCATATTCGCATGTACAGTCATCGTTGACGTACTGGCCATACTGTTGTTTGACCGCCTCTTGGTCGCTCCTCCTCCTCCTCCTCCAAGCCCAGGTCCTACAACACCGCCAACCGATGACGAAGTCGACATCCCTCTCCTATGACCGCGAGTCGTTGGCGAAGAGGTTTTGCGGATATCGTTAAGCCTGACCAGGGCATCTCGTTCGATCATTGCATATTTCACTTTCTTCTCCGCGATCAAGTGGGCTTGATCGATGATCTTGATGGCGTACTGTCGAGGTGGAGTAGGGGATGTCGGTGAGCTGGAAGACACAGCAGCGGATGCTTGAACCACCTAAAGGTCAGGTCATTCAGTCATGATAAAGCCAAGGGAGTGTAAGATAGGACGAACCGTGCTGTAGCTTCCCCTACCTAATTCTTCGCCAAGTATATAGTCCCTCAGAGAAGGCTTCCTCTGTCCTGCAGCAGATCCATTCGACTTCGCAGAGGTCTGACTCTGCCTTCGTTTCCTCGCAATTGGCTCTTGTCCATCCACACTTAACGCCCTCTGCTTGCCCGGAAGCCCTGTGAATCGACCATCCGTCGGAGAAGAAGGGAATGATTTCGGTGCCTCCCTTCCTCGTTGCGATGGTCCAGCATCCATAGGATCCATCGAGACCGTCACTCTAAGTGGTCCTGGTGAAGAGGAGGAGGCGACTTGGGTCACCGGAAAGCGGGAGATGCGAGGTGTAGTAGGGCTTGTGCTGGACGAAGGAGGGGGAACGGATGCGGTTCTGGGTGGTCTCGGTTGAGCCTCTGCCGGTGATGGTGATGGTGATGGGGAAGTGACGATGCTAGATGGAAGTGGTGATGTACCCTGCCTTGATCTAGGTCCGTTCCGCATGAACCCTCTTCCACCGTATATCCCTCCTGACCCATCACTGCCTGTTTCTTCCGGGCGATTCGCACTACCTGGTCTTGAAGGGAGTTGGGACGAGCTAGTCGCAGCCGTCCTCGTCTTGATAGGAGGAGGTCGGATAGGTGTCGCAACCAGGGAGGATGAAGTGGAAGAAGTAGTGGTGGTTGACCGAGATGAGGATGACGAAGCATTTCGCTGGATTGAGGGCGATCCAGGGAGTCTTGGGAATGCGGGGTACGGAGGTGTAGGCGGTGCTGATGCTGATGGGGTCGGGATGGGTGAGACATGGATCGCCTTGGCCATGGTGTAACAACCGAGGCAACCTCTTGGTCGCCACTCCTCTTGGTCGGTCACTCCTCTAAGAGAAAGACGATCAAGAGACTAGCGCAGCGATGTTGTTGCTCGAACGACAGATTGCGTCACCGACCGTCTTTGGTAAGCGATTGTTCCAAGACGTGTATGTTTCCTTTTTCTTCTTTTTGCTTAACTCCGTGACCGATGTCTTGCCCAGGAGATTGGATCGCCAGGCATGGTAGGTTAACACTGAAGCTTCTAGCGAGAAGACATCTCCGCTGAGACGATTCCCTTCCCCTGGTCAATTCGTGAGAAGACCAGGCGCGCTTGAATATTGGAGCGATCGGCGGAGCCTGGCCAAGACATTCTCGTAACGGTAACTGATCGCTCATGTTGACGGTAAACAAGCTTGTTTTCATCGTCTCAGGGCGCCTTCTCCGCATGCATCGAAGACTTGTATGACCATTCATGTCTCGTAGACCTTGACGGGTGAGATGCGGGATGCATCCGTACTCGTACCCACGTGATGTTCGGACATCACCAGCTGTTCGGACAGTTACTTCTTTTACTATATTGAGCTTGATTTGAATCTTTCTCATACTTCTACATATACAATGCAGGCCGCATCTCAGAGAAACATCTCAGCACCCAGAAGTCCTATAGAAAGGTTGCAGACGCGTTCGAAATCCCCTCGTCCACTCTCCATGATCGTTCAACTGGCAAGCACGCGTCCCCTGAGGAACGCGTCCACAGATCCCTCTCAATTCCACAGGAAGACGCCCTGATCGGTAAAATCAACTCCTATGCCGACCGGGGGACCCTCCTCACCCCTGCGCACATCAGCGATCTCGCTAAAGCGCTGTATGACCACAAAATGGGGGTGAATTGGACGACAGGATTTCTCTCTCGTCATAAAAGTCGTGCATCCTCGAAATTCTACAAGATACAGGAGGTTGCACGCCTCAAAGCCGACACTTTCGACAATAGGCAGGCATTCTACGCCTAGGTGAGTGTCCACCCATGTTTCTCGATCGAAATAGTGACCATTGACAGGTCAAAGAGGCGCTTGATGCCGGTCTCTACACCCCAGGCAACATCGCGACGTCTACTACTTCTTGATGGGCTCGATTCTCATACTCAAATCGACTTTTGAGAGGCTTGTTGGGACCGAGATATCGTCTGTTTGATCCTCCCCGCGCATTTATCGGGAGTATTCCAACCTCTCGACGTCAATTTCTACAATCCGCTCAAACTTGCATATCACAAGCAAATCGACGATTACCAGCTCGGTTCGGAAGCTTCTAGAGTCACAAAAGCGTTCTTCTACCGGTGGTTCCAACGAGCATGGGCTGCCACGGCAAATTCA
>JAABUH010001734.1_pt1 | contig 22947 bp, 46 predicted proteins | sample 5559121 | NCBI WGS metagenome assembly JAABUH01 (sample SAMN10711871, study PRJNA513364) | rock metagenome | isolation source: Antarctica rocks | place: Antarctica: Victoria Land, Battleship Promontory nord | collected 2015-12-28
CTTGTCCACTGTGTGCACGAAGTGTTGGGGCCGGGGCTGGCAGACCATGCACTGGGAGGGGTCTTTGTCTGTGTTTGTGAACCGCATGGTGCCAGTGCGTGCACGCTGATGCGCCTTGTTTAGCTTCATTGCAGCACATGCAGGTTCGTGTGGGAGTGAGCGATGCGAGGGACATTGTCATGTTATCAAATTCCTCAGGTTGATGCGCTGTCGGCTTGCCAGGACCCCACTTGACATGCCAGCCCTTCCCTCTGCTGGGACCGCCTGGACATGCATGTGAAAATATCAATGTAAGCCTCGATGTTGACATCAACGTCTGATGTTGACATCAACATCAAGGCTGCTAATGAAAAAAGGAGGTCGACTATGTTCCAAGGGTTGCCCATGTGTCACTTGCTGTGTCCTTGCTGCCTGTGTACTCCCGGCTGTTTTGCAGCCGAGGAAAGCATACGAGAGCTTTGACTTGCTTTCTGCACTCTCACAGGTGCTCACAGGTGAAGCCACACAAGCGCAAACAAAGCGCTTGCGCAGCGGTTGTCTTTTGGCATCACTGCTGTCACGTCTTGATCTGCAACTTGCGGCAGAAGCAGTGCATACAGACTCGCACAATGCCTGTGCTGGGGGGAACGGCGGGCGGCAAGGCAGATGACTTCAAGGATGCACTTGAGCAGCCTTTGAAGCATAGCAGCCAGAGCGAGGGCGCTAAAGCTCCCGGTGCCGTGGAGCAGGGTGCGTGCTATTTGTTGGTGAACCGTGCCAGATGCACTGTGCATCCCTTGGACATGCCCTGTCCTTGGTATACTGCGGTATTGCGCTGGGCAACACAAGCGGCACGCCCTGCAGGGGCGCCTGGTGCGACCTCAGGGCCAGGCGCCGCCAAGGTGCAACATGGCGACCCACTGATGGCTGCCGCCAAGCAGACCACCCCTGAGCCTGCCGCCAAGGACAAGGTGCGGCGGTGACCGCAGCGTCGCTTGCTCTTAGCAGCGCCGTGATGCACAAGAGTTGTGGCTGTGCATCGTAAAATGCGTGCTGTGGTGAGTATAGCACACTGCCCACCTCCCTGTATTGCACACAGCTAGAGAATAAGCGACAGTGCACTTTCTAATCCTCTGCATGCATTCTGACAATTCGCACACTCGCCGCATCACTCGTATTTGTACAAACGACCAAGCGTGTGGGTGTTCACCATTTGATATTGCAGGTCATTGCATGTGGCTCTGCCAAGCCAGCTAAAGCACGGCCTTGACAGAGAGGCTGGCATGGCGCGCCAGTCAGGGTGAGGGCCGGGAGCGCGACGACCTCGCCGAAGAGTAGGTCCCGAACATGCCTGTGAGCCAGGACCTGCCCTCCGTCGCAGGACAGCTTGGGGATGCTGCTGCTCAGGCCCTCAAAGGGGTGAGGCAGGCATTGCCAGGCGCCTCTGCTGCAGCACATGAGTAGTGCGATCGGTGTGCTCGTGTGCTGGTGTGCAGCTGCGAGCATGCGTGCCATGAGGGCTAGGCCTTGCCTGGGCTGTTGCTTTTTGGCACGCACTGCAACACACTTGCAAGCACACTGCACTGTGTTGCTCAAATAGCGTGAAAGAACAGCATTGGTGTCAAAACGAAATTCTGAAGAGTCGACAAGCGCTGACAGCCTGACATAGCGCTGACAGCCTGACATGCTGTTTCTGCAAGGTCAGCGTTCGCCTGTCTTGTACCATATCCAGCAGATAGACACCCTGCAGCATGAGACAGTCCGAGGACGTATGCTATGGGGTAGGAATCCTCAATAGTGCGTTCTGCATTCAACCAATGCTTCTTGGCTGGCTAGCGCCATGGAGGGCGAGCCTGCATAGGGCGGATACATGACCTAAAGGGAGGATTGCCTGCCCGTGCCCCGAACGAGACTCAGAAGACGGGCAGCAAAGCCCAGGAGTGCCTTCACACGTTAACAAACGTCCTGTATTTGCGCGGCACTGGTTTCCTGCCCAGGACAGGGAGCGCGCCTTTAGGGCTGGCGGCGCAGTGCGCATAAGGCCTGCGCAGGGCACGGCACAGCGGCTGCAGCCATGGGGAAGACTTTTGAGCCCGGGGAGAAGTCCCAAGGGTAACTCCCACTGCGCACGTGTCAGAGAAGCGCGCCGCATGGGTTGCCCTGTCTCCTGCCTTTGCGGTCCCTCTGGTATGGCTTCTGCTCTACTCTGTTGGCACAGCAACAAAGCGGCCTGCGCGCCTTGTTGCTCAGCAGGCCCTCCTTGCTTGCTTGCGGTGACTCTTGTTCAGCGTGCTTGCTTGCCTTGCTGCCCAGGTATGTCCGGAAGGTGTCTGGACCAGTCGTCATTGCAGACAACATGGGAGGCTCCGCTATGTATGAGCTGATCCGGGTCGGAAATGACAAGCTCATCGGAGAAATCATCAGGCTTGAGGGCGACAGTGCAACGATCCAGGTGCCTGCCACTGCCCTCGTGCTGGAACAAGACTTGACGTTGCGTTGGCTGCTCTTTGCCTATGCTGTGACGTGCGCAGGACCTGCGCCGTTCCAGACCTGTGTACAAACCTCTGGCAGTGGTGTTGCTGTGCAGCCTGCTACAGAACATACTTCTGCTGTATGTTGTAATCCTGTCCCTGGTGTAGCAGCGCTAGGTCAGGCTGAAGCAGAACTTGGCCAGTTTGGCTCAGCTGGACGTGCTCCTGAACAGCTTTCCCCAAAATACAGCCTAGTGCTGTTGCGCTGGCTGCTTATGTATCAACATGTCGTGGGCTGACAGCAGCCTGCATCCTCGTGGAGCACTGCTTAAGTTGGCGGAGGCGCACTGCCACTGTGAGGAGGTCGTAGCCTAGCTACTGGCCGTCCCACCACTGCGCTCGCGCTTGGCCTTGCGCTGAGCTTCTGTCTGTATTCTCACGACGCCTGGTCCGAGCAGGTGTACGAGGACACGAGCGGCCTGACAGTAGGCGACGGCATTGTGCGCACTGGCAAGCCGCTCAGTGTGGAGCTTGGACCGGGGCTGCTGACCACCATTTTTGATGGCATTCAGCGGCCACTCCGGGTGCGTGGTCAAGAGTGCAGTGGCGTGTATGTTGAATGATCTGGAGTTTTTAATAAGACTGGCTGATGCATGTCTTACGCAAAGGCTGCCTTCTGTGCTTGTTGTCATGCGCTTGCGCTGCAGCATTATAGCTGGCTGCTTTTTAGCTGTTCTTGCATTGAGCATACTTGGGCTCAGCCTCAACCAGGGTTACTTGGCGCTCCAGGCAGCAAGCAGACAAAAATGCGCAGCTTTGCTGTGGCAGTGCCAGTCTGATGCATCCCATGAGCGTGCGAGTGCGTCTGCAGGCTATCGCGAAGCACAGCGGCGATGTGTTCATCCCGCGCGGCGTGGACGTCCCCGCGCTGGACCGCTCCATCTCGTACGAGTTTGCGCCGCAGAAGGTCAAGGTGAGTTGGCGCTCTGTGAGTACTGCGCTGCTATGTCGCAGGGCGCGGCCGGCTTGCTGCGCGCGAGTGTGTTGTCGCTCACGTGAGTGCGCCGTGCTGTGCCGCTTTCCAGTCCCACATGCATGCGCTGGTTGCACACATGTGATCATCATCATCCCATATGCATCCACCGCGCCGCAGGTGGGCGACCGGCTGACCAGCGGCGACATCTACGCGATCGTGCCCGAGAACTCGCTGATCGACCACAAGATCATGGTGCCGCCCGGCGCGCGCGGCAACGTCACCTACATTGCGCCCGCCGGCGGCTACTCGCTGACCGACAAGGTGCTGGAGCTGGAGTTTGGCGGCGTGAAGAAGGCGCGGCGCCCGCCCCGCCCCGGCCTGCACCCCCGCGCGTTTCCGCTAGCGTCCAGGCAGCCGTGAGGATGCGCATGCCTAAGTGTCCCTTGCCGGTTGCAACAGCTCGTGGTGTTCCTGTCTGCGGCAGCGCGCGGTGAGCGCCAGGCTCGCGGCGACTGCCTCCCTGCAGCGGCCGCGCCGCGGCCGCCTCGCCCCGGCGAGTAGGGACCACGGCTGAGCAATGAAGCGCTCGCTGAGGCGCGCCGCTGCGTGCGCGCCGCAGGAGTACACCATGCTGCAGATGTGGCCCGTGCGCTTGCCGCGGCCGGTCGCGCAGAAGCTGCTGGCCAACACGCCCCTGCTGACCGGGCAGCGCGTCCTGGACGCGCTCTTCCCCTCCGTGCTCGGCGGTGCGGCCCCGCGTGCAGGATGTCCAGCATGTCCGCAGCATGCGCCCTCTGCACGGCCTGCCCTGTCATGGCGACCCGGCCCTGGCGCACCTCAGCAGTGCACGGGCAGAATTCTAAAGGCGTTGGAAGCATGTGAAAGTCGTGCCCAAGTGCTGTGTGACCACAGGGCCGCATGACAAAGAGGGGTGCAGGCGCCACGCAGCTCGAGGCATGGGCTTGCCTCGCGCAGGCACGTGCGCCATCCCCGGCGCGTTCGGCTGTGGCAAGACGGTCATCAGCCAGGCGCTGTCCAAGTACTCCAACTCGGACGGCATCATCTACGTCGGCTGCGGCGAGCGCGGTGCGGCCCACTTTGCTTGGAAGAGCTCGCCCTCCACGGGTCAGGCGAGCGGCCCTGTTTGTCCGAGCTGGTCGGCGCAGGCCTGTTCGGTGGCGGCGCCCTGCGGGCACCCGTGGCACCGCTGATCCGCACCCCGAGCTGCGAGAGTTCGGCACCAGGCCGTGCCCTGACCCGACCCTGACGATAGCGCTGCGCGCTGCGCGCGCCAGGCAACGAGATGGCAGAGGTGCTAATGGACTTCCCGCAGCTGACCATGACGCGGCCGGACGGGCGCGAGGAGAGCATCATGAAGCGCACGACGCTGGCGCGCCCCGCCCTCGTGCCGGCCCTGTGCTTTGGCTGCGCTTGCGCCGCGAACGCCTCCGCTGCAGAGCTATTTGCACTCTCAGCTCAATAGCAGGTTACTGTGTAGTCCTGAGTGGGTGGGGCAGCACAGGATGCGCCGCGAGCGCGCAGCCCGCATCCTATGCTGCCCCATCCCACAGGAGTATGTAGAGACCTGCTGTTGAGCTAGGTGCAAGCAGCGCTGCAGCGGGCTTGTCGTTTGCTCAGAGGGCTGCAGATATCTCGTATGTGTGAGAGCAGCTCGATCGAGCATGCAGCGGCGCTTGCAGGTGGCGAACACGAGCAACATGCCCGTGGCCGCGCGCGAGGCGTCGATCTACACCGGCATCACGCTCGCCGAGTACTTCCGCGACATGGGCTACAACTTCTCCATGATGGCCGACAGCACCTCGCGTTGGGCCGAGGTGCAGAAAAACACCTGCTGACTGGCGGGTGCATGCCTCATGCGGTCTGCGGCGCCACAGCAGTGCCACAGCGAGTCTTGGTTTACTTGCGCAGAGACGGCGAGCGATGCAGGCCGCTCGTGTGTCAGTGTGGTCATGCGCATGTGCTGAGCTAAGGATGCTGGAGCGTCGGCATTGTCAGGCGCTCTCGCGCATCTTTATTCCAAATGGCTCTGGCGGCTGCACAGCGAGCCTATACGGGTGCAACGAGCGTATACATGACCGGGCGCACGCACCTGCGCACTGCGCCCCGGCCGACAGCGCGGCGCCGCGCGCGCAGGCGCTGCGCGAGATCAGCGGGCGGCTGGCCGAGATGCCCGCCGACTCCGGCTACCCGGCCTACCTCAGCGCGCGGCTGGCCTCGTTCTACGAGCGCGCCGGGCGCGTGGTGTGCCTAGGCGGGCCCAAGCGCGAGGGCAGCGTGACGATCGTGGGCGCCGTGTCGCCGCCGGGCGGCGACTTCTCCGACCCGGTCACGTCCGCCACGCTCGGCATTGTGCAGGCGTGCGGCCTGCCGCTGCGGAGCATGCCCGGCCGGCGCCGGGGTCCGGCAGCCCCCCTAAAGGGTGCTAAAATTAATCTAATACGCCTGGGTGTGCCAAAACTTGTGTGCACTCAGAGCCTTTTCTCTTTACAATGTCTGCTCAGGCAATGCGGGTCACTTTCTAAGATGGACACAGTGCTTTTGTCCAGTCTATGCGATGCTCCTACAGACCTGTTCATTCCCTCTGCATGTCCAGACCACGCAGCCTCGCGCTGTTCGTGGCGCTGCCGGCCGTCCGCATGCAGCGCGCTGGGCTGTTGAGCGGGCGCCGCCACGGCCGCAGGTGTTCTGGGGCCTGGACAAGAAGCTGGCGCAGCGCAAGCACTTTCCGAGCGTGAACTGGCTCATCTCCTACTCCAAGTACACCAAGGCGCGCTTGCCGCTTGCTTGCATGAGAGCTGGCGGGTCCTGACAATGGCAGTAACGGTCGAGCTGTGGGGCGATGGAGCGTCATGCACTCGAGCGCCCATACACTTGAGCACCCCAGGCGCACGTGCGTGTTGAAAGCGATACAGAGAGGCGGGTGCGGCCGCTTGGAACGTGCCTGCTTTTTGGGGGAGGCAGGTGTGTGGTCTGCGCCGTGAGACGCTAGGCTGTGCCGCGCCATGGACTGTTGTCCTTGCGTTCCGGCGTGTCCAGAGCACAGGCGCACACCGTGCAATGCTGAGGGGCGCGCGCGGCCGCGCAGTCGCTGGAGCCCTTCTACGAGAAGTTTGACCCCGACTTCACCAACATCCGCAAGATCGTACGCGAGGTCCTGCAGAAGGAGGACGACCTGAACGAGATCGTGCAGCTCGTCGGCAAGGTGCCGCCCTAGCTGGCTGACACAGGCTCTTAACCCAACACGCCTGGGTGCGCCAAAGGGCGCGCACACTCAGAGGCTTTCCCTTCCTTTCCAGCCCGCTGTGCCGGCTGTGGGCCTGCACCTGCTTGCGCCGCCTGCGCAGTTGCCGCGCTGCACGCTCGTCTCAGCCTCGTAACACCTGCGAGTCGTGCCCTCTGCGGTCTCACATGCATCGCAGGAGCGCGTGCTGCATGTTGGCGATTTTGACTCGCAGACTGTGCAGCATGTTGAGCAGCGGATGGCCTGCGCCAAGCTGCTCACATGCGCACATGCGGGTCTGCGTGTCGACCCTCGGAGCAGCATGCGCGTGTGGGTTTTTATCCACAAGCGCGCGCGCCGGGCCGCGGCGCGCAGGACTCGCTGGCGGAGGCCGACAAGATCACGCTGGAGACGGCGCGCTTCCTCAAGGACGACTTCCTGCAGCAGAACTCGTTCACCAAGTACGACAAGTACTGCCCCTTCTACAAGGCGCGCGGGCCTGGCCCTGCCGCCCTTTCCGGCGCGGCGGCGCGGCGTGTACCCAGCCGCGCCGCTCAAGCCTGGCTCACGCACTGACGGGGGTGCACGTTCAGCAGCTGTCTTCAGAGCCTTTGCAAATTGTTAGACGCGCATTGAGACACCACCGCTCGGCGAAGGCCAGGAGAATGCCGGTCTTTGGCCTCGCCAGCTCAGCTTCACAACAAGACTTCAACGCGTGCGCGCGCGCGGCGGTGCGCAGTCGGTGGAAATGCTGCGCAACATCACCACCTTCCACACGCTGGCCAGCGCGGCGGTGGAGCGCACGGCCGGCGGTACGGCGGACGGGCAGAAGATCACGTACAACGTGATCAAGGCGCGGCTGGTCGAGCTGCTGTACAAGATCACGAGCCAGAAGTTTGAGGACCCGGCCGACGGCGAGGAGGCCATCCGGCGCGCCCCCACTCTCTATTACTTTTCACAGCACGGTTGGCAGTGTGGGATGACTGGGTTTATCAGAGGCAGGCCTGGAGGTATGAGCGCTAAAGCTTGCTTTGTACTGACTGTCTTCGTCCTGTCCTGTAAACTTTATGTGAGCTTGCGGGCCGGGTTGTTTTCATTGGGAGGGCCATGGCCTACCATTGCCTCCTGTTGTGCGGTTGTGCGATATGTCCTGCTCGTACGGCTGTGCCAGCGCCGATGTGCTGACAAACCTCCCATAATTGCACATTGGATCAGCGCAGTGCTGCATGTCTCCCGCTTCGAAACAGTGGAGCCCGCCTGTGAGTCACCATGCTGGGTGAGCAGCAGGGTGCCGCAGCACACGCCGTCCTGTCAGACTAGGAGGACAGAGCTGTCCCAGCCGGTTTCTTTTGATGTGGCCCGTATTCGCCGCTGCAAGGCCGCTTTCAGTCCCCGAGAGCTGCGACGCAGTCAGAACGGGACATCGGAGCCGTCACAGGCCACGAAGCGGCCCGTGTCGGCCATGGTGAGGCCATCCACGATGCCCAGCAGCTGCTGCACGGCGCGCTGCAATGCCGTCAGAACGGGACATCGGAGCCGTCCCAGGCCATGAAGCGGCCCGTGTCGGCCATGGTGAGGCCGTCCACAATGCCCAGCAGCTGCTGCACGGCGCGCTCACAATGCCATCAGAACAGGACATCGGAGCCGTCCCAGGCCATAAAGCGGCCCGTGTCGGCCATGGTGAGGCCGTCCACGATGCCCAGCAGCTGCTGCACGGCGCGCTCGCGTGTGAACAGCTTGCCGGGCGGGACGTTCTGCTCGCGCGCGCAGCGCAGCACTTTGTCAGCAGACATCATGCCTCAAAAGTGCAATACACAGCAGTCAGCGCGAGTACATTGCATTTTGAACGCTCGTCTTGCCACATAAGCGCGCACAGCAATGTGAGTCATTGCCCGACTACCAAGGAAGCGCCGGCTGGCGGATCCTCAGGCAGGTGGTGCATCTTACAAAGGCCGGTCACATTGCGCAGCGGCCGACAGCGTAGCAGCCAGCTCCATATGCAGGTGTCAGCAGACATGCGCATGCAGTGGCACCTGGTCACAGCTGAGGGCACGGTCCAATAAAAGGCGTGCATGTGCGCCGCATGACCAGCACCAGAGAACACTGTCTGTGGTCTCGACGCGCGGGCGCGCCTTCTGGAAGGGCACGGAGAGGTCGGTATCGCAGGTGCCCGGGTGCAGCATCACGACGCACACCTTGTGCCGCCGACGCGCAAACTCCAGGCTCATGCACTTGCTGAGCTGGTTCTGCGCGCTCTTGCTCGCCCTGCGCGCCTGCGCGCCGCGGTCTGGGCCTGTGCAATGCGGTGCCATCAATTGCACGGCTGGTTGTGCTCTCGCTGCCCTGTGGACTGCACGCAGCGTCTTGGGCCGGTACATTTATGACTAGCTGCGCCAAGGATTTTGCTCTCGCAGGCACTGTCCGCGCCTGCTCACAACGTCTGAGTCGACAGAGAGTATTGGCACCTGCGGCTTATGTGCATACAGCGCCTTGTTTGCACGTCTGAGATATAGCGTGTACACCTTGCGCAGGCACATGAAAGCTGTGTCCAAGTCGCAGCAGTCACGGCTACATGGCCAAAGAAGTGCTGGAGACTGCCTGCATGGCCGCTTTGATGCCTCAAGGCACTACCTGCCTCAAGGCACTGCACAACAAAGACACAGGCGAACTCCGTTCGCACCCGTCAGCAACTGTTGTGCTGCACTTTGCATGGCCCACGGCCCAACCCTCTAAGCTGCCGTCCCGCTCTTCAACTGCTAGCAGGCACTGGCGAGATATGCGCGACCCAGCTGCTTGTGTGGTCATAGTGTTAGCTATTGGTCGAGACAGGGCGCACCTGTAGCTATACCAGCCGCCGAGCTCGTTGTCGGAGATGCTGCCCACGCGCGCGCTCAAGCTGGCCACCACCGCGGGGCGCTCGCTGCCCGCAGCAGCGCAGTCAGCGGTGCCAGAAGACAATGCAAGCCCCAAACGCCCAACGTCAGCGACCTCTGTGAGTGCGGCCCGCAAGCAAGCAGTGCATGTAGCAGACACATGCACAAAAGTTGCACTGCAGCCAGGCACACGACTGCCGGGTCACCTCTCAGCGCTGTTGGCCGAAGCTTTTGCCAGCAGGGGCGCGAATGCCTGCCGGCAGTGCTCCCCCATGGAGCGTGTGCTGCATGCGTTGGGTCACAGGTGACTGAGAGGCAGACCAGGCACATACCTTGGTCACCAGGACCGGCCCAAACGTGTTTGTCTGAAAGTTGAGCAGCAGGTTGTTGTAGGTGACGCGGGCCAGCGCAGTCTCTGCGTCGGCGGTGCGTGCTTGGCACGAGCGTAACACAAAGATCACAGCAGAGCACGGGAGCATACACGCTGCCCGCACCTGGTGCAAGTATGCCAGGGATGTGCAGCACGCCCGCAACATTCCACAGCGCGTTCAGGTGCCCGTGCCTCCTCGCCACCTCCTCGCTTGCCTTCTGACCTCCGCATGGCCGCACACGACTCACACTGTGGGTCATAAGCTAGGCATGCAGCGAGTGGCTCCAAGGCTTCGTGGGTGTGCAAGGCAAGCGTGCCTGGATAGAGTCCTCGTTGGCGACGTCCATGGCGACCACCATGAGCTGGTTGGGATGCCTGTCTAGCAGCTGCTGCAGCTCTGTTGCGCGGCTGGGGTCCCGACACGTAGCTACCACACTGCCCAAGCCACAAGCAGGGGAATGTAAAGAACAAGATGCTCGCACAATGACACCGCACAGCTTCCGGAAGCTAACAGCACCAGGCCGTTACATGTTGTGCATGCTCGCCTAGGTGCATGTGTGACATGACAATGTGCATGTAGAACACATGTGAAACAGAGCACTGCAATGCCAGACACTGACAGTGGACATGCACTTGCACAGACTAATACCGACTGATCAGCTTCGTGTGCTACACCTCTGGTTGGGGCGCTGCAGGAGCTGCCGCGCAAACTCCAAGCCGAGGCCGCGGGACGACCCGGTCACCAGCGCGACGTGCTCCGCGCTGCCCGTGGTGGACACCGGCGCAGCACTCTGCAAAGCCCAGGCCCTGAGCTGCCGCGGTGCGTGCATGGTTGGGTACCAGTGCCACGCGGTCTGCACCATCAGGCCGCGCAGCCTCATCATTCTGGACGCTGGCTGTCCTGCACCTCCCGACGTGAACGCCGCAAGCAAGGTAAGGCTCTAGGTACCGCGAGCAAGCTGCGCTCCGCCACGGTCTCAGCAGGCAAAAAAGAAAGGATTCTTGTGGTTTATACAGAAAGCTTGGAGACGTATCGAAAAGCTTGGAGCATACGGCCTCGGGACGCTTCCACACATTATGCTTGTTTGTTTCTCGCCAACGTGTCCCGGCACACTACCTACCTGCGGCCCAAAGCGCCTGAGGCAGTGCGCTGTGGCGCCTGGAAGGTCATGCAACGCCGCGTGGAGGCGTGGGTGCCGCGACAGGGCGCGCCGCGTGCTCTGCCCTGCGGCGCTGGGCGACTGGGGCAAGGACGCTGCGGGAGGCGACCTGGACCAGACCCGGCAGCGCCTGGAGCAGGCGTTCCGGCAGTCCAAGTCGCTGAGCCGGCCTGCGCCTGGTGCGTTCGCTCGCCTGGCCGTTCAGAACTGCAAAGCACTGTTAGCTGCGCGTTAATTGCATTGGCGGCAGACAAACAGCCATTCAAGCTCTCTACAGTCCTGTTCTCTGAGCGTTTGGACTCGTGTTGACTGGTAAAGCAGCCTTGCCTGTCCGGTGAGACTTACACTTCTTATGTGCTGCTGGTTCACAGCCACTACTTTGAACACAACTTGTGCAGTGCTCCGTGCAGTGCCGGGAAGGCCAAGCAGACAGAACCGCCTGTCACTGTACACCTACAGCCTCCCTGCCAGCGCCTGTTCTGTCTCTCTGCACTCTGCTTGGACGCCTCCCTCCGCCTCCCTGGGTGCGCCGGGCTGGGCTTGGGCTGGGCGTTCGGGGGCGAGGGCGGCGGTGGGCCCAGAGCGCCCGGCTCAGCATTTTTGCACCCAGCACTCATTAGGAACCCTCAAACCCCTGCAAGGGCGCGCAGAGCTGGGCGCGGGGCTGGCTGCGCTGGGCGCTGGCGCGCCCCCGGGCGCAGGCGAGCTGCAGGACATATGTGGAGCTCCGCTGTGGAGAGTTCAGTGGGCAGTACTCCCTGGCACGATCAACACGCTGCACGTTCACGTTCCGCACTATGGTGCGCCGTTTCAGCCAGCTGGCACCGCCTCATCATCGCCTGCTGCTCGCTGCCGCTATTCTCCTGTGCTCTCTGTCACCGCCAAGCAGCGTTGGTGCAACATATTTGCCAGCAGCATGGTGGAGCTGCACGGCAGCTTTCAGTAAGCTGTTGAAGCACTCTCATAAGTGGTGCCGACACAGCCGCAGCCTTGTCGCTTGGGCAACCTGCGCTTGCAGAGGACCGGTGCTGCTCTGTGCGGGGTGCCGACGTGTGCCGCGCAACTTGCATGTGGGAGGCCATGCGGGCAGGGAATCAGCCCGGACGCGTGGGCCACCGCCGCGGCCGGGCGGGTCAAGGTAATCTATTCATCACAATAACCTCATGGTGACCTTACTATGTGTGCTGCGCAGCGCACATGATGGAGGCGGTGCTGGCGGGGCCGCAGCCCTGGCGCGTAGGCCACCTGCTGCTGCCGGGCGGGTCGAGCAACCTGGGCAGCCCGGGCTTCGAGCTGCGCCCGCGCACGCGCGCGCCGCTGGTCGGCACGCTGCTCGAGGCGCGCGCGCGCCTCCGGGCGCCTCCTGTGCGGCCAGCCAGGCTGGTGGACTCCGCGGGCGTGGATTCGCCCTGCTTGTGCAAGCCAGCAGCCAGGGTTGCGGCGATGCGTGTTGCGCAGCGCCGCCTGGTCGGGGAGCACGTGTGGGGCTGAGCGGTGGTCGCCCGAGGTCCGGGCGGCAGCCGAGCGGTTGTGAGCGGGGACACTTCCCCGCTCTCGCAGCCCGGCGCGAGCGCTGCGGAGCTGTCTGTGCGGCACGCGCCGCGGCCCTGACGCGCCTGGCGCGGGCGGCAGGCGGTGGGTGCGATGCGCGCCAGCGACGGGCGCCTGCTGCTCCTCATGGTGGGCGTGGCGCGCTTCCGGGTGCGCGCCTCTTGACGCACGTAAAAGCGAGCGGCTGCGTTAACATGCCCACCTGTGCCGTAGCAATGAGCCTAGTACTCCGCGTGAAGGGAGAGGAGCCATGGCAGGCGATGATCTTTTAAAGCAGGTATATCATCAGCTGTGCTGGTCTTCGGAAGAAAATCATGTTTGAACAGCTGACAACAGCTCGCAGATACGTGTCTCAGCAGACTCCCTCCGGCGCGAGCGGCTGCGCACGGCGTCCGCGCCCGAGCGCGGGGGCGCGCGCGCAGGTGGTGCGCGAGCGGCAGGCGGCGCCGTTCAGCCGCGCGGACGCGGTGCTGTGGGCGGACGAGGAGGAGGTGGACGCCTGGCGCGGCGCCGCGCTGGCGGCCGTGGACGCTGCCGCGCGCGCGCCGCCGCTCATGACCGCGCTCATGTACGCCGCCGACCGCGCGGCCGCCGCCGCGGCCGCGGCCTCCGCGCAGGCGCGCCTCGCGTGTCCTACCCGATTTTGGCGACGATCCCTGGGTGCGTGCGTGCGCCTGTCCCCTGCCGATGCGCCCTCATCGATCAGATCCGTGTGTTTGCTCAGCAGACATGCGTGCATGCATGAATTCTCTTAGGCACTATTTGAGCACAGGCGTCTGAGGATCACTGGGCGTTGCCGCGCGCAGGCGTGGCACAGCTACGAGCTGGCGGACCTGCGGGCGCAGGCGGCGGCCGAGGGCGGCTCCGAGGCGGACGCAGCGGGCGGGCCCGGCGCGCGGCGCCTGATCTGGCGCCAGACCGACGGCCCGCTGCGCGTGCGCGTGGCCGGCCTGCAGCGGCCGCCCGGCGGCGCCGGCTCCGGCGGCGACCTGCTGGTCTCCCCGCCGCACCTGCAGCGGCCTAGCGCAGGCGCGGCTTGACACCCGTTTCCCACACCCTGGCATGGCCAGGGGAGCTCGGCGTTTTGGCGTGTGTGCGCTGCTGAGCTGGTCAAGCCTGGTGCAGCCGGTCCGGCCATTCACAGCAGGTGGGGGAGGGACCGCTGCACTCGCCATTTTTAGGCAAGGAGTGCGCTCCGCTGAGTGCTTGCTCTTGGCGAGTCAGGGACGGGCGACCGGCCTGCGGACCCCGCCCTGGCGCGCGCGAGCGCGGAGGCCGAGGCGGCCGGCGCGGCAGCGGCGGCGGCGGCCGCGGAGCGCGCGCTGGGCGTCGCTGCCGCGGGCGACGCCGGCAGCCCGGCTGCGTGGGTGGCCGAGATGCTGGAGGCGCAGCGGCCGCGCATCAACGCGGCGCACGAGCGCGGCGTGCCCGTGCGGGTGCGCACCCGGCTCGCTAGCGACAGGCAGCCGAGCTGTTGAGCGCACAGCTCGCGCGCATGCAGCGGCGGGGCGCGTACGGCGCCTGAGGCTGCCGGGGACGCGGGGCTCCGGCTGGCGCAGGCGGCCGTGGTGCTGAGGCGGCAGCGGTCCACCGCAGGCCCATGTGGGCGCGTCGTGAGGCGCTGGCTTCCTGCACCTGTTCTGTTAATTTCTCTTGGGTGCAGCAGCAGGATCTGACGCGCTTCGCAGCGCTGCAACAGCGTACAGGCGAGCTGACAAGGATCCTCTGCGCACTCTCCCCGTCTGCCAGGCACTGCACACCGCATACGCTTGAGCACGCATGGCGGCGGGAACACAAGCGGGCCAGGGGAAATGGGGAAGACAGATCCACTCGGGGCCGCCGCGCCTGCAGGGCGTCGGCGAGGCCGCGGGCGCGGAGCTGGATGCCGTGCTGGCCGCCAGCGCCGCGTCGGCCGCGCCGGCCGGCGCGGCCAAGGACGTCGGCGCGGGGCCGTACCGCATCGCGCACGCCTCCGCGGCGCAGGTGCGGCGGGCTGGCCCCGAGGATGCGCTGTGGCGGCGGCCGAGAGGCTGTGGCGGTGTGCGTGGTGCAGCCTGCGCCGCGCAGCCAGGCAGGTACTCCGCGACAAGTCGAGCGGCGTGCGGGCGTCCACCGCGCCGCTTCCTACGCACTAGCCCCAACCCTAACCTGATATACAGCCTTTGCTCCCTGTGCACCCTATGAACCCTATGCACCCCGCGCGCGGCAGGTGGCGGCGCTGGAGGCGCTCGTCTGGCGCACGCTGGACCAGCTGGGCGACCTGGCGCAGCGCGCCGGCCGCTCGCGCGCGCCGCTGCCGCCGCCGCTGCTCGCGCTGCGGCCGCCGCCGCCGCTGGTCGCCGCCACCGCCGCCGGCCTCGCGACCGAGTCTGGGGCTGGCTTTCGGCAGCCGGAGGCGCCCCCGGCTGGGGCATCCTCAGGGGCGGCTGACGGGGAGCGCGGCGAGCGCGCCGCGCCTGAGCCGCAGCCGCAGGACGGCGGGCACGGGGGCGCGGAGGCCAGTAGGGGGCCCGGGGGGGCGGAGGCGCACTGGGTAGGCCCGGGTGCGGCAGGCAGCGCGGTCGGGGACGCGTACCCCCCGCTGCGGCGCGCGCAGCGGCTGGCGTACCAGCTCGCGTCGCTGCTGGTGGACAGCTTCGATGTGGCCGAGGGCCGCCAGGCGCGGCACGGCGGGCGCCGCACCGGGGAGAGGGCTGCGAGAGCGTGATGGGTTTTACCGGCGGGCAGAAATTCGGCATGAGCTTCCTGCTGTGTGCACAGCCGCCATGAGACCCTAACTGGCTTGCTCTGACGACCGCTCTTGCGCCAACGTATATGGTGTTGCTGGCGCAGAGTGATCCAGACAAGGAGGAACCCGTGCTCGAAGTGAAACAGGTTTCAAGCGACTGAGGGTTGCTGAGTGAGGCCCGCAGTCTGGCTGCACTACTGCCACACGCGGTATGCGCTGTGCAAGGGACGTGCGGGAGGGCAATTTCCAGCAAGGCGCGCTCGGTCATGCGCGCTGGGCGCGCGCGCGCAGGCGCTGCTGGAGACGAGCAGCCTGGCCGCGCGCCTGAAGCTGCTGCTGAGCGCGCTCATCGCATCGCGCAACCGTCTGCAGCTGCTGGTGGCCCTGCAGTCCGTGGACGGCGAGGCCTCCCAGTAGTGTGATTATTGTTCACCCTTTTCTTTCTTGGGAATGACAAGGCTCTTCTTATCTGAAGCAGCCTGATGCGGAGCACTGTTCATCTTTCTGACTATGCATGTAGCCTGCACTGATCCTGATGCGGCCTGATGCAAGCAATCTTTGTCATTCTGACTGTTCATGTAGCCTGCACTGATCTAAAGCAGCCTGATGCAAGCGCTCTATGTCATTCTGACTGTGCATGTAGCCTGCAAGCGTATCGCCGTTGCTGTCTTGAGTGCTGGTGGAGGCCTCTGTGTGCTTTCCGTTACACTCATGTGCTGTACCTTGTGATTGCAGTGTGTTAACAGGCAGTGATGTCGCACCAGCAGCACGCACGCACGCAATCCAAAACTGCACAGTCATTTCACTCGGCAACACTCGCATTATTTGCGCCAAGACCCGGTCACGCTGCAGATGCTGCGCCCTGAAGCAGAGCAGAGCTACCGACACAAGCACCGCTCGTGCCAGCCCTGGATCCTGAGCTTGCATCTGCCTAGGCGCAAACGTCCCTAGGCCTGGTTGCACAATGCGCCCATGAACTGTGACATCGTGTCTAACTCACAACCACGCACTGACCTGCTAATCTCACTCCCCTCTGTGGCCTTGCTCGCGGCACACGCGCACGCCGACAGGTGCGCATGCAGGCGCTTCCGCCACACCTTGCGCAGCCCCCGGTCAGCCCTCACCGGCGCTCGCCGACCGTCGCGCCCCCGCGACACCCATACATCGTATCATCACCGCCGCTACCGCAGGGCCGCGACCGCCTCACTTCTGGCCGGTCAGCTCGCCGACCTTGTCCTTGATGGCATCGGAAGCGGCCTTGGTGTAGGGCGCGCCCTTAGGGTTGCTCAGGTCGTCGGGCGCCTTGGCCAGCGCGCCGCGGATGCCCTTCTCCAGCACGTCGGGCTTGTCGCCGCCCGCGCCGCCTGCGCGCGCGGCCCGGGCGTCAGGCCAGCTCCCCAGGCGGGCGGCTGTTGTACGATCATCGTGAGCGCATCAGGCCTGCAGCCGCGGCGAGCGCTCGCCGCCGCCCAGCTCCGGCAGGCGCTACCGACCGCGCAGACACGCGCTTCGATCCCCTGCTGCAGTCCCTCTGCTTGCTCATCTGTTACTGCGCTTGCAGTCACAACAGGTGTGCCCAGTCGGCCGGCAGGTGAGCCACCCGCCTTTCCATGTCTGCCCTGTTCCCCTCACTCGTCACAGCTTCACACGCTACTCAGTCAGTGCACATTGGGAGCTGCCGCGCGTCAGGCTGCCCACGTCGCAGAGCGCCTTGCCAACCACATCCCTGCCGGCCGCGCGCGCTCGGCGGGCGCCAGGGTCGGACAGGGCTTGATGCGGGCCGCACCGGTGACGTCGCTGCTGGAGGGCAGCTTGCCGACCAGGTCCTTGCCGGCCTGCACCGCGTCGCCCGCGTTCGGCAGCTCGGACAGGCCCGGGATCGCCTCACGCAGCTTGTCGCCGATGCTCTCCGGCGACGCCTGCGCGCGCGCTCCGCGCCGGTCAGCGCTGCCGCGTGCCACGCCCAATCAATACTACATGTGTTTTTCCCAGACCATGCATCGCCCTGCAGCGCTTGCCCAGTGCTGCATTTGAACATAGCCCACAGGCTCTAGCGGGCTTTGCAGGACCCGGTGAGTATCCTGCGCTAGCGCACCTGCTCTGCGCCCTCCTTCACGGCGTTCTTGAAGCTGTTGAAGCCGGAGCCGACCTCCTTGGTCCCGCCCTGCTGGTTGTTGGACCGGCCTGCGCGCACAATGCGGGGCGCGTGAGCCCTCAGGGCGGGGCCGTCGCAAGGCGGGCATGCCATCTTTCCCCGCGGTGCATTTCGGCGCTGGCAAGCGCGCTGCTATGCACCAGGCGTCTTATATCCGCCTCAGCATGTCCACACTGTCACTAGGGCTGACGGTGGAGCATCCACTTTTCATTTCCAGCAAACATTGGAGAGCGGCACCGCACAACCGCGCCCTCTGTACGAACGCTACCTGTGCGGGCTTGTCCACAGAACCCTGTCGGGACCCTCCAGGTGTCTGCACGCCGGGCCGCGCACCCGGCGACTGCACGTCAAGCTCGGCGAAGCCCTTGTTGCCGTCGGTCTTGAGCCTGCTGGCGATGTCCTTGGTCACATCGTTAGGGCTGGGGTTCTTCGAGTCCGGGCCCGGCATCTCCGACAGGTTGAAGATCGATTTGAAGCGGCCCAGCAGGCCGCCGGACGCCTGGGCGCGCGCGCGACCGCGTTGTCATATCACTGACCAGGGCGGGTGCAACACCAAGGATGTGGTGCTACTGAGCCTTGCAGAGCTGCACCAGTGCGCATGGAAACAAGGCTCGGGCGTGTTCAGCGCGGACGCATGCGCGCTGCCAGGCCTGGCACAGGCAGGCAGCCTCCCACACACTGGCAACAGAGCGAAACCAACCCATATGTCGCTAGCTTCAGGCGTACCTTACTCTCGTCGCTCATAGGTACGCTCATGCCCATTCTGTTAGACACCTCACATGCGGCACTGCCCAGTGGCCCGCCCAAGCAGACCCAGCGCTCTCGGGGCCCCACCTCCGTCTTGGACTCGCCGCCCAGCGCCTTGCCCAGCGTGTCCTTGGTCGCGTCGCCGGCGGCCTTGGCGAACTGCGTCTGCGCGCCCGTCTGCCCCTGGCCCGCGGCCGCCGGGTCGCCGAACGTGCTGCCCGACCGGCCTGCGCCCGCGAGGCGCCCGGTGGGCGCCCGCTGGGTGTCGTCTATTTGTCCCAGATCCATACATGTGTGTCTGTCTCAGCGCCAAGGTTGCTAATACGCTCAAAGAGGCATGCGCCTCGCCCGCTGCCGAGCCCGCAATGCACCGCATACGCTCCTGCGCGCCCGCAGGAGCAGGTGCACAGACCCCACCGCCACGCCGGCAGGACCAAACCCTTCCTCGTCCGCACCCCATCCTGTGAGTGAGCAGCAGGGCGCCTGGCGGCATGGCCCTGTGGCAGTGCGTTGGGCCGCATGCGCGCGGCGCCGGGGCGCGCCTGGCGCGGCCTTGTCGAAGGAGCTGGCGTTGGGCGTGATGCGGTCGATGGCCTGCTGGCCCACCTCGTTCGGGCCCAGGTTCTGTGCGTCAGGGTTGACCTCCGAAACGCCAAAGACCTCCTTAATCTTGTCCTTCAGGTTGGGCGGCTGCGGCCGCGGGCGAGGGCGCGCGTCAGCGACCGGGGCGGCGAGCTGCTCCAAGCCGCGCGGCTCGAGAGGGGCGCGCTTGCGCAGGGCGCTGCTTCAGCAGCTGACAAACGCGCTGCTAGAGCCGAGCCTGAAGCGCTTGGCTCAGAAACCTGCTAGAAAGAAGCCCTGGCGATGCACCCTCCCGCTCTTCGTCTGCACAGTGCCGAGGCCGCGCGCTGCATGCGCACCGTGTTGCCGATGTCGGGCGCGCCGCCGCCGCTGTCATTCCGGCTGAAGTCGCCTGCCGACTTCTTGAACTGCGTCGCCTCGCTCGTGTCGCCCTTGGCCGCGGCCGCGGGGTCGCCGAACGTCGTGCCGGAGCGCCCTGGCCACGGCAGCACGCATGCATTGGCACGGCTCGGCTGCTGTGGCGCGGGTGCACCATACATAAGCAGCGTCCGCCTCTGATCCGCTCCATCCAGCAACCGCCCGCTCCAGCCAGCGTGAGCAACCGCCAAGAGCAGGAAGGCCGTCAGCCCCCACCTGGCGAGAACTTGTCCTCGTCGCTGGCGTACGCAGAGATCTTCTCGATCGACTCTGCGGTCACCTGCACCGCGGACAAGGTGAGCGCACTATGTTCAAATGCCCCCGCAGACCAGGCGGAGCCGTGCAGAGCATAAGCAAGGGCAGCAGTAGGGAAGCACACCTCGTTGGGGCCCATGCTGGTGCCCTCCGGGCTGGGCGTCGCTTGCGCGAGCTCCGCCAGCACGGGCGCCTCCGACACGCCAAACACCTCCTTCACCTTGTCCACCAGGCTGGGCGGCTGCGCGCGGCAGCCGGGGCGTCAGGCGTGCCGGGTTAGGGTAGGTTTAGGGGCCATCAGGCACGCCGCGCTGCTGCCGGCTCGCTGGGAGCGGCCGGCGGCCACGCACCGTGGCGCCGATGTCGGGCGCGCCGCCGCCGCTGTCGTTCCGGCTGAAGTCGCCTGCCGACTTCTTGAACTGCGTCGCCTCGCTCGTGTCGCCCTTGGCCGCGGCCGCGGGGTCGCCAAAGGTCGTGCCAGAGCGCCCTGACCAAGGCAGCAGGCGTGCATCAACACATCTCGGCTGCTGTGGTGCGGGTGCACCATACATAAGCAGCGTCCGCCTCTGGTCCGCTCCATCCAGCACAAGCAACTGCCCGCTCCAGCCAGCGCGAGCAGTGAAAGTGGGCAGGAAGGCCGTCAACGCCCACCTGGCGAGAACTTGTCCTCGTCGCTGGCGTACGCAGAGATCTTCTCAATTGACTCTGCGGTCACCTGCACCGCGGACAAGGTGAGCGCAATATGTTCAGATCCCCCCGCAGACCAGGCGGAGCCATGCAGAGCATGAGCAAGGGCAGCAGAAGGGGAGCGCACCTCGTTGGGGCCCATGCTGCTGCCCTCCGGGCTGGGCGTCGCCTGCGCGAGCGCCCCACCTGCCGCAGGTGCGCCCCCCTGATGCTGCCTTGCTGAGCTGGGGACAGGCATGCAGGCTTCCTCTTTGCACACAGCGTGGAACTGCATAGACGCTGTTGCCAGATGCACTGGGTGTGCAGAGACGCTGCGCTGCAAGCCCGACAGCGCATTCTTGTGCCCAGGCACTGGCGCTCGCCAAGGCGCCTACCCGCGAAAGGCAGCGCCATTAGCTGCGCCGCCGCCAGGGACGCCAGCAAACGAGCGCTGTCCTGCACGAAGGCCTGCACCGCCGCAGGGCATATAGAGTCATCCCCGCCTTAAGCACTGCACGCTTCTGTGAGTGCAGATCAGTGCTGCTCCTTCCCCACCCACTCGCACGCGTTCACAAGCAGCTGTACATCCTGCTTTTGACTTCAGGTGACACCAGCCTGTGGGTCCTCCCACCTTTGCAGCAGGCCGAGCAGCATCGTTATCCTGCACAAAGGCACACAGTTTCTCGTGAGACCGGCACTTGGCGAGCCAGAGACGTTGTACACACGCAGAATGCAAGCCCGAGGAGGCCTCGTCCGAGTCGGTGCGGATGAGAGTGCTACTGCCGATGCCAGACAAGCAGAGCCTGATCAAGCACGTACACAGCCCGCCGCGTCCCGTACGGAAGCCATTACACTCAAGGGGGGCAGCACCTTCTTCCACGCCTGCGCGACGGGCGCGGAGGCGAGCCGTGCCGGCCGGCTGGGCAGCCGGGGGCGCAGCAGCGCGCTCCTGTCGCCGAGGACCGAGGTCCTGCTGACACTCGAGACTGCGTGCGTGTTCATGCTGAGTCAATTTTCTTTTGTGCTTGGGAAGTCGGGACAGCGAGCATAGCTTGCTCGCCTTCCCAGCTGAGCACCTATTTAGGCAGGTACCCTCGATCGAGCAGCAAACTCGAATGCAAGAGGTGAGGCAATGCGCAGCTGTTGCCAGCCCAGACTGCGCTTGCTGTGCGACCCATCTGCACTGCTTCGGGCCATGGCGGACCCGCCGGCCGCCAAGCGCGCGCGGCTGAGCGACGAGTGGGTTGTGGATGCCAACGAGTGCACCATTGCCTTCCTGGACCCCGCGCGCGAGGCGGCCGGCGTGGAGGCGTTCAGCTGCCACCCCGAGTTCACTCACCAGCTGTTTGGCGAGGAGGAGCGGATCCAGGGCTACCGCGGCCTGCGCCTGCGCCTGCGGCTCAGCCAGCGCACCTTTGCGGCGGCCGCGGAGCTGGCCTACGACGAAAAGCGCCCCGGCGCGGACGACGTGCGCCGCAGCTGGTGTCTTGGCACCAGCCGAGCAGTGCAGATGCTGTGTCATGCAACAGTCCAATGCGGTCCAATCACGCATCAACTAGCAGGGATGCCAGCTCTTGCAGCTGTGGCGACCAACTCTCAGCTTGAATGCGGTGCTCTGTGGCTGTTGCTGGCGGGCGCAGGTCTGGCAGCTGTTCTTGCGGCTTTCTGCGCGCATGGCTGGCCACGCGCGCGCCGCAGGTGCTGGCCACGCTGCGCGAAGCGTTCCCGGCGGGCCTCGGCGAGCGCCCTGCAGAGCTGCCGGCCGCGGAGGCGCCTGATCTGGCCAGCATGGGTGACGCCATCGCGCGGGCCACGCTGAGCGGCGGCGGCGCGCTGGAGGTCAAGCAGGCCAACCTGTCGCGCGCGCATGCGAGCATCAAGGCGCGGCGCCTCGCCGCCTGCTGTCTGTCTGCCCGGCACGCAACTTGCCGAGCAGCCCCATGGTGCGGGGCCCCCGTGCGCGTTAGGGGCCGCCTTCGCATGCGACTACTAGCATCCTCTTCAGTGTCAAAAGCTTGGTGTGGAGAGCACATATGTGTGCACACGCCGCAGGCGCTGCACGCGCGGATGCAGCCGCTGCTGCTGTTCTTCGTGGACGGCGGGTCGGCGATCGATGCCGACGACCCCGGCTGGGAGCTGCTGCTCGCGCTGCACCCCGAGGGCGGGCACACCGTTGTGGTGCGCCCCTCGCTCCCCGCGGGCCCTGCCCCCGGCCGACAAGCGTGCGCGCAACGGCAGAGGGCGGTCTGCGAGCCCGAGGCGGGCAACGCCGCCCTGCTGCACGCTGTGGCGCCTGCTGCGCGGAGAGGGCCGCCGGGACCTGCGTGCGCGGCCGTGCCTCTGCTGCCTGCGTGCGCTGCCGCGAGCCGCTGACAGCCAGAGAAACACGACGGTCAGTGGAATGCAGGGGCGGTAAGCAAGCAGGGGCCGCGCGCGCGCGCAGGCCGGCTTCTGCACGGTGTACCGCTTCTATGCGTACCCGGACCGCGCGCGCCTGCGCGTGTCGCAGGTGCTGGTGCTGCCGCAGCACCAGCGCCGCGGCGTCGGCCGCGCGCTGCTGCAGGCCGCGCACGCGGCCGCGCGCGCGTGCGACGCGCTCGACGTGACCGTGCGCCCCGGCCCGGACGTGCCACAGGGGCTGCGCCTGATGCCTGCCTCGTGACCGGCGGCTGTATGCGTGGGCCCTCCGTGTGACAAGGCGCCTGCATGCCAGCCCCTGCACATCGCCATGAGCCGCGGGGATGAAGGGCTGTCCCTTCCGCGCTGAAGCCCGCCC
>JAABUH010001738.1_pt1 | contig 22908 bp, 21 predicted proteins | sample 5559121 | NCBI WGS metagenome assembly JAABUH01 (sample SAMN10711871, study PRJNA513364) | rock metagenome | isolation source: Antarctica rocks | place: Antarctica: Victoria Land, Battleship Promontory nord | collected 2015-12-28
TACTCTCCCGCTGCTGGCGCACCGGATCCGCCTGCAAGGAGGGAAAGCATGCCACCGTGCCCGCGCTGCGCCACATCTCGTGTAAAGAAGGATGGCCACGTCGGCGAGACGCAGCGCTTCCGCTGCCGCACCTGTCGCCGCACGTTCATCATGCGTACGGGTACGCCGTTCGCGGGACATCGCTGGCCGCAGGAGGTCATCGTCACGGCCGTCCGGTGGTATCTGCGCTTCCGGTTGTCCGCGGCCGACGTGCGCGACTTGCTCGCCGAGCGGGGTGTCGACGTCGCTGCGCGGACGATCCTCTATTGGGTCCAGAAATTCGCCCCGCTGCTGGCGCGGGCGGGTCGCCGGGCCGCCGTACGTCCGGGCGCGCGCTGGTGGTGCGACGAGACGTATGTGCGCGTCGGCGGCACGTGGGCCTACCTGGATCGGGCGATCGACGAGCGCGGCCAGGTGGTGGATGTGCTGCTACGCAGGCACCGCGACCTGGACAGTGCGCGGGCCTTCTTCGTCCTGGCCACGTATCGTCGCCGCGCCACGCCCGAGGAGGTGGTCACCGACAAGCACCCGGCCTATGGCCGTGCCATTCGCGACGAAGTGCCCGGGGCGGTGCATATCCAGAGCGGGCTGCACCGTCGCTGCGGGCCGGACACCAAGCCGATAGAGCGCTCCCACGTCCCGATCAAGGACCGTTTGCGACCGATGCGCGGACTCCAATCCATCCGCACCGGGCAACGCACAATCGAGGGGGTCGAGTTGGCGCGGGCGGTGCAGCGCAGCCATATCATGGCCCCGCCGGACGCCGGTGCCGGTGGCACCACCGGTGCCTACGCGCGAGCGCGCACCGCCGCGACGACATTCGCCTGGCTCGCCGACAGCCTACGCGTCGCCGCCTGAGCAGGACACCGCGCGAGCAGCACCCCGGTTCGACGCGCCATGGTGCACCTCAGCCCATCAGAACTTCGCGGTTTCATTCACCTGGCCTTCGACCTGGCCGCTGCTCCATGCCTCGGTCAGGGCAGCGGTGACAGCGGCCAGATCGCGGCGGAGTCCGACAGCGAATTCCCGGAACTCGGTCTCGCCGCTCGCCTCGGCACGGATAAGCCACGAGGCCAGGGCCGCCGCGTCACGGTCACGGATCAGCCGGTCGAAGTCTTGCGCGAGCTCCCGGATTGCCGTCACCGCCGGCCACTGCTCCGGCAGTTGGGCGAGGAATTGCCGCTGGCTGGGCGACAAATCGCCCGTCGGTCGGCGCAGCAGCCAGGCGACCTGCCGGGGCGAGCGCCAGCGCGGCGCGGCAGCTGGGGTGCGGGTGCCGTCCGGCGGGGCGGCGACCTGACGTGGGCGCGGCCCCGAGCGTCCCCGCGTGGTGCGCCACCGGCCCACGAAGATCCGCACCGTCGCCGCCGAACCGGTGAAGCCGTGGGCGCGTACTTCCCGCCAGAGGGTCGCCGCATTCCGTTCGCCCGCCGCCCACCGCGCGCGCAGGTAGTCCTCATGGGGGCGCAGGATCGTCGCCTGGGGTGTACGCGGGCGATACTGCGGGCAGTGCGCCGCGCGGAGCATCGCCGCCACCGTCTCACGGGCGAGGCCCAGGGTGGCGGCGATCGCCCGCTGGCTCATGCCCTCCGCAGCGAGCGCGTGAATCGCTTCATAGCGCGCTTGGCGGCGGGCGTGGCGCTGCGCGCGCTCACGCGCGGCGCGGGTTTCGCCGCCCGCTGGGGCCACCACGGGACGCATGTCGGCAGCGGCAGCGACTGTGGTCGGGGCGACCGCATCGCACGTGGCGGCAGTCGCGGCGGCTCGTGCCGCCGCGCGTACCGCAGCCTGGTGGCGATCGACCAAGCGTTCGAGGGCCTCGCCGAGGTTCTTGACCAGGTGGAACCGGTCGGCCACCTGGATGGCCCCGGGCGCGCCCTGCCGGTCGCCGTCGGCGTAGGCCCCCCCGCGATCGCGCGCGATAATCTCGACGCCCGGATGCGCCTTCAGCCACGCGGCGAAACTCGCGGCGGTGCGATCGGGCAGGAGGTCGATCGGTCGGCGACGCTCGAGGTCGACCAGGATCGTGCCGAAGACCTTGCCGCGGCGGTAGCTCCAGTTGTCCACGCCGAGGACGCGCGGCAGCGGCGCGGGCGGTTCCGTCGCCCGCCTGATGGTGTTGATGAGCGTGTCGTGGCTCGCGACCGGGCCGATGGCCGCGAGCAAGCGCGCACCGGGCCGCCCGCCGAGGGCGAAGGCCAGGGCGGTGAGCAGGGTCGCCAGCCGGGCGGTGCGCCGCCCGTGGGGCGGCGCGAGGGCCGGGAACCGCTCGGTGAAGATGCGGCGCGTGCAGTCCGGCGTGTCGCAGAACCAGCGGCGCGTCAGCAGGGTGATCCGCACGGCCAGCCCCTGCCAGGGCAGATCGCCGAGTCGGCGCCGATACCAACTATGCCGCCGTCGGGCGCTCACGCCGCAGTCGGGGCAACAGGCGGTCGGGCGACACGCACGGACGAGCATCTCGACGCCCGCCTCGTCGGCGACGAGCGCTTCCAGCTCCAGGTTCTCGGCGTCGGGGAGGAGGGTTGCACCGGCCATGGCGTCCTCCGAAGTGGTGAGCGGCGTCAGCAAGGCTGGCTATTCTCCCATACCACCCCGCTCGCTCGCCGGTCGCCCGGCCTGCTCGCTCACGCCCGCCCGGTGCTCATCAAAAGATCGTCAGACCCGTTTTTAGTCTAGCGAACACACCGAGGAAGACAAACCGGGCGAGTAGCACGAGGGCGAACCCAGGAGGGGTTGATGCGACCGAGGAGACGACGGGGGCAGATAGCCGGGGGCCGGGAGCGGGAACCCAGAGCGGGGAACCGCGAGGAAAGGCGCAACCGCGAGGAAAGGCGAGACCGCGATGGGCTACCCCGCGAACAACCCTGCGAAGTCACCGGCCGGGTTCGGGGGGCCAACCGGGAACCGCTGGGTCAACCCACGGGTGCTGCAATGTGTGGTGCAATGGGTAGACCAACGAGTGAACCCACGGGTGGTGCAATGGGAACCCACGGATAGACCAACGGGAAAAGGATGAATAACGATAGGGGTTGCGTACACGGCGACACGATTTTCCGCGCCATTGCTGGGGAAACCAGGATGCCCTCCGGACCAATTTCGACACCCATTTTGAGTGCCGGTAATGTAACGTACCCGGCCCAGTCTACCCCGATTTGGCGGGCCGCCCCCCGCACCCCGGGCGCACCCCGCGGCGGCGCGATCCTTCCGGCACCCGACGATCGACGACGGGCCGCCCCGGACGTCGCGCTCGGCCAGCCACGCGGCCAATACGCCGACGTCGGGCGGGAAGCGGTATCCGGAGCCGGGCGTCCTGATCAGGGCGGTGCCCCAAGGCCGACAGTCGCCGTAGCGGAAGCATTGCCCCCTCTTCCGATCGCCGCCGTCCTTGCGGATGGCACCCGATCCACGCGGCCATCATTGCCGAAGTGTCCGCGGCCTGACGGTGGAACAGCCCTGATTCAGGTCGCCCTCGGCATCACTGGGTGTGCTCGTTGTCCAGGTTCTGACGCAACCAGCGCAACAAACGCGGCCGTACGCTTCCTACGTCAGTTGCTCAAGGGTGTCGCGTATGTTCCGCGGGTGGCTATCACGGACAAGCTCGCCAGCTACGGGGCGGCGCTGCGCGCGGTGCTCCCAAGCATCGAACATCGCCGCCACAAGGAGTTGAACAACCGCGCCGAGAATTCCTACCGTCGTGGCGCTTGTGACGACGACCTACCATCCGGCGTCGCCTTAACCAAGGTAGCGATGGCCGTGGTGGAGGCCCAACTTATGCGGCGGCCGGGCCTGGCGAAATGGTTCGTGGACATCCACGGCACGGCGCTCGCTGACCGGGATGCGTAATTCTTTACGAGGCCCTAACTGCGCCTCATCCCCTGATGGATGTTCCGTGAGCCGGCGCGTCTTCCCCTGGGCAGGACACGGACACATTGCAACTCGACGGCCTCTGCGGCCGTTTTTATCCCGCTACGAATGGCACCAACCTCGGAGCCACGCTTCTTTGTATTCGCAGGAGCCGCCTGCATTCCGGTGTCGTGTTTCTCAACGATTTCCTCCAATTGCAGCCTCAGCACTTGAAAATAGACCAGCCAGTCGAAATGGGCCAGGGCCAACTTTGTGGGCGACTTTTGGTACCCGCTATCGGAGGCGCGTCGCTCCATGGCCTGACGGTAGCGTGACAACTGCCCCCTTACCTGAGTCAGCACACGTTCCTCATACTCGCTGTATATCTCCAGTGTCGGTTCCCACGTTGGCAGCACGTCAAGCTGTGGGGGGGATGCCTGTCCAGCGCGATTCCCGAGTGGAAAATGCAGGCTCGATGATAGGTCATACGTGAACCTCGGGCGTTCTAGCGGGCGACTGCCCCATTTAGAAGCTAGCTCGCCCCACCGCAAGACCTGGGTGACGATATGATCCAGACACCACGGATCGGTAAGCCCATTCTCTGCCGCCCAATCCCTCAGCGGGGGGCAGTCGTCACGAAAGTATCGGTGCATTGCGGTGCCGAACGCCTCTTTAAACTGCCCCCTTTTCCAGCCTTCAAAGTAATCGTCTTGACCGGCGTGATCGGAGGCCGCGAAGGTCTCCCAAAACATACGGAGATCGACACCGCCATCCGGCAGGTGGATTAAGTTCACCGCCACATCAGGCTCCGTGGTCCCAGCGAAGGACGTTCGTACTTCAGCGCGGGACTGCTCGATCGCTCGGAGAGCCGCACCATGATACAAAGGGACGCAGAGATCGCGAAGCTGGTGCAGCTTGTCCGCAGCCAGTCGTTCGATCGCGCGCCAAAATAGGATGCGCCCGATCTTAACCGAAGTGCCGGGCCATTCATACTCGCCGAGTCCAAGCCTTGCCCCGCCATGAAATATGGCGGCATCGCTTAACTCGACAAAGCGAGAATCTACCGAGGCGATTCTGATTTCGTGGAGCAACTGCGTGGTCTGGATATTCATCATGGAGGATTTCTTTTTAGTCATCGATATCACGTCGCGAAATGTGGTAGGACAATACTCCCATACGTACTGTGAAGTATACTGACCAACCATCGCGACGGCAACCTAAACCGCAGCGCTGATGAAACCTGCACGGCGATAGGGTATGGCTGCGTGTCAGGATCGGACGGAAGGCAGGAGCGCGGCACCAGATAGACGGCTTGCGGTTGCAGCGACATGGCTCCCCCCTTCGCTGACGCACCGGGGCACGTTCCGCCGGGCGACCGACAGCATACCCCAACCACCCCCGGAAGGGCCCAGCCAATTCGCCAACGGCATCGTGAAAGGGCCAAAGTCGAGTCAAAAGATCGGGAGAGCCATATTCCGTGATCAGCGACACAATGGAACCCTTTTCCTCCTATGCGCAAATACACAATGAGCACGATGCACTCCTGTCGCACATTTCCGAACATGCTATACCGCGTGCACGTGGGACACGGATTAATCCGCAATTCTCGGCGTATAGCGCTATTTACTCGTTCTTAATATCTCCGACCCGTACGCTAATGTCGTGCAGTAGACACGCCGTCACGAGCAGCCTCTCGCGGTCGGTCGTCGAGCAGATGATGCGCACCGGCGAATACCCCGCCCGGGAGGGGACTGCCCTCACCGCGATTACTAGACGAGGGGCGACCACCATGAGTATCCGTGTCTCCACCTGGGTCTGGCAGCACAGTGACCAGACGGGATCGGCGCGCCTCCTGCTCCTGGCAATTGCCGACCATGCGCACGACAACGGCAGCGGTGCATACCCCAGCATGCAAACTCTGGCCCAACAGATCCGAATGTCCGTGCGCAACACACAGTACCTAATCCGCCGACTCGTCGCCGACGGTGCCCTCAGCGTCGCCCTGAGCGCCGGACCGCACGGGACTAATGTCTACACCGTGGTCATGGATACCCCTAGCCCGACACGCCCGCCAGCGACCCCGTTTCGTCCGACCTCCGGGGAGGAGGGTGTGCCAGGTTTGCACCCTGCAACGGGGACCACCGGTGCAAATCCGGGCGCGATGGGGTGCAACGGCCCGTCGGGGGAGGGTGCAACAACCGTTGCAGCCCAACCGTCCGTAACCGTCCCGAGAGATCCACCCGTCAGTGAGGGCGCGCGCGCGACGGTCAGCCGTGCGTCGGCGGGACTCGCTCACGACCGCCGTGCCCATGATCCGGTCTGGCTAGCCGCCGTAGCCGCCATCGGCGAGGCGCCGATCACCGACACCGAGATCGCCGCCTGGCATGCCGCGCTGCGTCAGCTCGACAGCCTCGGTTCCAACCGCGAGGCTATCGCCGCCGAACTGACCACGCGGGCGCGCCGCTATCGCGCCCGCTGGCCGACCGTAGCCATGACCGTTCCAGCGCTGATCCGCCACTGGACTACCCTGGCGACCGAGTTGCCAACCACATCACAGGAGCGACACGATGCACCTGCACGACGCCGATCGGCCCGAGATCTCCCCCAGCGAAGATCCCTACGTTTCGACTGACGCCGACTCCGACGTCGCCGATCGTGATCCTCGCTGGGCACACGCCCCACTAGCCCTGCGTCGCCGTTTCGCCATCCTCAACGCGCGCGTCGAGGGCGAGCGGCACGCCTTCTTCGCCCGGGGTGGCGAGTGCGCCCGGTGCCGTGACACCGGGCGCGACCGCGGTACCAACGAGTGCTGCCCGGACTGCGCGCGCGGTCGCCTGCGCCTCGTCGAGCAACGCCACGCCCTGTTCCGCGCTCGCTGCGCCGAGGCCAACCTCGCCCCATTCGCGGGCCGGACATTGCAGAGTTGGCCCGGCCCGCCGGCCCTCACTGACGCCCTCGCCACGTGGCACAATGGGTGGCCGGTATGGGAGGGCGTTCAGCGGCCATTCCTCCTCCTACATGGCCCGACCGGTAATGGCAAATCGTCGCTCGCCGCCGCCCTCCTGCGCGACGCCATGTTGCAGACCGGCCGCGATGGGTGGCGCTGCGTCGTCCCAGAACTCCTGCGCCGACTGCGCCCGGTCGAGGATCGCGACGACACCCTCGCGGTGCGCGCCGCCAGGGTACCGCTCCTCGTCCTCGATGATATCGGCGTCGACCGGCCGACCGACTGGGTCGAGGCGCAGCTCTACACGATCATCAACGAGCGCTACGCGCATCGTCGCTGGACGGTCATCACGGCAAACGACTCACCCGACGACGGCTCGCTCGCCGAGCGACTGGGGCCGCGCATCTACTGGCGCATCCACGAGCTCGCGCTCGCCATCCAGGTTCCCGATCGCAACCTGCGCGATCAGTGATGGTCACGAGTGGAGCGCCCAACCCGGTGATTCCACCACCGACGGACGTGGTGGCGGACAAGGAGGAGGAGAAAGATCAGACGAACGCAGTGTTATCCCATCGTTCGTGCCATCGGAATTCACGTCGCGGGAAAGAGCTCATCAAGCTACGCCATGACGCCTATATCACAGCGGATGATGCCCAAGACCGGGACTACGGGATCTGCCCTCCAGCCGACCGGGTAACCACCGATTGATGATCGCTGTCCCATACCTGAAAGGAACCAGGCCGTGAAGTACGAACTGATCGACCCGAAGGATGCCCCCGAAGATCTGTCGGCGATGAGCAGCGGCACCCGCGAGAAGCTGCTGCTGCTGCGTGCCCTCAAGGCCGGCAAGGTCGCCAAGGTGTCGGTGGAGCCAGCCGCCATGCGCGCCTTTAAGGCCGCCGTCACCCGACTCGCTGGCACGCAAGGCATCGCCATCTCGAGCTACTCGGATCGGGACTACGTTTATATCCGCCTGGCCGACCGGTCCGACACCGGAAGCTAGAGGAGGTTAGGCACCCTGGGCTAACAACCGTGTGAGTCGGGTCGTCATGAGGATGGCGAAGGCGACGAGATGGAGCCCGGCGAGCGATTGGGCGAGGCGCTCGTAGTTGCGGGCCAGCCGCCGGATGGGCTTGACCCGATGCTGCGGCTCTTCCGCGCATTCCGTGCACCCCAGGAGAAAATAGGGTATCGTCAAGTAAAGAGCAACCGCTCGGGCGGGCGATACTGGGGGCCTGCATGAGCATGCGACTGCCCCCGACGACAAGCGCCAGCGATACCCGCCCGCGATTATCGGCCACGCGGTCTGGCGGTACTGCCGCTTCGCCCTGCGTTATCGCGACGTGGAGGAATTGCTGGCTGAGCGGGGCGTGATCGTGACCTACGAGACGGTGCGGCAGTGGTCTCGCAAGTTCGGCCAGACCTACGCCAACGCGCTGCGACGCAGGCGCCCGCAACCTGGTGACACGTGGCACCTCGACGAGGTCTTCAGCGGCAGCAACGGGGTGCGGCACGAGCGCTGGCGGGCCGTCGACCAGGACGGCAACATCCGCGCTATCCTGGTCCAGCGCCGCCGAAACACGGCAGCCGCCAGGAAGTTCTTCCGGCGTCTGCGCAAGGATCTCGCCTCCGTGCCGCGCGTGGTGCTCACCGACACGCTGGCCAGCGATGGCGCGGCCCAGCGTGCAGTCTTGCCGCGTGTCGAGCACCGCCGACACACAGGACGCAAGAACCGGGCGGAGCATGCCCACCAGCCCACCAGGGGGCGGGAACGACGCATGAGCCGCTGCACGTCGCCCGGCCACGCCCAGCGCTTCCTCGCCACCTCCGGTCCCAGCGCCAGCCACAGCCGTCCCCGCCGCCAGCGCCCGACCGCCGCCGCCTACCGCGCGACCCGCGCCGCGCGTTGCGCCACCTGGCGGGCGGTCACCGGGGTGGCCGCCGCCGCGTCGTTCGCAGGCTAACCCCGGCCAAGCGCGTCCCGTGGCGATCTCCTTACTACACCGACCGCGTAAGTTGACAATGCCCCCTCCGGCGGTCGCAGCAATGTTACCCAGGTTCAGGCGAACCCGGGGCCTCGTTCGATATAAACGGACACCGCCGCAGCATCGGCACTACGGCACGGCGCGGCGGCTTTGCGCGCCGCCCGAACGGCAGCGAATGCTCGGTGTCGGCTGATGCACGAGCATCGAGAGGCGGCAAACCCCCGACGCTTTAGCGGGGTGTCCTCGTGCACCCGGCCACTGAAAGCGTCGCCGGGTGCCCGTGGTTGGGGGTGGGCACGCCGACGCGACTCGTCAGCGCCGCTACGCGGAGGGGAGGAAGTACAACTCCCACGCGATCCCATCGGGGTCGTAGAAGCTGATGTAGCGCCCGCCCGTGGTGGGGTCGTCCTCCACGCCGTTGTGGCGCACCCCCGCCGCGTCCAGTTGCCGCGCCAGGCCGTCGAGGGCCGCCGGGTCGGCGACCGCCAGGGCGAGGTGGTCGATGCCGACGCGATAGGGGTCGAAGCGGTCGCCCGGCGCGGTCGCCGGGTTGCCCCCACGCATGCCGAGCAGGACGCCGTGGGCGTTCACCAGGACGAGGTCCCCCTGCTCCAGCACGACCGGGAAGCCCAGGGTCTCGGCGTAGAAGCGCTTGGCGCGCGCGAGGTCCGTGACCCGGAGCGCGAGGTGGCTGAGGCCGGTGATCTGGATCGGCATTGGTCTGGCCCTCCTTCATAGTGCTGGCACGCCGCCCTGGCAAGGGTAGCAAGCGCGGAGGGTACTGTCAATTAAAGTCGGGTTGCGTAGTTTGCTGGTGCGCGGAGGCGTCGTGAGGCACGGCGCGCTCGCCGCTCAGGCCATGGCCGGGGCGTCGGTGACCGCCCGCCAGGTGGCGAAGCGTTCGGCTCGGGTGGCGCGATAGGCGCTTGCGGCGAGGCGATGACGGCGTGGGCGGAAGTGGCCGGCGATCGGGCCGTAGGCGGCGAGGAAGCGCTGGGCGTGCCCCGGCGATTTGCACCGCCGCCTCCGCCGCTCCCGCTCCCGCGTGGGTTGGTGGGCATGCTCGGCCCGGTTGTTCAGTCGTTTGTGCTGCCGGTGCTCCACGCTCGGCAGCACCTCGCGCCGGGCGATCCCGTAGCTCGCGAGCGTGTCGGTGATGATCACGCGCGGCACGTAGGCGCGGTCCTTGAGCAGCCGACGGAAGGACTGCTTCGCTGCGGCCTTGTTCCGGCGGCTTTGCACGAGGATATCGAGGACGTTGCCCTCCTGATCCACGGCGCGCCATAGGTAGTGCGTCTGGCCGCTGATGGCAATGAACACCGCATCCAGGTGCCATGTATCGCCAGGCCGCGGGCGATGGCGACGCAGCGCGTTCGCCTCGCCCTGACCGAACCTCCGGGACCACCGCCGGATAGTCTCGTCGGTGACGACCACGCCGCGCGCGGCGAGGAGTTCCTCCACGTCGCGGTCGCTGAGCGCGAAGCGGAAGGAGCGCCACACGGCGTGGACAATAATCGCCGGCGGGAACCGGTGCCGCTTGTAGCTGGGGGCGGGCGTGTACGCATTCATGCGCCGAGTATCGCACACCCCCCTGCCCACACAGCCGGAACATTACCCTGACAGTACCTCCAGGATCGCTGGGCGGCCATCATGGCCGAGTTGGCCGCCGCTTGATCGTCGGCGGGCCACTTTCCCGACGCCCTCGACACCCGTCGGCGATACCTGTCGCCCCAATTCTGACGTATCCGTCGGGGTGATCTCAGCAATAAAAGGGGGGCGGGCTGTTGAGCCCGCCCCCCCTTCATGTTCCCCGGTTACCGCGACCGAGCTTCCCTCCTGCGCGCGGTAACCAGGGTGACCATTGCAGTGTAGGGGACGCTGCTTGGAATTGCCTGTGCGCGTCCCTGCCCGCGAGGCCGCCCGCGTGCCGCTACCGCCGGTCGATCAGTTTCGCCGCGTGCGCCTCCGTGATCGTCAGTTCTGGCCTGCCCGCCAGAGGTCGCGCGTCAGTTCCGCCTGGCCGAGATGCTCGGCGGCGTGGCGGGCGACCACGATCAGGACCGCCCGCCCGCTGATCGTCCCACGCCGGGGATGGGGCCAATCGCGGTCCAACTCGCCAGGCGCGACGGCGGCGAGCACGGCGGCGAGGCGGGGGCGCAGTGCGTCCCAACGAACCCGCACCGCTGTCGCCGCCCCCGCCTGCGCGAACTCGGCGTCGCGCTCACGACCGACCGGCGTGCCGCAGAGCGTTTGCAGGATGTTCTCCTCGGCGTTCCCCAGCGTATGGATCGCCAGAGCATGGATGCTATTCGTCTCCGGCGCGGGGGGGTGCCACGCCAGCCCAGCCTCGTCGAGCGCCAGTGCCAGTTGGACGAGGCGATCGAGGGAACTCGCGATGAAGCGCCAGAACGTCGCCACCTCGGGATCGGCGAAATGCTCGGTATCCATGCCCCCTCCCGCTTACAACAACTCCCCGCCCCACTGCCAAGGCGGGGAGTATAACAGTCAGAGGCGGGGGGCGATTGTCAGAAGGCATTTCTATTATCAAAGGGGCTAACTGCATTTTGGTGATGCGTTCAACCAGAAGATCCGGCGGGATGCGGCGCGCGCACGCGAGGACACTAGACCTTCGTCATAATAAGCCAGATCCGCCATTAGGAAAGGAGAAAACGGCACTGTCGCAAATCGCTATCGTTTCGCCCTTCCTAATGGGGTAAATCAGCCCTTTGAGCGCTTATTGTGACGAAGGTCTACTGGCTATTTGAGTAAAACCGGGGTGAAACTGCCGCCGTTCGTCATCTGCACCAAGGCACCGGTCTGCGTCTTGGCGACATATGCCTCGATCGTGGGCCAATGTTTGATCAGCCATTGGGTTGCGTCAGATTTCAGACGAGGCGGCTGGTGAGCAGGTCGGCGCGCTGGTACTGTGGCGGCGTTGGCTCGCTGCGTGCAGGAGGAACCGCTGCCCGGTCCCTGCTGTGCCGCGTCCGTGACGATCGAGCAGGGGCGGCGAACGGCGCGCGGCTAGCGGACCTTCCGCTGCCGCGCGTGCAGACGGTGTTGCAACGAGCGGACCGGCACGCCCTAGCACCAGCTGCCGTACCCCACCGCCCTCGTGCTCCTCGTCGTGCGCTGGCGGCGGCGCCACAAACTGCGCCGCCGCGACCTCGCGGAGCTGTTCCTCGAGCGCGGCTTTGTCTTCAGCCACGAGGCGGTCCGCGACGGGGAGGCGCGCTTCGCCCCGCCCCGCACCGAGCGAGTGCGCGCGAAGCGACGGGGCCAGGCCGGTGCCACGTGGCACGCGGACGAGACCTACGTCCGCGTCGGCGGGCACTGGTGCTCTCTGTATCGGGCGATCGATCGTGCGGGCAATCGCGTCGACGCGCTGCGCAGCGAGAAACGCGACATGGACGCCGCGCAGCGGTTCTTCGCCCAGGCCCTGGACAGCGTCGGCCACGCGCCCGAGCAGGTGACGACCGACGGACACGACGCCTCTCCCCGCGCGATTCGCGAGACGCTGGGCGACGAAGCCTCCCACCGGACCAGCCGCTAGAAGAACAAGCGGATCGCGCAGGACCACCGCAGCAGCAAGCAGCGCTACTACCCGCTGCGCGGCTTCGGCTCCTTCGCCTCGGCGGCGCGCTGCTGCCCGGCCTTCGAGGAGCAGCGCCAGTACTTCCGGGCGGGGAGCCGGAGCGGCGTCGCCGCTCCGCGAGCGGTGGGTCGCTATCATGGCCGAGTTGGCCGCGGCCTGACCATCGACCGGGCCGGTTTCACGCCGCCCTCGCCTCCCATCGGCGATACCACTCGTCCCATTCCTGACGCATCCGTTGTTGTCGTCTAAGGTCGCCTAGCGGTATGGTGTCCATATAGACGGGGTAGGTCCACAGTACCGGGTGACCTACCAGCCGGACAAGCGGCACCTCAAGACGGTGGCGGAGGAGCGGCGGTTCGAGACGCCGCACCGGTCGCCGCAGCCGCCGTTGTGGGCGTGGGGCGACGACGAGTGGCTGCGCGTGCTCCGGCTGCCCGACTACGCCCCGCGCCGGGCGCGCTTGGCAGCGGCCCGCCAAGTCCCCTTGTTCTCACTCGACGGCCTCAGCTAGGGAGGTACCGCGACCATGGCAACGTCGGGCGTCCCCATCGCGATTTCCCGCCACGTCGCGCGCCGCTACCTGCTCGGTTGGCAAGGCCTGTGGCCGGGGCGCCGCTGGCGCGGCAAGGCGGGGGCGGCCGAGGCGCTCCGCACGCTCGGGGCGGTGCAGATGGACCCGATGACCGTCGTGGCGCGTAGCCATGACCTCGTGCTGTGGAGCCGCGTCGACGGCTACGACCCGGCGCACCTGGACGAACTGCTGTACCGGGACCGCGCCTTCTTCGACTACGGCGGCCACCTCGACATCTACCCCATGGACGAGCTGCCGTACTGGCGGCTGCACATGCGGCGGCGCGCGCTGGACGAGCGGCAGGCCGTGTTCGCCGCCGAGCACGGGCCGCTGCTCGACGCGGTGCGGGCGGCGGTGCGGGCGCGCGGGCCGCTGGGCAGCCGGGACCTGGCAGGGCGCGCGCGGGTGCCGAGCTACCGGGGACGCAAGGACACGGCGCTCGCGCTCTACCACCTCTGGCTCACCGGCGAGCTGATGACCCATAGCCGCCAGGATTTCGAGCGCCGCTACGATCTGCGCGAGCGGATCGCCCCGTCAGCACTCGACTACGAAGCGACGGAGGCGACGGTTGAGCGCCACGTCATGACGCGTGGGCTCGCGCAACGCGGCCTGTTCTCGCTCCGCGAATGCGCCAGTGCGCTGGCCTATCGCTTGCATCGCCCGGCGGATCGCACCGCAGCACGCGCGCAACTGGAGGAACAGCTCGCGGGCGGGCACCTGCTGAGCATCCAGGTCGAGGGCCAGAAGGAGGGGTATTATGCCCCGGCCGCCGCCAGGTCCCTCCTCGCGGACCTCGCCGCCGACCGGGTGCCGCAGGCGTGGCGCCCCGTCGAGAGCACGACCGACGAGGAAGCGACCTTCCTCTCGCCGCTCGACAACCTCCTGGACCGCGCACGGACGCGCGCGCTCTTCGACTTCGAGTACCTGTGGGAGGTCTACAAGCCGGCCGCGCGGCGGCGCTGGGGCGCCTACACGATGCCCGTGCTCTACGGCGACCGCCTCGTGGCGCGGATCGATCCGAAGCTGGAGCGCCAGACCGGGACGCTCCGCATCAACGGGTTCTGGCCAGAGGACGCGTCACTCGCGGATGATCCCGCTTTCGCCGCGGCGCTGGCGCGGGGCCTGTCCCGGTTCGCGCGCTTCCACGCGGCGCGCACGGTCGCCCTGGATGCACTGCATCCCGAGGCTCTGCGCGCGCGTGTCGAGACCGCGATGGTCGTGTAACCCGAACCCGCGGCCACGGGAGCCGATTGTCGTGTCGATTCACGACCATCGACTCGGCGAATGAGCATGGCGAGCTTGCCAGGGTCACGAGCAATATGTGTACAGGAAGTCGTGAGGAGGCGTGTCATGCTCCACCCCGAAAGAGACAATAGGCTGTATCGCGAGACTGACACAGTCTCGTCCCGGGGTCCTGCGCTGCGCACCTGTGCTGGCCGTTTACTCTATCCTGTACGAGTTCTTGGTGATCCGGTCGCCCGAGTGCCAAGATCTGTGGGCGGACGGACTACACGGCTAGCACAGGTCAGGACAGGCCTCCATCACGACTATCGTCGTGCCGCGTAACCCCGCAGATTCAATAAGCGCGGATGTGTGCGGTAGCCGACACAGCTATCGTCATCCTTCGCCCTCCCCGGTCCCTCCTTCCTCCCCGTCTCTACTTGAGTTCGATGAAATCCGTGATCTTGACGAACTTCTTGTCCGCCACCTTCGCCTGCTGGAAGTACATCGCTTTCACTCCGGAGTGATCGGTCGGCGCGTAGCTGAGGTTGGGCACGAGGCTGGCGGTGTAGTTCTGCAACCCGTTGGCCGTCTGGATGAAGCGCTCGCGCGTCAGGTCCTTGCCGGTGCGCTTCAGCAGTTCGGTCATGATCATGGCGTACGTGTAGCCCGTCTCCGCGAAGGCCGCCGCCTGCTCGTTCGGCGCGTTCGCCTTCATCCAGTTCTGGAACTCGACGATCTTCGGGTCGCCGAGGTCGTCGTACGACGGCAGCCAGGCCCCTAAAAGCATCCCGTCGATCCCCGGTCCGGCCAGGTCGAAAATCGTCGGGTCGTTGATGACCGACGAGGCGAGGAGCTTCGGCTTGAAGCCGCCGGTCGTCATCGCCTTAATGATGCCGCCGCCGGGGGCGGGCACGGCGTAGAGGATGACCGTATCGGCACCGCTCGCCTGCAGCTTGAGCGCTTGGGCGCTGAAGTCCTTGTCGGTCGTCTCGTACGAGACTTCGGTCGCCGCCAGGCCCTTCTTCTTCAATTCGCCCTGGGCCGCGTCGAGCCCCTCCTTCCCGAAGGCGTCGTTCTGGAAGAAGATCGCGACCTTCTTCACGCCGAGCGTCTCGATCGCGTAGCGCGCCAGCAACGCGGCCTCGATCGAGTAGTTGAGCTGGACGGCGAAGACGTTCGGGCGCACCGGGTTGGCGAGCAGGCCGGAGCCGGTGGAGGGCGCGAGGTGCGGCACGTTGTTCTGGATCAGGTAGTCGATCACCTGCAGGTTGTTCGCCGTGCCGAGGCCGCCGACGAGGGCGAAGACCTTGTCATCCTCGACCATCTTCTTGACCGCCGCCACCGTCTTGGCCGGCTGGTAGCTGTCGTTCTCGTTGATGAATGTGATCTTACGCCCCTCGATACCGCCGTTGTTGCTGACCCACTTGAAGTAGGCGTCGATCGTGCGGCTGATCACGCCATACGCCCCGGCCGGGCCATCCTGGGGTCCCCAGCAGCCCAGCTTGATCTCGGTGTCGGTGACGCCGATGCGCGTGGCCGTCGTCGGTGCCGTGTCGCCGGCCGGGGTCGCGCCGCTCGTCGGCGTGGCCGCCGCCCGCGTCGACGACGAGGCCGCCGCGCTCGGGACCGACCCTGCCGGGGCCGCCGTCGCCGTGGCGCCCCCGCCGGTCGCCGGGGCGACGGACGGCGCGCTCGACGCGCCCGCGGCCGCTTTCGTCGCCGTCGGTGCCACCGTCGGGACGGCCGTCGCCGCCGGGGTGCCGCAGGCCGTCAGGAAGCCCCCCGCCGCCGAGGCCGAGCAGCCGAGCGCCAGCGCGCGCTGCATGAATTCGCGCCGCGACAGTCGTCCGCGACGAACCGCCTGCATCATGACCTGGATATCGTGCTGTGCAGTCATTCGACTCGTCCTCCCGATTCCTACACCTTCGCCCACCGGACTCGACACTCGATAGCGCCCCATGTTCCCCGTCCCGCGTTCGCCTCAGTGCCCCAGATAGGACCGCTGCACCTCCTCTCGCTGGCGCAACGCGGCGCTGTGGTCGGCCAGGGCGACCGTGCCCCCCTCCAGGACATAGCCGTAGTCGGCCACGGTCAGCGCCATGTTCACGTTCTGCTCGACGAGCAGGATCGTGGTCCCCGTCGCCCGGATGTCGGTGATGATCCGGAAGATCTCCCGCACGAGGAGCGGCGCGAGGCCGAGCGAGGGCTCGTCCAGCAGCAGCAAGCGGGGCCGCGCCATCAGCGCACGCCCGATGGCGAGCATCTGCTGCTCGCCCCCGCTGAGGGTGCCCCCGAGCTGCCCCGCGCGCTGCTCCAAGCGCGGGAAGTAGCCGTAGACGCGCCGCAGGTCGTCGGCGATCCCCGGCCGATCCCGCCGCGTGTAGGCCCCCAGCCGCAGATTCTCGCGCACCGTCAAGTCGTGGAAAATCTGCCGCCCCTCCGGCACATGGGCGATCCCCTCGCGCACCAGGCGCTCGACGCTCAGCTGATCGACGCGCCGTCCGGCGAATTTGACGCTGCCGCGCGTCGGGCGCAGCAGCCCCGAGATCGCCCGCAGCGTCGTCGTCTTCCCCGCCCCGTTCGCCCCGAGGAGCGCGACAACGCCGCCCTCCGGCACCTCCAGGCTGACCTCTCTCAGGGCCCGGATGCGCCCATAGTGCGCCTCGATCCCGCTGACGCGCAAGAGCGGTGTGGCCGTCACCATCGTGCCGTCCCCTCATTCAACCCGCAACTCGTCCTCGGCGACCTGCGCTTCCTCGATGCGCTCGCCCAGGTAGGCCTCGATCACGGCACGATTGCGCTGGATCTCGGCAGGGTACCCTTCGGCGATTTTCTTCCCGAAATCGAGCACGTAGATGCGGTCGCAGAGCCCCATCACCAGCGACATATCGTGCTCAACAAGCAGGATACTCACGTCGAACGTGTCGCGCAGTCGGCGGATCAGGCCGGTCAGCTCGGCGGTCTCGGTGGTGTCCGCGCCCGCCGCCGGTTCGTCGAGGAGGAGCAACGCCGGGCGCGAGACGAGCGCCCGCGCCAGCTCGATCGCTTTCTGCACACCGAACGGCAGCCCCGCAACGACCCGGTCGCGATAGGACCCCAGGTCGAGCAGGCCCATGATTTCGTCCGCGCGCGCGCGGGCGGCGCGCTCGCGGCGGCGCACACTCGGGAGGCGCAGGAGATCGCCGACGACGCCGCCGGGGATGACCGCGTGCTGCCCCACCAGCAGATTCTCCAGCGTGGTCATGCTGCGGCAGAGTTCGACATTCTGGAAGGTGCGGGCAATCCCGTGCCGGATAACCTGATGCGGCGCGACGCGCGTGATCTCCCGCCCCGCGAACCGGATCGAGCCACGGTCGGGGTTGTAGAAGCGGCTGATGCAGTTGAACACCGTCGTCTTCCCCGCGCCGTTCGGCCCGATCAGCCCGACGATCTCCCCCTTCCTGAGCACCAGATCGAGACCTTGCACGGCAACCAGTCCCCCGAAGCTGACCGTCAGATCGCGAATCTCCAACTCCGCCGCGCCCACGTGCCGTCTCTCCTACACTCTCCACACCCGTTAGTCGCCTGCCCGCCGCGCGGCGAGGACACCGGGCAGGCTGGCGAGGCCGCGCGGTAAGAAGGTCACCGTCAGGATCAGTAGCGCGCCGAAGATGACGATATAGAGGTTCTTATTGGCGTTCTCCTTCAGGACCGGCACGCGCGCGAAGATCTCCGGGAGCGCCGTCAGGAAGAAGGCGCCGATCAACCCGCCGCGCACGGTGCCGAGACCGCCGACGACCACCATCGTCAAGAACTCGATCGACAGCAAGATATTGAACTGTTCCGGCGCGAGGCCGTGGATCAGGTGGGCGTAGAGGCTCCCGGCCAGGCCGGCATAGCAGGCACTGAGGGCGAAGACCGCGGTCTTGTAGCGCAGGAGGTTGACCCCGACCGACTGCGCCGCCAGTTCGCTGTCGCGGACCGCCACGAAGGCGCGCCCGGTATGACTCTCGACCAGATTCGCCGTCAGCAGGGTGAGCAACGCCGTTGTCGCGAGGACGAGGTAGAAGAACGACCAGTCGGTCCTGAACTCGACCAGATTGTACCAGCCGGTCGTCCGGTCCCACCAGATCGGGATGGCCGCGTCGGGCAAGGCGCGCAGCCCCTGCGTCCCGCCGGTCAACTCGCCGCGCCAGACGACAAGTTGGGGGACGGCGACACCGAAGCCGAGCGTCGCCACCGCCAGGTACGGCCCGCTGAGGCGGAGCGCCGGCAGGCCGAGGAGGAAGCCGACGAGCGCCGTTAGGGCGCCGGCGGCGACGAAGGCAAGAACGAAGGGCCAGTGGTAGCGCTGGGTCAGGATCGCCGACGTGTAGGCCCCGATCGCCAGGAACCCGGCGTGGCCGAGCGAGAACTGCCCCGCGAAGCCGATCAGCAGGTTGAGGCCGAGCGCGACGATGCCGTAGATCAATGCCAGGCTGATCACGTAAAGCAGGTAGCCGCGCGACAGCCCCGCCAGGATCGGCGGTAGCAGGAGTACAACAACCGCGCTTGCGAGCCACCCCGCCAGACGCATCGCCGCGATCGTCGCTGGCCCGGTGACTCGTGGCGCGACACCGCGCGGCGTCGTCGGCGGGACCTGGGTCGCGCGGCCGTCTGGGGTCATGTCGCCACCTCTGCTCCGAAAATGGCGCGACGAGAGAGCGAACCCTCGCGCCGCCGCGACTCGTCTCAAACCTTCTTGATGACCTTCTTGCCTAGCAGCCCCGCCGGGCGGATCGCCAGGACGAGGACGATCAGCACGAAGGCGATGGTGGTCTTCAACCCGGGTTCCCTGAAGCCAGCGATGCTATCGATCACGCCGAGGATCAGCCCGCCGACAACCGCGCCCGGCAAACTGCTCAGCCCGCCGAGGACGGCGGCGGCAAACGCCTTCACCGCCACGTCGCCCATCATGCCGGGATCGAGGCCGTTGCGCGGTGCGATCAGGAGGCCGGTCACCGCGCCGAGGGCGGTGCCAAGGCCCCAGCCGAGGGCGTTGATCCGGTTGACATTGATCCCCATCAGCCGCGCCGCCAGCTTATTCTGCGCGACCGCGCGCATGGCCGTGCCGGTCAGGGTGTAGCGGAAAAAGACGAAGATCACGAGCATGAGGATTGCGGTGACGACCAGGATAAGGGCGTCGTCGCGCTTGAGGAAGATACCGCCCCCGCGCAAGGGCGACCCCTCGACGGCGGAGGGGAAGGTCTTGAGGTCGTAGCCCCAGATGCGCCCGGCCATCCCGGTGAGGATCAACCCCAGCCCGATGGTGACGATCACCGGATTGAGCAGCGAGCCGGTCAGGGGGCGCATCGCGACCCGCTCGACGATTACGCCGAGCAGCCCGGCGAACAAAAGGGTTAGGGCAAAGGTTGCGCCATAGGGGAGCCTGAGTTTCGCCAGCAAGGTATAGGCGACGAAGGTGCTGAACATCGCCATCTCGCCTTGGGCGAAGGTGATCACGTCGGTCGTCTTATAGATGAGCACGATACCAAAGGCGGTCAGCGCGTAGAGCGCACCGAGCCCCAAACCGTTGACGATCAACTGCTGCCAGGGTACATTGTCCCAGCCGTCGAGCAGCCCTGTGGCGAATGCCGCCACCACCCCAGCCGGGGCGTTGGAAAGGAGCGTTAGCATCGTGCATCGCCTCCCGATCCCACGCGGGATGATGACCGCCCGCACCGATAGAGGAACCAGATGATGGAATTCAGCGCACGGAGACTTGCTCCCCCAGATATTCGACGGCATTGTCGACTGCGCCAGTGGTCGCGTCCTTGGCAGATTATACCCTATGGGGCATGGGCGCGGGAGGCCGGGAGCGTGACTCGCGGGGGAGCACTTCACACCGCCGCGACTCTGCAATGCGGCGCTGTGAACGACCAGTGTGGGCATAAGTACTTTCATATAACAACCTCGGTACTCGAGCCGACGATGGGCAGAGTGTGCTCCAGGTGTCGGTTGTGGCGGGTAGAGACCTCGTCATCGACGGAGAGCCGACCACAGGCGCGGCTACGTGGCCGCGCCTCGCGTGGGCTTGACTCCGCTGTGCGGCTCTTCCGCCGATTCCGTGCAATTCGCCGTCACTGCTCGTACGCTTGCCCATCGGATTTGGATGGGCGGCGACGGCTGGGGAAGGCGGCGTAGCAGCGTGTATAAGCTGACTGACCCATTGTGCTAGCACAGCGCGCCGTGAATAGGCCAGTGGTAGAGTGGGCGGTGGTGTGTGTAGGCGGTGAGGAGGTGGCGCTGCGCGGCCCGAAGCCGCCGACGGTGGCCCTGACGGCGGCGCTGCGGCGCGAGCGGGAAGCCCTGGCCGGGGCGCAGCGGACGCCGCAGCAGGTGGCGCTGCGGGCGCGGATCATCCGCGCGGCGGCGGACGGGGTGAACACCGCCGCGCGCGGCCGCGCGCTGGGTGTCGAGGCGGACACGGCGCGGCTGTGGCGGACGCGCTGGCTGGGGCTGGCGGCGCTGCCGCCGGAGGAATTGGGCGTGGCGGAGCGGCTGGCGGACGCGCCCCGCCCTGGCGGCCCGTGCCGCCTCACCGCCGAGCAGGTCGCCGCCTCACCGCGCTGGCGTGCGAGACCCCTGCGGCCGCGGCGCGCCCGATCAGCCACTGGTCCGGGCGCGAACTGGCCGACGAGGCGGTCAAGCGGGGGATCGTGGACCGGCTCGCGGCGCGCCACGCCGGGCGGCTGCTCAAAAGGGGGCGCGCCAGCCCCACCGCCTCCGCGACGGGCTGACCCCGGCGCACGCCCCCGACCTGGACGCCAAGGTGGCGGACAGCTGCGCCCGCTACGCGGCGGCACCCGCGCTCGCGGCGGCGGGCGCGCGGGTCGTCAGCGCCGACGAACTGACCGGCGTGCAGGCGCTGGAGCGCACGCACCCGGGGTTGCCCCCGGCCCCCGGCACGATCGAGCGGCGGGAATGCGCGGATATCCGCCACGGCACGATCACCTTCATCCTCAACCGCGACGTGGCCACCGGGCGGGTGCTCGCCCCGTCGTACGGCCCCACCCGCACCGAGGCGGACTTCGTGGCCCAGCGCAAGGCGACCGTCGCGACCGATCCCCAGGCCACCCGGTGGCACTTCGTCGTGGACAACCTGAACCTCCACCAGTCCGCGCGGCCGGACACCGCTCCGCCGCAGCGGTGTCCGGCCGCGCTGCGGATCTGGGCAGCACGGGGCAGTCGGGCCTCCGCGCCAGCCAGGCGAGTCGCGCCGCCTTCGTGCGCGACCCGGCCCACACGCTCGTCTTCCACTCCACCCCCAAGCACGCCTCGTGGCGCAACCAGATCGCGGTCTGGCTCGGTATCCTGCCCCGCACGCTCCTGCGGCGGGGATCGTTCCGCTCGACCGACGATCTGGTCGCCAGGGTGCTGGCTTTCATCGCCTACGACAACCAGACCCCGGCCAAGCCCTTCACGTGGACCTATCAGGGCCAGCCGCTGTGCGACTAACCACCGGATTACTCACGGCGCGCTGTACTAGCACCAGGCCAAGAGATGGAAGACCCGGTTGAGCTGCCCGGTTCCCCCCGCGATTCACCCGATGCCCCGACCGGCCCCCGGAGGCCACCGTCAGCGGCGCGATGCCCGCGAGGGCCGCGAGCGCGGCGGCCGAGGGGAGGCGCAGCGTGCTGCCAAGCTCCCCGAGGAGGCGCGCGATCAGCAGCGGCCCGAGGCCGCGCAGCTGCCGGAGCGGCGAGCCGAGCGCGTTCACCCGCCGCGTCAGTTCGCGCGTCAGGGTCGCGATATCGGCGCAGAGGCCGAGCACCTGGTCGGCCAGCTGCCGGGCGATCAGCAGCCGCGTCTGGACGAGGGGCGGTGCACCCGGGATCTGGAGGTCGCGACAGTACTGCACGCCACGCTTGGCCGTGAGGCGGCCACTCCGCTCCTTATACTCAGGGTCGCTCTGGAGCATCTGCGCGTGGAGCTGGTTGATCAGCCGCGTGCGCTCCGCCACCAGGTTGTCCCGCTGATCGCTCAGCAACCGCAGTTCCGTGCTGGCGTCGTCGCGCTGCACGACGGGCAGGTCGGCCTGCTCCACGAGGAGGAGCCGCGCCATGGCCAGGGCATCGGCGGTATCCGTCTTGTCCTGGGTACGCCCGCGGCGACGATACTGCGCCGTCCGGTGGGGCGTGAGCTCGCGGACCTCGCCCGCGCCCTGCTCCAGCAGGAACTGGGCGAAGCCCTTGCCCAGCGAGCCGCTATTCTCGATGCCCCAGCAGCGCGTGCTCGCCAGGCGGCGCGCCCAGATCAGCGCGGTTCGCCACGCTTCCGGCGTATTGGCGATGGTCAGGGCGTCGACCGTCTGGCCGGTCGCGTCCAAGAGTACCAGGGTGTGGCTCCGCTTGTGCGTGTCGACGCCGATGTACACGTTCCCTCCTCTCGCATCACGCCAACGGTTGTGTTTGCCCCCGGAAACCTGTGCGGAGCGACCCGTCTCTCTTGCGTACCGACACGCTCCCGTCCAGTCTGCTCCGCGCAAGCCCGGAAGATGGGGGGCGACAGCTCAGCGACCAGCAACCGGGTGCCATCATGGTAGGAGTCAGCCCCCCACCACACGCGCGGCCATGACATAGGGGGACACATTCCGGTCACATCGCTGGCCGATACCGCCATTCCCAGGGGCGGCAACGCTCACGAGAAGTCGTGCCAAACGCTGCGGTTCCACTGGTGCCACGGG
>JAABUH010001741.1_pt1 | contig 22870 bp, 22 predicted proteins | sample 5559121 | NCBI WGS metagenome assembly JAABUH01 (sample SAMN10711871, study PRJNA513364) | rock metagenome | isolation source: Antarctica rocks | place: Antarctica: Victoria Land, Battleship Promontory nord | collected 2015-12-28
GATGCTGCACGCCAAGAATCCCGAAAGAGCCAATCGGGTGGCTATCGGGCATCGCCTCCGTTTGAACCAATATATATTATATGTGTTTGGGCAAACCCGACAGCCCCAGGCGGTCTCCAGGGCTAAAATTTGCCCCGGAAGCCGCCCTGAGGTGCCAAGCACTCCCTCTATCTAAGCGACTGAGTCTATGGAGTGGGTGGGTGGGGCGAAAGCGCGTTTCTGGCTGAATCTTAGGGGATGGAGAAACAGGAAGAGATGAAGGGGGAAACAGTAGGGAGGACGGCCTATTTATTCCCCTTTTCCCCGCTTAAATCTCCTTGTTCTCTAGCGGCCGAGCTATTAGCCGAGGCAGCGACCACCTTCGCTTGCCGATAGCCTTCAGTCAAGCTGGCCCTTATTCAGCTGTGTTAATACGTAAGCATTTTAACTTTGTTGAATTCTTGGGAGCAAGGTGGAAGTAATAGCTGACGAGGCCTGTCTGGTTACAGAAGACAGCTGGTAACGATTTGCGATTTTGCTTGTATGTCTAACTAAATTGGGAACAATCTCTTGTGCTCTGATAACAACCACCGCATTCTGTCTCTCACGGCTTCTTTCCAATCGTGATGGTATACTTCTGATGCAAACCCTCCTCGGATGCGAGGTCCCGAAGAGCATTTCCAGTCAGTCTCTTCAGTTCCTCTTCAGCAATACCTTCCGCACCCAGCATCTTGCGAAGTAGCTCAGGATATTGCGGAATCAGTTTCGCCTGGACATATTCACCCATAGCCTGGCTGTTAGGGGTCTTGCTCGTCGGAACAAATGAAAACTCAAACTCCTGGGTGCTGATGACCTCCAATCCAGCCTCTTTCATGAGAGGCGCTGCGTTAGAACCAGCGTCGATGGCAAGTCCAGCTGTTTTGGCGGCGGAGACCACACGGCGGTGCCATTCCCATTTGTCGCTGAGGCACTCGGATGTGCCGACACGGTAGAATTTCCAGTCCAAATCCTGGTGCTCGATCATGCCGCCAGACTTCAACGAGCGGGCAGTCGTAGAAAAGTATTGGGTCCAATTGTTGATTCCCAAAAACAGCATTCTGCCGAAAATGTAATCGAGTCCACCTGGTGTGAAAATCCTTCTACTTATTCCACTACCGCTTTGGTCGTCGTCACGATCTTTGTCAGGCTTCCCATGATCGAGATCCAACACGTTTCCGACGGCCCAGGTGATATTTTTGGGAGCCATTTGTTGCGCAGAGTCGGGGACCTTCGAAATGTCGAGTCCGTAGACTTTGGCAGACGGGAACATGGCAGCGAGCTGCAGTGTTGCAACACCAGTACCGCAACCTACGTCGACCACCTTTGAGACGCTGGTCATGGATTGAATTGGTGCGAGACAAGGAAGGCCGCCAATCATCTGCACAATAGCAACCGCCTGAGCATCAAGCCGATTCTGTTCGACGGCACTATGCAGAACGCGTTTGTGAGAACAAGTTCTACTGAAACCGAATAGAAATATTTACTCATTCGGAAGGACATAAGCAGAAGCGGTGCTGTGATACTTGCGCTCGCTGGCGCTGAGAGTCTCCATGGTGGTCGCCATTTTGAATTATTTACTACCGAGTAAAATGATTGAAAGATGATGAGAGAAGTTCTGGAGGTCTGCCGGGCATGTTTCAACGCCGCGAGAATGGCACATGTATGCTCTCATGCGCGGCAGAAGGTGGGATTCTGAACCACACCACGGGAGACAAGTGCACCGGGAACATGACAAAGGTAGTGTGGCCTTCCGTCCGCCTTTGACGTAATCCTAGCTTCCGACATCAACTGGGTTCGGAGTGGTGGAGTATTCCCCGCGGCGATTCTCAGGAAACATCAAAAGCTGAAGGGTGACTTGACCTGCGAACATGGAACGTTTCTTTTGCCTCAGTCTGGTTGGCTCTCTCGCACACACGCGGACAAAAATGCCGAAGCGAACATCAGGCAATGCAGGCACAAGTACGCTGATATCCGTTTTCTCGCCCGATATTATAAGCTTGTCAGTTGTGATATTTTCAGCGCATCAAGCGAACCGAAATGTGACATGCCACGCCGTTGAATAGTCTCATGCAGCTAACGTGATTCTCCATTCTTCTCCCACAAAGGCCGAAAAGCGAGCTAAGGCGCGGAGGAACCTCCGCAGCATCTGATTTTTACTTGAGCAATGAGTGCGTCTGCAAAAGGAAAAGAGCGACATGGAACTTGGCGCCCAGTGCACCCTCTTCTGGAATCATTAACCCGAAGAAGGAAGCACGCTCTCACCTACTTCACTCTCGTTATACAACCCTTTCAATTTCTACAGCTTAGCCGTCACTTTCATCACAACGCTCGCATACATGTCGACGCCGAGCCTTCCATCTTGTCCTGCGACAACTTGTAACCCATCAAGTGAAGAACTCCGCGATGTATCAGCAACTCCACCTCAACCCAAAGACCTCTCACCTCGAGGCGATGACGAGAAAGAGAATTACAATGCGGTGCTCTGCACCGAGCCGGCAATGAAGACCGGCCCGGTCCCTCCAAGCGAACTGCGACAGAATCTATTCATGATATTCATCACTTTGACTCAACTTGTGCAGATGATACCGCTGGGTGTCGGCATCAATTCCGGTCTAGCTATCGGAGAAGCACTGGATGCACCTCCCATAAATTCAGTATGGATTGTTACATCGTACCCTTTGACACAAGGCGCCTTTGTCTTGATCGGTGAGTACTCGACAAGCTCCTTTGTCCCTGTTCCTCGCAAGAAACCCCAAGTTGAAATGCTGAACCAGGAATGAAGGCGGCCGTCTTGGCGCAGTATTCGGCCATAAAGTAATGTTCACCGTTGGCTGCATATGGTGGGTTCTTTGGGCTCTCTGTGGCGGATTCTCCAACAATCTGGTCTCCATCTGCATCATGAGGGCACTCTGCGGCATCGGCGGTGGCTTGATGGTCCCGAACATCGTGGCCTTGCTGGGTATCACGTTCCCGCCAGGGAAGAAGCGGAATCTTGCCATGGGGCTCTTCGGAGCGATGGCGCCTGTCGGTGCCGTGGGCGGATCTCTGGTCGGCGCTGTCATCATTCAGCTGTCGGAGTGGAAATGGGTATTCTTGTGGCTGTAAGTATGACGGATCCTATGACTCGATCTGCAGACTGAATTTCCTCAGGGGCTTGATGGGCTTTCTGGTCTACGGTGCCGCAATCGTCATTGTGGAACAAGACCAAGCAGTAGATCCAAATGGTTCAATTGACTGGGTTGGTGCTTATCTGGGGGTCGCCGGACTTATTTTGTTCAATTTTGTCTGGAAGTAAGAGAGACCTCTTGATAATCTACGCGACCTGAGAGGCTAACATCTTCGCAGCCAAGCACCAATCGTTGGATGGGATAATCCCTACGAGATTGTCCTTCTTATTGTCTCCATCCTCCATTTCGCCGGCTTCTCATACTGGGAACTGAAAGTCGCCAAAGAGCCGATCTTACCTTTCAACATCTGGAAATCCCCGTCATTCGGCAGCCTCATGCTCGTCACGCTCTTCTCCTTCATGAGCCTCGGCATCTTCTTCTGGTACATGAACATCTACATGCAAACGATTCGCGGCGACAGTCTTATCCGAATAGGCGTCCAGTATCTGCCGCTCACTATCATGGGTTGCGCAAACGCCTTCTTTGCCGCCTGGCTTGTTCCTCGTGTGCCAGCGCAAGTGATCATGGGGATCGGCTGCTCCGCAATGATCACCATCAACGTCCTCTTGGCCACCGTCCCCGCCAAACTGACATATTGGGCAATGTGCTTTCCGGCCATGTTCATATCTGCGTATACGATCGACTTGATCACCACAAGCGCCCAAATAGTGGCAAGCAATACCGTGTCAATGAAGCACCAGGGTGTGGCAGGATCCCTGGTTGGAACGTTGCTCAGTTATGGCATGAGTCTTGGTATTGGCTTTGCGGGGACTGTGGAGGTCAACACGTTCAAGAACGGCACGGACTTGCTGAGAGGCTATCATTCTGCTGCGTATCTGGCCGTGGGGCTGGCGAGCACAGCACTGACACTTACGGTGTTCTTCATTCGCATACCAAAGGATACGCGGGAAGGCTGGGCTGTAGATCATGTACCGGAGGGAAGGAGGTGAGACTGCAATTTAATGACGGGTATGACCGTACATAAAAAGTTAAGAACTGTATGATTCGATCCGAGAATTCGATTCGAGTATACACTTTCTGTGCTATGACGTATCATAGCGCTCGGCGACAACATGACGCAGCATCAGGGGGTGTCAGACGTCGATAGATAATAAACGATTCCGGTAATCTCCGCCATTGGGCTTGGGACGCTAGCAGAATCTTTACCTTCTGGACCCCCTAAATACTCAGTTATCAACAAGTGCCCCAATGTGACGGTGTATTCCAACAGTAATCTCCACCCCCGCCAAAACATTGGATTTGGCTAATCACATCAGCCATCATCATAAATCTGAGGTCATAACTGAACAGGTTGGAGGATAGGTCCGTAGGTAGAAAGGGAGGCTGAAGAGGGACATACGCCAAATGCGATGTTTTGATGTGGGTGGAGCTGAAGATACCTCGCTAACCCCTGAGCCGCTTGTTGTCTATTGACTTTTGACACCCCCTAATGCAGTTTCGAACAGGCGATGAAAGCCATTGATTGGTAGGTCTCAACGTGCATCACGACAGTGATCCAAGACTTGACGCATGTCATTGTCATCGTCATTGCTGAAGATTGCCACCACAGCCACCGACAACCCTACCAAGTCAGCCTGCCACGCTGGTTAGGCTCAAGCTGTTTGTCGATGGCCCTATATTTTAAGATCCCACATCCCACATGGGCCGATCCACGTGGGCCGATCCACATGCCACAACCGAAGATTCGTAAGTGTGCAGTAGTACCTTTGCCCAAGGCCAAGGCCTTGACGCAGGGAAAGTTGCTTTATTGGGCTTAATGATGACGGGGGCGAGGATCCCGGCGCTAGGGTAGGCGAAGTCGCATTAAGCCATTGAACGTGGTGCAATGGCAGCTCTGACAATGACACTGAATGGATCGACCTCTCGTTAAAAATCTGTATCTGTTTAGCTCTGCGTAAGTGTGCAGTATGGCACTCTCGATGCCTCCTAAGAAGGATACTAGATGGCGAGTCTCTTCATGCTCTTCTCTGATGTCCTTTCTTTCCGTCCTCCTCCAATATCTCATCTCCATGAGCTGTTCTGATGCTCCTGACTTGATAAGCCACTTGCCATTGGACTCGTTCTCGTTTTCTCCTGCATGTGGGTCGCAGAATCAAACTCGCCGAATTAATTCAGATGGGGTCTGAGCTTAGTCACCGTACCTAGCCCACCTCGCCCGAAGACGATGGATCCGTTGAGGCAAACAACAGTCGCCCAACCAGCGGTGCGGCGCGTGGGATGTACTGTTCCGGGATGTGACAAGATGTTTAACCGCAAGGAACATCTTAATCGTCACCTCAAGTCCCATGATCCGCAGCGTCCATATGCCTGCCCTATCTGTGGACGGCGATATGCACGAAGGTAAGCTCGGCCCCCCTCTCCTCCTCCCCCCACATTGACAATCTGCCTCACGGGGAGTTCAGACATCGACTCGAGGGCTAAGTTTAATATCTGTTGGATGCAGCGATGTGCTGAAGCGCCATATCGAACCTCATTCCCAGGATTCCAACACCAATCGCTGCCTAGTCGCGTGCGTTTCCTGCCACAAACGGAAGCTCAAATGCGATGACAATACGCCCTGCCAATCATGTACTCGCAATGGCACCGAATGCAGCCGATTCAGTCCAAGTCAGGAGACCAGGACGAATATGGAAATCGATACCCTAAATGCTAACAATCAGATGATAACAACGGATATCGGCAACATGAACGAGATTACTGATATACCACCGAACAACGATGGCCAACAGGCTTGGGTTGCATTAGCGGAAGACTCTTGGTCGGCACCATTCTCAACAGCCGGATTTGATGCAACATTTCCAAGCGTCTTGAGTGCGACTGGTTTCGAGCAGTGGCCTGTATATACCGTTACAGGCCCGCAAAATCCCGATACTTTTGCTGCTTCAACGGCTGCGGATGATGCGTTTATGATAGCCACCTCTACTGGGCCACAGATCGAGCGCTTAGAGAGCACAGCCAGGGCTGATGTAGAGCCGCATTATAGAATTGAGTCATCAACTGCAGCGCAGTCACCTGCATCTTCATCCAGATCCCGTAAATCGTCCATAGCAGACCATATAGCAGATCATATAGCAGATCTAGAAAATAGCCTCACAAGAGATTCGCAGGCAACCAAGCAGCTTGTCCAGGTATTCTTCTCAGCTATTCATCCACACTGGCCTATCCTACATGCGCCAACGTTCATGATAGAAGATGCGTCACACCATCTGTTGGGCTCCATGCTCATGCTTGCCAGCTGGCTGCAAGATCGGTCAGATCACGTAAAGCTCGCTCCTCTCGTATTTGATACGGTGACCGCGACCCTGTTGGTACAGTTGGACCTGTTTTCGTCACTTATGGGCTTTGATTAACCATGGTATGTAGGGATCGAGCCCTTCTGTGGGCAGTAATATCCAACCAGCACCGTTGCATACTTTGCAAGCCTTATTACTATGTATTGTGTACACAATCGGATGCCGCGTAAGTGTACACGAGGCTACAAAGGCGCCAGGGCCGAGGAATGTCCTTTGACTAACGTCGATTCAGACCACAGAGGGAATGCTGGCAAGAGCAGTCCATCTTAATGGCATTCTCATCTCGCGCTGCCGTCATCAAGGAGTTTTTAACGGTCAGTACACTGACTACGAAACCGAAGAATCTTCTGCCTCTTGGCTGGCCCAAGAACAGCTGCATAGGTACCTCACCCACTCATCCGCCTTGAATTCGAGCCACTTGATATGATCAAAGTTTTTTATGCTGATCCTTTCAGGCTTGCGTTCTCTGTTCTGCGCATTGATGCGTACCTCTGTCTGCTCGTTGATTACCCGCCTTCGGTCCGCTATCAGGAAATCTCCATTCCTCTTCCCAAGTCGACTCATCTATGGACTGCTGCTAGTAAGGATGAGCGACGGACACTTCAATGGAATGAGCCGGCAGGACGTGAGAAGGCACGATTCTGCTTTCTTGTGCGTGATGCCCTTGAACATGAATATCGCCACCAAACTCCCTATCACCTCACAGAGATAGACTACCACCTCTGCCTCTGCTCATTCCAAGCTGGTATATGGGAAACGGCACACGAAGCCCACAGTTGCGATTCCAACGAGGTCATCGCCAATTCACGGCCGAGAGATCACGTCGTAAAATGGCGCGCTCATCTTGACCTCTGGCGAGCTAACGTGGAGAATAGCTGCCAGCTTTGGCAAAACTACTTCTCCGCCTCCACAAAGAGAGCTGATCACAATTGTGGCCCTCTCAGCATCATATTGTGGCACTATTCTGCCCTCATACTCCATGCTCCGCTCAAGCTACTTCAAGGCTGGGGCTGCTGCTTCCAGTGTCGCTCTGGTACACCCGGAGCCACGAGAAAAAACAAAGCACGACATCGAGGCTGGATCGAGTCCTCGTACGCGCGCATTGCTGTGTGGAATGCCGCTCAAATAGTCAAGGTGGTGGCATTAGAGTCTGCCAACGCGACGTCTGCAACACGCCTCCGTCTCAACCCGCTAGCTATCGCCAGCCTGCTCAAGAGCGCTATAGTTGTTTGCTCATATGCTTTTTATACACGTGGATGTCCTGTATGTACCGGTGGACCGCCGATGGATCTGGTGCATTTGTTCGATGCCGCAGATGACAATGAGAGATTGGTGAAATGGAAAGAGCACGGCGAGGGGCTGGCGGATTGGAGACCTTTGTCTGCACCTGTGTGCAGATGCAAACTCTCTCTTTTGGCGGATTGGTTCCTTCAAACACTCGCGAGAGAAAAGAACGCCGAGGCAGAGTTTAGAGCCTTTCTCGAGGGACTTGGTAAACCGTGGGATTCTTTGAGATGAGGACTGTCGATAGACCATCGACCGTTGAGGCTCGGCAGAAGATTGCAAGCTGTCTGTGGAACGAAAGAGTGTCAACTATTTTATATATAGGATGATAATAGAACGACATCTTCTAAGGAGTTGCAAAAGATAACGAATGACCATTCCAGAAGTTCCAGAGTCGTAAAGCCACTTTATCCGCATGGAGGCTTCTTGATGACATCGTCCTCAAAGCGATAGCACCTCCAATCACAATGGGGCCCACGTAACCTAGTAACCCTGAACACCACATGTAGGGACAAAACCTCGACCACCACATAACTGCAGCTGCAATTGTTCATCTCCCAGGTACATACCCAATGGAAAGCGGTACAGTCCAGGGGCCATACGAGCGGTCGCCTTGTTGATCGTATATATCCTGGGTGTGTATAGATGTCATGACGACTGTCCCAATTATCAAAAACCACTTGTTGGGTGGCCGTGATAGCCAAGATTGCAAATCTGTTGATGCAGCAACTTCTGCTACCCCTGAAGCGAAACAGACAAAGCCGCATGCGTTGATGAACTTGCAAAGAATACAGTTCCTATCTCCACCACCGAGGTCGTTATAACAGTATCCCAGCACGGTGAGGCATCGGCACTGCTTCAGTCCCCCGAGGTAAGGGTTCGCTACAAATGCAATAGCGTAAATGGCTCGCATGAGGCTTGTGGCTTGCTCCTGTGAGAGTCTTCTCGAGGGTAGGGGCCGCCATGGTTTGTTGGTGGCATCTTCACGGATGGCATATGCCAAGTGTTGATGGCCGATCGTAAAGGGAAGAAGGTTGATTCATACCCACAAGGCAATGGACGAGCTTTTGCCGAGGTAGATGGCTGTCAGAGGGAGTTCGAAGCTGCTTGTGGATGATGGGTTGGAAAGGACGCTGAGAATACCAAAGACTCTTTGAGGAAAGACAATGGGCTTCAAATTGCTGCGGGTGAAGAGTCAGATGATATTGATATGATAAAAGAAGGGATTCAACAACCGGTGGACGGATATGTTCTAGGGAGCGGTCAGGATCAAGCTTCTACTATGCTTTGGGCTATTTGTCTGAACAAAATATCTCCACAGTTGCATCCCAACCTATACTTCTGATGACGGACGTGGCACCTAGATCTGAATTCCATCCTGCTTCTACACATTTAACGGATTCGCATTTATTGTTTCTAGATAGAAACTTGGCGATGATATTACATTTTATATCAATTACATTTAACGAGACTCGGGGAAAAGGATTGAGTTTACAATCCTCACCCGAATATAACCCAACGCTTACACGAAGTAGACAAAACTAAAATCGCGATGCTCGAGCACTATACTGACCAAGTCGTCTAGCTACAAAAGCGCGGGAGACTAAGGGCCAGCTTGACTGAAGGCTATCGGCAAGCGGAGGTGGTTGCTACTCGGCTTGACTCGACCAATGTCGACCGCTAGAGAACAAGGAGATTAAGCGGGGAAAAGGGGAATAAATAGGCCGTTCCCCCTTCTGTTTTCCCCTTCATCTCTTCCTGTTTCTTCATCCCTTAGGATTCAGCCAGAAACGCGCTTTTGCCCCACCCACCCACTTCATAGACTCAGTCGCTTAGATAGAGGGAGTGCTTGACATCTCAGGGCGGCTTCCAGGGCAAAATTTAGCCCTGGAGACCGCCAGGGGCCGTCGGGTTTGCCCAAACACATATAATATATATTCGTCCAAACGGAGGCGATGCCCGATAGTCCCAAAATTCTATCATTTCTTCACCCGTGGAGGGCTCAGGCGTCGTCCTCATGAAATCTTCAAAATTGCCTCTATCAGCGAATTCGAGAATGATGTTGTATGTGTCGTTATCAATGAAACTTCCGTAGTAGGCGATGACAAATGGAGACGGTTTGCTATCGTATCTGAGATTCATGAATGCATTGCGCTCGGCTGTATGCTGTTCTTTGGCATCGGTGCCTCGGTATGTTTTGAGGACAAAAGTATTTCGGAGATGAGGAGGACGCTCCTAGTTTAGTATTAGTAATTTGAGAATCAAGCGTGGAGCAATCATGACCGTACAGGCATCTTCCAGCGCTGTGGGACTAGCTTGTTGTATTCTCCATCAACATTAATCTTGTAAATGATAGCATTTCCACCATGTCCAATTTCTTCCTTGCGTGTTATTGGAAGTATCTCCTCCTTGTGCAGATGAAGATTCATGTTGTACTCGAGACCTGCGGCACAAAATTGCCATTGATGGTCGTGGAAACGTTTGAAGAAGTTTGGGTCGGAAGAGAAGGGGAAGTCTTCTGGGCGACTGCGATAGGGCAGTCGGTGATCCTGTAGACTTCGATACTGAACAAAGTGCTTGATCATGGGACCTTCCCCAATCAATAAGAGAATCACCAGCGGTCGAACATAATGCTCTCGAACGACGTCTGCATCTATGGTCCTGGGCGCTTCCTTGCCAAATAGCGATGTTAGGAGACACTCCACTCGCCGATCAGCTCCGAGATACGCTTTGACAGCAGAGGGAGGTATAAAATCACAATGAGTGACATGACTCGAGCCTCCAATGCCCGGTCGCCGCGTCGTCGAGGATGCGATCCACCTGTGAAAGGCCTGAATTTCGTCATCTTGGTCAGGCTGGGTCTCGCGCATGGTCAGGCGCGATGTACGTGGCTATGAGCATAGCGTTAAGAAGGCAAAATGGAGGGAAGGGACAGAATACAAATCCAATAACAGTGTCTCATCAACGACGAAGTCCACGGACGGACCTCTTGGGTTTGGTGGCTATACCTCAGGCTTTCAGCTCCTCAGCCACTTTAGCTCCAGATCATATTATTAATCAGAGCTGAACATGAATTGATTGGATGGGTTAACAGCGCACTCATCATGGTGATTCTGCCGATCTGGTAAAGTTTTGATCAGGCTGCCACGGCCTTGCCTGAGCCATTGAGGGGATCTTGCAACCGAACCAGCATCTTTCCGGGGAACGAGGACCGAACAGAGGAAAGATAAACGGCTAACTTTTTGAGACATGACACCACTATAAATCCAGAGAGAAGAAAGACTGCTGACTTCTTCTGCTGAGGAAATAGGATACACTGCTGTGGAAGTTGCGACTGTCACTACTCGTACGTACCCGTCAAAGTACAGGGGGTATCAGAAGACATTGCACCACTTGAGCAAGATATTTCCAGCAAATGGTGCAACGACTTTTTACACCTCCTTGTGACAGGGCAAACCCCTCAACGACAGCTAACCCTGAAAGCTCTAGTCAAACCTAGCCCTAGCCCTAGGCGGACTGTTCCGTCTCAGTGCGGCTCAACTGTTGACAACTGTAGCAGCGCCAACGGGATCATCACGGGATGAGGCAGCCCCCGTCTAGGTACCTATCTAGAACTTGCGCAGCTTTCCATCTATCTATCCACATGCTCGAACCAGTTCCAGTCAATGCTCCCTGGCAATTTGACTCGATTGAACAGTATAACCTGAGCGAGGAAATCATTAACAACTATTTGAATACGATTTGGGGCAACTATAAATATTTTGTCGAGGTAAGTCATGAACGCGACAGGAAGCTCCATGGAGGCACAGGCGCCTGACTCCTTATAGCGCCGGGGCGACGACTTCGTTACTGCATTGTTCGTTAACATGCAAGAAGAAGTAATAGCCTTGTGCGAAAATGCCAAGGCTTTCCCTTGGAATTTCAATCAGCAGAATGCATTCTCAGCATCTGAGCCTATACGAACAGCTAGATATCAATGCTACGAGACTTTTCTCGGATGAAGATGAGTCCGCCTTGAATTTTCTGGAACTCAGCAGTAGAGGAAAAGGTACGGAACCTCCTTGCACTCTAACAGTCTAGAAAGGAATTCCTAACCTTCGATTTCAGATTTCTGGCCAACCTGTATTAGGACCGAAACCCGACTAAAAGCACACCTAGGTCTGACCCCTACCTCGAGACGCCCTGACCCGCGATGTAGATTTCTGTAAGTCCCACAATGTTTGATCATATGGCGAAATGCTAATAGTCTTCTCGATTCGTACGCGCCATCCGTGGCAGCTCTCGCGAAAAGCTAAAAACAAGTCGGGAGATGCTAATGCTGTGCTTTACCTATTTCCGAGTCATGCCAGAATTCGTTGACTTTTTGTTCTCGTTTGGATATCAGTCTCATGCTCAAGATCCTTATTTTAGTAGCTTCCGCCAGCGCACCTGCATATCCAATTCGAGTTAAACCTACAACATCCCTGGGCTCGCTTGGTCAGGCAGTGAGATACAGATGTGCTACAATCTGAGATCAGCAGAGCGATCCGGGTCAGATCCGAACGACTGGTTGATCCGGCACTGCGCTGTACATCATACTTTCGACGTGAAAAATGTACGAGCAAATTGGATTATTGTCAAAGGCAACGACGTCATGAAAGATCGTATTGAACGAGCAACAGCCGGTCGCGTTCGTGGTGACCTGTCGTCATTTGAGACACTCGATAGAGCTTTTGCAGCATCCCTCGCTGCGCATCTAGTCTTTTGCGACTGGGGAGCTGAACAATGGCGTTGGTACATCAACAACCTCGAGGACCAGTTTCAGAACACATCACGAAGAACGCTTACAGCATCTGTGACCCTTCCATCGAGTCCAGTAACAGCCAAAGATGAATTTCAAATGCACCCCCGCACAGACACCCAGAAAACCAATGGATCAATCGTCGCTCGAATAACTCGAACACAAACGGCATTAACAAAGACATTCTCGATCTCGAATCCAAAGCCAAAATCCCCGGTCCAGCGCACATACACCGATCCTGAAAGTGGACTCAGCCAGCCGCTGCCTCCACACATCACGGTGAATAATGGTCCTGGTCCTGGCCCGCAACCACCAGAACCAACTTTTGAGAACTCAGATAAGCAAGACTTCTCTTTTGCCAAATTACAGAAAATCCAACACATCGGAGAGAAGGCTCACGAAGCGTTATTGATACTGAAATTCAACGTCAGCATCATGCGCCAACTAAAGCAGTACTATAATGCCACCTTTAAGTCAAACCATTCTCCCCAGGAGGTCGTCCAACTCTGTCAAGACGATATTGAGCAGTTCGTGCTTCGAGTCACTGGGGTACTCAACGATCTAGAGATACAAATATTGAGATTGGAAACCCTACTACGTCTGCTTGGAGATCGCAAAACCCTGGTATCTTAAATCATTTCTTCGGTCTAAAACGTCAGGCTAAAGCATGACTAGCTCCATAGTATCCTCGAATATCACAACACCGAGATCAACAAAATTTCGACGAAGAATATGATTTCAAGGACCACAGATATGAACGATATTGCACGGAAAACAAAGATTGAGACCGTCTCGATGAAGGTCATCACGGTCGTAACCCTGTTCTTCTTGCCAGGAACATTCATCTCCGTATGTGAACTTTTCCTTTATGTAAATTTTTCCCGTCCAGATAACATAACAACGGCCAGACGGGTCCGCATATAGGATTAAAGTGCTCGTGGAAGTAAACACCGCCATAAGGCTCGACGTTGATGGCTAACGATCGTCCAACGCGAAATAGACACTCATGAGTACCGACATCTTTCATTCAGCCAGCATCAAACACCCAGGGCCAGATCCCTTTGCTTACCTCTCCCCACTCCAGCTATACTTGGCTGCAAGCCTCCCGCTTACCTTGGTGACAATACTGATCTGGGCCGCCCTCCATTGGCTGGAGAAGCACAAAGAAACGGTCAAGGCACAAGCTCAGCGGCTCGAGTCATTAATCATAGTCTGAAAACATAGGGGCAGAAAGCCTTAGGAGATGTAGGTCATGTTGGAATACGATGTTAGATGGGGCACATTGGTAGATATGTTGATGTTGTTGTTAGAGGTAGGTGTTATCTTGGGGGACAGAAAGTGAAAATTCTGCTGGCGTCCCGAGCTCTATGGCGGTAAACCCCTGATTTTAACAGGTTATACACTTGAAGTAACGAGAAGTGAGATCTCTTGATACTGCATGACGCAAGAGATTTTGGATTCGCATTTGCCACCTCATCATATATAAAGAACATGGCTTCGTCCAGTAGAAATTTACACTACATATATTATATATAGATTTCCCCCGACTGAAGGCAGCAATACGGACCCCTGCTGGCACATGTCGGCTTGGCTCACCCCACTGTGTATTGAGAAATTCAATGGGAGATTCAGTGAGGGATAGTGACGGGGGAAGGGAATTCAACAGGGGAAAGCAATTCAATGAGGGAGGGCGATTCAATGAGGGAAGGGGGTTCAATAAAAGATTCAATAGAGGATTCAATGAGGAAATCAATGGCGGAAGAGGACTCGATAAAAGAAGACAACTCGATAAGAAAAGACAATTCTGTGAGAAAGAGTAATGAGGAAGAAGAATTCAATGATGAAAGGTAACTCAATGAGAAAAGGAGATTCAATGAGAGAAGACACTTCAAAGGGAAGACAATTCAATAAGGGAAGAAAATTTGATGACAACAGGGGAGGGGAGCGACGACGAGAGCAGGCAGCGAGATGAGATCTTCGATTTGAAGGCAAATGATGCGTATAGCATCAAATTACGATATCGGGCATTTTACAACTAATTAAACAAGCAGATGGTGGCTGCAGTATCATGAGCAGTGTTTTTGATCTTTTTGGTCTTTTGGGGCTTCTCCCCGATTTCTTTTTTAGATTTTTTTTGTCAAAATCTGATCAACCAATTTGCACACGGCGATAAATGGTTTTGCATGCAAAACCACCGCGGACTATGCTTGAAAATTTTCCTGTTAAGGTTAACAGATCTCTCATCCTTCGACGCCGGAGACTATGGTAGGAAGTCGACGGTCAGTAGCTGCTGACATCTTATTGACTTTACTTACAAAAACATGACTCTCACATGTAAAGCAGGCAACTATGCGGCCGGGAAGGAAGCCGAAGCGTGGTGCTGTCAGCTGAAACCTCTTGGAGGGAAAGCTGGTCGTACACATCCCCCCTCAGCATCTGTGGATCAAGTCGGAGTAAAGTAAGGCGGTTTGTGTTCCTGTGACACTTACTCGCTCTCAGTCCTTCACAGGCCATCCTGATCAAGAAGGTTGAGAATTAGGAATGAGTATCCATGAGTATTATACCGCTCAAGCCCCACCCATAAGTATCATCCCGCTCGCATCTCATAAGTGAATAGCCTACCATTTACATCCAATCATCTTAAGACGAAAACACAACGCCAACACCACGGGGTATATTGGCCTATGCCAGCTTCGCCTCTGCAATCTTCTCATCAATTTTCTTAGCGTTATTCACGCTGGCTTGAATGATTTCCGTCTCTTCTCGAGAAACAGTCTGCGCTTTCCCATCTCTCATACAACTCATGTCGGGCTTCGTGGCACCTTTCTCCCAAGTGGCATCGATCATGAAGTGGGTCGGGACGTCAAACAGGGTATCGTTTACAGCTTTGTTCTTTAGTAGGCTGCCGTTGTACCAGAGTAGATTGTCCTTCTCGTCCGTGTGGGCGATTGTGAGACCGCAGACTTTGGTTTTCTTCCCTTCGCCTCGGATTTCTCCAAGGACTGCCCCGTAATGCTCCTCGAAGGTGTAATTAGCACCACTGAGCTCGAGACCAAACCACCAGCTCTCTTTGTCTCCGTAACCCATCGTATAGGTAAAGGCTTTACGGACACTGAGTGTGTTCTGCCAGCAGACATGGAGAAGACCAAGGAAAGTTTGTAACCGGCTTTTGTCCATCACAACCATACCCGAGTCGCATTCTTCTGCATAGCCCTCGTTGTAGACAAGGGATTTCGCTAGCGCTGGAGATGGTGTGTGATGCTCGAGCTCTTTTTCCCACCATTGGTGGCGTTCTTTGAAAGCGCCCTGCCATAGGAGTCGGTCATGGAATAGTAACGTGCCGGTCTCTAGATACCCAGAGTGATTGTCGAAGATTACTTCGGGTGCTTGTAGGAGGACCGCATCAGCGTCGAGAAGCATGCTTTGCTCGAACGTTGAGGTTAGCAGGACAAAAGGCTTGATCGCCCACCCGTCGTTGGCCAGCTCGAGGGAATCATCGTTCACAGTCTTTAGCACGTCCAAGGTTTCTACATCTGCTGCCAATTTGGTGATGAACTCCCGAAATTCAATGGGTAGGTCACCATTACCAGCATATGCAATTCGGATAGGCAACTTCGAGCGCAAGACATCTCGTAAATTACTAACAAGTTGACAAGCAAACCTGAAAGAGCCTTTCCCCGTGGGAATGACCACCCCCTTCGACCCATGTTCGTAGCTTTTTCGCAAATCAGTGAAGACGTGTGTGTTCTCAGGCTTTAATGGGTTCTTCAGGAAAGGAAACAGTGAAAGCGCCGTCTTCTCGATGTCTGCCAAGAGCTCTATCGACTGTGTACTTGTTGAATTGTAAGATAATGCCTCGATGCTTTCTATCCATCTACCCAGTATTTGGAGCCTTTTGCCCAATTCTCCGAACTGGGACGATTTTAAAGGATAGTCGATGAAGTATTGGGAAGCCTGAGAGATGGATTCGAGCAGCTGGGACGGCACTTCTAGTGTACTATGGGGTTGTATTGACGTCTCTTCTGCAAAGCTAGATGATGTTGAGGCTATTGAAAGTATCGAGGGTATCGAGGGTATCGAGGGAGTCGCAGAAACGGAGGGTATGGCGGGGATCGAAGGGGTGGCAGGTATAGAAGGTATGGGTGGGACTTGAATTATTGAGGGTTTCGAGCCTTCTCCAGATTTGTGTATGTCGTGGGGCGCGTTGTGCTTCCATGGTAATGCTTCAGAACGCGTATACTGCTGCCAGAACAGTAGCACAAGCGATAGGAGAACCAATGCACCGAGGAAGAGGCGAAACCTGAGCTGCGACAGCAGTGGTATATTCATCCCAGCAATCATCGCCTAGATGTTGGTGGGTGTGAACGAGGATACGGCACAGACAGCAGCCTTTCCGTCCCTCGGGATTTTGTTCAAGAGTGCTAGCAGTAATACTGCTTCAGAGCATCACAGACTGATGAACGATGATGGGGCCGGTGGGGGTGATTGAAAGGCTTCATTTTGAAGAGATTCTGGATGTGAGAGTAATAGAAGAATGACCATCATACCCCTGCTTAGCTACTAGACAGACTACTGTAGCTTGCCGCCGTGTGAGCGATACTTGCTTAGCTACTAGACAGACTAGAAGGGTCCACCTAGCAACCGGCTAAACCTAGCAGTCGGACAGCCCTATAGGGCTGAAAATCCACATTTCATCTTTTATTGCTTCAAACGATGAACTACGTAGCTAATATGATCTCTTTGAGACTCTTCTGATACGCATGCCTCGCTCTGATTGATCAGTTGTAGATATTTCATTATTTCTTTGCTTCTGCTTCTGCTTCAGCTGTCTGATCTGTAGCTTAACTATCAGCTGTGTCATGACGTCAGATCATCAACTCAATTTAAAACATAAATCATTGATATTTTAAATAATCTTGATTCATTGAATCTGTTTTGCAGTTCAATGAATCAAATCATCAATCTAATCATCATAATCTTAATTTAGTCTCAGCAATTCTGTTTTGATCATCTCAGTCATGTGCATGAACTTCTGCAATCTTAAGTCAATAAAACTACTGTCTAGTCTTGATTCTGCTCGATTCATGTATATAAAAGTTAAGCTTTTATTCTTTTCTTTTACTCTTTGTCTTTCATCTTGTACATTATTTGATGTATTGTCTTGTATTTAAATTCTATCAAGTCACTCAAGTTGATCATGATCATCTTGAATAGTAATAATAATATCATTCTTTTATATTGATAGTTTTTAATTTAGTCTTTGACAAGCTGCTTCTGCTTCTGCTTCTGCTTCTGCTTCTGCTTCTGCTTCTGCTTCTGCTTCAGTTGTCTGATTTGTAGCTTAACTATCAGCTGCTTTTTTTTTTATCTAGAGCTTAATGTTGAAGTGAAGAGCTTAAAATTTAAACATAGTAAATTATTAATCTTTCTATTTCACATCTTTGTCTGTTGAGCTGAAGTTACAACAGCTCATTTTTGAATAGATGATTTTGAAGTAAATAACTCAGAATTTAAATTTAGTAAAGAATTGATCTTCTTTTGTCATATCTTTGCTCATTGATTCTCTTTTCTTTCATCAACAATCTTTTGATTCATGACTTTTGCAATATTGTAATTATTCTTAATTTAATTAATCTTTTACTTTTTTCTTTTATTGAGTTTAAGAAGTTTCTGATTAATGATGTTTTAAATAGTTAATTTCATCATTGCTTGTATTGTTGCTTTACTCATCTTTTCAAGAATCTGACTAGAAATCATTTATTTTATTGCTGTCATGATGTCAGATCATTAATTTGATTTAAAACATAAATCATCAATACTTTAAATAATTTTGATTCATTGAATCTGTCTTGCAGTTCAATGAATTAAGTCATTAATTTAGTCATCATCATCTTAATTTAGTTTCAATAATTCTGTTTTGATCATCTCAGTTATATGTGCAAACTTCTGCAAACTTAAGTTAATAAAACTATTGTTTAGTCTTGATTCTGCTTGATTCATGTATATAAAAGTCAAGTTTTCATTCTTTTCTTTTGCTCTTTGTTTTTTATCTTGTACATTATTTGATGTATTGTCTTGTATTTAAATTTTATCAAAGTAATAATAATATCAGTCTTTTATATTAATAGTATATTTAGTTTAGCTTAATCTTTGACATTACAAAAGATTTACACTTTCTGTAATGTTTTCATACATTGAAATCTCATTTAGTTATTCTTTCACTCAAATGAAATCATCTTACAATTTCTTAATTGATGATGAGTGTGCTGTTGAACAGTTTATTCAAAGTATGATTGAAAATTTACTTGAGATCTTTTGTGTAATGCAAGAGCTTCAAAATCAAGTTTGACAACATGATGTTATCATTTTGTTCATCATTTTCAGTTCTTCAGTTTATATAAAATTAAACTCTCAGTTTCTTGCAATGATAACTCAAATTTCATCTTTCTGTAAATTCTGTTGCTGTCTTCATTACTTTAAAATTCAAGAAGCTTTTTGACATATTTAAATATGAGAAAGACAAAGATTGATTGAATGCATGAAAGCAGAGTTTAATACAGCGCATGAACATGAATGATGATTCTTATTTCTTTTATTGAGTCAAGATCATTTATGTCAAGTCATAATTCATCATAAATAAAAAGACTCACAATTTAATGAATCAATATCAAATTAATGATTTCTATATCATTTTCATCTTTGCAGATTAATGATATAAGTTGCATCATTGCTGCAATAATTCTTTCAAGACAGAAGATGTTCATTTATATTTTTGCAAAATTCTGAAGTAAGACATGAATAACTTTGTCAACTATTACAATCTTTTTTATCAAAAGAAAGAATGTTTTTTGATGAAAGATTTCTTATTGATTGATTGTTTAAAGTGTAATGTTAATTATTTCACTTAAATCATCATCTTCTTCTGCTGAAATCTTAATGAAATTCAATTACATTGACAAAATCATAAGACAGAAAAAGTTGATATTAACTGATTTTTGTCAACTTTTTCTGAGTTAGCTGTTAATCTCATGTGTCAGCTAACGATCGAAATTAGCTGATCTTCTCAGCTATTAGCTGACTATTAGCTGATTATTAACTGTCACTTAGTTGACTTAGCTTTGCGCTCAGCTAATATCAATTTTATCTCTTTTGTCAACTTCTTCAACATTTGCGCATTTTGTTTATTAGCAATCAAATATTGAATTAATGATTGAATAATTATTGCGCTCATATAATAGATTAATTAATGATTAATTCGACTAACTAAATAATAGCTATTTACACAGTTTAATATATGCGCTGAGAAAGTCAATGAGAAAGTCAATGAGAAAGTTATGAAGAAAGTCATGAAAGAAATCATGAAGACTGTTTGATAGAGAGTCATGTAGAATGTTTAATAGAGAGTCATGTAAAACGTTTAATAGAAAGTCATGTAGAATGTTCAATAGAAAGTTATGTAGAATGTTCGATAGAAAGTCATGTAGAATGTTCAATAAAGAGTCATGTAGAATGTTCAATAGAAAGTCATGTAAAATGTTCAATAAAGAGTCATGTAGAATGTTCAATAGAAAGTCATGTAGAATGTTCAATAAAAAGTCATGTAGAGTGTACAATAAAGTCATATTTGATGCTCGATAGAAATCAAATTTGATTCTTGATTACAAAGCAATTTGAAGCTTGATAGAAAGTCATGTAGAAAGTCATGTAGAAAGCATTGTTTGAAGCACTGTTTGATTCGTGTTATGCGCTTGATTGACGCGTATTTTGAAGCATGTAGAATGTTTGATAGAGCGTTTGATAGAAAGTTCAGTAGAAAGCTCAGTCGATAGCTCAGTAGATAGTTCAGTAGAAAGCTCGATTAAAAGCTCAGTAGAAAGCTTGATCAATAGCTCAGTAGAAAGCTTGATTGATAGCTCAGTAGAAAGCTCGATCGAAAGCTCAATCAATAGCTCAGTAGAAAGATCAGTAGAAAGCTCGATTAATAACTTAGTAGAAAAATCAGTAGAAAGCTCGATCAATAGCTCAGTAGAAGATTCAATAGAAAGTATTGTTTGAAGCACTGTTTGACGTATGTTATGCATTCATTCAACACGTATTTTGAAGCATGTAGAGAATTTGATAAAGCGTTTGATTGAAAGTTTGATATTGAGTCATGAAGAGTGCATTCTATTGAGCTAATTAGCATTATTTCGTACGAAATAGAAAGTAGAAACTACAAAAGAAAGAAGTGAGAAGAAGTAAAAACTCTGAATCTTCTGAATTTTCTAGTGTCGATCTTCGACTGAAAGCGAAGATTACTAATCACGAAGGTAACAGTACTGTTCTCAAGTCATGTAGAAAGCATTGTTTGAAGCATTGTTTGACTTGTGTTATGCATTCATAATTTGAAGCATGTAGAGTGTTTGATAGAGCGTTTGATAGAGAATTTGATAGAGCGTTTGATAGAGAATTTGATAGAAAATTCGATAGAAAATTCGATAGAGAATTTGAGTGAGTCAGTAGGTAAGCGAGTAGGTGAGCGAGTAGATGAGCGAGTAGATAAGCGAGTAAATGAGCGAGTAAATGAGCGAGTAAATGAGCGAGTAAATGAGCGAGTAGATGAGCGAGTAGATGAGCGAGTAAATGAGCGAGTAAATGAGCAAGTAGATGAGTGAGTAGATCAGTAAATGAGTGAGTAGAATGATGAGCATGTAGAATGAAAAGTAAAATGATGAGCATGTAGAATCATGAGTAGAATGATGAGCATGTAGAATGACGAGTAGAATGATGAGCATGTAGATAGATGAGCATGTAGATAGATGAGCATGTAGATAAATGAGCATGTAAATAAATATTTTAGCTGAATTAGCTGAATTAGCTGAGTTAGTTGAATTTAGCTGAAATTTAGCTGATTAGTCAGTTGTTAGCTGATTATTAGCTGAATCAAGTCGACTTTTTCAGATTCAGTCATTGAGCAAAAAGTTAGCTGTTGAACATTTTGTCGATGCATTCATCTTTCATTAATGAATTCAAGCATTTTTTGACATTAATAAAGAGTTTCAACAGCTTAAACATCATTAATCTTACTTCATCTCATCATCATTTCATTCATTAAAGTTAAGAACATCTTTGCATTGACTAGTAATTTTTTGAATTTAAAAATCATCATTTTTATAACTATCATTTCAACAATATTTTTATTTCTTTCTCTTTTATTTCTTGATGAATTAATGAATTTAAACATTATTATTATCATCATTTAAGATAAGACTTTGATCATTTCTGAAATCAAGAAGATTTGTAACAAGTGAAAGTTATATTATTATTGTAAGTTGCAACATTTGAGTAAAATTATTAAAAAATGCTCAAATAAAAAGTTTTTCGCTTTGCATATCATGAACATTTACAACAATAATGTTATCAGTATAAATGAAAAAATCTCACTGTTTGTAAGAAAAGTTTAATTTCTGAGCTAAGTCACGCTCAGAAATCTGTATATATATCATCTTGTTTACTAATTTTAATCTTTTCATTCTCACTTTAATCATATAGAAAGTTTTCTGCTACATCTGTCTTGAAACTCTTCAAATTCAATTCAACATTTAAGAATAATCACATGATAATATTTTATATTTTACATTAAGCTTAATTTAAAGTTCTCATTCTTGCTTTAATTGATAATGAGATCTTTGCTTATGTTTTTATGAATAAATTTTTCATGCAACAACATTATTTTTTCTTGCATCAATTAATTCACTTTTGCAAACTTCAAGAATTTAATGATTAAATCACTTTAATTAATAATATTATTCATGTTATTGAAATTACAATAATTCTTAATGAACACATTGAAAAACTATTCTTTTATGTCATTGAATTAAATCAATATCTCATCATCATGAATCTGTCATAACTTTGTTATCACGTCATTGATGTTAATTTGAAATATAATGTTCTCATTTTATTTTTTTTCTTCTATCTTAATCATTATTATCAATTCTTCATCAAGATTTATGATTTTAATCAATAAAAAGAAACTTTCTTGTTTGAAGTTAACAAAGTAACTTCTTTTCAGTCTTGCTCTTAATTTGCTCACAAAAAGCAACTCAGTTCATGAATTATTTACAAGAAGTAATTCAATTTACAGATTACTTATAAGAAGTAATTCAATTTACAGATTGTTCATAAGAAGTAATTCAACATTCAATTTACTTGCAAAAAGTAATTTAATTCTTAATTTGCTTGTAAAAAGCAACTCATTTTCTCATTCATTCATAAAAAGTAATTTAACTCTTCATTGACTTATGAGAAGTAAACTAATACTTAGT
>JAABUH010001743.1_pt1 | contig 22858 bp, 21 predicted proteins | sample 5559121 | NCBI WGS metagenome assembly JAABUH01 (sample SAMN10711871, study PRJNA513364) | rock metagenome | isolation source: Antarctica rocks | place: Antarctica: Victoria Land, Battleship Promontory nord | collected 2015-12-28
TGCCGCCCTCAGTCTCTTGCGCGCCGCTGGCACGACCCAGATTGCTGCTCGACTACGCCGGCACAGTCAACTGCCGCAGGAGGCCGTCGACCTCCTCTTCCACCCTGTCACTCACGCATAAGCCCTATATCAACCGCTTGACCCTGGCTTTGATTCCACATAATCACCTCCAATAAAAGTTTGACTGATTGGGCGCAGATCGTCCAGGATGTCTCGTTAGCGGCGGCGCTGGTCGATCGCCTCTTACACCATGGGCAGGTGTTCTACCTCAAAGGTCCCTCGTGGCGGACCAAAGATCATCCACTGCCATCGCAGACGGCGGTCCCACAGCCGTTTGCTCCCCCGCCAGCAGCGGAGGCAACACCATGATCCGGGCATCCAGCAACATCCAGAAGGCTGCCAGTGGTTGGCCCCCCGTCGCCCCTAAAAACCTGCGACTGTGCCCGTCGGTTGGTGCCTCCGTCAAACAGAAGGGCCGCCGTGTGGCGGCCCCCCGTCGATCCATCGATGGAACCTGCGAGAAACCACCAACGGACAGGATCAGCCTAGCACGATGGCCTCAAAGCTGGTCGTGCCAGTACCGGTACCAGTTGAGGCAGCCGCCGAACGTGTACCACTGTTATCCCGGCAGACTGTCCATTTGCAAACCGACGCTTACAAGTGTGACAAGCCTGTGGGCGGACGAGCACCTCTACTATCCCCTGCATGTCGAGCCGGGTACCCTCTGGGTGTACCTGCCCACCACTTCGAGAAGGGCAAGGCTGATCCGGACTTTCGGACCAAACTGGCGATGGCGGTGGAACTCGTGCGCCAGGCGGTGAACGCTGGGATTTCCTTCCGTGCCGTGGTCGCAGACTGCTTCTACGGCGAGGATCATGGTGTCCAGCAGGGCCTCCGGGATCTCGGCACAGGGTATGTGCTTGCGCTCAAGCCCTCGCATGCCTGGTGGCATCCGATCGACACGATTGGCTCCCTCCGGGAAGCCGCCGAGGCAGCCGAATGGAATAGGCCGACGGCATCGGGCGAGTGGGTGCAGATCGAGCGGACCTTCCGCGACGGCCACACCGAGACCTGGTGGGCACTGGAGGTGGACGTCGGCCCGTATGGTCCCACGAAGCCCATCCGTGCCGTCGTCGCAACGACCGATCCAGCGACGTTGCCCGATCACACCACCTGGTATCTGACCACCAATCTGCCCGCTCCCGGGTCAGCGCGAGCGGTGGCGGCGTCGGCATCAACGTCGAGCGCAGTGCTGCCATTATCGCCGACGAGGCGCAGCGCTCTGTCACTCCCCGCCGTGACCCACTAACTGAGGCTGGAGGACTAGAAAACAATCCAGCCGGAGGAAGCATAGGGGCCGCCGAGCAGAAGCCAAGTCGCGATAAAATGTGTGATGACCACAACCTCGCGGCACACGTGTCCATCATGCGGCGGGCGCAAATCAAAGAACGCCGCGCAATGCTGGGCGTGCCACGCAACTCGCTCTCAATCTAATCAAAGAGTCTGTCAGTTTAGTGGATGTGAAACGCCGCTCCGGTCAAAGGCATCCAAATTCTGTCCGAAGCACGGCGGTAATTTCGGTAAGAAACTGGGACCTCGAGCGAAGGTCCACTATGGTGCTCGCACATGCGCCCGGTGTGAGCGCAGTTTTCCTCCAGCGTCTGCAACCCAAAAATATTGCGACTCTTGTATCCCCGACATTGTCCGCGAGCGAGAGCGGAGCCGCCCCATCCGGCCACCTTCCCGCCGGCTTGATCGCCGGTGCTCACAATGCGCGGCACCTATTATCGATGCCAACAAATCAAGCTTATGCCAAGCGTGCTGGCGTGAATCATCGCCGAACGACTGGAGACCGCTAGAAGAAGCTACACAGCAATGGGCGCGGGACAACGTTCAGCGCCTTGCTGCAAACCAAGACGGCTTTCGAGCGCCGGACGCCTTCGGCCGCCTGATTCTTCATTGGATGGACTCAATGGGGCTGACCTTCCCGCAAGCCGCAGAATTGCTGCACTGGAATAGCGCCCACCACCTACGCCTTCTCGCCGGCTCGTGGGGTAGAACACAGAGTGTGTGGCCAAAAACGGTTAAACAGCTAGCGAAGGCTCTCAGTGCCGTCGACGCCAATGGATGGAGTCGCGAGACCTGGGAACGCGAATTGATGGCGGCCCGCCCAAAAGGCAACAACGACAAGTTGGCAGAGGCGTGGCCGCGTGAATTGGTGGCAGGTATCACATCGAACGATCCATTGGTGTTGGCACTCAAGGACCGCATCGTGCAGGGCGCGATCTCACGTCAGCAGGCAAGCGAAATCGCCGGGGTCTCTGCCCGCTCGGTATCCAATTGGTTGGGGATGAGCTCGGGGAAGAGCCGCAAACCGTGGATTCATCAAATTGCAAACGTGGCACACCTCCTGGATGGACCAGGGCTCAACGCACTCGCTCTCGAGAACAGCATGCGGCGAGTTTTCCGCCTACTGGAAGAGCACGAGCCTTCATCTGCGGGCCTCTTGATTCTTCGAAAGCTCTCCGAATTAGGGCTCACTGTTCCTGGACTGAGCCGAATGGCTCCGCGCGATGCAGAAACTCTGTACCGCTATATAAAGCACGGAACCGCGACGGTGGGAACGCGCGAGGCGGTAACCAATGGCCTGGCACTTTCATCGGAAGAATGCGTGGAATTAGTCCGGCGCACGCTCGATCCGGCGCCACGAGATGAGGAGAAACGCCGGAAAACATTGAAGCGAAACTGGAACCTGAAGCGGGGGCAGCCATTGGGTACAAGACAGGCCGCACAGAATCGCACCGCACGGTCCCAGGCTCAGATGCGTGAGGCATGGGAAGATCTGATTCAAAACGGAAGGGTTCCCACTCAGACCATCCTAGTGAAGGAGTACGGCTTCAAGCGTGAGACAGTCAAAAAGTGGCGGGCCGGCACCTCTCCTTGACAGATAAAAATTCTGCGCTACGGGGTACCCACCGGGCATATGAGTTGATGCCCCTTGGCTGAACAGTGAGGACCTCGTAGAGTACGAATGAGGGCTGCAACAAGCAGCAAAACGCAAAGAGGCCGGTCTCCATCTGCCAAGAAAGCGACCGACCTCATTGCACAACCACAGCGCCGATCTACCGGCCGCTGTTGCTATTAGTGTAGCAGCGCTGGGAGACGGCGGTACATAATCCGCCGCTACTTTCGAGCAGATCCAGGTTCGCCTTGCAGGCACTGGTATGTCGGAATACGTGGCATACCGATGCCTAGTCATGTGGAGGTGAGCCCTATGGAACAACTCGCTCTTGGCCCCGAGACAGCAGAACGCATTTTGTCCACCCTTTCAGCCACCGTCGCCCAGCCATTGGAATTCTGTAATGTCCACCAGGTCGCTCGCGACCTCCTTTATCAGAACCAGGGGGCCCGAGGTGAGTAAGCGGGGTCGATGCTCAGTCTGCGTCCGCGCCGAATCGACGATGATCAAATTCTTGAGTTCGTGCCATCGATGCGGAGAGAGAATCCCAATGCGGTCGCTGCTCGGCTTTGTCTTGGACGACATGCCCGAGCCCGCATGCAAACACTGCATGACGTTTGACGACCAGCCAGCCCGACGCCATGGCTTCGAAATAGAAATGCACTGGAGCGGAGACTCTCATTCGACTGCATCTCCTAAAGTGACCCAAGTTGCTCCTGTCACCGCTCAGCCAGACGGAACTACCGAAGGTCCGGATTGGGCTGTCTTTGCGCTTGACGGTGGTCTGACGAACGAACAGACCACCCACGCTATTCAAATCCCACTTTTCGATCTCGACCTGTTCAACTAGCCACCTGACCTAAACGTCGTTTCCAGGTAGCCGCTGGGACCGGTACGATCGGTACGGTCGGTACGGTCGGTACGGTTCCATCGAAGCGCCATACCCGATCCTTACACACGCTCCGGGAGATAGCGATGAACACAGATGAGCGATACGCGCGCCTTCAACGAAGCGAAAACGCGCGGGAGCGCAACGTCGCGTACGAACAGATACAGCGGTTGAATCCACGGCCACAGGTCACCATGTTCCTACCTCAGACCCCAACGTCGAAGACACTTCCCGAACTGGTCAGCGAGACAGTTGGCCCCCTGTACCAGCGGGCAAACGGCGATGCAGAGGCATCATGCCCCTGGCACAGTAGCAAATCCGGGCGCTGCTTAGTAATTTACTGCGATGGTACCCGGTGGCTGTGTCGGTCGTGTCGCCGAGGAGGGGACGCGATCGCGTGGCTAGTTCTGACCCGCGACATGAGCATCCGAGCGGCCCGCAACTTTCTAGGACTACCACCGCGTCCGGCCCGTCGCCGCCAGCGCCCAACTCTCTGGGCGCGGATACCATAATGGCCTTCGACCTGGAACTGCGCGGCCAACGTCGATTTCGGGGCAGTGTCACTGGTAACGTGTGCGCGCACGTTGACGGGCACATGGTATACGCCGACGGCGTGAATCTATCAAGCTCAAAATCGCGTAAGAGCTTTATCCGAGAGCTTCGTCGTCAACATAAGGATGCAGCCGCTGATGATGTAGAGCTTGAAAACGCCCTCCTTGAACTACTGGAGCTCGCGGAAAGCGCGTTAGGCGGCGAGGAGATGCCCGATGCGCCAGCTGAGCTTGATGATGAAATCCGGGTAGAGGACTACTCCCAGGCTGGCGGGCGCTACGTCTTCGTTCAGATGCGCAACTCTGGCGACGGGCCGGTCGAGACGCGCGCCCCTTTGTCCAACTTCGTCGTCACGATCACCGATGAGGTGGTGGTCGACGACGGTGCGGACGTGCGTCGATATTTACGCCTGGAGGGCCGACTGGCTGATGGCCGCCTCCTTCCTCCAATTAGAATCCTGGCATCCGAGTTCGCTGGCATGGGCTGGGTACTCGACTGCTACGGCGCCCAGGCCCGCATACTTCCCGGCGCGTCTACCAGGGATCGTCTTCGAGATGCGATTCAAGCGTTCTCGCACGGCGCTCCGGAACTACGCATCTACGGTCATTCCGGCTGGAGACGAATAGCGGGCGAATGGCTGTTTCTGCACGCCGGCGGAGCAATTTCGGCGGATGGATCACTGGAACACATTTCCATCGAGCTCGAAGGACGCCTGGCCCATTACACGCTGCCTAGTCCACCCGACGGTGAAATGTTGGTCGAGGCCGTTCGGACCAGCTGGGACCTCTGGGAGGTGGCCACATCTGAGGCAAGCGCGGCGGTGCTCGGGTCCGTGTATGGGGCTCCACTGAGCGAGTGGGTTCAGCCGGCATTTGTCCTGTGGGTTCAAGGATTGACGGGTCGGCTCAAGACCACCTTCGTCACCCTGGCTCTTGGTCACTGCGGCACCTTTTCCTGGGATCAGGTGCCTGCAAACTGGGAATCAACTGTCAACGCCCTGGAGAAACAGGCATATCTCGTGAAGGATTTTCCATTCCTGATCGACGATTACCGGCCGCCAGCCGACCGGCACGATGCATCCGACATGCAGCGCAAGGCAGCCCGCATCATCAGGGCCAGCGGCAACCGCACCGGCCGTGGTCGCATGCGATCTGATACGTCGCTTCGTCCGGAGTACTATCCCCGCGGGGTGGTAATCGCAACCGGCGAAGACCGCCCACCCGGGGAATCCACCAGCGCGCGACGATGGCTGGTGCCCTTCGACGAGCACACTGTGGACATCGCGCGACTCACCTCGGCGCAGCATCACGCTGAGGACCTTCGTGCCGCGATGGCCGCCTACCTCCAGCACCTGGCACGCCGACTGATGCAGGATGCAGATGCGATTACATCTGTGCATGCCCAGATGGCGGCGTTGGCCGCCGGCGTAGGCGGCCATCTGCGCCACGCTCAAACGTTCGCCTTTCTAATGACGGGCTGGCTCATGTTCGCGGAATTTGCTCTCTCCGTAGGAGCGATCACCGCGGACGAAGTAACAGAACGGCTGACGGCGGTGGAGAGCGCGCTGCGCACGGCAGCACAAGACCAGGAAGACGCCTCACATGATGTTCGTCCGGACGTCGTCTTTATCGACACCCTGGGCGACCTGTTGGGGGCCGGTGAAATTCACCTCGTCAGTCCCGACGGCGGACTACCGGATGATGCCGGACTCTGGGGCTGGCGAGCCCAAGCCGACGGGGAGGGCGGCGCATCGCAGAGCGGCAGGGGAGAGAAAGTAGGCTGGGTCGACGACGAGGGACTCTACCTTATCCCGTCCGTCGCCACACGACAGATTGCTCGCACTCTCTCCGCACGCGGCGAGCACCTGGGGTCCACCGACTATGCGCTCCGTGAAGCGCTGCGCCGCGGCAGGTTCCTCCGCCCGGGTAATAAAGATCACGGACGGCGCCACAACCGCTGGTTCGAGGGGCGCAGTCACAACGTCCTGTACCTGGACCGTCAGGCCGTGCTAACCCATTGGAAGGGCGAGAGGTCGTGAGGTGCCGAGTCTCCGAGATTCCATACCAGCCGTACCGAACGTACCGGCTGTGTGCGGAGAGGTTGACATCATCATGGTGAGTACCGCACTGGACATGGGCCGCTGGCTTCTTAATCAAGCAGGGGTATACGCCGACCCGCGACCTCCACAGAATCACAACCTGTACCAAGTCGTTGCCCCCGGCACTGCTCTGCAGGGATTACTCGGTGTGCCGGTCGTAGGTCTTGACCTCGAGACGACCGGGCTAGACCCAACAACGAACGAGATACGTCTCATTTCCCTGGCGATGCCGGGCACGACGTATCTCATTGATACTCGGCAGCATCCAAACTGGGCCAATGAACTCACCCCATTCTTCAGAGACGGCCAGGTGGGAAAAGTGCTGCACAACGCGGCGTTTGACCTCGGTTTCCTTCTCACCGCCGGCGTCGACGTGTCCAGCGTCTTCGACACGATGCTGGCAGCACAACTGCTGGACGGAGGTCTTCATCTCCAGGCGAAGGGTTTCTTCACGCTCGCCGGCCTCACCGGCCGGGAACTGCACATCGACCTCGATAAAGACCTCCAGTCGTCGGACTGGGGCATGGACACCATATCCCAGTCGCAGCTCCTCTACGCGGCGCGTGACGCCGCGGTCCTGCTCCCTCTCCACGCCAAGCTGGCACGCGACCTTGAGGCGGCGGAGCTGACCGGGGCGGCGCGGCTTGAGTTTGAGGCGGTGCTAGCCATCGCCTGGCTGACGGCCGCAGGCGTACCGTTTGACTCGGAACGATGGGCGGACCTATCGGACACAGCCATGCTCCAGAAGCTTGAGCTTGAAGAAGCGATACGCCATGTGGCCGGTCATGCCATCAACCTCAACTCGGCGAAGCAAGTCTTGAGCCTACTGCACGCTGTCGGCATCAAGGTTGATGGTACGGGTGAGGATGTGCTCCATGCGGTTGCCGACCAGCACGACGTTGTGCGTCTATTACTCGAATATCGGGCCGCAGCCAAAAAGGTGGGGACCTACGGCATCGAGTTCTTGAAACACGTGAACCCTGGGACTGGGCGCATTCACGCCCATTACCGGCAGATCGGAGCGGCAACAGGGCGCATGTCCTGTAGCCAGCCGAACCTGCAGCAGATTCCGCGCGACGAACAGTACCGGCGCTGCTTCCAGGCCCCGACGGGTACACGTCTGGTCCGGGCCGATCTCAGTCTCGTCGAATTGTGCGTTGCCGCCGACTTGTCCGGTGACGACCACATGATCGCTGCGCTAGACGCGGGTGAGGACCTCCATGCAATCACGGCGGCCGCCATTTTTGAGACATCCGTCACAGCAGTCACGCCGGAGGCACGAGCCTTTGGCAAGGCGGTTAACTTCGGCACGCTATACGGACAGGGGCGTCGCGGCCTAATAGAGCAAGCTCGCCAGCGTGGGTTGCACTGGACTGAGGCGGAGGCGGCGGCGGTACAACGGCGCTTCACCCGGGCCTGGCCGCAGTTGAGCGCCTGGCAGCACCACCTCCTCTACGACTGCAACACGATTGTCCGCACACGCTCGGGCCGTATACGGAGGCTCGGCCCAGAGGGCAGACGGACGCAGGCAGTCAACACTCCAGTTCAAGGCACGGCGGCGGATGGGTTCAAGGCCGCATTAGGTGAGCTTTGGCGGACGCGGTCCAGGTTCCCGTCAGCAGTTCCAGTACTAGCCGTACACGATGAACTGGTCATGCAATGCGACGCGCAAGACGCTGCTGGTGTGGGGGTATGGGTCGTCGAGTGCCTCCAGCAGGGCATGGCCCGATTTGTTCCAGGACTCACGGTCCGAGTTGAAGTATCCATCTCTGGGAGTTGGGCAGGAGGCACAGAATGACGCTGTTTGACGAGTGGAACCGCGGTCTTGAACCGAGCAGTTCGCACCACCAACGCTGCCTGCAGCGTCCCTGCGCCACAGAGCACCTGCATAGGCACGTAAAGATTTGCCTCTCGATTCCAAATAGTCCCGCAGTCCCTGCAATCTACCAGAGCACCTCACCGGACGATAAAGAAATCAACGCATTCAGACTCCGACAGCGCCGAAAGAGGAGGCGCGTGGACACATCAACGGCGGTTACTTCGAGCGAATCTGGCACGTCTCATCGACCCCGATTACGACACAGGAAGCAGGCTCAAATGACAAAGAACGTAACTGTTGTCAACCAACTCGCATGCGCGTTGAACGTTGAGTCTCAGCGATGAAGCGCGTCGGGACGCACTGCAACAGGGACGACCGCCGGTGGCTGCGTGTTGCCGACGTAGCGCAGACGCTCTCGGTATCGCCCCGGCTGGTCTACAAAATGATCGATAACGGCGACTTACCGGCGGTACAATTGGGTCGAGCCGTGCGAATTCCCATGGATGCGCTTCGTCAATGGATAGCGGACAAGGAGGCCGAAGCAGAAGAAACGAGACGCCGTTATGGCAAGTAAACGGAGACCTGCACAGGGCCCGGGCGGGGTCCACTGGATGGAGGCGCGCGGGATGTACCGAGCCCGCGTTCGCCTCCCCGACAAATCGAGGCCGACGTCCTACTTCAGAACCGAGGGCGAGGGGTGGGCCTGGATTCAGCAAACGGTGAAGGATGCGGAGCGGGGCCGCTACATCGTGACGAGCAAGCGCAGGACCGGCGACGTGCTAAACGAGTGGTTGACCGACGTCGCCCCGCGTAATCTTCGACCCAACTCCCTGTACAACTACCGCTCTTGCATCGGTTACGTCCTGCCAATCATTGGGTCCATCAAGGTCACTGACCTGGCGAGGCCGACCATCGAACGGGTGTTCACCGACTTGGAGCGGGGCGGCCGAGGGCGAAAACCCCTGAGCGCGTCCACCCTCAATCTGACCTTTCGGGTGCTCAAGATGGCGCTGGAATATTGCGAAGACGTCGGGTACCTAGACCGCAATCCGATGCGCCACATGACCGCTCCCCGCATCGGCGGCGTGGAAAAACGAGTCCTGACCGTCGATGAACTGCGAATGCTGCTCCGTGCCGTGCGTGGCTCGCGCTGGGAGGCCGCCTACTGGCTGCTCGCAGCGACGGGCATGCGCGTGAGCGAGGTACTCGGCCTGGAGTGGCGCGACGTCGATCTCGACATCGGGCACATTCGGATTGAACGGCAGACCGGCCGCGTCTACGGCCAGCCCGGCGTCGCGCTGGTGTCACTCAAGACGGGGGCATCACGACGCGAGGTCGTCGTCCCTCCAGCGGTGTGCACCATCCTGCGCTGGCATGCGGACCGGCAGCGTTTGGAGCGGAGGTACGCCGAGGAGGTCGGTGCCTGGGAGGAGCACGACACTGTCTTCGCCACCCCAGCGGGAAAGCTCTACTACCGCAGCCAGCTGGAATCCGACTTCCGCTCCGTCGCCGCGGCGATCGGAATGGTCGGAATTACACCACACACCTTGCGGCACACCGCCGCGACCCTACTCCAGGAGGCCGGCAGTTCCCTGAAGACCGCTCAGGCGCTTCTGGGGCACTCGACCGAGCGCATGACACTGCAGGTCTACAGTCACCGTACGTCCTCGTCCATGGAGGCAGTCGCGCACACCATGGCGGGTCTTTTGGGAGACGTCCAGGGCCGGACGCCCGAACGTAGCTTGACCGCGGGGGAAACGACTGACGATACTGATGGGGACCACAGTGGGGACCAAACGGTAGTTGATACCGCATAATCCCCGTCCCCAAGCCAAAAACCAGTCCTTCATGTCCCTATAGCTCAGAGAGATTCTGGCCTGTGACTGGCGTGACATGTGCGACACGAGCGCACTTGTCCGCCAGTCACAGGCCTTTCTCTTTTGTCATCTGAGACATCTACGACATGCGAGACACAGTTCCGTCGTCAGAATCGTCGTCAATCGATCCCTCCTGATGATAGAGATAGGTTGCAGACCGAGCGGGGTCGATGACACATATCATAGAACTATGAAAGCCAAAATTCCCGCGACTGAGCTGGGCCGGGAATTCGCCTCCGTCTTGAGTCGGGTCCGTCGCCAAGGCGAGTCGTGCCTTATAGAGCAGGACGGTGAGGCCGTTGCAACCCTGGAACCGGTGGGAGCATCACGCGGCGCTACCTGGCGCACACTGACTCAAGCGCTCCGTGGCTGACCACTCGGAGACATCAACGTTGCAGCCGACCTGGAAGACGTCCAGCGGAACCAGCCGGACATGCCGACCAACGTGTGGCCCAGCTAATCGACACCAGCGTCTTCATCGCGCCCGAGCGACAACAGCTCAACCTCGAGCTACTTGAACGTTCCTTTCCCGCTGAGCGGATCGCCCTGGCGGTAATCACCGCGAGCGAATTACTCGCCGGTGTCTACAGCGCCGAGACGGAACAACGGCGACATCGCCGGCACCATTCGTGGAACGGATCCTGAACACGCTTCCCGTGATCCCCTTTGATCTGCCCGCCACCCGGGTCTACGGTCAGCTCATCGTGGATCTGAGGGAAGCAGGGCAGACAAAAGGAGCGCACGACCTGCAGATTGCCGCCACCGCTGTCGTTCCGGCGTTGTCTCAGGGGAACCTCGGACCGACGCGCGTGTTTCTGCCGAAGGGCGAGGGGGATCGATCACGACAGCATTCTGTTCTGCGACGAAGTCTACTGTCTGGATACAGAAGTACTCGGCTTCGAAACCGGCCCTTCGGGTGGCCACGTGAAGAGCGGCATCCTTGCCACGGTCATACTGACGATTCGGCGAGCGGCAGGTGACGTGGTCCCCGTCCAGCCGGGCGAGGAGTATCCAACTCTCTCGCTGGACGAGAACGGGAGGCTCTACCGTCGATTGAGTGTGATCGGGCGTCCCATCTACTGCTTCAGCGTCCCTGCCATTCGATCCGCCTGATCCGCCTCCGCCAACTGCTTCCACGCTGCATCTCTATCGCCGAGCCTCCGCGCCGAGGTCCGCACGGCGTGCAATAGCAGCACCAACGGCCGCACCCTATCGCGCACCGCCAGCATCGCCTCCGACATCATCATCAGATCCGACGAGCCAGTCTGTCCAAGGCAGATACCTTCGGCGCTCTCCTCCAGAGATTGCCCCGTGTGGGGCTTTGATCACCCGTGTCAGCCGCACGTTTGGGCTGATGACAGCGACTCGTGCCGCAGAGCAGGCATGGAGCGAAGGGGAGGATTGGCACGCTCCCCTTCGCTCTCCCGGCTACCGTCCGGCGGTACCGACCAGCGAGGGCTGGCCGCTCTCGGCCGCCACCTCCGCCAGGCAGCTTTCCAGAATATCGAGGCCGTCCCCCAGCGTCTGGTCGTCGACCACCAGTGGTACCAGGATGCGGATCACGTTGTCGTACAGGCCGGCCTTAATCACCAGCAGTCCCCGGTCGTGACAGCGGTGGATGATGTCTGCGGTTTGCTGCGCCGCGGGCTCCTTGGTCTGCCGATCGCGAACCAGCTCGATCGCCACCATGGCGCCCAAGCCACGGACCTCTCCAATGAGATCGTGCGTCCCCTGCATGGCACTACATCGGTCCATAACCGTTTTGCCGATCTGCCGCGACCGCTCCACCAGATGGTCGCGCTCGAAGATGTCCAGCACGGCCAGAGCCGCGCGGCAGGCCACCGGGTTGCCGCCGTAGGTGCCACCAAGTCCACCCGGCCGGGGCGCGTCCATGATCTCTGCTTTGCCGACCACTGCGCCGATCGGCATCCCATCGCCGAGCGACTTGGCCAGCACCATGAGGTCCGGTTCGATGCCGCCGTGCTCGACCGCAAACATCTGGCCGGTACGACCAAAGCCCGTCTGGATCTCATCCGCTATCAGAAGAATTCCCTCGCGGTCGCAGATCTCCCGCAGCTTCCAGAGAAAGTCGGGCGGGGCCACCACAAAGCCGCCCTCGCCCTGAACCGGCTCGATGATGATCGCCGCCACGGTACCCGCCGGGACGGTCGTCCTGAGCATCTGCTCCAGCTCGGCGCCGCTCTCGATGGGACACGGGCTGGAGCCACCGTTGTGCCGGCATGCTTCTTCAGGACACCGATAGGCGTACGGGAAGCGGGCATGGTAGATGCCCGGCGCGAAGGGGTCAAAGCCTGCCTTATATGGAACATCCTTGCCGGTCAGCGACAGGCCCATCAAGGTGCGACCGTGGAACGCGTTCTGGAAGGCGATGACGTTGGGACGACCGGTAGCGACCCGCGCGATCTTGATCGCGTTCTCCACCGCCTCAGCCCCGCTATTCACCAACATCGCCATGTGCGGCGTCTGCTCGGAGACCAGTTGGGAGAGCCGTCTGGCCAGGTCGATATACGGTTCATAGATGGCCACGGAAAAGCAGGTATGGATCAGCTTCCCTGCCTGGTCGCGGATAGCAGAGACCACCTCCTCGGCCGTGTGCCCGGCGTTGATGGTCCCGATCCCGCCCGCAAAGTCGATGTGCTGTCTGCCCTCTACATCCCACAGGGCGGCGCCGTGCGCGTGGTCCGCCACGATGTGGGCATAGGTCGCGATTCCGCGCGGTACCCAGCGCTGGCGCTCCGCCCAGATCTCCTCGGTTCGGGACGTGTCCGTTCCGGGTGTGTCCGTATCATGCATGTCGTGCTCCTTCTCGGTCGGGGGGCGTCCTCCAATGGGCCACTGCCCCATTATCGGTCACGTGAGTTGCATCGGTTTGTGGACGGTTGATTAGAGCGTAGCGGATGCCGAGACGGTAAATGAGAGAGCCATCCCGAGGTTCATCGCGACCAGTCCCGGGACCCCGTTTATCAGGAGATCGAGCGGCCTAGCAGGACAACACAGCCGACCAGGACGACGAGGGCGATAGACAGCACCACGAAGGCCAACAGTGAGGCGATAGGCCCGGGTCCGCAGGCAGTTGCAAAACGAGACATGGAGATATGGACGGCCAACTCACCTGATAGGACTGTTTCATGGATAGCAGAGGGGATAGGCAGACGTCGTGGATGGAGTCGCACTGATGTCCTGCACCGCGCCTCGCCCCGCCTCAGTCAACCGAGGCCATGGAGGAAGAGCACAAGACCACTCCCTTAGCGAAGACAGATCACCCTCGAATAACTCCGGGGCCGGGTCTAACCATGAACCACAACCATAGCTTGAATTAGCTCTTGCATCCGTGGCATCAAAGGCGTACAATACGCATACCGGACAGCTAATCCGATAGCCGGACAGGTGCTATGACTCAAGAAACTCTTCAAACTGTCGAGCGTGCCCTCCAGGTACTGCAGATCTTCAGCCGCGAGCGCACAGAGGTGAGCCAGTCCGAACTGGCCCGTACGCTCGGCCTTCCGCGCACGGTCGTCCTCCGTATCCTAAACACGCTCAAGCAGGCTGGCTTTCTGGAGCTTGTGCCAGGAGACTCCCTGTATAGGATCGGGCTCTCTGCCTTTGAAGTCGGAGCGCTCTACCTTGCGAACAATCCTCTGGTAACCGTCGCGGACGAACTCCTTGCGGGCCTGGTCGATAAGACCGGCTATACGGGCTATCTCGGTACCCTGTACGGCAATGAGGCGGTCATTCTCTCACTGCGCGAGGGACGCAGCCCGGTGCGCTTCCAGTGGTCTGCCGGTGACCGACTTCCCGCGACCACGACTGCGCTCGGCAAGGCGATACTCATGCGCATGACGATATCCGATGTCGATGGGATTCTGGGCCTGGGGCATCTCTCCGGGCTAACGGAGCGGTCAATCAAAACTCGTGGAGAACTCGACCTTGAACTGCACGCGGCGCGAGACCGGGGCTGGACCGTGGCCCAGGATGAAAGCTATCCCGGTGTTTGCGCCGTCGGAGCGCCAATACTCGATGCGCACGGATCTCCGCTGGCGGGAATGAGCATCAGTTTCCTGAACTACCCGGCCGATCCAGACCTTCTCGACCAATTGGGGGTTCTTGTCCGTTCGACCGCGGACACCGTATCACAGCGCATTGCCGCGTATCACGCGTATGGACATCGACCACAACTGAGTCGTCCCTCACTCGCGCAGTCTGAATCCGAGCAGGAGGCCCAGATCTATGGAACGTAGCGAGAATCGCAATCCGATCGTGGTGCATGGAGCACCCTCATTCGTTACTTAGGAAGTCAGCTGCTCTCGTCGCATCAATATACGTTGACGCTCTCACCTATCAAGGAGGATCTACCATGACCGACCAGCATCCAGCAATTCGCATGCTCGAACGTGCGTACACCGAGGGCCGGGTCTCCCGGCGTGATTTCGTTCGCGGAATGTCGGTGGCGGTAGGATTGCTTGCCCTGGAAGGATCGACGGGTGGAGGAGTACTTGCCGCGGCCGAGCGCCGTGCCGAACAACTCGATATGGTTGCCAGCCCTACACGCGGTGGCACGCTGAAGGTCGCAGTCACAGGACAGCCAGACCAACTTGATCCCGGCACCGACAACACCTACGCAAGCTTCCAGATCCTGGCCAATATCTTCGACACACTTATTCAGATGGACGCGAGCGGACACTTCAAGCCGAACCTTGCCACCAAGTGGCGTCAACTCGATCCAAAGACCTGGGAGTTCGACCTCGTTCACAACGCCTCGTTCCACAATGGGCAGCCGTTTACGGCCCACGATGTGGCGTATACGGTAAATCGAATTTTGAAACCCAGCACGGCAAGCCCGGAACTCACCAGCTTTAGCGCGATCAAGCAAGTCCAGGTGGTGAATAAGTACACAGTTCGGTTCCATCTAAAGTACCCATACGGGCCATTCCTGACGAACTTCGCGAACGGGGCGTACATCGTCAACCAGAAGGCGGTGACCTCGCTTGATCCTCGTCGGCATCCTGTTGGCACCGGTCCATTCAAGTTCAAAGAATGGGTCACGAACGACCATCTCACCGTGGTGCGTAATCCGCACTATTGGGAGAAGGGCAAGCCATACCTCGACTCGGTCATCTTCCGTGGGTCTCCCGTGGACGCGACGCGCATGGCGGCGCTGAAGGCTGGCGAGTTCAATTGGGTCGATGCCGTGCCGTTGAACACTATCTCAAGCATGCGTCACAGCAAGAACCCGATTCTGCTTAGCGGCACCAATGGGGGCAACCCAGACTTTCTCGGACTGGTGGTGGAACGGCCGCCCCTTAACAACAAGAAGCTGCGGCAGGCGATTGCCTGGACAGTCGACAAGAGGGCCATTCTCGACGTTGCGTACTTTGGCGACGGCCAGGTCGGATCGCAGGAGGTTGGCGCTGGTACTCGGTTTTACACCAGCAACGATCCATACCGAAAAGGGCCTGACCTAAACAAAGCTCAAGCGCTGCTGAAGGCCGCAGGCATTAGCAAGCTGACCCTCGAGTATCTCGGGTTACCGCAGTATCCGGAACTCCTAAAGACAGGCGAAATTGTGCGGGAGCAGCTTGCTCAGGTGGGCATCACCATGAACATCACTCAACTCGAGGTGACGGTGTGGATACAGCGGTTGATCAAGCGGCAGTACCAGCTAACGTCAATCTACGCCGCAGGAACCGTCGATCCGGACACCTTCTACAGCTCGGAACTCACCAGTACCGGCGCCGACAACTTCACGGGTTACAAGAATCCGAAGGTGGATTCTCTCGTCACGCAAGCTCGCGAAACCTCCAGCGTGGCCAAGCGACGGGCACTCTACGGCAAAGTTCGCCAGATGGTCTGGGATGACTGTCCGTACATCTTCATGCACTACGAGGTTCTCAACTATGCCTTCAACCCTAAAGTGCACGGCTCGGTGATCCTGCCCACGTTCCAGCTGTTCTTCAAAAACGTGTGGATAGGGTAGGGCAGACCGTCCCGTTCTCTGTAACAGCAGGAGCCCTGATGCACGGAACCCTCGCCTACACCGTTCGTCGCATAGTCTTCACGATTCCCACGCTATTCGCGATGAGCCTCTTCGTGTTCGCCATTGTCCACCTGGCGCCGGGGGATCCAGCGGCGACAGCGCTCGGACTGAACTACACGCCTGCCGCGGGGAACGCGCTGCGACACCAGATGGGACTGGATCAGCCGATCGTCAACCAGTATCTTAGTTGGATCGGGAACATGTTTCGCGGCAATTTCGGGCAAGACCTTGTCTCGCACGAACCGCTGACGAGCCTGCTGAGTAACCGGCTTCCGGTGACGGTCGAACTGACCATCCTTTCGCTGGGACTGTCCATCCTCGCTGGGGTGCCGTTGGGTATCAGGGCTGCCCAACGGCCCCGTAGCTTGGCAGACCGCGCGCTTGCCGGGATCACCCTGTGGGGCTTTTCGGTGCCCGACTTCGTGTTCGCCACGCTGCTCATCCTGGTGTTCTCGGTCGCGTTCTCCTTGCTACCTCCCCAGGACTTCATCCCATTTAGCCAGAGCCCGCTCCAGAATCTACAGCATCTGATCATGCCGGTCCTTGCCCTGGCCGTTCCGGAAACCGCGTACATCGGCCAGACGACCCGTGCCAGCATGGCGGAGACGCTCAACCAGGATTACATCACCTTTCTCCGAGCAAAGGGAATCCCCGAGGGGGTGATTGCCTACCGCCACGGCCTGCGTAACGCGGCCATTCCGGTGATCTCCGTCATCGGCCTGCAGTTTGGCGCGCTCCTTGGAGGCGCTATCGTGATCGAAAACGTCTTCTCCTTGCCGGGTATCGGGACCATGGTTGTGAACGCTGTGTCCAACCGGGACTACCCCGTCGTTCAAGGTGGAGTGCTCACGATCGCGCTCATGTTCATCCTCGTCAACCTGGCAACCGATCTTCTCTATGGCGTCCTCAATCCCCGTCTTCGCTAATCGTCGCGTCCTGGAAGGAGAGAAATCGTGAGCGCTGTTGCCGCCGAAGTGGTACCGATTGTGCAGAGACGCTCGGGTCGGGCCGCAAGCCTGGTGCGCCGGCGCATGCCACTGGTGCTGGGCATCGGTATCATCGGTATCCTCGTCCTTATCGCGATCTTCAGCCCGCTCCTCACACCGTACACGTATCACTCCATGACCTACACTGCGATTCTGGCGCCGCCAGACCACAGCCACATCTTCGGCACGGATGGTCTCGGTCGCGACATCTACACTCGAGTCATTTACTCGTATCGCGTTTCTCTGGTCGTGGCCTTTGCATCGATCGTGCTCGCCCTTCTCCTGGGCATCCCAATTGGGATGATTGCCGGGTACGTGGGAGGTGCAGTCGACACGGTGATCTCACGCATCATCGACATCATGCTGGCCTTTCCCGCGATTCTGCTGGCCATCTCGCTGATCGCCATTCTCGGCCAGGGAGAGACCGTCATCATCATCGCCATCGGCATCATTTATACGCCTATTCTCACGCGTGTGCTCCGCGCTTCCGTGCTGGACGTGAAGAACTCGGCCTACGTGGAGGGGGCACGGGCGCGTGGGGCCGGACAGCTCAGGATTATGGTGCGACACGTCCTCCCGAACAGCATCGGTCCGACTCTGGTCCAGGGTGCTCTCCTTGGCTCCTTCGCCATCCAAGTCGAGGCTGCGCTGTCCTTCCTTGGCCTTGGCGTCCAACCGCCCACTCCATCTCTCGGCTACATGTTGCAGGAAAACCGCCAGTACATCACGCAGTCACCCTGGGGCACCCTCTTCCCCGGTATAGCGATCGCGGTCGCAGTACTGGCGTTCAATCTCCTCGGCTCGGGGCTGCGCAACCTCCTCGATCCACGTGGACGTGAGCGATGACTGTCGCGGTACCGGATCAGTCAGGTATGCCTACGGCTGGCGACGGGTCGTGTCTGCTCGATGTGCGCGACCTCAATATCAACTTCCGCAGCGGAGCTGGAGATGTCTTTGCAGTCCAGCATGTCAGCTTCTCGCTGCATCCCAACGAAACGTTGGGGCTCGTGGGTGAGTCAGGGTGCGGCAAGAGCACGACGGCAATGGCCGTCATGGGTCTGCTGCCGCCAAACGCGCGGGCGAGGGGCGAGGTAGAGTTCGAGGGCAACAACCTTCTCACGATGGGTGAGAAGGACCTCCGCGAGTTACGAGGTGACCGGATCTCAATGGTGTTCCAGAATCCCATGACTTCCCTCGACCCTTCATACACGGTTGGATCCCAGATCGTCGATGTGTTGCGCGAGCACCGAAGCCTGTCGCGGGACGACGCAGAGGAGACCGCGATCGCGTTACTCCGGCAGGTGCGGATCGACGCTCCCGAGCAACGCTTCAATACCTATCCCCATCATCTGAGCGGGGGGATGCGCCAGCGAGTGGTTATTGCCATCGCTCTTGCCTGTAACCCGGCGCTACTGATCGCGGATGAACCCACCACAGCCCTGGATGTGACCATTCAGGCCCAGATCCTCAACTTGCTGCGCGATCTCCGTGTGGAGCGACAGACTTCAATTATCCTCATCACGCACGACCTCGGTGTGGTTGCTCAAATGGCCGACCGCGTGGCCGTGATGTACGCGGGCCGAATCGTGGAGGAGGGGCCGGTTGCGGACGTGTTCGAGGCGCCGCTACACCCCTACACCGCCGCACTGATGCGCTCCATTCCATCACCTGAGGTCGGGCGCGGGAAACTGGCGGTCATCGAGGGAACCGTGCCGAACCTGCGGGAACCTGCGCGCGCCTGTCCGTTTGCCCCCCGCTGTCCGCATCGCATGGAGCGCTGCACGCAACGTGTCCCTGTTCTGACCGAGGTTCGCGCCAATCACAAAGTTGCCTGCTTCCTGCACGAGGATGTCCATGAGTGACACGCCTGTCCTGGAGGTGCGTCACCTCACCCGGTATTTTTCCGTCGGAAAGGGCGGGTTCCTTGGCCGCTCTCAGAGTGTCCTGAAGGCGGTGGATGACGCCTCGTTCACTCTTGCTGAGGGGGAGACGCTTGGGCTCGTGGGGGAGTCGGGCAGCGGAAAGAGCACGCTGGGCCGAGCAGTCCTACGACTGATCGAGCCGACCGGGGGCCAGGTGCTCTACCGGGGAAACGACATCCTCCCATTGAAAGGAAATGAACTGCGGTCGTTGCGGCGTCACATGCAGATGGTCTTCCAGGACCCGTATTCGTCGATTAATCCAAGAATGCGTGTTGGCACCATCGTCGGTGAACCGCTCGACATATTCCGCATCGGCACACCGGCCAAGCGGCAAAACACAGTCAAGGAACTCCTGCAGCGTGTGGGTCTTGATGAATCCTTCAGCGGGCGGTATCCTCATCAACTAAGCGGCGGGCAACGGCAGCGCGTGGGCATCGCTGCGGCGCTAGCGCTCGGGCCGAGCGTGATCGTGGCGGACGAACCTACCTCAGCGCTCGACGTCTCGGTGCAGGCGCAGATCCTTAATCTGCTGAGCCGGTTACAAAGTGAACTGCGCCTCAGCCTGCTGTTCATCTCTCACAATTTGGCCACGGTTGAGCATGTGAGCGATCGAATCGCCGTACTGTACCTGGGAAAGATCGTTGAGACGGCCACCAAGGCGACCCTATTCTCCAGCGCGCAGCATCCGTATACCAAGGCACTGCTCGCAGCAGTGCCGGTAGCGGATCCACGCCAGATTCACCGCGGCGTTGCCGTCGTCGGCGAGATGCCAAGCCCGCTCAATCCCCCGCCCGGCTGCCCATTCCATCCTCGATGTCCGGAGGCGGTCGATGTGTGTAGGCGGATAGTTCCACCCCTCCAGGAGTATGCCCCCGGTAACAGCGTGGCGTGTCACGTGGCCGCCCAGCGGTTGGGACTACCCAACCCGATATCGAACGGAACCAGCAGTGGCGAGGCAACGCCTCCATTGCAGACTGCACACTAGAGGGAGGCCTGGCAATGCCCCTAGATCTTTTGCTAACCAACGCAACTGTCTTGACGATGGACGACACGTACCCGGTCGCGGGAGCCGTGGGAGTCGAGGGGGAACAAATCACGTGGGTGGGTGATGCCACGGAGGCGCGCGATTTGACCGGTGTTCGGCGTAAGATGGACCTTGCGGGCGCCACCGTGATTCCCGGGTTCAACGACGCACACAACCATCTCATTCTGCTCGGGTACTGGCTCTCCCAGCTGAATTGCTCGTATCCAACGGTAACGTCGATCGCCGATATCGTGGCGACCGTGGGAGAACGCGCGGCCGCTACACCGGATGGAGAGTGGGTTGAGGGCCGAGGGTACGACGACAACAAGCTGGCGGAGCACCGCCATATTACGCGCTGGGATCTCGACCCGGTCTCGCCCAATCATCCCGTGGTCATCAAGAATGCGTCGGGACACATGTGCGTCGTCAACAGCCGGGCGCTCGAATTGGCGGGCATCACGCGCGATACCGAGCCTCCTTTCGGTGGGACGGTCCATCTCGATCCAGTGACCGGGGAGCCCAGTGGACTCTTGCAGGAGCAGGCGCAAAACCTGCTGAATCACATCTCCATCCCGGAGGACAAGGAGACGCTACACGGTTGCCTGCAGACAGCGGGCAACGCCTACCTCTCCGCTGGCATCACAAGCTGTCAGGAAGCTGGCATCTTTTCCACACCCGAGTTCACCGTGTTTCAGGAAGCGTGGGCCAACGGTGAGCTACCTCTACGTGTCTATATGATGCTGCGCCGGCCCTTCCTGGAGGCAATGGAGACCATGGGCGTCTTCACCGGCTTCGGCGACGAGCGCCTGCGGATAGGCTCATTCAAGCTATTAGCCGACGGGTCGCTCATCGGGCGCACCGCCGCGGTCTCGCAGCCATTCCTGGAAGACCCCGACCCGAACAATCTGGGACTTGCCATGATGCCGCAGGGGGAGCTTGACGACCTCATCTGGCGCGCCCACTCGAAGGGGTGGCAGGTGGCAATCCATGCCATCGGCGATCGCGGAATCGAGATGTGCCTGGACGGGTTCGGACGGGCGCTGGCACGGATGCCGCGCGCTGACCACCGCCATCGACTTGAGCACTGCGGCATCCTGCGACCGGACCTCATCGAGCGCATCAGAGACATGGAGGTCATCCCTGTGGGCCAGCCGCCCTTCATCAATGAGTTCGGCGATGGCTTCCTGCGCCACCTGGGACGGGAGCGTGCGCAATTTACCTACGCGCTGAAATCGGTACTGGACGCCGGCATTCACCTGGCGGCTAGTTCCGATTCGCCGGTGTCCTCCTTCCAGCCGCTGCTCGGCATCAAGGCGTGTGTGACCGAACGCACTGCCAACGGCGCCGACTTCGCGCTCGGAGAGCGCATCTCGGTCGAAGAAGCCATCGCGCTGTACACACGGGCCGGCGCATACGCGTCCTTCGAGGAGGACATCAAGGGGACAATCACTCCCGGCAAACTCGCCGACTTTGCAGTCCTGGGTGCTGATCCCCGCGCGATTGATCCGGAGACTCTCGATCAGGTACCAGTACTCGCAACTATTCGAGGGGGTGACGTGGTCTACGAAGCCCCGATGTCGTGAAACTACACTGCAGTACAAGAATCGCAAAGGAGCGAGATAAATGGTCACAAGCGTAGGAACCCAGAGCGGCCGGCGCGTCGCTGTATCCTTTACCTTCGACTTCGATGCCGAATCGGCATGGCTCGGTTCGTTCAAGGTCGACACCCCTGCGGCCCTCTCGCGCGGCGCGTATGGCGCCAACGAAGGTGTGCCACGCATCCTCCGGTTGCTCGAGAAGTACTCCCTGCCTGCGACATTCTTCATCCCCGGAGATACCGCCGACCGTCACCCGAATGAGACGCGCGCCATCGTCGACGCGGGGCACGAGGTCGGTCACCACGGGTACCTGCACGAACCACCACACCTCTTGAATGAGGAGGAGGAGCGCACGATGCTCGAGCGTGGCCTGGACGCCCTTGACCGCATTACCGGGAAACGGCCGCGCGGCTACCGGTCCCCGGCCTGGGAGCTCTCGAAGTCGACCTTCCGCCTGCTCGAGGAATACGGTTTCGAGTACGATGCGAGTCAGTTGGGGGCGGATCGGCCGCACTGGGTTCACGATCAGGAGCGGAAAACCACGCTCGTCGAAATCCCTTCTGCCTGGGAGCTGTCCGACTCAGGCCACTTCATGATGGTGGGCTCCGCCGGACTGCCCGGAGGAAAACCCGCCTCGCATGTCGAGGAGGTGTGGCAGGAGGATTTCAACGGAATGTACGAGGAGGGCGGAGATGTCTGCTTCGTCCTGACCATGCACCCGCAGATCATCGGGCGGCATCACCGGATTCGGATGCTGGAGCGCATGATCCAGCACATCACTCAGCTCGACGGTGTATGGATAACCCAGATGGGCCAGATTGCCGATGACTTCCGTGAACGGCAGGAGGCGACGTAGCGCTTGGATTGCTCCCTGGATCGCTAGTACGGCAGAATAGACAGGAGGATACAGGCGGCCAGGGAATCAGATTAGGGGTCATTCCGAAGTGTGGTGACTACCGGTAGTTTGTTGAAATAAGCAGAGGAAGCGTGGTGGAATGGCAGAGGAGGCCTGCCATGACAAAACCAAAGGAATGCCCACCTGCTCCCGGCCCGTTGGAAGACTTTTCCCATCGCTTCGA
>JAABUH010001744.1_pt1 | contig 22836 bp, 28 predicted proteins | sample 5559121 | NCBI WGS metagenome assembly JAABUH01 (sample SAMN10711871, study PRJNA513364) | rock metagenome | isolation source: Antarctica rocks | place: Antarctica: Victoria Land, Battleship Promontory nord | collected 2015-12-28
TATAGTTGGTGGATTTCCCGGAGGTCGGGACTCCCGTCGGTGTTTTTAGCTTTGCTAGCGTAGCGGTATGAAACCAACTATTCATAGCGATGAGTCCAACACAGGTGTCGAGATGGACTATGTATGCGAGGTACGGATTTATGGAATTACGAATTAAAGAGGCAGTGTGGCGATTCGAGAGTGTTTATGCTTCGATATTCGACAAATCACAAGTCCGGCTTGTACTTGACTGATAGTGTCCTTGGTAGGACTATGATCTTAGAGTGAGTCTACATTGATCTTGTGCTTTGGTTTCCCTCTTACCATGCTGTCTACGTGATCTGGTGGAAGTGCCGTAGTAAAAAGGTTTGATGGGAAGCAGCAAACTCTGCAGATAACAGACTTTTGGGTTAGTGACACCGTCATGGACCAAGCCACACCACAAATCGCCACTCGACGAAATCAACGAGAGTAGGCGAGATGAGGTTGACCGCAGCCCTGGTATCCACAAGGGCTTTGAAACGGTAAGAGGAAGCGGTGGCGTCGACTATTAAGAGGTCATAGCGTCGTTCGTGAGCGGGTGATCCGGATTGGGAATGTATTGTAAATCCCCTTTCCGCTGCGACTATGGCCCGTGAGGAGTCGAAGGTGAGCTTGTGGATACGGGTGTGGTATGCGAAGGGTGTGCGGGGCGGGGGAATGAGCCAGGTGGATCACTTCCACGTTGCCTGACCCACCTCCAGCTCGGATATTGTAAGGAAGGGGCAGGAACGCACGGCAAGGTTTCAAAGTCGACCTGATTACTCCGTCGTCCGAGATACTCACATCCTCAACGACATGCGGCACGATCCCATCGTTCCTGCTCGGAGTCGTCGGAGAGCGCAAGTGTGGAGTCCGGTGCTTGTTGAGCGATACGCAGGGGTCCGGTGGGACGGAGAAGCCGAATGAAGACGAGTAGGCGAATTTGCCGTATTTCGCCTGATCACTACCCATCAGCTCATTCGACGGAGGGAGCGAGGAAGACGTACGGCTGATTGACGCATCCCGAATGCCACCCACCTAGTACAGTACCATCAGGACGGCTACATTGTAAAAATGGGGAATCCGGACATATTGTCCGGAGGAGAGCCAGAAAATATGCCTCGCAGCATGGGTGAAGACCTGCATCCAAGGCCGGACGACGTGGTATGGTTCCTTCTGGGAGACTTTGGGGATACAGTTCCTCTTCGGCGATCCAGAAGGGGTGTGTGTCGGGAAGGGCGAGGACGAGGAAGGATTTGAGCGGCCAGTAAGGGGATTGGGGAGAGTTGTAGTCCTTCGAGCGAGGGATCAGTATAGATCAGGACAGGCGATGTCGGAACATGGACGAGAGGACAGGGGTGGAAGAGTAGAGAGCCAACAAGGATCGAGATAGGCTGGACAGGACGGCGGAAGACTGACCTCACTGATGAACAAGCTTGGATAGCCGTACCCGATCGACAGACTCCCGTCTCGGTGGAAAACCTCTTTCTTCTGGGGGAACCACCTGAAGGTCCGGCAGAAGGAGACCCTTGACCACGCCCCAATTAAACGGTTTCGTCAGCTACATCACAGTTCAGCCTTCAATTGCGCGTCTCTGCTCTTCCTGCTTCGTAGCCCGTCTCCAGCGGCCACGCTACCTGCGCCCCCGACTTCTCTCCCATCTAAACCCCTTTGCCTCCTCCGTATATCTCACACCAACCCCACAGATCCGACCTACCCCTCCCCCTCCCCGGGAAACACCTTGACCACTCACCTCCAGCTCATCAAATGCCAACCCCGCCCAAAAACAGCTCATCGCAAACCTATACGTCATACTCCTCCCAAATAGGTTCCCTCCTCCATTCGGCGCGAAAAGATGCGCGTTCCTCCTCGCTCTTTCCCGGTAGAGCTTGATACGTGCTTGTTTGAAGGGTTGGGTTGGGGGTGAGGACGTGGGCGTAGATTCGGGAGTAGAAGGGGATGGCGAATGATGTGGCACAGCAGTCGTAGGCGGGGGAGGTTGCCGAGGGGCCGTCGGAGGGGACGCCGTGGGCGGGTCAGCATGTGGGGCAAGAAGACGAGTGACACGAGATTGTACGCCGTAGGACGGTGTGTCAAGGAAGGGAAAGGACCTGCCTGAGGGATTCTACGGCAGGGGAAGAATGTGCGGCATGGCTAAGAGCGGATTGTAGCCCGCGAGTCACTCCGGGCAATTTGGGACCGACATTCATGCTTTCAGGCACGAAAGGAGTGTGTCCGAAGCACGTGATTTAGGACTTGTCATAGTTACTGCACCATCCGCTTGGCCACGTAGCGGTGCTGCGCTGCCGACAATGGGGCGCAGCGAGATCTACTCCATTCGGCTGCAATGCCCATACGCCGTCACAGCTATAGCGGTCGTCAGACAGCAGAATTTCATGCGTTTTGCCGAGCTCAGGACAGGACCATCTACTGAACAATGTTGCCGAGGGCCGCAGCGGGATTTTCCGTCGGCATCCGTGCCTGAATCGGACGGATGATCTCATGACGTCTGTGGCAGAAGAAGCGGTGTCTTGTCGGATGAGCTGGGTTTGCTGTGCGCCTCGTCGCGGGACTTATAAGGTTGAGCGGCTTGTGGGGAATCATATTCACTCGCCACTCGCACAGTCGATACCGTCTGATTGAGCTCAGTTGATTGGGAACCAACTTCGGGTGTCTGAGAGGCCCGAAACCTGTTGATTTCCGGAATATCGCCATCCAATCCCCCACACTCTTCCTCATTTCGCCCTTCCGAGGACCCGTACCTTCACCGCTTGTCTTGACCATCCCAAACTCTCCGGCATGGGCCTCGGACCGATCCACTGCGGTTCCTTCCTCCTCCTCGCCGCCACCGTTCTCCTCATCGTCTCCTCAAGTATGTCCCCCCTCCCTTCCATCCCTAGATATAGACTGACGGGTGGCCAGTCTCCTCACCGGTGGTCAACAAGATCTCCTTCCTGAATGTGAACAATGGGAATCTCGAGACGACCTACGGTGTCTTCGGGTATTGTCGGAACGTCAACGTGAGTGGATCCCGAGTCCGTTGAGGTAATCAGCTGACGGGAGATAGGCCGGAAACGGTGGTTGTTCCAACTCGATGTTGGGTTACCCCACGGCAGTTGTGGACGGGAGCAAGCAGACGCTCTCCAAAGCCCTCATCCTACACCCCATCGCGGCGGGTACGTTCATCTTCCACTTCTCCCAATCTATACTGGACTAACTGGTCGGGACTTTAGGCATCGCCTTCCTCTCCTTCTTCGTGGCACTCTGCTCCGACCGCCTCGGATTCCTCTTCGCCTCCCTCCTAGCCTTCCTCGCCTTCCTAGTCTCCCTCGCAGCCATGATAGTCGACTTCGTCCTCTTCGGACTCATCAAGCACGAGATCAACAACATCCGCGCCAACCCCGCTCACGCGACATTCGCAAACGCCATCTGGTTAACGCTCGCCGCGACCGTGATCCTAATCTTCGCGGGGTTCATTGTTTGCTTCGAGTGCTTTGGGAGTAGGAGAAGGACTCGGGCGGATAGGAACGGGGCTTATGCGCACAATGGGTATGTGGGGAATCAGATGGGGGATAGTGGGATGGGTTTGGAGAAGAGGAGGTGGTGGAGGAGGAATCGGTCGAATAAGAATGCGTACTAGGGGGGCCTGCAGGCGTTCTCAGCGGCTTCTGGGGCTATGCCGGATTATTGAGGGGATATCGGATTGGATGTACACGTTTTTGTCATGATACGTTTTTGATGTGATATACGATGCATATAGTATCTTGGCCTTTGTGCTTGATGCGGGCTGGACACCGTTGAGGTTGTCGGTCAGAATGGTCTTGCTCCCAGCAGAGAAGGTCTTGGCTCCCGGCTCGAATCAAAACCAGAACCAGTAGTCTTGAACCGGCTTCGAAGATGAAGCCTCATGGAATGCCGTCCAACCGATCTCACCACCTTGTCCTTCAAGAAGCTGCCGGCCGGGTCGAAGCCGAACCCGCGGCGCAGTCGGCGATGTCCGAATGACTAATACCGAAAGAGACGCAAGCGAGTTCCGAAACCGAAACCTCTTGCTCAAATTGCTCTTCGGTCTCGTATGAACAGTGTCTCGTTGTTCGATCCTACTTGATGGCTTTACTGTTGTGCTCGATGTACTCAGCTCCTTCTGTTGTCCGACCTGTACCATATACCCGACTGACCATCCACCACATACCACCTTCAGCAAGTCATGCACCCTCGTCGAAAGACTGTGTTTCCCCCTTCCCATCACACGTAGCGAAATCCAGCGCTCGAATGAGTCTTCAGTTGAGGTGTTGACTTATGCTCAGGGTCCATCGGTCACGCTGAAACTTCCCAGCCGGATTTGAAACGCCGCTCAGTCGCTCCGAATTCTCAGGGTAAGGAAATGAATCCCCCTGAGGGAAAGAAACGGTGGAATTTATGACTTGGCCGCATCTTTCTGTGATATCGACGTCTCTTCACTCATGACATTTTCATGATTCATACTGGCACGTGGAGATTCGAATGGGATCGAGTAGAGAACGCGGGAGAAGGACCCCATTTGGATGGGGCCTGGTGATTGGCGTGCCGGGTCAAAGGAGTAATAAGCTCTGGTCGTTTGGTACTCGGAGAAGAGAGGAGAAGGTGAGGCTAATCGAATCTTTTGCCGCGGAATTTGGCTGATCACATCGCACAGAATCGCTTGATAAGCTTTGCACCGCAATCGACGCTCGGGTCATCACACGTCCCTAACGCGCCTGCCATCATCAGAATCTCGACTATTCGATTTTGACTTCAACGACCCCCAGTGGACATCATGTCATCGTCCACCTTCACTTCGGCAGATGCGACCCGCCTGCACACCCTCACCTCGCTGATCACCACCCTCCCTTCCACATCACCCAAACCCAGCTTGCCTGGGCCCGCTCGGAAGGTCCATCCGAATGAAGACACCCTCACCGCCCTCTTCCATGCTCGATCCCGTCTTGAGCACCCCTATACCCGTGTCGGTGCGAGTGGGACGGAGTATGTCGTGGTCAATCCGCTTCGAGTTTTGGGATGTATGGCCGAGGAGAGTCGGAAGGGGTACCAGGCGGATATTGAGGGAAGGGAGGGAGGGGACGAGAGACAGCCGAGCGTGTATGAGCTGGCGGGGAGGATTTGGCTGTTGATGAGTAGGAGGAAGGAGTCGCAGAGCGTGGTGTATCAGTGAGGCCCTCGCACATGAAAGACTCTTTGGCATGTGTGAGAACTGCCTGGGGCTGACGTGGACGCTAGCGGCATCACAGGTTCAGGCAAATCATTCGCGTCCCGTCACCTCACCACCCAGCTTCTCCACCTCTCCTCTCATACCAAAGCCCAACGCCGCCTCTCCGACCGAATCACCTACCTTCTCACCCTGCTGGACTCCTTCGGTAGCTCCAAAACACCGATCAACCCTTCGGCCTCCCAGCATGGGCGGTACTTCGAGCTTTATTTTTCGGCAGACGGACGGATAGCGGGGGCCAAGGTACTACCCTTTGGCTTGAACAAGTCACGGCTCGGTCGACTACGGCATGAGGAACGGACGTTTCATGTATTCTACCAGCTCCTAGCTGGGGCGAGCCCGGAGGAGAGGGACGCCCTCAACCTCGATGAGCCGTCTTCATACGCCCTACTCTCCGCGAGCAACTGTTATCGCCTGCCCGGTGGACCTTTCTGCGACGACTCGAGTCAGCTATCCGAGCTTCGAGTAGCGTTCGCATCGCTGGGTTTCAAGGCGAAACATGTCCGGTCGATCTTCACACTCCTCACCGCCATCCTTTTTCTCTCGAATCTCACTTTCGAGGACAACACTGGGGCAGGCTTGTTAGGCATGACATCGATGGACGAGCGAGCGCGAGTCACCGACCGACAGGTTCTGGTAGAAGTTGCTGCGCACCTTGGAGTAGGACCGGACGAGCTCGAGGCTGTCCTGGTGAACCGGACGAAATGGGTTCGGCGGGATCTGTGCTCGATGTTCCTCGATGCGCGAGGGGCAAGCGAGCAGCGTGACTCTCTCATGCGGGACCTCTACTCGATTCTCTTCACCTTCGTCGTCGAGATGGGCAACAAACGACTTGCACCGCCACTAGACTCCCGGCCAGAGCTTCAGATCATTCAGCTCGATCTACCAGGATATCGGAGCCGGACGATTGCTCAGGAGCCCGGCACTCGACCATCGGACGTCAGGTTGACGGGTCCGATGATCAGCGCAGCCGGACAGAACGGGTTCACCGAGTTCTCGGTCAACTTGATGAACGAGATGGTGCACTCGTATCTCCTCCGTCGAGCCTTTGAGGATGACGCTATGGGTACCACGGCGATGGTGCAAGATGGGCAGGGACTACCCGTTGTGCCGAAGCGGGACTATTCGGCGTGTACTGAGCTGTTACGGGGTGGGCTTTTGGGATCGCCTCGGCTAGCTAAGCACGCTGGTGGTATTGCGGGACTGCTTGCTTCTGCCACTGAAGAGCTCAAGGGGGAGGAGAGGCAGAATGAAAAGTCGGAAAGGCTGCTGGGTCAGCTCACCAAGTCCTTTGGCCGGTATGCGGCCTTCGTGAGCGACCCGAGTGTCGGATATGTCCCGCTTCGAACCGAAAAGCACTTGTTTGGCATCAATCACTACTTTGCGCCATGCGTGTATGCTGCTTCGCAATTTGTGGATCACAATGCGGACGTTCTCGACAAGCAGCTCGTCGACCTCCTACAGACCTCGTCCGACAGCTTCATCTCGAAACTCGTTTCTGGACCTGGCCTTGCGACGGAGTGTCACCCGCTCGATGCCGACATCACGGTTGAGGCGCAGGTATCCGTGTCCCCGCTGAGGACTCCGACGACTATCATTAATCCCTTGACCGGCGCTCAAGCATCGGAGCACATACATTGGCCTATCGAAAACAGCATTCCCCAACCAGTCATCACTCAGCTGAACTCGTGCCTTTCAACCATGCTCGACACACTCGACAAGACGCGGGTGTGGACTGTGACTTGCGTCCGACCGAACGACTCGGGACATGCAAATTCCTTTGACAAGCACCGCGTCAGAGCACAAATCTACTCGCTCTTTTTGCCTGATCTCGTCAACCGGCGACAGGTGGATTACATCGCTGATTACGGCTTGGCCGAATTCTGTACTCACCATGCGCTACGGACAGACGCGCCTGCTGAAGCGGTAGACGCTTTCGCCCAATCGAGAGAATGGTCAAGAGGAACAGACTATGCGATCGGGCAGAACCGGGTATGGATGGGTTGGGACGCTTGGAAGGAGCAGGAAGATCTGTTGCGGACGTCCGAGGATAGACGACGCAGCGAGGAGACCCTGGCGGCTTCGGACGACCTGGAGGTCAAAATCCCTTCAAGGTGTCAACATAGCGGCTTGAGTGTTACCCAGGCCGATCTCGGGGAGAGCAGCAACGATCTCTTGCGAGGCAGAGAGGCAGCAGGCGAATCTTACTATCCTGAAACACCAGGAGATGGCTATCTCGGCTACCGCGACAGTCCGGATCTCGGCGCCAGTGCGGTCTGGTCTATGTACGGCAAACCCGAGGTCTTGGTGGACAAGTACGGCAACGGTGGCCTGACCAGAGATCTCGAAGATGGCGGCATGAACGTGAAAGGAAAGAAGCACCAAGCCACCGAAATCATCGCCACGACTTCCGCTCGACGGTGGTGGCTCCGCATCACCTGGGGTCTGACGTGGTGGGTCCCGAGCTTCTGCCTGAGCCGGGTGGGCAAGATGAAGCGCGCGGACATTAGAATGGCGTGGCGTGAGAAAATGGCCATCGTTATCATGATCTTCTTGATGTGTGGGCTGGTGCTGTTCTATATCATCGTTTTTGGGAAACTCTTGTGCCCCGATAGTGCGAAAGCGTGGAATCCGACGGAGTTGGCGGAACATGCTGGGACGAACGATTACTATGCTGCTATCGCGGGCAAGGTCTACGATGTTAGTGCCCCGGCTCGGCTATGGAATCAAATCGAGGCTGATCTGAAGCAGTTCACGAACTTCTACAAGGGTCACAACAGCGATATAACGGGGTATCCTACCTCTGCCGACGTCATGCTCGAATTCGCTGGTCAAGACCTCACCGACTACTTCCCAGTACCTATGACCGTCGCGTGCCCGGGTCTCGTCACTATGGACCAGCTGTCGCTGATGCGTGCGAACTTTACACCGATTCTCGCCTACGCCGTGCATACGTCGGGACCACTCCAAGCGACCAACGGTACCAAGCTCGACGACGTCAATTGGTACGACAATACTCTCATGCTGGGACTGGTACAATGCTACAAAGGGAACTTCGTTTACTCCAAGTCTGATGTATCAGAACAGGCAGACTCGAGCTCCAGGTAAGCACACTTCTGCGAGACCAGGCTGATGAATAGACAATGGGCGATCTACAATTCCAAGGTGTACGATTTGAGCGACTACCTCTACACGGTGAAATACTATACCACATCAAGCGGGACCGACCTCCCAAACTATGCGTTCCTCAACTCCGATCTGTCCGCGCTGTTCAGTACCCAGTCCGGCCAGGACATCACGAAGGCGATGAACCAGATTCTGACGGGCATGTCGAGCGATAACGCTACAAGCCAGACGAATTGCCTCAATAACGCCTTCTACGTCGGAGAGCTCGATTTTCGGAGGGGGGCAAGATGTATGGTGCAAAATTACCTGCTTTTGGCCTTCTCGATCATCCTCATCACTACCATCGCTTCCAAATGTGCGTGGAACGCCCTTGACTACTTGCTTCGCAATGACCCGCAGCTGATTCACCCCAGTTCTGGCCGCACTCCAGCTCGGATCCAAACGCCAACCTGAAATGCTCGACAAATTCGTCATCTGCCAAGTTCCCTGCTACACCGAAGGCGAAGAATCCCTGAAAAAGACGATCGACTCGCTCGCGGTGCTCAACTATGACGACAAGCGGAAACTCATCTTCATCATCTGTGACGGGAACATCATTGGCTCCGGCAACAATCGGCCGACGCCGCGAATCGTCCTTGATATCCTTGGGGTCGACCCGAAATTGGATCCGGAACCGCTGCTCTTTAAGAGTATTGGCGAGGGGAGTAAGCAGTTGAATTATGCGAAGATTTATTCGGGGTTGTATGAGTATGAGGGGCATGTGGTACCGTGAGTCGCCTTCGTATCCTCGGAGGATCTCCTTCATCCTTTCGCGGATCTCACCCAGCCAACCGACCTACTCCAATCAGTCCCAAATACTTGTCCCCTCTTTGGATTCGATCCCTTGCTTACGACCGTCTTGTAGATACGTCGCGGTCGTCAAGGTCGGCAAACCCACGGAGACGTCGAAGCCGGGCAACCGGGGCAAACGAGACTCCCAAGTCTTGCTCCTGCAATACCTCAACCGGGTGCACTTCGATGCCCCGATGTCCCCTCTGGAGCTCGAAATCTACCATCAAATGCGGAATGTCATTGGCATCGATCCCACCTTTTACGAGTATATCTTCCAGGTTGATGCGGATACAGCTCGTCAAGCTCGTGGGAAATTGTGTCCATGCTGATGCTTGACCAGACTGTCACACCTGACTCACTGAACCGGCTCATCGCATGCGCTGCGGACGACCAACGGATAATTGGGATCTGCGGGGAGACGAAGCTTGCCAATGAGAACGAGTCCCTTACCACCATGATCCAGGTTGGTCTCGTACAAGGATTCTGCTCTGCAGTCAGCTAATGCGTAGAGCAGGTCTATGAATATTACATCTCTCATCACCTCACCAAGGCCTTCGAGTCCCTCTTCGGCTCCGTTACCTGTCTCCCTGGGTGTTTCTCGGTCTACCGAATCCGCACCGCCGACAAAGGTCGACCCGTCATCATCTCCTCACTCGTGATCGACGAGTACGCCGAGCCGAACGTCGACACGCTACACAAGAAGAACCTGTTCTCACTTGGCGAAGATCGATATCTCACAACGCTCATGATGAAGCATTTTCCGACTTTCAAGATGAAATTCACACCCGATGCTATCGCTCATACTGTTGCGCCGAGTCGGTGGAACGTACTGCTGAGTCAGCGGAGGAGGTGGATCAACTCGACGGTACATAACCTTGTGGAGCTGCTGTTTCTGCCGGAGATGTGCGGGTTTTGCTTGTTCTCGATGCGGTTCATCGTGTTTGTAGATCTTCTGGGCACCATCGTGAGTGCTTTTTGGGAGACTGGTGTGACCATCGCTAACTTTCTCGGCAGATCCTTCCGGCTACATGTGTTTATGTAGGCTCTGTTGACTGGATGTGCCTACAGATGCTGATTATGTCCAGCTTACCTACCTCATCATCGTTGTGTCAACTGGACAAGCGGCGATCCCCGTCATCTCGCTTGCCATGATAGGTGCTGTGTATGGTCTTCAGGTGAGGCTTCGTGCGGATCCGAAAGTATCACTAAAGCTCGGTCATGCTAGGCACTTATCTTCATCCTTAAGCGCGAATTCATGCTAGTTGGATGGATGATTGTGTATATCTTGGCGTGAGTCCGGGCGCATTCGATGTGGATGAAGCTGAAGAGGGCCACAGCTTTCCGGTCTACTCGGTATTCCTACCGATATACTCCTTCTGGTCGATGGACGACTTTAGCTGGGGAAATACTCGGTGAGTATCGCTAGCAACACTTAGAGTCGACGGAGCTGACGTGCTTGGCGAGTGCAGCAAGGTCGTTGGCGAGGGCAATCAAAAGACGGTGGTGTACGAAGATGACGAGCCATTCAGTGATTCGATGATTCCTTACAAGAGCTTCAAGGGTGAGTACCGCAATTCGCCTCAAGATCCAATTGCTGATTCATACTGTAGAGTATGAGGCAAATTCTTGGGACACCACATCACTACACTCCGAGAGGGCCCGCTCGACATCTCAAGCCTCCAATGCCCGAACAGCTCGCGGTCTACCGGAGCCACGGTATCCCGGGAGTCGCGCGCCTAGTGTGCACTCCTCTACCGATATGCCGGCTGGCACGGACTACTGGCGCGATGCCTCGCCGCTAGGCGTCGATCACTCGTCGCGCAACCTTCGAGGGATCGGACCGAATCAATCACTTCGACCGTCAAATTCGAATCCTCATTTCAACGGTGCCGGTGGACCTCACAGCATAGTCCAGTCGATGGCAGGGATGAGCATGTGGGGAGCCGGTAGCAATTACGATCCCGGCTTCATCCAGCCAATGATGACTGGTCCTGCCTATCGAAACTCCTTCGACTCGCCGATGTCCGAGCTCGCATCGTTGAGACCACCGACCTTCTACCCACCATACGCTCAACCCAATTTGATGGGCATGGGTGCGCCGATGAATTCGGTGATGACCGGCTTGGGTGGATATGGGAATCTCGCCCTCCAAAATCGGATGTCTATATTCTCGCTCGCTACGACCGCCAATCCGCTCTGTTCGGCCCCACCTCCGGTGCCGAGCAGTGATCCAAATCCGAATGACAACGAAGTCATGGGGGTCCTCAGACGGTACCTGTCATCGCAGGATCTGATGAGCGTGTATGTCTCGGCTTCTCAGCTTCTTGACTCATTCAGTCATACTGATTGATGGGATCCTTTCCAGAACGAAACGCCAAACCCGCGAAGCGATCCTCTGCCTCTTCCCTTACGCAAATCTCCAGTCACGAGCAGCATGGATAAACGAGAATATCGACAAGATCCTCAGCGAGTCATGAACTTCCCATGTATTGACATTGCCTATTCTGCACGGTGTCCCTCATAGCCGGATGTACATAACGTAGATACGACCTGGACGATTACGATCAAATGATTCCACGACGATGCATGGTCTCGGATATCCGCCCCCGTCATTTATCAGTTCGGTGGTTAGTAAGCTTTCGGTATATCAGGAGGTATGGGAGAGTTGGGAGGACTGTCCATTGTATACCGTTTCAATGTCTATCTAAGCTCTACATGATGCAGCGCTCATGAGACTCTGATGTAATCCTGCCTGTGCTCTTTCTTCATGCACAGTAAGGTAGGTGAACCTCAATGATACATGAAGTGTCACTCTGTCCTGCTTGTTGGAAAGCCCTCTGTCTGTCTCATGAACATTGCTCAGTAACGTTTTTTTGAACGCAGCAACGGGGTACAATACACATGCAACAGATGGGTGCGCAAAGCATGATCCTCTGAGTGATATTTGTGGAGGTTCTGCATTGGATAGGTCACACACCGCAGGGTCCTGGACACGGAGTGAGAGGGATCCCACGGCTCTTCAAACGTGCTCCTTGAACGGCAACAACAGAATTGGGGTCAGTGTCTGGGCACAGATGCATGGAAATGCGTAGCATCATATGTCAGCTGTACCCATGACCATCCATTTGTCCTGAAGCTGATACTGGGAACCACTACTCATCTCTTCCATCATTCAGGCTTGTCTATCTATGACTGACTGAAGCTAACCTGCATGGCACTTCAGTGATTCTTGTCATAGAAGACCATGTCTGCTGGAGGATGTCATCTAGCATGTTCTGAGGCCTTCCGGTGTACTGTGACTTGACAGAAGACAAGTAAGCTAGCATACTCCACGTCAAGGCCCTGAAATGCTGACTAGAGAGAAATAAGGCAGCATGGGGGAAGTCCATTGTGAAGCTGGGTATAAAGGATGGGAAGCTATTTCACAGAGATAAAAAGCGGAACCCAAGCAGAGCCCTAGCGTTTCTTGTCTTCCTCCCCACTTCACAAGGATTTTTTTCAGTTAGCCTTGACTTCATTTCACTAATTGTCCTGTTCACATCCGGTTACATTACTCCAGCCAGGCTGTATCATCAGGATGGGAAGCAGCATTCAAGATGTTGGCATATATTCACCCGAATAAAGATCCCAAAGTAAAGAGCGCTTCCCCTCGCAAATAATCCTCATCAACTGCCTCTCAAGGTTCCTAACAGAAACTATCTACAGTATCCATCCCGATTTCCCACCAATCACCAGGTATGAGTGGTTCCACCCCGAACTCCCTTTCACCAGATAGATATGGTACTAGATCTCCACCATCACAGGGGACTAGTCCCTCCCGGCCACCTCGTCAACAACATGGTAATGGTGCCAATCAGAATACGTTTAGTCAGACTATGGGAGTGGGAGTCACAGTATTGCCAAGCAGTCTTTTGGAACTTCCATTCCAGAGACAATTCCTGGAGGGCAGCATCAATTTCCGATTACAACGGCCAGAAGGAGTGTATGGGTCTTCAAGGGCAGTCTTTCATGCTGATTCAACCTCTTTAGGTGGACAGCAACCCTAAGCCTGTTTACGGAATGTATGGCTACCACAGTTGACCCTGTGTCAAGAGAGCATGTCAAAAAGCCGTTCATTTGACAGACAGTATATCCTTCTCACACAGACATTATGATCCTTCTCATTGAGACTACCTGCATCTCTTTCGGCCTCATCTTGCCCCTAGTATCACGAGTCATACCAACCAAAATCAGGACGATTCTGTCATCAAGGTCTGATGGGTATATATATATTGAATTGATCATAAGAATGCCTCAAGGGGGGGCGGTGTCGGGTTGGCATCATCAAGGGGAAACACGTCGGGTTGGCATCATCAAGGGGAAATACATCAATGAGCCATCGTCTCAAAGGTAAAGACCTACATTGAGCAGCGGGTGGGATGGCTGGGAGTCGCGTGTCGATCGTGTTGTCCGGGAATTTCGTATGCGTGATAGGAACGGAGTTGATCGCCTGTTGAGAGAGACTTGAGGTACATGATGTTGCCTGTCAAAAACTTGGTCCATCATCAACCCAAGGTTTGGGCAACCGCTCACACCTGCCTTCATCCCGCTTGGGTTGATAACCTCCATGAAGCTGCATGTTGAGTGATAGGCACAATGTAGGTTGATGCACATCATCTAGTATGTTCCACAAGCTGCACCTCCTTTTGCGTTTCATCGTAAGCAGAGGACTTGTCTGTGGGTGAAGCACAATAGCCTCTTTTAAAGAGCAGCAGCCGAATACAACAAAGTATACCAGAGATGAGTGCCGTGGTTATCACTCGCTTAGACAGGTCTATGTGTACATTGCTATTGCTTTGGATAGGTCAAGGATTGGAGCCACAACGCTCCTCAAGATGTTTGTGTGGTATCAATCCTTGTGAAGCCAAGCGCACAATGGGGATCATCACAGGGGAGTTGTTTTCATCTCTTACGCAAGAGGTAGTGAAAGGGACCTAAACAGAGAACGGGTCCTGTAAGACAGAAATAGGTCTTGTATTCCAAGAAGACAAGAAATGAAACTGCCACTCACCTTTGCCGTAAGTCCAGCTGAAACACGGTCTGATAAAGCTGCTCTGAATATCCTTGCCGGCCTGCGATCCTTCCAAAGCCGTCGGATCAGTTTCAAGACATTCACCCACCTTCCGAATGTCATCCTACTGTTCAGCATGCCGAAATCTCAGAATAGTCACGCCACCGCAATCGAATTTGTAAGGCGGACAGGGCAAGGGAGACCCGTGCAGCAAGCGCAATGGAGAGAATGGCTCGGATCGCAGGCTTCAGCTCCTCGAAGACGAGAATCGGCGCTTCAGCTGGAGCAGGAACCAATACCACTCGTGGCTGAACGCGAAGGATATCGTGATGTTGGCATAACGAATGGTATCTACATGTCGATATCCCCAAACGATCCATCTTCCTGTAACATCTGCAAAAACTGTATCCCATCAGACACCATCAGGATCGTCCGACTCACTGTGGATTGCTGCTCGCCAAAATCCCCGACTGTCGATACTCCCCGGACGAGGGGCATACGATCGATGTTGAGGATGACTGCTGCGTGCGGCTTTCGGACTGCTGGCTTATCGCCGAGGGCGGACTTCTTGCCCGAGACATGTTTCAGGCATTTGCTAGCTCGTCAGCTCAGTACACCTTCGCAGCACTCACTCTTCGGCGAGACCGTATAGGTCGAGAAGATGGTTCTTGGTGAGCATAGCGAGGCCGACGATGATGGTAGCGTGGATGAGAATTCTCGCTTTGACTTCGGTCCCTCCCTGTATGCTCAGCACCGAGACGACGTCTGTTACTCACTTCGTCCAAAGTGATGGCTGCATCGTCGAGAGGATTAGTGGAATGACCCTCGACTGATGCGGTCTCGAGAATGCTGGCAAGCTGCGTGCAAGTCGACACGACCGAGCTGAGCTGCTGAATAACGGTCATAGGCTCCTCCTGTAGCTTGTAGTCGAGGGTCGACAGATTATCCGCGAGGTACAGCACGAAGCCAACGTCAGGCTTGAAGGATCAGCTTTATGGCCATTCGAATTGAGCGGACTCACGACGAGCTTCCCACCTAGGTCATAGTCAAATGCCCGCCTAAGAGCCCGTATGAAATCGTGCCGCCAAGCCCGTTGCTTGCTGATCAGACCGTACCAAGCTGCCAGCAACGCTGTACCGTTTCGATGACCTGTCGTCAGTCACGCCATGTAAAATGTATCGTACCTGAGACTTCAGAGGTAATCGTCCTTTGATACTCGTAGGAGTCCTTTGTGAACTCAAGGAATCGGACGTTGACCAGAGTAGAGTGCTTTGTATGAAGGATATAATGGAGAGCGAGCGCACGATCGATGATAGCCGGGTCTTCGCAGGTCTCGAGCGAGATGATGACAGGCAGACACTGCCATCAGCATGATCGATCCAGCCCGACTCACCTGGAGAGGATGGGAAAGGCCCTGGTTGACACTGAAGGATAGCACGTCTAGGGCAGTACTCTGCGTGGCGGGATGCTGCGATATGGCACCGTCCAGGATATGCTGTATGTTGCGTTGGATAACGGCCGTCGAAATACTATCAATCAGCCACGCTACGACTGCACTCGCTCACCCTGACTCAGACATTTCCGTCGTACCACCAATCAAACTTTGCATGTCCCGCTGATGTTTCGCTAACATTAGCTCAATTTCGTGAGGGGGACCTCACCTCCCGAGGCTTTCCGTTCTACCTCGGACGCCAAGAACTCGTGAATCACTCCCAAGACCCGAGCGCGGTTGTCCATATTTTTCGAAGCGAAGACCCTTCCCATCCATTCCGAAGCCTTATCCGTCAAGACGAGAGCCGGATACGCACGGAACAAGCAGCCTGATCTTAGTATCACGTCGACATGCTTGACGTACCGAGACAAGTCGTCGGGGACGCCTGTGGTAGAGGCATCCGCGAGAAGTCGAGGAACATGTCATAGAAATATTCGGAGATGGGTAGCTATTGTCAGCCTGGTCGGAAGTTGCGCACTTACATCGCCAATCTTGCTGAGCTCTTGCCTGATGCCTATGCTCTCTCAGCTCAACTCCTGCCTTTACCGTATGCGACGGAGGTCCCACATCACCAGGCAGTCTCGTGGCTGGGTTCATGTAGTCTAGGTCAAAGCGCTCACCTGTGTCATCCTCTGCGACCGCATCGAGATTGCAGTGTTCTACAATCAATGCCGATATATACATCGTCATCCCCGCCTGCATCTGTATCTGCAGATTCGTCTCCTCGATTAAGGTTGGCTTCATCGTCCGGATATTCCCTTTCAATCAGCTATGCTTGCTAGGATAGCTCACCTGCACAGGCCTTGAGCAACTGAATCAGCGGCTTATAATCACGCGTCAGGTGATCTACGACGGCGCAATAGCATCCGACGACCTCCTTGATGGTCTGAAATCCGCCACTTGGTTTGCGGATCATCGGCATGAGGGCGTTCTGCAGATCGGATGCAAAGGTCGAAGCCGCCCGAGGCATCTTAGGGATACATCGCCGGAGGATGCGGAGTAAGAACTCATTCGAGGCGTGCTGGTCCGACTGGCCATCAGACAATCCTCGTTCGATGAGCTTACTGTGGTGGCCGGATGGAGGTAGGTGAGGAGAATCGCAGCTTTGTTGGTGTCGATGAGAGAAGGCTGGCCAGCGCAGAGTAGATAGATGGCTCGGATATGGCTCAGGGAGTCCTAAACGTCAGCCATAGCCTGACAAGGTGAACTCACGAAGTCCGCCTGCTCGGTACCGTCGATTAGCAGGCCCATAAGGGTGTCAACCGTCTCAGCAGAGCGGTCTGTTCGACCGGTACCCGCACTCTCCTTGGCGACCTATACATCAGCTTCTGGTCTCCTGTTGTCGATATACTGCTTGTAGAGCAGCTTCGAGCGCCGCGTTGCTACCCTTGTACTCGCCAATTATTTCCACCAACAGTGCCGCAGGGCTCGACTTTGCCATTCGCGTGGGCTCTGCGGGGTAGAGCATGTCCGCCAATGTCTTGCTAGCCAAGTCCTGCGTTCTTCAATGAGCGAACAGTCGAAATCGTTGGAAAGCGCCCATTAACACACATTGACGGAATCATCTTGGTCCAGAACCAGAGTGACCAGGTTACAGCAGATGTCAACCCGGATTTGAGGGTCCTTCGAGGTGAAAAATATCCCAGACAGCAGCTTGATCACCCTTTTACGGACGCCGAGTCCGGAATCCTGCTTATCAGAAATGGTCCCCTTCGCACACTCACGGTGACGCGCAGGGCGATGTGCGGGTAATACTCTGCCGCGAGACTCGGCTTCTTCACGACGTACTTCCCCACCAGCTCGACAGCGGCATCGCGGACAGCCGGAGAGCTATCAGACAAGCGGTCCTCGATAGCTTGGCGGACAGCAGGCTACTGATTAGTCCAAGCTCAAGCATGAAGCTCACCATGCCAAGAACATCTGGGTCGACTGTGACGATATTCCCGATCCCTCGAAGAGCTTTCGAGCGGAGTGCTACAACAGGAGTGTCCATCAGGCCGACCAGCGCGTGCAGAATGGGTTCGAATGCTGCTTGTAGGGAACGGCCTCGAGCCACGGCGATCGATGCTTGGACAGCGTTCTCGGCTTGCTTTGGATCGCTAGATCGTATCAGATAAGATCAATATTTTCCGGGTGATCCGTTACATACCTGATCTCAAATAGTACGTCGTCGCCCATCCAGACCTTGTGAAGCGCTGAGCGGAACTGCTGCACAATGTGTTGCAAGCGTTGACGGTTCTCTTCGGCGTCGTCGCCCTTCTCCCCAGCTGACTTTTCCATGACGGAGGCAGCCTTCTGGATGGAGCCTTGCAGCTCTTGCGCCCAAATGACTGACGCCATGTCCAGGGAGCACTATTAATCAGCCAAGGACGGATCGATCGACATACCGCAAACATCCCGTCATCTCTGGCGGCGGTAGACAGGAACGCCTGGACATTGGCGTGGGACGCGATAAGACTGCTAGCCCCGTCCACGTCTGCTGAAGATATGATCTTCTTCATCAGCATGATCTCCAACAACTACGCTTACCTCGTCAAGCGAGGGTACTAAGCCTTCTCCTTGCATCTCGGGGTGGAACGACCTCAGGCGAGCGGCGATATCCCCAAGGTAGTCAAGGGCGATATTCCTCACTGCTGACGCCTCGGCACCGGGTTTCGGGTCTTCCAGTGGGGACATCTGCGATCGTGAGTAAGTTGACTACATCCAGACTCACCACCAGCCTCGAAAGAACGCTCAGATACAATGACGCTGCAGGCCATTCTGGGCGGTAAAGCACACAGAGCAGGTCGGAGACGAAAACGTCGAGAATCGCCTTGTAGTCGGCATCACGTGAGGTTTTGCTCGCCTTTGTGGAAGTCGACCTTCTCCTGTCAGCTTTGACTCATCAGAACTGAATCGCTCACCTTTGGACAAGATAGCCTGCCACGACCCTCGCTGATCTCAAAGCTGATTCAGTCATCTCCGCACAGATGCGCGCCTCTTCCTCAGCGATATCCAGACGATCGGCTTTCGGTGCGGACGTCTCCATCTCCACTATCGATGAGCGAAGCTTGCGCACCCTTGCTGTGACGCAACAATTCGAAGCTTGAATTAGCTGTAGTAGGAGAGCACTCATGGTACTGATAGAAGTCCCGTTGGGCAGCCTGCGGGGTCCCTTCAGCCAAAGTCGAAAGCCTTACGGGCACGTACTGAAAGCGAGTCTGAGCATTATTCCCACTCGACATCTTGACGAGCGAGCTCAAGATCTCCTCGATGATCCACTGTCGCTGATGGTCGTATCTTGCAAAGATCTGTGTCCTCATCTAGACGCCGCCTTAACTGAGGCGACCGGCACTTACCGCTCGCAAGCACCCCAGCGCCTCCATCCTCAAGCTCTTCAAGACAGAAAGCCCCGCATGACGACCGCTTGCATTGCCCTCTTTGCCTCTACCCTTCTTTGTCGACGGCTCGTTGATGAAGAGCGGTCCTATCGCAAGATAGACCGCCTGGATTACCAGCGAGTCCGAGAAAGCCATGTCGGGCTTATTGATGAGCGACGTCAGTCGGGGAACCGTGGTGCAGCACGTTTGGGAGATTTCGGATAGAGCAGGATTCTTGAAGAAAGGAGAATGCTTTTTGGGAGATTTGCCTTTGTGCGCAGATGCACTCTCGGCGTGAACGACATGAGCGAGAAGCTTAGATTCGATCCCTTTAACAACATCAGCGCCGATTGGTGGGTGATCTCTCCACTTACTGTCACTTGCGAGGCCTTCAATGACAGGGAAGATGACTTTAGTCAACGAGTCCTTGACTGCCGTGACGCAGGTGGACAACAGATCCTCCGAGAAGAGCTGGGATCATCAGCATTGGAAGCTAAAAGACGACGGGCCTACCTGTTTCGATACTCGTCCGCTATCCAGTAGCACCAGACAGCATTCGGCTGCCAAAGCTCGATTCTGCAGGGCCGACAGCGCCTCCTCGAGCAGCTCGATCCGAGCTTCGTCCAGGCCGATATCGCTGATCTCCGGAGTACCCGTCTGCTTGCTATCCTGAGTTTCGACCGGAGACTTCGACTTCTTCCCTCCTTTCTTCCTGCCCTTGCCAGTCCCAGCATTCTTCTCGTCCTTGACCGAGCTCGACGGTTTGCGATCCTCCGGAAACACCTCCACCCTTTCAGCCTGCCTCATACTCCTCTCCAGGAGTTTCAGGACCCGCCGCATAGTCCCTACATCCCCCTCCAAGCCCTCGGTGTCACTGGCTGATCGTCGCTTGCTGCCCTGCGCGCGCGAGACATACCTCGTGATCTTCTCGATAGTGGCTGATGCGAGGAGAGGGTGGTCTCCGTCATTTGAGGTGCCCGAGAAGTATTTGCTGGAACCAGCGTCTCCAGCGGTAGGGTTGGCTGGGAACGAATCGGACTCCTCGAAGATGTCCTCGAAGAGGCTTTGGAGCTTCTGGAAGTGAGCTAGGACGAGGTCAGTATGGCCACTGAGCATGAGAGTAAGTAGATTCACTGCGTCGATCCCTCTCTCCAGTCCGTCCACTTCCTTGGGGCACCATACTTCGCCTGAATACACCGGGACTCGGACTCCTGAAAGACCTCGTGTCCATCTTCCAGTTCCCATCGCAATCCGCCTTAGCATTTTCTCCCCAATCAAGCTCGTCCTCGTCCGACTCGTCTCCGTCCAGCGAGATTTGCATGTCTGGTGACCCGCTGGTGTTCGACTTCACCGGTACCTCAACTTCCACGACAAGCTGCTTCTGTTTGGTTGGACTAGGAGTGTTTGAGCTCGGAAACCCATTCTGCTTCGGCTCGCCATTTTGGCTGACGTGTGCACGACTTGCCGGTAAGTTCCGCGAGGCTTGGAGAGTGGGTGAGACTGGTTCGAGGGCATGGGACTTGCGTCTCTTTGTGGGCGATGGGCGCGAGAAAGCGAGTGGATCGGGTGACTCGCTCGGCGTAAGCACTGTCATTGCCATCCTGCGATTCAGCGTCGGAGTCGTTGCAGAGCTGGAGGGATTGTGCAGTGAGCTAGGATCCACGGTGGTCGGAGTGATCGATCGCCGTCGCGTACGTCCGAGCGTCCTGTCCAGGAAGTCGGGGAAATAGTCGCTCGCCGCAATAGAGGTCGAAGGGGATGGCGCCGTGTTCAGGGAAGATGGCGTTGGGGGGTCGCGAAAGGAAGAAGGAGACGGCATGTATGAAGGGAGGAAGCTATACGGGAGGGGTAGAGCTGAAGCTTGCTTCTGTGGATGGGTCCATGTGGAGCTGCCCGTATAGTGTGGAATCGGATACGCTCTGGGGGTCGTCAACAGGTTGAGGGATGCTAGGGATATTGCGCTACTTACTGCTGGACATACCCAGGTCCAGCGTTCCTCAACAATGCTTTCACCTGATCCTCGGCAGCTCTCCTCGCAGCCCAATCTTCGAAACTGCGAGGGTCGTCAAGCATATTGAACATGTCTGCATGCTGAGGGTAGAGGTCGGAGGAGCTTGCGGGGGAGGGGTATACCACCGTATGCGGAGCTATGTGCTCGGCGACTTCTCGCGTCAGCTGTAATTTGTTTCCATCTGATGAGGACTCACCTCTAGCGGTAGGTGTATAGATTACCGGTGGAAAGACGCTGAACAGACTCGCGGGATCAGTATAGACATCTCCTTCCCCACTCATCTCTCGACGAGGATCGCCATTCGATCGCTGACCCAAAGCCGAGTGGTGATTCTGCGACATCTCTGACTCGTCTCATACCTTTTTCACCCAAATGAACATACGTCTCGCCAAGTCTAGAAATAAATCAGAAAGAGGAAGGTGTGACTTTCCAGGGACGCGTTATATCATCCCGACGGAAGCAGCGTCGTCACGTGACGTCAGCTCTGCTCACCTGAAACCTCCGCGTACATTTAAAAGCCACCTCAGGGAGGCAGCTTTACGATGCCTCTGTATAAGATGACGGAAAAACGGCTTGCTAAGCGAGCGAAGGAAGATGAAGAAGGGATGACGGAGTTGAAGGCTGTCATCGGGCCAGAGAGTGGGAGTGAGGAGAGTGTTAGTGAGGGGTCGAGCTCTGGGAGTGCTGAGGAGGGAGAGGATGGGCAGATGGATAGCGAGGACGGTGAGCGGGATGACCAATCTGCGTCAACGCTGACAAGAGAATAGACTCGTCTTCAGATGATGACAATGAGGACGAGCAGGACGAGACCGCGAAAGGTAGAACATCCTCCCTCTTGTCGACGACGTCTCGTTGACGAGCTTCCGCCCAGCTGGAGAGAAGAGGAAACGCTTGGCCGCCGACGATGGCGAACTCAACGAGGATGACACTCGTAAGTCTCTCCTTGATCTCATTCAACCCGCTCAACACTCCCCACAGCCTTCCCCGTTACGATCGACACCGCCCTTTCCTCCCCAATCTACGACCTTCCCCCAACACCCACCGGGAAGATCAACCAAGCCTGCGTCCTCTGTCCCGGTAAGAAGATGAAGACGGACGTCATGGTGAAGAAACACCTTGATTCAGGAGTAATTCTCCATCCCCCTCTACACCATCCCGTTTCTTCGCATCCAATCGTACCTACCGTTTGATACAAGCTGATGGGATTGGGTAGTCACATCTGCGCGCGACGAAGCGGTGGAATAGACGGATGAAGGTGGTGGCTAAGAAACCACTGACGAGCGATGATCCGCGGGAGGTGGTGAAGGAGCTGTTGCAGAAGGTCGAGGATCAGAAGAATGTCCTCCTCCGCGTACGGGCTCGTGCTGTACGTGCTTCTCCCCACCTACCCTCCCCTCCCGCCTCCCTACTTCGACTAGGTGGACGTGACTCATCGCGCGCAGGGGAAAGGGAAGAAGCTTCCCCCGGACCACCCAGGATACGCCCCCATCGCCCCCGAAGTAACCGTCGCCAAAGTCCGTCGCCGCGAAGAGAAGTTCGCCCGTCGAGCCAAACGTAAGGGTGAAAAGGCTGCCAAGAAAGCACGACTCCTAGCGGCCCTTCCTCCGGGGTATATGGAGGCGAAAGCTGCGAAGCGGGAAGATGCGAGACGGAAGAGGAAGGAGAAGACTAGGGAGATGAGGGCTTTGGGGATTGAACGGGAGGGGAAGGGGAGGAGTCCGA
>JAABUH010001746.1_pt1 | contig 22814 bp, 31 predicted proteins | sample 5559121 | NCBI WGS metagenome assembly JAABUH01 (sample SAMN10711871, study PRJNA513364) | rock metagenome | isolation source: Antarctica rocks | place: Antarctica: Victoria Land, Battleship Promontory nord | collected 2015-12-28
CCTGGTGGGGAGTCGAGCTGAGCTTTGGCCCGTACGGTTCGAACAAGGCGATGCGAATCATCGTGGCGACGACTGACCCGGCGACGCTTCCGGGGCTCTCCACCTGGTATCTGCTCACTAACCTGCCTCATCCCACGGCGCCGGAGATGACCGCTGTGCCGGTGGCGCCGGCTGATCTGCGCGAGGTGATACGTCTCTATGGCCTGAGGAATTGGGTGGAGCAGAGCTACAAGCAGACACGGCAGGAGCTGGGCTGGGCGGACTTCATGGTGCGTGATGATCGCGCTATCCGTCGCCACTGGCAGCTGGTGTACTGTGCCTTCTCCTTCTGTTGGCGGGACTGGTTTGCGCGTCAGGCACAGCAGGAAACGCCGACTGCGGAAGCGAGAGTTGAGGACACCGCACCCGAGCAGGGTCAGCCGGGAGGAGCGGCCTCGCCTCCCTTTCGTTCCATCCTGGCCGCAAGCACTTCGTCACGTCAGGAGTTGGCTGGATCCCTGGACCTTCCTCTGGCGCTGGTGGCAGGCTTGGTCTGATCTGCCCCGCCTCCTGATCTCCAAGCACTCCTCGACTGGGTCGGCGGTGGTCGCCCCCTCAACTACTATGTCCGCCTCTAACAAACTACCGCTAGATCAGGGAGCCGCTACTTCGTCCTTCGCACCAAAGAGAATGAGATCAGCCTGCAGTTCCCGGACCGGGTGGTCAATTTCCGGGCAAGGCATAACGGGGCCAGAGCCAACCCCAGGTAATTCGGTAGAGTCGGGACTGTCCCGACTCTACTCTCCTGCTTTCCTGTAATGGGATGGCTTTAAAAGCTCACCCGCTACCGGGCGTGGCGATGTGTGCTTCAGCCGCACTGATAGCTCGCATCGTCTCCAGAAAATCGGGCCACCAGTTCTTCTGATCGTATTGCGAGGTAACTCGCTCCAAGGGCTCGATAGCCCGTTCCTGAACGGATTGCGCCCGTGCTCGCATCTGCTCGTTGCTTTCGAAGTCCGGCTTGAGCCACCTGCGGCCGATCTGCGCATGCAGTACCTCATCGGCCCAGTCATAGTCCTGAAACGTGGCCAGTAGTTCGTCGTCCCCGTTCTTCGCCACCAGCCACTCCAGACGTTTACCGGTCTCGCGGGCCATCAGTCCCTGTTCGATGGACCAGAGCATGAGGTGCGCCTCGAGCGGCGTAAACTCCGTATTCAGCACCATCGCCATCTTGCCATCCACCGGATAGGTATAGAAGGGCAGGCCGTCCCGGTACAGGGCAACCTCACCCTCATGGCGTGCCGTGCTTCATCCCACAGCTGTCGGCTCATCTCCACGTAGTAGCGCCACGGCTTTCCCGGCGTCTCGCAGAGGATGCGTCCCATCCATTCCGGCACGTCCATCTCGCGCAGGCGCTTGTGAACCAGCGCGTAGACACGTTCCTTGTACGGCCGGCTCTCGTCCTGGTAATAGTCGTCTACTTTCGCCGCCATGTTGCAATTGTCCCTAAAGCGCGCGTCCCGGCGCGGCACGCGGTCCATTTCATATGGCCGGCCGTCCGAACGTGGCGCCGGAAGCGGCCGGTCTTCCTGTATATCCTCGTCTCCAGTGATTCCGCCGGCCGCCTGAAGGAAGGCGCGCACATGGGTATCCCACGACTGCGCTAGGTCGAGTGTCTCCGGCGACTGCGTGAGCGCTGCGATAGCTTGCTCGCCCCAGGCGATCATCTCTTCCTCCTCCTGGAGGTTGATCCGCAGAGCCCGGTAGGTCGGATAGTCCACCAGCCGATTCGTCTCGTTGAGGTGCTGGCGCAGCGCCCTAACCAGTGCCGGCTTCACCACGCGATAGACACCAACCAGGAGTTCGACCGTATTCTCAGCACGAATCACCTCATCCAGTAGCACCTGGAGCGCGGGATCGGGCACGCGGTCGAGGTGCAGCGGCGGCTCACGCATCTCGGTTATCCGATTGCGGAGCGCGGCGCTGTGCTCGGCGTCGAGCCAGAGATGCAAACTCAACCCGCACTTCACTTCCCACTCCGGAGTGCTGGGAATGTGTGCGGCCGCTATCTGGTTCAACTGCGTCTCGAGGTAGTTGTAACGCCGCAGCAGATCGACGTTGCGCCCAACGCCATATCCCAGCTTCATGGCCTCGTCGTAGCTACACACGCCCGCCAGAGGCCGGATACCTAAATTGTCAACGTCCGCTCTTCCCATCCTGGTAACCCCCGGGCAAGTACAGGGCTCGAAGTTAGTTTCTGTCACTATGCTACTTAACCTGGCCACAACTCGACCTGGGCCGCGGACCCATGGATTTGGTGGCTGGTGACGGTCCGGGACGACTTGCCATTGTGGAGTTCAAAAAGGGTCACGAGAATAGCGACGTGCGCAAGGTGATCGCACAGATTCTCGACTATGGTTCCTCTCTCTGGCGACGAAGGTACGATGACTTGGAGGAGGCATGCAGCACCTCAACGCCAGGTTTCGCCGGTTCCCTGGTCGGTCATGTTGCAGCGAGACTGTCGATCATGGACGAGGCGTTCGAGCGCAATTAGCAAGTATTCCAGGACAGTGATCGCAGCGCTTCCCCGTTAATCGGGAGCGTCGCGCGACCCTTCCCATTCGATTTTGCGGTCGTTGCGCGAAGCTTCCCGAGCGCGCACGTACCGTTAATCGGAGCAAAGGGCCGCTGGATGCCGGTTGCCGAACTCGCCGCACTTCCCGACGGCGCGATCAAGCCGTTCACGGCGGGGGCGGTGCAGGGCTTCCTGATCAACCGTGGCGGGCAGATTCATGCCCTCTCGCGGGTCTGCAGGTCTCGCCACGGCTTCTGCTCACTCGCACTTCCCCATGATGCCAGGTTGGAGGCGCGGCGGCGGGAAGTGTTGCCGGCGCCGGGTAACATGGTTCAGACGGCACGCGATCTTCGCCAGACAGAAGTGCGCTCCGGAACAATGCAGCAGAACGGTCCTGGATATAGCTGGACAGATGCGAGCGTACCGGCGTCGCACTGCCGGGCACTCTAACCACTTGGAAGCAAGGAGATATTGGCATGTCGACAGCACTACCGGCCCAAACGCCGACGGCGACTGAGTTAGCCGAATGGGTACGAGATACCCGGCAGCGAGTAATCGAACTGGTGGACGATCTCGACGACGCGCAACTCATTCCGCCCCGGATGTCCATCGTCAATCCGCTCAACTGGGAGATGGGTCACCTGACCTGGTTCCAGGAGATCTTTGTGCTGCGCCGACAACTGGGAGAGCCGCTCATCCTCGACTACGCCGACGCGCTCTGGGACTCAGCTGCGGTCCCGCACGACACGCGCTGGTTCCTGACCATTCCCCCGAGACCGCAACTCCTTGCCTATATGCGAGAGGTGGCCGATCGGGTGGCGGACCGCGTCACCGCTGCCGGTACCACCGATGTCCTGCAGTACATCACCCGTTATTCCGTGCATCACGAAGACTGGCACACCGAAGCGTTGACCTATACCCGGCAGACCCTGGGCTATCCGGCGCCGGTCTTGCCTGGATTGTCCGACGCACCGCCCCTGACGCCTGGTGACGGTCCACTACCGGGTGACGCTGCAATTCCCGGCGGTAGCTTCCTCATTGGCGCCCTGCGGTCCGATCCCTTTGCCTTCGACAACGCCAAATGGGCGCATCCGGTCCAGATGAAGTCCTTCAAGATGGCCCGCGCCGCCGTGACGCAGGCCGAGTTTGCCGCCTTTGTCGATGATGGCGGGTACCGTCGCCCGGAACTCTGGGGTGACGACGGATGGGCCTGGCGAACGGAGGCCGGTGCAGAGCACCCCGTCTACTGGCGTCGTCAAGGGAGTGGATGGCAGCGGCGTCACTTCGATGTATGGGACGCGCTTGAGCCGGATCGTCCGGTCATTCACGTGAACTATCACGAAGCCGGGGCCTACGCTCACTGGGCCGGGCGCCGGTTGCCAACCGAGCAAGAATGGGAAGTGGCGGCGACGGGAGAATTGGGACCCGATGGAACGCTCTCTAGCTACAAACGACGGTTCCCGTGGGGTGACAGCCCCATCGAGCCGCAGGTCGCGAACCTCGACTGGCGGCAGATGGGCACGGTCGATGTCGGAGCCTATTCTGAAGGCGATAGTGCCTTCGGCGTCCGGCAGGTGATGGGCAACATGTGGGAATGGACCAGCAGCCCCTTTGCCGCCTACCCTGGCTTCGAGCGTGACGCGTATAAGGAAAATTCGGAACCGTTCTTCGGCGTCAGCCATCGCGTTCTGCGTGGAGGCTCGTGGGCGACGCGGGGGCGGCTGGTACAGGGTACAACGCGCAACTACTTCACGCCGGAGCGGCGTGACGTATTCGCCGGTTTCCGCACCGTCGCGTTGGAATGAGGATCTGCATCGTTACCCCGCCCCCGCCCAGGACCTATCACGGCAATGCTGTCACCGCGCTCCGTTGGCAGGGCATACTCAAGGACCTGGGCCACCAGGTCGAGGTGACCCAGGAGTATAGCGACGGAGCGTTCGATGTTCTCGTAGCTCTCCATGCCCGCAAGAGCGCTCCCTCGGTCGAGCACTTCACCGAAGCATGGCCCGGCGCTCCCGTCGTCGTGGCCCTCACCGGCACCGATCTGTATCCCGACCTGGCAACATCCGGCGTGCCCTATGCCGTACTGGATGCGGCCGCCCGCCTCGTCGTGCTGCAGCCGCTCGGTATTGAGCAGCTTCCGGCGCATCTCCGTCCTCGCGCCCGTGTCATCTTTCAGTCCGCGCCACCTCTGGCAGGGGAGACACCACGGACTGATGTGTTTGAGGTAATCCAACTGGCCCACCTCCGGCCTGTCAAAGATCCCTTCCGCCTGGCCGAGGCGAGCCGGTTACTTCCACCCGATTCACGTATCCAGGTGGTGCACCTGGGTGGGGTACGCGAGCTGGAGATGGCAGAACGAGCGAGGCAGGAAATGGCGATCAATCCCCGCTACCGGTGGCTGGGCGAAGTACCGCGGCCCGAGGCACTGCGTGTCCTCGCCAGATCGCGTCTCCTGGCCCTCACCTCAAAGCATGAAGGCGGGGCCAACGCCATCTCGGAGGCCGTCGCCGCTTCAGTGCCCGTGATCTCCTCGCGCATTCCCGGCTCGCTCGGGCTACTCGGTCCCGATTACCCCGGCTATTTCACCCCGGGCAACACCGTCGAACTGGCCTGCCTGCTATGTCGGGCCGAAACCGAGCCGTCCCTCCTCGACAATTTAGCGCGACGAGTGATGGGTCTGCGCGCTCAATTCGATCCTGGCCTGGAGCGCAATCGTTGGAGGTCGTTGCTCGCGGAGATAGCGTAACTACGCAGGCTGCGACATGCTGCACGCGAAATCTTCCGCTGCGTCAGTCCACCAACGCAGCATCAGTAGGCCGGCATCCACCAATTCCCGCTCGATCCCTGCTCTCAGGAACTTGGCCGAGATCTCGGTACGCATCTCCTCACCCACCGCAAACGGAACTACCAGATCCAGGTCCGCGACATGCACCACCTGGTTGCGGATGGAGCGCAGTCGCATCTCCATCCACTCGGCCTCGGCATCCCAAACGGCAGCATGAGCAAAATTCTCTGGATCGATGTCGCCCCCAAGTTGACGGTTGATAACTCCCAGCAAGTTCCGGTTAAAGGCAGCCGTCACGCCCTGATCGTCATCGTAGGCCGCGATCAGCCGCTCGGGGTCCTTGACCAAATCCATGCCCAGCAGCAGGGTATCTCCCGGTTCCATCACCCGTCGCAAGGCCGCAAGGAAGCCCGACCGCGTGAGAGGCGGAAAGTTGCCGATGGTGCTGCCAAGAAAGGTGATGAGCCGGCGCCCGGCGTGCGGAAGCTGGTCCAGATGTCGCTCGAAGTCGTCGATCAGCCCGTGAATCTCAACGGCTGGGTGGCGGTCGCTCACCAGACGCGCGGCCGTCATGATCGCGGCCTCACTCACGTCGAAAGGCACGTAGCAGCGGAGGGTGCCGGCTGCCGCTAGAGCATCAAGCAAGAGGACCGATTTGCCTGCCGATCCTAAGCCAATATCGATGAGGGTCTCAGCAGCCGCAAGATGGGCGATCTCCGTAGCATGGGCATCCAGGATCGCTCGCTCCCGGCGCGTCAGATAATACACATCAAGTTCCGTAATGCGGTCGAACAGAGCACTACCCCGATCGTCGTAAAACCACTTGGACGGAAGTTGCTTGGGGTGGCTAGTTAGACCGCGCCGCACGTCCACACGCAGGGCGTCTAACAGATCGCCATCACCGAGATGCCGGTCGATATGAGCAACGCGAGAAGACCTGCTCCTCGCCCCGGTGTCAAAGTCCAAGAAGCAATGCCGCCGCACCGGAGAGGATGCCAAGGACCGCTACCGCCAGCGTCACCATGATTAGCGTGCGAAGGGCAAAGCTACGCGCGATCATGACCAGCGAAGGGAGACTCACGGCGGGGAGGGTTGCGAGAAGGGCGCCGGCCCCGAACGGGCCTAGACCGTAGCTCATTAAGACCTGGACGATTGGGATTTCGCCGGCAGTGGGAATAACAAACAGCGTCCCGGCGATTGCCAGCCAGATGCCAAGGATGAGGCTATGACCAATAGAGGGGCTCATCAACGGGAAGAGCCAGGCACGTGCTGCGCCCAGCGCCAGCACGATCACGACATACTCTGGTACCAGCCGGAGGCTGAGCCGGCCAAAGATGGTGATGAAACGTGTAAGTGGGTTCCCCTCATCGAGCGGTAAGACGGGCAGAGCCCCCGCCTGAGGACCTGCGGAAACCTGCTTCTCTGGACTGAGACGGGCAGCCAGGTATGAAATGCCGAAGACCATCACGAGTGCGGTTACGATACGGAGAGCGGACCAGGCCCACCCGAGCACAAACCCCATAAAGACAATTGTCGCTGGGTTGAGCATCGGGTTGCCGATCCAGTAGGCAAGGGCCGCGCTCGTCGATACCCGACGCTCACGCATCCCCACCGCTATCGGTGCGGTGCAACAGGTACACATCATGGACGGAATGGCGGCCACCGCAGCGAGGGCGGTGCTGCCGAAGGTCTCTTTACCGAGAAGACGAGCCAGCCAATCGCCAGGCAGAAGCGCCTGGACGCCGGCCCCCAGTACCAATCCAAGGAGCACCGCCTGCCACACGGCCTTGTAGTAGGCGAGGGAATACGCCCAGGCCGACTGCCACGAGGGAGACGGGGCATGCGTCCCGCTGCCATTGACGATGGACGGACCGAGCGAGTGATGCGCGGCTGCCAGAAACGCCTTGGTAAAGTACGGGTTCCATTTGACGAGGTAGAGCCCCCCGACGACCAGGATGGCCAGCAGCACGAGCGGCCAGAGCGAGGAGCGACGGGGGACAGTGTACTGAACGTTCTGCATGTGATCTCCGATGGACGTATGTCAGGTCACGGGGACAAACGGATAGAACCGGCATGACGGTGGTCCCCCCGTCAGAGGATGCCTGGGGCTGAAAATGACCCGCCCCACGCATACCTTAATTCTAAACTAGCCGGGAAGATGCCATAGTGAGTTGGTTAGATGCCATCTGGCCAGGGGGACCACGATGTTCTACGGTCCAACCACGACCGTGCCCGGCTGTCCGTCCGCCAGCTTCCCAATTACCGTGGCCAACATCGCGGGCCCCGCATGCCGCATGAAACGATCGAGACTCTCTGGCGGCAGGGCGAGCAGCAGGCCCCCCGATGTCTGAGGGTCAACCAGCAGCGCGCGCATCGGTTCGCTAATGTTGGTGAAAGTTACATCCGGCTCGACGTAGGCGAGATTGGTGCGGGCGCCACCCGGAATAAAACCCTCGGCGGCAGCGTCAAGTGCTCCAGGCAAGAGCGGCACGGCACCGGCAACGATCTCGGCTGAAACGCCGGAGGCGCGTCCCATGTCGGTGAGGTGACCAAGCAGACCGAAGCCCGTGATATCGGTTGAGGCGCGCGCCCCGGCATGGAGCATCGCGGCCCCGGCATTCCGATTGAGCGTCGTCATCCACCGTACTGCCTCTCCCATATCCTCGGCCTGTGCCGCTCCCGCTTTCAGTGCCGTCGCCATCACACCGGTGCCAATCGGCTTGGTGAGAACCAGCAGATCCCCAGGCAGCCCCCCACGCGCGGTCACGAAGCGATCGGGATGAACGGTACCGGTTACAGCGAGTCCGTACTTCGGCTCGGTATCGTCCACGGTATGTCCGCCGACAATCGGCACCCCGGCCTCGGCGGCCTTCTCCGTGCCGCCACGCAGGATTTCTCCCAGGATCTCGATGGGAAGGTCCTTCACGGGAAATCCCACGATATTGAGGGCAGTCACGGGGATGCCGCCCATGGTGTAGACATCACTCAGCGAATTGGCCGCCGCAATCTGTCCGAAGGTGTACGGATCGTCGACGATCGGCGTGAAGAAGTCGACGGTCTGAACCAGTGCCAGATCGTCGCGGAGACGATAGACAGCGGCATCATCCGCCGGATTATCACCTGCTAGCAGATTTGGGTCGTGGTAGTGAGGGAGGTGGCGCAACACGTGCGCCAGGTCAGCCATGCTGACTTTACTCGCTCACCCAGCGCAGCGTACGAGCGATGTCAGCCGAACGTCGGTCTGCATCGTACCTCCCTTCATCTCAACAACATGACTGACTGCGACTTATTCTTGCACCTCTGCTAGAACACCGGTCAAGTAGTAGTGCTCATTGCCGTTGAAGTACGAGGGGCGACTGCGGGGTACGGTTTCCACCTCCCGACCGCGTATGCAAGGGTAGCCGCATATGCTGCGCCACCGGCCTGCGGGACGCGATCTCAGGACCACCACAAGCAGACAGTCGACGTCCCGAGCTCACCACCTGGAGCGCCCCGAAGATCGTCCGATTGATCGGCACCCGCATCCCGTGTTCACGTCCCAGTTGGACCACCGTTCCGTTGAAGGCAGCCAGTTCGAGCGGGCGTCGTTCCTCCACGTCCTTTTGCATTGAGGACCGCATAGCGGGGCAAATTCTCGGCAAAGGTGGTGGTCTCCTCCACGACGTTGTCCGGGAGGCGTACCCCCATCACTCGGTCACGGCAACGGCCCACTGATCGGGGAAGAGCGAAGCGAGGACGAATGAAGACTGCCATCACCCACCTCAGGTCCCCAGATCATCTCGACTCGGGAGTTCGAGAGAGAACGTCGTCCCCTCACCCGGCGCACTCCGGGCTGCGAGACCGCCACCGTGGGCAGTGGCAATGCCTTTCGCCATATACATGCCAATGCCGAGTCCCGCATTGGCTCCAGCCGATGTGTGACGCTTGAAGATCTCCGGGAGCATGTCCCCAGGAATGCCAGGCCCTTCGTCGTGTCCGCTCAGCGCCATCATCCGGGCTGCCTGCTTGGTGGCCACCTTTCCTGACAACAAGAGCACGTGCCTGCGAGTATCAATGGTAATGCCGTCCTCATGTACCATGAACTCCCTCTATGAACTGTCCGACGCTGGATGCTGCGTCTCGCCGGCCTCGAGTACAACGAGATAACCGTTGGACACTACTACGCCTGCCACCGGACCGGGTACCTCCAGTATGGGAACGGCGCGGGAAGATGCCGCGGCACGAGAATGAAATTTTCGTCATGTTTCGTGTATCCACAGGTGCCTGCTGGTGGGCGGCGGGGGCGCCGTTCCCGCCGTCAGGATCGCGTTCTCGATGAGCTCCTGGGGCACCGGTTCCGGCGAGAAGTGGCGCACGGTGCGACGTCCCTCCACGGTGTGCAGGAACTCGCGCGATCGCTCCAGCATCTCCTCGGGAGGTACACGATCGAACTGGAGGGGTGCCCAGGGAAACTCCGGATCTTCGGGCATGGCATCCTCGCCGTACTGAATATGAGTGTCAGTCGAACGGAGATCTGACGGCCCTCGAAGCGCCCCATTGAGCAGTGGCCCCAGGGTCATCACGCCGGATACGCCTGCGCGGCGCGGGCGCGGCAACATGGTAACGCCGGACTGGAGGGTAAAGGCCCCGCCAACGCGGGGCCCCCGACTCGTCGCGGTATCGCGGCACTACGCACGTGCCGGAATTGGACATCCGTCCGGACCACATATACCTGCGGCCATCTCCTCCTCGCGCTCCCTGGCCAACTGCCCTCGTTGCCAGTTCCAATCGATCGTTGGGTGGAACTTCTCGGGGTATAGGGCAGCCCAGATCTGCTTGCGAATAACGAGGCTAGCTGGATCACGCCGGAGTGCTTCTCGCCACTCCTGTACTGCTTCGTCACGCCGGCCCCGGGAATGGAGCAGCTGACCGAGCCGCAACTTGGTGGCTACCAGCTCTCGTTCCGCCCGCTCCAATTGGTAGGGAGGCTCCTGCCCGACAGGAGATTGGATATCCCGTCCGGAGAGAAAATCCTCAACCGCCGCCACGTCCTCCGGTCTATCGATTGAGAAGCCCCCGAACTTCGTCCAGCGGATGGTGCCGTCCGCGTCAACCAGCACCCCATTCGGCACAGCCTTGAAGCCAAACACCTGGGGCGTCACGCCCTGCTCATCGACGACGGTGGGAAAGGTCGTCTGTGCGCGCTCAACATAGGGGCGGGCTGCTTCCCGGCCCGTGTGCTCCATCGCCACCGACACAATCTCAAACCCCTGGTCTCGGTGTGTCTCGTAAAATTGCTGCCACCCGGGCAACTGTTCCCTACAGCCTCACCAGGAGCCCCAAAAGAAAAGCAGGAACCGCTTACCGCGTAGCTCGCGAAAAGCCAGTTCACCACCATCCAGTGTGGGGAGCGTGAGAGGGGGAAGTGCAGTCCCTACCCCAGCAGTCTCAGTCATCATGCCGTTGCCTCCTTCATATGGATTGTCTCCTGCAGCGCTTTGCTGTAGCCCTGCATCATTTCCTGAAAGCGTCCTACGTCGTGCACACCGTCACGGCAACCACTGCCTAATGCGGCCAGCCGCCCCTTGATGGCAACGGTCGCGAAGTAGACACCACGGTAATACGGTGAGAGAACCTCCAGCGAAACGGCGTTGCGCTCCGACTCTCGTCTCTCTGCCTCCGGCGCAGTTACCCGGATCTCTGTCTCTCCTGAGGGCCTGCCCTCAGCCTGCGACGCGGCATCCAGAGCCTCGAACATCGGCTCATCGCCCGGGCGGTCGGCAAAATCGCGGCCTTTGTAGAGGTAACGGATCGTACCGGTGCGATCAACGACAACTATGGCTGGGATCGCTATCCTGGCTGGGGGATCCCATACGTCGTACTGCGCCATAACCACTCCATCAGGATCGCTGAGAAGCGGGAACTGCAGCAGAAGCTTGTCCACCATTGCGGCATTCCGCGGCGCGGAATCAATGCTGATACCGACCACCTGTGCGTGTCGTCCTCTAAACTCGCTGTACTTCCTGGCATACTGCACGAGTTGCCCGTTGCAGTACGGTCACCAGTCGCCCCGGTAGAAGACCAGCAGCACTGGCCCCTGCGTCAGATGCTGCACCAGATTCCAGGGTTCGCCGTGCTCGTCCGGCAGTTCGAAGGTTGGCGCGCGATCGCCCTCTGTAGCCGTCATCCCTTCACCTCATCTCGTTGTGCTCTCTCGATCTCGATCCCTTCCCGTCGGGCCTGCGCCCACGTGAGAGGTAGATCGTAAACCTCTCCACTCACCTCTGCTTGCACGATGCGGTCCAACGCTGTGAGGATAATTCGCCGTTGCAGATCACGGTGGAACGGCACCCCGAAGTGGTGGCCCATCATGAAGGGCACGAACACGGCACGCGGCGGCTTCAGATGCTCGGTGACATCACGAGCGACAGTCACGGAGACGGTGGGGATGCCCCGACGTTCAATGGCGCGCTGCACGAGCGCGATAGACTGATGTCATATTGGTCAGGCAGGGGCCAGCAGCGCCATGTCGGCGTGATCTGCCACCACCGCAGCGGCGATCTCCTCGGCAAATTCCCGCTCAAAACGGTCCGGGTCCATGTTGTAGCCGATAAACGAGAGGAAGTTCTCGGTGAGGCCGCCGATCGCATCTTCCCCCGCCAGTTCCTGCAGCCGCTCGATGGGGTAGATCACGTTGAGATCGCGCTGCGCCCCTGAGGTAGGATATTTGAGCTGGTGGATGGCGAGATCGGCCGGGTGCGAATCGGATGGCACCCGGCGGAACGTGAAATCGCCCACCGGATGAACCACGTCAAAGGGCAGACTATCGCGCAGTTCCACCCCCGCCGAACTGACGAAGATCAGCCGGGCGTCACTCAGCGGTTTTTCCAGCCGGGCCAGCGGGACCGCGTCATCCTTATGAATCATCGACCCAGGATAGCGCTCGCTCTATCCACGTTCGAACCAACCGGTGCACCTCGACCCCTACCGTCGTTCGTGCGCGGAGGAGGCCAGATGATAGCACCAGTCCTCACATTGGAAGCAGCTATTCTCGCAGCTCTGTCTTCGGTGTTTGTCCTGGACCACGACGTGCATGAGCGGGAACGATTGCTCGCGGAGAGACAGAAGTCTGGTGATTTTGGCGTGCAATGAAGGGAGCACAGCTCATGCCCTGAGGCTCATTGCCGATCGATCTCAGCAGGTCTCATGGTCACGCTCCACAGGATCGCCTTCTCGGCTCGCCATCGTGCATCACCGAATACCGGTCCACCGAAGCGCCACTCGCGCCAGAGCTCATCGCTGATCGCCAGGAGGTTGCACACGCTCACGCCGCGGACCTGGCCGAAGGCATGCATGGCGGAGGTTTCCATATCCACGCCCAAGACGCCCGCTCGCCGGTACGCCGCGATCTTGGCGCGCGTCTCTCGATACGGGGCATCGGTGGTCCAGAGCGTCCCGGTGAGGGCCGCTATCCCCTCCGCTCGACAGCTCGCCTCGACAATCGTCACCAGTCGCGGGTCCGGGACCAACGGCGTGCCTGCTTCCACATAGTGCGCCGAGGTTCCCTCTTCAGAGATCGCGGAGGTGGGGATGATGCAGGTGCCGATGGGAGCGGCTTCCTGCAGGCTGCCCCCGGCTCCGAGCCTCCCAGAAGGCTCGGGCCCCGGCAGCTACCATCTCCTCCATCATCATGATCGTCCCCGGCGCCCCGACCGGCACGTGGGCGAAGGTCACGGGCCGGCCGTCCATCTCTGCTCTATAGAGCGGGTGCCGCTCCCGGTAGATCCAGTGCTCCGACAGCACCCCTCCCGCTGCCTCGGCCAGCGATCGCACCACCGCCGGGTCGATCATCCAGGCCCTCTACCGGGAGAGCCGGATGTCGACTTCGCGCTCCACGTATGACCACTCCTCCGTTTGGCGCAGACGGGCTACCAGATCCTCAAACGCCCGGGCATCCTGGGGCGCGTATTCGAACCAGGTCAGGAAGTCAAAGGGTTCTACGAGGTCACGGCTGTGGTAAAGGCGTCTCGCCACAGCCGGCAGATACTCGCGTCCGATCTCGATGTGGCGGGAACGCTCCCCCAAGATAGCCCGCCGCTCGTCCTGGGCCAACTCCCACCAGGCGTCCGACTTGCGGATGGGGATGAGCGCGGCTCGGGTTGCCGATGGCCGTCCGAGCGAGGGTTGCTTGGCGGCCAGCATATCGTGCTCCGCTCGGTTGACGTAGCGCTCGTTACTCGTCACACCCCGGAGCGCCCAGACGACCTCGGCAGTGACCGCCGTCCCAACCCCTTCGAGGACGACGAGCTTCTCTGCCGCAGGCAGCCTCTCTCCCCGCACGGGCTCGATCCGATCGAGACGCCAATCTCCGACAGCACTACCTACGAACCTGACCGGGACAGGTGAACTCATCGGCGAGCCTCCTATCTGATCCGATGTCTCCCGATAGTAGACAGTTTCGCCCGATTGGGGTCTGTTCTGCAGGACGCCCTCCAACCATGGGACGAGCTGTTCTTAGAGCAGACGGTGTCGGTGGGAGGGTGCGATGCCGTAGGAACTGGGAGGGAAAATATGTGGTGGCATCGACACCCGAGAGAGGCGCCAGGCTTTTTCGATCCGTCGCGAGACTGAGGTCATGACGACAAGACGACGTTGTGATAGACACGTCCGATCAGATTAACCTGCTGCCTGAGCGGTTGCGCATCGGCCGGCAACCGTTATGCACCACGATATCGATGCTCAAGGTGGGCGACGCGCGTTGAGGAAGCCGACAAACGCTTCCTTCGGGGCGCCCCGATCCATACCCACGAGTGAGCGGACAAACAGAGCAAGGCCACCGGATTCCTCTTTTGCCTGTTGGATGGGCGGGCCGTCGGCCACGCCGCTTGCCAGCAGCATCGCTTCGAGTTGCTCCAGATCGGCAGCGGTGAGCGGTTTGTTGGTCCGGAGACGGTGGATGGCGGGGTAGAAGAGGTGATCCCACCTCTGGAGCCGCATCATGCACGCTTCCCACCTCCTTCCCAATCTCTCCGCGTTCCGCATCATAGACGGTGTCTTTGCCCATCGTCAGCTGATACTCGACTACTTCGATCGGGCCGACGATGCCTTGACGGTGGCCCTCGGGATGGGGTCCTCTAGCAAAACCACCGCGTCCCTCTCGGTGTACCTGGGCTATGGCCCCCAAGGGGAGCGCTTATCTCGCGGCGCTACCCGGCTGCGACATCACCCATACCTCCTACCCGACCGGCCCTCGGCGCACAACCAGGGAGGCGGTAACATCATCAGTCGTGGCGCAGCCGCACAGAGCCATATCCCTCGCGAGTTCCGATCCCAGCAGATTCAGCAATTCCAGTACTGCAGCTTCCCCGCCAGTCGCGAGTGCCCACAAGACGGGCCGCCCGAGTAGAACGGCGCGGGCTCCCAGGGCGAGGGCCTTCAGCACATCGGTCCCTCGTCTGACACCTCCGTCCATGAGCACCTCACCTCGTCCTGCAGCGGCCTCGGCAACGGCGGGAAGCGCATCGAGGCTCGCTACCGCGCCGTCCAGTTGTCTACCGCCATGATTGGAGACCACGACCGCCCTCACGCCACGATCGAAAGCCTCGCGTGCGTCATCCGCCGCCAGAACGCCCTTGATGATCAGTGGCAAATCTGAGACTGTCGCTAACCATTCGATGTCTCGCCACGTCAGCGTTCGGTCAAAGCTTGTGGTCGTGTACGCGGTGAGTCCAGAACCGGCCGTGGCCCGCATATCCTGGTGCGTCGTACCAGCCAGATTTGCCCAACCCAGCCCCCCGGGAAGTGCAAAGTGGTTCGTCTCGTCGGCCTCTCTCCGGCCAAGAACCGGCGTATCAACGGTGACGACAATGGCCGATGCGCCGGCAGCAGCAGCCCGCTGGACAAGGTCCACCGTGATGGAACGATCCTGGAAAACATAGAGTTGAAACCACCATGGGCCGGCGTGGGGAGCGATCTCTTCGATTGAAAACGTGGCCGCCGTGCTACAGGTGTAGATCGTCCCGGCGCCCCGGGCGGCGCGCGCCGTAGCTATCTCGCCCTGATCATGGACAAGCCGGTGGAATCCAACCGGCGCGATGAGCAGTGGAAGAGACACTCTCTGGCCAAGAACGGTGGTCTCGGTGCTGGTCGCAGCATGACCCCGCAGTACTCGTGGCAACAATCGCCACTGATCAAAGGCTGACTGGTTGGCGCGAAGGGTCGCTTCATCACCCGATCCACCGCGAATGTAGTCGAACACCATCAGGGGAAGCACGGCCCGGGCTGACTCCTCGTACCCGTGCACATTGAGCGGAGAAACTCTCTCTTGACCGGTCGTCATTGCGTATCCTCACACCCGGAAATACTGTCAATCGATCGGGGGACGAGACTCGCGTTTGTTCCCGCGCCGCTCCAACGGCATGCGCACTCTCGTTTGCGGACACAGCGGAACTGGAAAGGAACGGCTGGCGTTGAAAAACCAAGCGCTGCAGTCTCTCCAGTCCCCTGAAGGATACAACGCGGCATGCCACGCTCGGAGCGGTCGCCGTGCGAGATCCCCGAAAGACACGCACGATACAACTGAAGAAGGAAACGGCACTTCAGACGCTCTTGCCCTTGATGTTGATGACGGTTGCCCGATGGAGCAGACGATCGACAATGGCGCTGGAGGCCACGGGATCGGCGAACACCTGTCCCCAGTCCCCAAATCCCCGGTTGCTCGTGAGGATGATCGAGCCCTTACAGAGGCCGAAGGCTGCGGATAATCCGCCAGCCGGAAGGAAGCACGGCTGCCGCTAGGAGCAGCTTCGCCACGTCTCCGGGGAGGAACGGCAGGAAACCGAGTGCCAGCACCCGATCGGAGCCCACGAAGTGGGCGAGCCAGGACAGGCCAACCGTATAGATGACAACCTCACCAAGCACCATCGCCATGACCGATCGAAGGAAAGCGCGGTCCCAGCCGCGCTCCGTGAGGAAGCCAACGGCAAATGCTGCAACTGGGTACGACAGCAGGTACCCGCCGGTCGGACCGAGAATGGTGGCCAACCCGCTGTGCCCAAGAGCAAACACGGGAAGCCCCGCGCTCCCTTCGGCCAGATACACGAGCATGGCGGCACCACCTCGACGGCTGCCGAGCAGTGCTCCTGTCAGGAGAACGCCGAATGTCTGTCCAGTGACCGGCACAGGGGTAAACGGTAACGGAATCGAGATCTGCGCCAGCATGCCCATGAGGGTGCCGAAGGCGACGACCAGACCGATGTTCCAGAGAAGGGGACGAGTGGCCGGTTGCACCACGTCTACCAACGTCGTTGCTCGCGTAGGTCTTGAGATCATACGTTCCTCCAGAGGGGTTTGGACTCAAGTATCTCCTACATGGGACGGGCCATGGCAACCAGTGTGCTTGGGTGTACAGCCTCGCGCCCGCGAGACTTCCCTGTCTCATCCGTCCCTTCGGTGTCGGCGCGACCCCGACGCCCCGGATGCTCTCCATAGACGGCATTGCTGTCCGTGCACGGCGAATCGGGACGATCTCCGTCGACTGACGGAGCACCGGGTGGTCGATCTGGTCCCTGATGGACCATGCACGCGGTTGCCGCGTCGACCCTACCCCGCCTGCTCGGCTACCTCGGTCACCTTATCCGTCCCAATGCTGGCGTTGCCCGAGCCGCGACGGTTATTCACCAGGTAGAGCGCTGCGCCAACCAGGACACCTCCGATTATCTGCACCATCGTGATGTGCTCGCCAAGGATGACGAAGGCGAGAAGGACCGAAAAGAGCGGCACCAGAAAGAGGTACGAACTGGTGGTTGCCGCGCCTCCCCAGCGCAAGGCCGTAAACCAGAGGCCGAAGGAGAGCGTCGAGCCGGGAATCGCCAGCCACACGAACCAGGCCCAATCGGATATCGAGAGCCGGGCCGGCCACGACTGCCGCAACAGCACCGCGATCCCGACGAGGATCAAGGCCCCCACCAGCATCTGCCAGAAATTGAGCCACCACGGATTCATGGTGACGTGCAAACGCTTGGTGATAATGGTGCTAACCGCCCAGGCCAGCGAGGCCAGCAGAACAAGAATATCGCCCTGAATACCCGAGAGCCCGTGAGGCGCTCCCATTGCCAGTGCGACTCCAACGATGCCGAGAAATAAGCCTGCCACTCGAGCCATCGAGAGGCGTTCAGCGAGGACGAGCGGTGCAAGCGCGGCAACCCAAATGGGGTTTGTAAACAGGAGGATAGACGCCTCGCCCGCGCTGATACTTCGAAGTGCGAGAAACGTCAGCCCCAACACGGCCGCCGTCTGTAGCAGTCCGATGCCCAGGACCGCGAGGAGCGACGTCGCCGACGTGGGAAGCGACGCTGAACCCGGGCCCGATGCTCGCGATCTGCTTGCGAGATACGCGAGTGGCAAAGTTGCAACGGCGGCAAGCAGAAACCGCGCTCCTAGAAGAGGAAATGGCGGGACGCTTCGCAAAAGAATCTTCCCAGCCACAAACGATGACGCCATGAGGAAGGTGGCCACCAGCAGCACAGCCACGTACTGCCAGGTGCGTGCCGGGTGCGTTCTGTCGTCCGCTCTCGTGCCGGTACTGCTCGACGCCCACTGCTTTGTCTCCATAGCTCCATTATCGTCTCCACTTTGGCACATGGGCCGCGCGTCCGGGGGACCGTCTCGAATTGCGTGGTCCTATTGGCGGCTACTTTGTCTGGGAAATCGCTATGGGAGGTCCTTTGCTGTACATGGCGGAGGACGTTACTGGCTCGGGTTCGCGGGCATGCTCTTCCTGGAACTGCAAGAGAGCGCCGGGGACAGACGCGACGTCCAGTCGTAATGGTGTCGTGCAAGCGCTTCGTGTTTTACTCGGCTGGCGCAGGGCACGGCGACCTGTGCCAGATGAGAGAGAATATGGTGAGAGGCTCGATGTATCGGGACACGTCCAGGTCGCTAAGGCATCAATTGCACGCGGAAGTCCATTGTCGTCGTGGTCCCCGTCCCCCGGGCGTCCCTCACCTGATCTCTGGGAAGGGCATCGAAGCCGGATCACGACGATGGAATGGCCCGTATCACCGATAAAAAGGATGGTATCAATGCAAACGCTTGATGGAAAGGTGGCGCTGGTCACCGGGGCCGGTCGTGGCGTCGGTCGAGCCACGGCACTGGAACTGGCGCAGCGGGGAGCCGATGTGGCGATGGTAGCGCGCAGCGTCGAGGAGATCGAGGCAACCGCTACTGCCGTGCGAGAACGTGGGCGCCGTGCCTTCGCGCACCCGGTTGATCTCTCCGATATGGACGCAGCTCGTGGTTTGGTACCAGCGGTGGAGGAAGCACTCGGACCGGTTGCAATCCTGGTGAACAACGCGGGGGTCGTCGGCCCGTTTGGTCCAAGTTGGGAACTCGAGGCGGCCGAGTGGGAGCGGGCCCTGATCGTGAACCTGGCAGCGCCGTTCCTACTGACCCGAGCGGTACTTCCCGGCATGATCGAGGCTGGCTGGGGGCGTATCGTCAACGTGTCCTCGGGCGCTGCCCGGAATCCCCTCCCGCGTTTCGGCGCCTATTCATCCTCGAAGGCGGGACTCGATATGCTCACCCGCCAGTTGGCTGCCGAGTTGACGGACACCGGTGTGGTGGTAACCACCATCTATCCTGGAGTTGTTGACACCGTTATGCAGGCCCATATTCGCTCGCAGGCGGATGACACGCTAGGGATAGCCACCGCGCAACAGTTCCGTCGGCTGCATACCGAAGGTATTCTTCGGCCACCGGAGCAGTCTGCCCAGTTGATCGCGGCCGTTATCGTCGCCGAACCTCCTCTGAACGGCAGCATCATCGACATCGGCAGCGAGGAGGGCCAACGCCTGATCGGGGTTGAGAGCGAGGTGTAACCGCGATCTCCCATGACTGGGATCTGCATCCCGGCAGCGGCGGCTCCCGAGAAACCGGAGAAGTTCATGCCGAGCCGTATCACCTCGGTGTCACCTATCCGGCAGCTGCCCCGTCCGGGGGTGGGGATGAATCGCGACGTCGAAGATGTCCGGGCGATGGTAGTGGCCCGACACGTCAAGGGTCATCGTCTCCCGGTCGATCGCTGCTAGGTCCAGTTCGGTGACGACGATCGTTTCCTCGTCAAACGTTGGGGGCACAATATACTGTCCATCGGGACCAATGACCGCGCTGCCACCGTGTTGCAGGAACGCATCGGGAGTTTCCGCCAGTTCACGTGATACTCGAAACTGCGAAGGCAGATCACGGACGCGCATAATGAGGCCGGCGGCGAGGACAAAGCAGCGGCCCTCGATGGCGTAGTGCCTACTGGCGATCTGGTGCATCTCGTGCACGGTGGGCCAGAGGGCGATGTGGATTTGCTCCCCGGACGCGTGCAGCACGTGCCGGGCGAGGGGCATCCAGTGCTCCCAGCAGATGAGTCCACCGACGCGTCCTACAGATGTATCAACGGCGTCAAGTCCCTGGCCATCACCTGGTCCCCACACCAGCCGTTCGGTGTGGGTGGGAACGAGCTTGCGGTGGTGGTGCACGATCTGGCCGTCGCATCCGAATATCAGGTAACTGTTCCATGGACGCGTTGGCGCGAACTTTAGTGGCATCGACCAGCAGTTCCTTCCCCCAAATCAAGCCGGCTTGGTCACACAGGTCCACCACGTGCTCGACGAATTGACGGAACAACGGTAGCCCCAGGCGGTGCCGGATGCGCGTCAGGCTTGAGTGGTCCGGCAGAGCTTCATCCAGGTTGTACCCGGCATACCAGCGGATGCTCAGATGATCCGCGGCAACCCGCATCAGTTGCCGCTCTGAGCGCAGACCTTCAAAGAAGAGCGCGAGTTGGAGCTTGAAGAACACCACGGGATCAATGGAGGGACGCCCTGTGTCGGCATAGCACTCTTTGACCCAGTCACGGACGAAGGAGAGATCGAGTTCACGTGCAAGGTGACGATAGAAGTGGTCTGTGGGAACAAGGCGATCGAGTGAGACAACGACCAGGCGGTCGAGATCGCGAGCCTTCGATGGACCAAGCATGGGGAGGCGCTCCACCGGCGAGGAATACAGTCAACCGGGTGCCTTGAGTCTACCCGCATACCGTTTTCAACAGGCTCGGTCGTTTTTTGCGACTCCGAGACGAGTGGCTTTCGCCGACGACTGTCATCTTCAGAGATAAATGGCGCTCATTCTTCTAAGCTTTCTGGCACAACTGTTCGTAGCAGCGCCTGAGTCGAGAAGACGTCAATGCTGAATGCCCTCGCTCCCCTACAAAAGCGCTGGGAAGTGTTTTAGCCCCTGACGCCATAGTGATCGTCATGGTCATCCAGCGCTCACCCCTCTTCCGACTCATACACATAGAACTCGTCATATACGAGCGGTGTTGTCCGCGAGACGCCTGCAGCTATTTCGAAGCTATTGCTATCAGGCTCGAGGTCCTGCGCTCTGTTTTGAAAAGGCTCGATATCGTCGATCTCCACCACATTCAGTCCCAGTTCTCTGAACGTCTCCACGACAGCACGACGGTACCCGGCCTCATCTCTTGCCAGAGCGCAGACGTTTGTCACTGCTCCATCAGCTTCCTCGAAGATGTCATTTCCGGCCACGGGTTTCAGATCTGCCGTCCCGACCCACACATCCAAGTCCTCCTGTGTCGGGTCAGTCCGTCGCACCAGGTCAGCAAGCCTCCAGCGTGCCGGCTTGAATCCCAAATCGGCAGCAGTTCGATAAGTCTCGAGAGCTTCTTGCTCACGTTGTTGGTTTTGGAGGCAGATGGCCAGGTTGTAGGTAGCGTTCGGTATATTGTCGCCGGTTGCCATAGCGAGCCGATACTGTTCTTCAGCGTCGACAGATCGACCAAGTTCATCGAAGAGATTTCCCAGCTCTATGTGCGCCTTTCTGATTCCGGCGCTGATGGCTGCACGATATTGATGCTCTGCTTCATCAAGGCGATCAAGCTCCTGATAAAGAATGCCGAGATGAAGATGGCTTTCAGTGTCACCGGCCGCGATGGCGGCCCGATACACCTGCTCGGCGTCCTCTACCCGATCCATCTCGAGGTAGAGATCGGCGAGGTCCACGCGCGCTACCATCCTACCCCCTGTGATTGCTGCCTCGAATGCTTCCTCTGCCTCGTCGAATCGCGCCTCGTCACGGAGCAGCATACCCAACCCGTACCACCCCCAGGCGTCCCCGGCCGCGATCGCCTGACGGAACTGCGCTTCGGCATCCCTGGCACGTCCCAGATCACGCAGCATCATGCCGAGGTTGTTGTGCGCGTCTTTCTCGCCCTCTTCAAGACACTGCAGATACATGTGCTCCGCCTCGTCCTCACGTCCCTGCCACAGGGCGAGTAGGTTCGCGTAGTTCAGGAGCACACCGTCCTCTCCCGCATCGAGTGCCAGGCGATAGAAGGTCTCGGCCCTCTCGAAATCGTTTGGATCTCCTCGCTCGCTGAGTAAGTTTCCGAGGGCAATTGCGCCTCTCATGTCTCCACCGGAAACTGCGCCCCGATAGGCAGTCTCCGCTTCCTCCAGGCGTTGCTGATCGTGCAGGACCCGTCCTAGGGGGTATCGAGCTTCAAGGTTCCCGAGTTCAAGCGCCCGTCGGTACTGCTCCTCTGCCGCGACCCACTCACCCCTTTCAGCGCAGCGGTCACCGAGAGCAAGCGCAGCGCCGGAATCTCCCGCTTCCGCCGAGACGCGAAGGTTCTCGAGCGCCCCATCGTTCTCCATGCAAATACTACTCAGCAGGTATTGTGCCTCTTGTGGTCTTGCAGCAAAAAAACGAACGGTTGTAATGGTAGTAGGCGGGAACGAGGACTGCGCTCTGGGGGTTCCGGCAGCCGACGTCGAACAGATCAAGAGCCCGTCCCGGTCGTCATCCCGCTTCAGCTGCGTTCGCAAAACCAAGAAAAGACGGATCTCGTTGGCCTCGACGAACAGGCCCTAGTACTAATACTAGTTTTTGGCATGAAATAAGGCAATCCGGGGCGTAGGATAGGGGTGTCCGGCCCACTCATCCCACCCAGGAGTCCTCGTCACCATGATCGTGGATCGCTATGACCCCCTTAACCTCTTCGCCCTCGTACCGCAGCTCGGCACCGGCTTCGACGCCGCATTGCGCGAACTCGACGTGCTCCTGGACGACGATGTCATCTTCCAGCGCGTCAAGGCCGATCGGATCCGGGCGCATCCACACAGCTCCCACAAAGGCGGCATTCGACCCCCGTCGAGGTGATCCTCCGCATGCTGCTCGTTCGCCGGTTGTACCACTGGAGCTACGACGAGACCGAGCACTTCGTGGCCGACAGCCTGGTGTTGCGGCAATTCTGCCGGATCTACCTGGAAGCGGTCCCGGACGACACGCCCCTGATCCGGTGGGCCCACCTGGTCCAGCCCCAGACGCTGGACCACATCAACGAGCGCGTGGTGCAGCTCGCCCGAGAACGGACGGTGACGCGAGGGCGCAAGCTGCGAGTGGACAGTACGGTGGTCGAGACCAATA
>JAABUH010001747.1_pt1 | contig 22786 bp, 29 predicted proteins | sample 5559121 | NCBI WGS metagenome assembly JAABUH01 (sample SAMN10711871, study PRJNA513364) | rock metagenome | isolation source: Antarctica rocks | place: Antarctica: Victoria Land, Battleship Promontory nord | collected 2015-12-28
TCACTTATCTGGAGACGATCACGCGGCGTGTCAACCCTGGCACGTGGTTCACTGGGGGCGACGTGTTGATGACCAGGAGTCGTCGTGACGAGGTGCAGGTACCCATTTCGGAAGACATCTTGATGGGACGCTGACTGTGAAGTGAGGAGCGAGGAGGAGTGTGGTATCCGGAAGCAGACGTTTTTAACGAGTATCGCTAGTGAAGATCTATTGAGAGGTCATCCATTGTCGGAACACTGCCTCTCGGTGATAGAGAAGTACGGTCAGTTCGAGTTTCATCCAAGGCTATCCGTCGTCAGGACATCCGGGAGGGAAGGTGTCAGGTTGAAAGCGAAGCTCACTGGTAGGGTATCCTTTGAGAGCCCTCCACCTTGGAAACGTTCGATTTCCATGAGAAGGAGCGTTTTGTTCGCCTCACCCCACTAAGTAAACGCCACAATCGACTAACCTACCTAATTCAAGGCGGGACGAGATCCTTCCTCTGAGAGCCTGGCACGGATCAGCGGGGAAGAGAGTCAGTACAGCCGTCTTCGAAGCGGTGCCGATCATCAGCGGACAGCATCAGTATTCATCGGCAAGTCATAACCATCGTGTGACACTTCATCCCCCATGCAAAGTCGAGATGAAGACCATCTCATCTCGATCCTTCAGCTCGTAGTCCAGCTCTCCTTCTAGCTCCCAGTCCGCGTCGTTGATCAGAACCAATATCCCTGGCCGCCTGCAGTACAACATCAGATGAGGGATTTCCATAGCTATGGGAGACGTACACGCTATCGCCATCACCGAACATCTCCTCTCGCTCGGTTAGGAGGTTGGCTTTTAGCCATTTGATGAGATATCGTACGTCGGTCGGCTTGGGCGGTGATGTTTCGGGGATGTATCGAGGGATTTGGATCGTATGTCTGGGATTGGCGGAGAAGAGGAGATGAAGACCGCCGCTGCGGGATCGGAGATAAGCTCGTGAGAGAGACGAAGGAACGTCTGAAGAACGTCAGCTCATGCGAAAGAGACTCACCCAAACTCTATCCGTATCTCCAGCTCGTCTTGCCCCTTGGCCACTAGTCCGTTTGAAGGAGTGGACGTCCCAGCTGCCTTACCTGTGTACCCCAGTCCATTTGACCCCGATGCTTCTGAGGACTCGACGGCTGACATGGCGGCCAATCAAAGTCCCTCACTAGGCCGTGGCTCCGATGTGAAGTAACGAAGGAACTTTCGTGTTTCAGGTGAAATTAACACTTCAGGGTTTCTCTAAACTAATTGCTCCCGTTCTTCCGCGACGCGTCGAAATGATCGACCTTTCAACATTCCACTAGGCTGGTTTTCCATCAACTCATCAACAAGAAAACATTTTTCGATACTGGATCGTCATGTCGACGATGCAGTATGTGGATCCGAGAGAGTTGAACGATCTTGCTTCTCTCGCAGCCAAGGGAGGACTCGCTCGAGGCGTCGCGTATGTCCATGATGTATGCACCTCACGAGCTGATCTGGAACACAGATTGACTGATTGTGTGGCCGAGGCACCCGATCAGCTCATGTACATCGCCGGGGATGAGTTGATCCTCCTTCGAGATCTCGGCGACATTCTCTTGGCATCATGCGAAGGGGTTGTGGGATGGGTTCGGAAGGGAGATGTGCGGTTCGAGGCGGTTGCCAGTACGAGTGGGAAATCATCACTCGACCTCTCGGCCAGAGACTCGCTACCACGGACGATCCTCACTGCGCCATCGCCTCCAACCAAACCTACTGCCCTCCCAGAGGAGCCGGATCTCAGTCAGGCAACCAGAGATCTGAAAAGGGTATCCGGGCCCTTCGAGCTTGATTCTCCACAGCAAAGCCCAGCGATCGAAAGGGAGGGCCAGCAGTTCTTCGTTCAACAAAAACCACCGGAACCGGAAGCGGAGAAGCGGCAGTCGGTCACCTCTGTCGCAAGTAGTGAAGCGTTTGGTGGGATTGGGGGTTTCATGATGGGGGATGAGACGACTGAAGAGGGACATGACTCTTTTGGAGATGGTGTGGAAGACCTTACCGGTGCGATCGTTGTGAATCCGCTTTGTGCGCGAAGCTGAATACGTGCAGACGAGACCTCTCCGATGTCCGCATCTCTGGAAACGCCTCTGGACTCCCGCTTCCTCTCCGAGCCGGTCATCGCTTCTCATCCCTATCCTCCTGGCGACGAGTCTATCGATGTGAGCTCAGATCTCGACAAGGATTGGGTGATGCGCGAGAGCATGAACGGTGGGGTACAGCACATGAAGGTGTTGCCTACTTGGGGGAAGGATGCGAATCAGGGGTCCAGTCCGACGAAGCGGATCCCTGTGCCCTCGAGTGATATCATGGGGACGAAGGCGATGCGGCCAAGAGAGGAGAGGCGAGGATCTGAAGACAGGCTTCCACGAAGACCACCTGCTTTGGACTTAGAGCTCGGCTCCGCGCCAGGGACACCATATGTGCCGCCCAGATGTCCGAATCCGCCAAAAGCCCCTGTCGGTGTACCGTCGCCGAGTTTGGATGGAACGATGACAGGTCGATCTGTGGCTACGGAGTTGAGATTGAGGATCCAAAGGGAGAGGGAGAGGACATCATCGGATAGCGATATTCATGCTAGGTGCAGCCCAGGCTCCCCGGCAGAAGCGAAACGTCTTTCTCGAACAGCATACAGGAGTGAGACTCCAAACGACTCCGAGAGGTCGTCAGGGCACGGTGTTGCTGTAAGCAAGGACGAGATCAACGAGCAGCTCGCAGGCAATGAATCGCGGGCCGGCAGCGGAAGCAGCGATCATACCGAGCACAACTCATCGGAAGGTCCGCAAGAGAGCGAGATTTCGACGGTTCTCGAGACGCCTCAACCCTCCAAAGAAATGACCTTCACCGCTCCATCGCCTCCATTGACACACGAAACTCTCCTTGCTTCGCCTTTGCCCCTCGACGATGGCTTCCTAATCGATGCGTGGAAAAAGTCGATGTCACCGCCCAATCTCATCCCCCCGCCCCCGCCAACACACTCGCCTAGTCTCTCGCCTAACGTGCCAATCACAGCTTGGTCACCTGGTTCGCCCGCATCCCCACACTCTATTGCCGCGACAAGGCAAGCAGTCGAGGCTGTCCGTCAAACATCAGAAGGGAAGCGGCCTAGGGGTATGACACTTGTCGGAAGGATGGAAGCGGATCTTAGAGCCTCGAAAGGTCCGGTACCGATTACATTTCTCGTCGGCGATCCCAGCACGCCCACGCCCAGGATTGGCTTGGGTTTGCCATCCACCCTCGACCGAATTACACCCGAGCAGCGGCGTGCGACAACGCCCACACGAGCTGATCCGCCTATGCCAGAGGATATCAAGACCATTCGCGATTCGCCGTCTCGCTTCCCGCCAGTCCCTGTCCGAAGCGTCACATCACCAGATATCATCCCGCAAGTCCCGGTTACCATCCCTGCTGTCCCGAAGCCTGGCTTCTTCCCGGCCCGGCCGCGATCGCGAAGCTTTTCGGCAACCGTGGCGAGAACCTTCACGAAAGGCCGCAAGGAAAGCACTCCTCCTCTCTCGATCGATACATCCACCGTTCCTCCTGTCCCTGCTTTCACGGCGCCTCAATCGAGCAAGCGATCTTTCTTTTCAAAAGCGAGTCCGTCGACTCCTGGCTCACCTGCTCGGCCTCTGCCTGGACGTTCGTCTACTACCTCTTCCGCTATCACACAACCCCCACCTATTACCTCGTCGATGCACTCAAACGACTCGATTCCTTCCCTAGCGTTGCCCTCTGCTCGATCTTCCTCCTTCAGTTTTTCGAGCAAGTCCTCCAAGCCACCTCGAAACGTCTCTCGATCGCTGGCCAATCCTGTCAGTCACAAGGACTTTGAGGAGACCGTTCAAGCGGATGGGATGGACTTCGAGCTGGTGAAACCTACACTCGACGCACCAATCGACAATCGATTGACTATAGTGAGCGGGTCATCCAGTGGCAGTTTTCGTGCCCCACTGCCCGAGACGGATGAGTGGGGCTTCCTCAAGGAGAAGTCGCCGACTCCGGAGATCTTCCAGAGCCGGAGTGCTCCGGGCGATCACCGTATCGCCGAACAGAAATGGGTTTGGATACCTTGTTCTGTCATCATGTCAGCCTACTGATAATCGGTTGAGCTGTCAATTATCTCGAGTTCAATGCCCGCTGGCGGACCGCCCAAGAAAGTTCGCAAGCTCGTAATGGATGTTGGTATACCTGGCTCCTTACGAGGCAAGGTCTGGGCGTGGTTCATGGCTTCCTCTATGTCTGCGAGGGTGCCCGGCCTCTTCAACCAGCTCCTCGACCACGACAAGGGTACCTATGACAACCGGATAGATGCCGATGTCGCTTCGTTGGTCCTTCCCCACTTGCTGCATGCGTGTCTGATCTCGGTACAGGGAGTGGTCCGATCACAGCATCTTTTCGGAACCGAACTCACCCGGAAGATCCGATCTACGTAATCTGCTCCGCGCCTACTCCAACTTTGCGCCATCGGGGTATACTCCACCTATGGTCCAGGTGACTGGAGCACTGCTTGTCCACTGTGTCGTGGAGGATGCTTTCTGGCTGCTCTCGGGACTCGTCAATGGGGTGCTGAAAAACTATTGGGTGAAGGAGAGAACAGGGATGAGGGTTGACGCTGCGGTCTTTCAGGGCTTGTTGAGTGGGAGTGAGAAGGAGTTGGCTGGTCTCTTCAAGGAGATTGGACTGCATCGTGGGTCCTCACGCCCGTCTCTGGTATGGCGCTGACAGATTCAGCCATCGACTTCCTGGAAGGATGGTTCACGAAGCTATTCATCCGATCCCTTCCTTGGCCAACAGCACTTCGCGTCATCGATGTCCTTGTCTCCGAAGGTGCGTTGCCTAGGTCCCGCTGTCCACGGCTGACCCAGTCTTTCAGGCCCACGCTTCCTCCTGATCGCCTCCCTCACCATCCTGACTGTATCTCGCGACCGGATCCTCTCTCTACCACGATCCCGAGATCCCGTCCTTGCCTACCTCCGCGACCCGCCGCAGGACAGTCTATTGTTACCGGAGACATTTATGCGCGCTTGTGAGAGGGTCAAATTCAGAGAAGACGACTGGAAGAAGCTGCGAGGGAGCGTCGAGAGGGAACTGGGTCTGGTCTAGGAAAAATCAGGGGACATTTTAGATATCTAGCATGAGCATGTCAAAGTACCTGCATGGTTCACGCGCATTCGCCGCCAAAGAAGTCTATCGTTTTGCACTCAAGAACGTGTCCCTTTGTTCAGGCACAGATCCTCGCGCTATTTTCATTCAAGCTTGTAATTTCACTTGCCTTTATCGTTTGAATCTTCAGCGCAGTCTCTCATGTAAAGACTTGGGGAGTGTATTATAAGGATCTACCATCGAAATTGGAGGAGCAGGGGCGACCCTGGATCGGACATAGCCAGACACGCCACCTGCGGCCCATCACTCATGGTCGCCCACCCTTTGTCCGGTGGCCCCATCGCCATCCTGCAACTCATCGTCATCCCGTGACTCGCAATGTCTTCTCACCACCCCATCTCTTCTCTTCCCCATGACGCCTCCACAATCCTCACGGCCCCCGTTCCGACATCTGGGCCTCACCTTTCTCCTATCCTCTCCCATCGCCCTCGATCGCTAAAGACCGATGTTGCCTCCACTTCGCAACCGCAGTTCGCCGAACTCCTCACTCCCCAGAAACTCCGTCGTCGACGTCGTCAATCTTACCAAAGTATCCCTGTGTCCGCTCCGCTAGAGGCTGGACCGTCCAATCAAGGATTCTACACCAATGACGGCGATCTCTTCCGTGGCGCGGGCTCCGACCCCACGGATCACCCCACGGATAACGATGACGCGATCACCTTGAGTGGGACCTCGGTCTCATGTTTGAGCTCGAGCAGTACGGGTGGGCTGGAGAGGGGGAGGCGAGCGACGATGGCGGTGTTAGAAAGGTTCGGGACGGTCATTGGAGTCCGGAGGGGGAGCTCGGCTAGTGGGTCGACGGATGTGAGGTCGGACGGGGAGAAGGAGAAGAGGTCGAGGAGGTTGAGTCGGACCGTCTCGGCGGAAACGGTCACCGATCATCCGAAGCGGCTGCATTTGCCGAGGAAGAGGGAGTTCGTGCTGCTCCTTCCTTCGGGTAGTGGGACACCGTGGGACTTGTCGTCGTCGGATGATACGCGGGCACAGGTCTTGTACCCCTCGGATCGGGTCATCACCACTTCCTCGCTCCCCGCTGTCCTCGACCAGATACGCAACCTACGAGCAGCATCAGGTATGGCTCCTGAGGTCCCTCGGCAGCCGGAAAACCGAGCAGGTCGACCCCGACCGAAGATGCCTCGAGGGTCGACATCCTTCGTCGCCCCACCCATCCCAGTCCGTCCAGCTCGATCTCGCCTACAGACCCTGCGAGAGGTCCCGGTGAGACCGAAGAGCGTCTCCGATCTCATGGGTTTGACAAAGCCATATGTAGGCTCGACGCCTAATCTCAATTACATGCGGAGTGGCGAGTTGCCCCAGCCATCGCGAGTTGGGACACCGACGGGGAAGGACGAAGGGAACGGAAAAGGTAAGGGGAAGGGGTGTTGGTGGTTGGACGTCTCTTGTCCCGGCTGGGAGGATCTGCGCGATGTTGGCGAGGTGAGTGAACACTGACGCGCTTGAACTCTACTGACTCCCCAACCTCAGCTGCTCAGCCTCCACCCGCTCACTCTCGAGGATGTACTGCAGCAAGATCCCCGCGAGAAGCTCGACCTGTTCGAAAAGCTAGGCTACTACTTCGTGGTCGTCCGAGCTCTCGACGAGGGGTATTTCAAGTATACGCCCGGATCAGCCAAGAGCTCGGCATCAGGCCTGGTCGGACCAGTCGTGCCTAGTCCAGAGCTGAAGGCAAATGCTTCCGGGAAGGAGCATCATCGACGGGGATGGGGGATGGGTAGGGGGACCGGGAGGAATGCGGATAAGAGTCTGGAGAAGGTGGAGATTGTTGAGGATAATCCAGGGAAGGAGGGGTTGGAGGGTGTCGGTGTGGGAGCTGTGAATGTGTATCTCGTCGTCTTTGCCGATGGCATCATCAGCGCAAGCTTACCCGTACTGCCGCACCAATCCTGCTGATATGTGTTGCGCAGTTCCATTTCGAGGATATCTCGAAACACACGAAACGCGTGCTCGATCGGATCATCTCCCTCACTGAGGAGAATCATGGTTCCGACTGGGTAGCGCATGGCCTGCTCGACTCTATCGTCGACGCCTTCTTCCCTCTGATCCGCTACGTGGACACCGAGGTCGACGAAATTGATTCCCTCAGCATCGATCCGACCACCGATCCACGGCGGCATACCCAGTCGTCTCCCGAGTCCCCACCTGTCTCGACCGCAGTCGACCCGAAAGAGGCTGTGGAGTCGAGCGAGAAGAACGTTCTTGACGAGAAACCCATCGCTCCGAGGTTCGAGCCTGTACGACCACCGCCCAGTCCAAAGCCTAGCTGGAGAAGATGGGCTCGAGCACATCTCCCAGCCGTGCCGAGTGGACTGATCTATATCCGCCTGTTCTTCCTGCCCACGAGCTCCGCGGCGAAGCGGAAACACGAGGAACAGCCGAAGCAGATCTATGATCGGAGCACAATGCTGAAGCGGATCACGGATACACGGCGGCTTGTCACTGGTCTATCTCGGCTATTGGGAGCGAAGCATCAGGTCATTGGACGATTACGGAAGCGCGGTGCTGAAATTGGGGAAGGGGTAGAGGCGTACATCGGCGATCTGGAGGGTGATTTTGTTCATATTCTGATGCTTTCAGAGCTTAGAGGATCGTATAGATCACGTACTGCTGCTGCAAACGAGCTTGTACCACTACGAATACATCCTCCTAAACTGCCAACCCGCCTATCTCTCCCACCTCAGCGTCTCCTTCTCCTTCGCCCGAAGTGGGACGGACCAAGCTATCCTTGCGCTATCTACCGTGACCATCTCCGTCCTGGCCATGCAATTCGTCATCGGTACGCCCATATCCCCATCTTCTTGTCTTCACATCTGACGACGACATCCAGGGTTGTTGTCAATGAATGTACATGGTCCACGCAACGGTGCTCCCGCCGATGCGAAGCATCGAGAAGCAAACGGATCGATTGCGCCATTCAACTACTTTGCAGGGGCTTGCGTCTTCATCTTCCTGGTAGCATGCGGTATGCTGTCTATCATTCGGTATTGGCGATGGGCCGCGAGGGTGAAGTGGGCGGGGAAGAGAGGTACGCAGGTGCCACCTGTGTGGGCCGGGTATTGGGGTTGGGAATGACATATCCAGCATTTAGTGTAACCATCGCATCATTAGCATAGCATCTGCATACTTTCTAGACTTGGCCCATCACGATTCGCTACGTGCACATGGGTGGTGACAAGCATTATCTTCGGCATCTAGGATGTACAGCTGGGGTACAGTATGTTCAGGATCATGGTGGGACTAGCCGTGCGCCATCGCCAGGAGCTTCTCGTACTCCTCGATTCCCTGCGCCATGCACAGCGAATGGAAAGCCGAATTTGTGTCGTTCATCAAGTCCTGCGGCTGACCTGGTGGGCGTCAAGCAATTTCCGATTACAGGTATTCACAGCCCACCGTACTCGAGTACGCGTCCCTTGTCGAGAACCAATACACGATCACTGAACATGTGGAGTCAGTACTAACGGCCAGTCATTGAGCTCGGGAATACGTACTAATGCATAATCGTGGCGAGACGGTGGGCGATGACGAGCATCGTGGTGCCAGCGAAACACTCTCTGATGGTGGAGGTGATCTTTGCGTCCATCCTGTGAGCCCCTCGTCAGCTCCAACAAAATCTACAAACGCGGTCCAGATCAGCTTACTCGAAATCAACAGATGAGGTGGCTATGCTCTTATCAGCTCAAAGGAAGATACGATAGAGGACGGGTCTCACCTTCATCCATCACCAAGATCTTCGACTGTTTGAGCAATGCTCGTGCGAGGCAAAGAAGCTGCCTCTGCCCTAGACTGAAGTTGGCGCCCTCTGCAACGATGATCAGCATATACAACCTCGTCCCTACACGCGTCGGCCAACCGATTGCGACGAAGGTTTCCAGGTTGGCGAACGGGTTGTCCTTGAGTTCCTCCTTGCTCGAATTCTCTGGCAAGAGGTGAACCCTTCGCAAAGCGCCGTACACCTCATGATCATCCTTCATTCCCGTCATGTCAAGGGCATCGCGCAGAGTCCCCGAGGTGAGGCTCGCATCCTGCACCACCATATTGAGACGTCTTCGAAGCTCGTGAAGCTCGACTTGGCTGATATCTGATTGCCTTAATATAGGATCAAGTAATACACTCACTAAGACCGTCAATCTCGATGGTACCGGTGCTAGCTTCGATCGCTCGGAACAGGGTGAGAGCCAGAGTCGATTTGCCGGAGCCGGTCGAGCCGACAAGGCCGACTCGCATCCCGGGCTGTAGAAATGAGACGGCCTAAAGGCGATGCTACTAGACAGCTCACCTCGATGTGGAGGGACACGTCATGGAGGACATCTGGGAGGTCTTCGGCATATCGCACGGACAGGTTCTTGAGGGAGATTGCTCCCTCGCTTGGCCACTCCTTCGAGGGGATCTCTCCATCGGTCGGCTCGTGCTCTTTCATATGGATGTCTGAAAATGGGTCAGTGATAGGTACCGATAGGTCCACGTCGCAGCGGGGTGGACCTACAATGGTTGATTCGCTCTGCGTGGACGAATGTCTGCTCGAGATTGCTGTGAATGCTCAAATTGCACTAGACAGTAGATCTTGGTTGGCTTACCTATACTGTTCTAGCAAGTCAAAGAGACCTTTGCCGCATCAGTGATAGGGCAACCGGATATATACTCAGACACACCTTGCGAGGCGACGATCGCGAAAGAGAGGATCAAACCAGCTTGTGCTCCCGACATGTCCCTCCCAATGAGCCAGAAACCGGTAGCAGTAACGATGACGCTGGCAATGGCTTTGACCATCCCTTTCACCCAATTATACACTGAAAGCACATGAGCGGTGCTGTCCTTGCGGACATTATGGATTCACCAATGCAATCAGCGGTCCAAGTCAGCCTTTCTCGATTATTGAGCTCCATCATGGCCCTCATCATCAACTCCGAGGAGCCAAACCTTGTTCGGTCAGCAGGGGAGGTGACGGATAGTGAGGGCGTACGCGCGAATCATGACGACCCCTTCGATGGCATCATGGTAGCAGGTGATCAATGGAGAACCAGCGACGGCAGTGAGTCGACGGATGTCGGCCCGGAGCTTTCCAAGTCTATGGTCAAGTCAGATTGAACTTGATGGAAGAGCCTCCTCTTACACTCCGCTGAGCCACCACAGAGGCCCACCAAACAGAATCATGACGGCGAGCAGAAGCTATTATAGATTGGCTTGGAGCTCTCGGCGGCGACTCATTACTAACTGGTTCGGTAAAACATGCGCCGAGCGCAGAGGCTCCCACACGAAGAGCTGCAGCTCGTTAGTCGTCCGTGCTCATGGTCCATTTAATCTGCTGACCTCCCATGGCAGTTCCTGCGGTATGAAGTGAGGATCGAACCAGAGTCCGATGCAGCGAATCACTCACGGCCAAAGTCGTCTGCCACCAACCCATCCATCCTATTCATATCCTGGCCAAAAATGTTCATGATTCTTCCAGCCGGTGTGCTTTCAAAAAATGAAAGCGGTGCAGCGCATATACGATCCAGCAGAGTCGCGTGAATCATCTTGCTTCCCCTACTGTAAAACCCGACATTACCGACCCCGTAGATCCAGACCCATCGTAAAGCGCCGAGTAAAATACCTGCGGACGATATTAAAGCGAATACTACGAGATTGTAATCAAGGTGTGTCGGGTCGAGATCCGTCAGCCATTGGCGGAGCCATAACGGGCGCCCCACAAGGCCAAAGGCTGCTGCACCGCCAAGGAGCAGCCCAGAGGTTAGCCAGTAGTAGAATCCTCCTGCAAAGGCAAAAACCATCCAGTAATGGTTGGATGCAACCCGGCCTGACGCAGAAGCTTCGGCTTGGTACACGTGACGCGTGACTTGAGCCTCCTCTGCAGGTGTACTGACATGCTTGGCGGATGCAGGCGCTTCCTCAAGTTTGTTGAGGCTCGGCTGACTCGGAGACATTAGATGGAGCGTTTCCGCCTCGTACGCCGGGCATGCTTGTTCGACTCGCCCGTCCTTTAGCGAAACAAGAAAATCGGCTGCCGGCAAGCAAAGACCGACATGTTGGGTAACGAGGACGACGGTCCGGCCGCGAAGGAGTGAGCCTCGCAAACACTCCTTGGAAATGAATTGCGAAGTATGAGCGTCTACTGCTGACAGGATGTCGTCCATGTAGACTGTCTTGGCCCGAGCATAGATGCAACGGGCCAGGTTGATTCGGGCTTTCTGACCTCCGCTCTGACATCCGTCAGTATCTCCACCACAAATGAGGCTCACCAGGGTGATGCCGTGCTCGCCAACTTCCGTCAGGTCGCCTTCCGGCATGACTTGCAAGTCTGAGAGCAGAGACGCCTGACGTAGGACCTCATCGTACCGGATTCGCCACATGGGTTGGCCGAAAAGGATGTTATCCCGAATCGTTCCGTGGCGAATGTAGCTTTGTTGCGGGGGGTATGCGATGCAGTCTTCAAGCCAAGAAGCTGTGGTCCAGGCATGGTGAATTTCATAACCGTTGAGAGGGATGGCATCAGACGAGGATCGGGGCGCAATGACTGATCCATGTTCAACCCGGGCCTCTCCAAGCAGAGCTCGGAGCTAGTGAGATAAGCGAAAGCCTCCTTTGAAGGACTCACAAATAGAGTCTTTCCAGATCCTAGCGGTCCACACACGAGCGTAAGGCACATCTCAGGAAGCTGGAAGTCCAGGTCTTGCAAGACAAACGGCTGTGACGCGCCAGTCTCATCAAAATGTGCTTTCGGCCACCCAATTGTCGCCTTCTCCAAGGTAATCTTTTGATGGGACGTATTCCAGAGCGACGGCTCCACTTCTGGTTGATTGAGGTATGCCGAGAGCCTTTCGAGAGCGACCTTTGCTTCGAGTACTTCCCCAAAAGTTCTGGGAATATCAGACATGGCTACTGCACAAAGGTCAGCCAATGCAGGACCTTTTGAGCAAACCTTGAACCCGCTGAAATCTGCTCCACTCATCAGCTCGAGATCCATCTGCAGTATCGTTTATCCTACGCACACGGTGATAGCTACGAAGGCTGTTTGGGGGGTCAAGGTGTTTCCAAGTATCTTTGTGTAGAAAAAGAATGTCACGAAGATGGCTAACGGTGACAGCTGCTCGGCGATGATGTTGAACGATGTCCCGAGGGTGTAGCGGTAACGCTGCCATCTTTGGCATAGATCAGCGTTGTATTATCCGAGTCCCTGCGCCGCTCACTTGACCTCGATGGCGCGCAAATGGTCAATACGTCGCCTGATATGATCTTCCCAGGCATTGATCTAAGAATGTAAGAAAGAGCCTTTCCCGTTCAGGTGATGAGGACTGACTTTAATGACCTTATAGCCCAAGAGAAACTCCTTGACTGCGCCAGTCCTCGCATCCCGTCCTCTTGCCCAAGCCTGATCACACCCTGCTTTCCGTCAATATGATCAAGCATTATCTCAAGCAGCTCACGATAGGTCTCCCGTGCGATCCAGACGGACAATGGGGCTGACAGCGGGACGCAAGCTATTCCAACGAATGCGCTGTACCCCAGCATTTGGTACATAAAGGACACGCTAATGCACACTACGTATCAGCGTAAGCGCAGACTCTTGTTCTAAGCAATGATCGCCACCCACAAGCAATGAAAGCATTGCTCATGTTCCAGATTCTTGTGGCGAGAAGAGCACATCTCTCGATATCGATTGTGAGGATATTCATAACCTGGCAACGTCCAGAATCCGACCGATTCACTTATGTTGAGATAAACTCACTTGGCTGCGACCCTTTCCTGCTCGGTTCTCTTCTTCAGAGACCTGGTGAGCCTCTAACGCCTGAGCATCCGTCGAGCGCAAGATCTTGGTGAAAAGCTGCGAGGCGTCTCAGCTCTTGCATCCGATGCAATAATGGCCTGACGAGGGACGCAAGTGCCATACTGATAGGCGTCCGAAGCGCGTATGTCTCCTTTACCCTAAGCCAGTGTCACCAAATGGTACTTCACTGCCGACCAACCCACCATGCGTAAGCCGAAAGAAAGCCTAAGAGCTCTGTGAGGGTGACCGCGAATATACGGTGGAGACGCACATTCCACGGTCTGTCCCACGAACAGCCCAACGCATATCAGATACACGTACGCCGGATCATCTCCTACCGGCCGATCGTATGATCGGATGATCTCGTGCATCGATACGAGCTGGACAAAGCTGAAGGCTACTACAACCGTCTCAAGTACCAATACTAGCGTCGTCAGATGCTTTCCCGGTGAGCGTCGATGACTTACTGCCGAAGATGGTCCAGCCTCGCCCTCGCCATAGCGCCTTGAGCAGTATCCAGCTGGTCACCTTCTCCCTCTTCACCGTGGGAGTTGTACCATCGAGCTTGATGCTGTTCTCCTTCTCGTCGGCCCATAGAGACTGCCTGGCGCCAGACTTTCGTACGGGCTCTTCGAGGTGGGGTAGATCGGATTGGAGCAGCTTCGGGACTTCGAGGGATCTCCGCGCTAGCGGTGCGATCTGAATGAACGATCAGTACTCCATGCTTACTATGATCGGGTATCCCTCACATAGGTAAGGAACACGAAGTCCAGCATCGACGAATTTTGATAGTCCAGTACATTGCTCCGCACCTCCTCCTCATGGACATCTCCTTCACTCTCCGCATCGACCTCGTCCTCGTTCGCTTTGGGTTTCGGCCGCGGGTCCGCCGGATCAGCATTCATCCCGAAGGACGTACCGAGCTTCATCGGCTCGTACCGTAACCTCGGGCCGCGCCGCATACTGGCCACGCTGAGCAAGGTGAACAGCAAGGTGGCGGTCCGACAGTGACCGACGATTGACAGCGTTGGGTGCGGGATGGGAGGGGAATGGCGGGTGAAGATGGTGTATATGATGCCGGGAGCGGCGTGGAGGACCAGGACGGCGATGAGGAAGAGTGTAGAGAGGAGACAAAGTCGGCGGTGAAAGGACAGGGCCGCGGACATCGGTATAAGGGAGTGTCCCAAGGAGAATAGGTAGAACACCGAGAGCGCAAACTGCGACTCCGATCAGTAGAGATCATGGGAAACAAGATGAGAGATGACCTACACTGATGACGATACCCGCAATGTCTGAGCCGCAACTCGCTATGATGAGCCTTCTCTCCAGGCCCACCCATCCTTCTTTGGTGCCGAGGATATTTAGAACCAGATGCGGCACCTCCAGCCCGAAGCACACCGGTAATCCCAAGCCAAAGAGCAGCTTGCACCTCTTCACATTCTTCAAGAAGGCATCGAGGCTCACTGGCCGATCTGCGTCGTGATTATCCACACGCTCGTGCGGAGGAGAGTGAGGGAGAAGCGTCGATGTCTCGGAGAGGTTCGTGCTGGACATGGTAAGATTTGGTCAGACTCGGAATGCGATGTCAGTATGAAGCGTTCATGGCGAATCAAAGATGATTGAAACAGCAGCCTTCCTTTATGCCTCGTTGTGAAGGTCTTGCTTTGTCCTTTCCCTTTGTCTTGATTGGACGAATTGATGCGAAGCCATCCGAAGCCCGGGTTTCTTTTTTCCCTCGTGTGTGATCGGGTTTGTCAGCGATCAGCATCAATCCGGTTTCCACACAACTGCCGCGTGTTTCTTTTCCCGACGAAGCTTGATCTCTATCTCATCAGACCTTGACATCTATTTCCTCCATTTGTCCAATGAAGGATTGACGCAAGTAGAGGCCGGGCCCCAAGAAGCGAATCGCTGAAAGAAACCGGAAGAATGGCGTCGGTGTGCATATTTTGTGTCCTTTCAACTCAAAACGCTCAGAACACCTTTCCAACCCTCATGAGAATGTCTCTCAACTGCATGGTATTCCCTCTATCCCTATACTAGTAGTAATGAGCTCAACGTCGCTTCCGTCGCCACCACCTGAGGAAAGACCGTCAGTCATGCAGAAAACCAGGTGGTTGTACCCACCTCAAGAGCCTGCTGAACCGCGAGCTTCCGCCTTGCCTCCCTAAGCCAATCCGCTGCCAACTTTCCCGGCCACCCTTTCAAACTATTCACTTCTCTAGTTGCGCCGTCCAGGTCCTTCTCGCCTAAACACCATTCCGCCCGAGCAAGTACTGCGCCCACGTCGTCGCCCTCGACAACTCCAGCCTTTGGGCGGAACATGACTCGCGCGAGACCGGCGGAGGCGAGATGTGACAGAACGGTGGCTTCGTGAGGTGCGGGTACCAATGAGGCGGAGTGTACACGTGGCGAGACCGAGTTGGTGAACCATGATGAGAGTGCTGCGAGGGATTTAACGCCGGTTTGAGCAATACCGGACTTCTCCAGTTGTCCTAGGGTAGTTTGGATGACCGATTCGCCTTCTTTCCCACCAGGAGCATTCGTATCGTTACCCGCAGAAGGCGTGGAGATGGATTTGAGCACACGAAGCTCGTCATCGAACGCCAAATCGCCGGTGTCCGCCTTGCTCTGTACCGCGCGAAGGGCGGACCAGACTTTGTGCAGTCGGACGTTATCATCCAGTTGTGACGAGTTGTCCAGTGTGATCCGCTGGAGGTGTTTCAGGGACGTCGTAAGCGTGTCGAGCTTCGCCAGTCGCCCACCCCGCTCGGTCTCCACTTGCGTCTTGATGGATCGAAGCCAGCGACGTTGCAGCTCGATACCCTGAGAGACGACCTCTTCTCGCAACCTCCTCATATCAGCAAGTGAAACTGTTCTCTCCTGCTCACCTCTGCTCAATGCCTCCGCGCTGCGACTCCAATTCCGTCTCGAGCGCCCCCCTCCACTCATCCACCATCTTCTGCCTCTCCTTCTCCCAACCCTCCTTCAATCCCTGCTCCCCCCTCTCCCTCTCCTCCTCTTTCCTCCTGAGGACCGCCTCAAACTCCTTCGTCTTCTCCTCAACCGTCCTCTCCAGCTTCTCCTTCTCGGTCCTCTTCACATAGTCTAGCCGTTTACTGAGGGACGTCAAGTCCTCTTGAGCCTTTGATAGGATTCCAGAAGCGTCTGCGCTGGGAGAACTCGTAGGGCTCGAGAGGGACGCCGTGAGGGAGTCGATGGTCGAGGCCAGCTCAGAGATGATAGGCTCCTCCGCCGCAAATTCTCTGACTTTGGGTACAAGAAGGGGCAAGGTCTGCCTGACCTTCTCCGCAGTCTCCTCGGCGGATGTCTTTCTCGAGACGGGTGGAGGGGCGAGGTAGTATCCCGGCGGCGGTTCGTGACCAAGAGGTAAAGGCGGGCCGGCGTACAGCTCTTCCCCAGCAGTCGACGCCTTTCGCGGTTTGCTCACCGTCTCCGGGTGCAGTCCTCTCGTCCTTGTGGCATCGAAATCTACCCGTGGACCGCGGTCGGGAGTCGAGTCGGACGGCGTTACCGCTTCTACGAACCTGTCTGCGGCCGCTTCGACCTTTGATTCGCTGAGACCCAAAGCCTTCTCGGCTTCCCTGACCATGCCTTCCACGCCATCCGAGAAGTTGAAAGGAATGCTCGATGTCGCTTCGGGCACCTTCGCCTGGACCTCGGACGTCAGCGCTTTCGTCTTGTCCACCGCCTCCTCCGTCGCTTCAGCCACCCGGTCTCTCAGGGACATCGCGCTCGCCGCAGCCGAATCCGTGGTCTTCTTCGTCGAGCTCGAGCTACCCATTACCCTATTTTTCGCGTGCTCCGCTTTCTCCTTCACCACCGCCCCCGCCTTATCCGCCTTCGCCTCCAGCTGTCCCGCAGCCTTCTTCATCTCCCCTCCCGCCGACTTCGTCAAGTTCCCCACCCTGTTCCGCACCTCCCCAACAGATCTCTCAACCATGTTTCTTACATCTCCCGCGGACCTCTCAATCCTCGGCCGAGTGGTCGTAGGCTCTGGTACCTTCTCCCCGGTAACATACTGCCAAGCCTCCACAGCCTTCTTACTGACCGTCCCATACCCAAACGTCTCCCATCCATGCTCATCCGCGAAATCCGCCACCGCCTCGCCACCTGGGAAAGTAGAGGTGAAGATCTCGCGGTAAGATTCGTAGTGCGCAGAGAGCCAGCCGGAGAGGGGGTAGAATGTCAAAATCCCCAACGAGGTGTAGATCAGGACTCGGCGGAAGAAGTGACGGCGACGAGGTGGGGGAGGTGGTGGTGGAGGGGGCGGGAGAGAAGCGGCTGGGATTGAGGAGGGTGGTGGTGGAAGAGGCGGGATTGGAGGTGGTGTGGATGCGAGTGTGGAAGAACCTGGTGTGGTGGGTGGAGTGTTGGTGACGGCAGGCCGGGTCAGGACTGGACGAGTGGAGGTGGATCCAGGTGCTGGGGCAGTGGGTGGAAGTGATGAAGTGAGAGGTGGGTAGCCCAAATGAAGGGTAGCGAGTAGCTTAAAAGTCCATCAGCGTAGTAGGAGAGGCCACCGAGCGGAGGCGAGCTCACTCGTCGGGGGGGGAGTACCACGGCTCGGGCAGCCCGCAGCTGGGCAAGGCGGAGCTGCGAGTGCATCTCGAGGTGAGTGTGAGAATCCGGATACTGAATGTCAGGTTTCGCGGGAAAGCTCAGCTCAACAGCACTTTCGACAGAGTGGAGGCCTATTGAGACTAGGTGCAAGTCGGTACTAAAAGCGCCTATACTTCAACCCCCAAAGCGTTTTGGAGGCAAGAATAGGTGAACTGATGTCTGGATGATGCATGATGAACTGATGCTTGACTCAACTCGAACAACTGCACTGAAAGCCCAACATTTCCCTCGTTCCCAATGCAGACAATCTTGCGTCTTCTCCAACATCTTCACCAATACTCTCACCCCAGCTCAAGAACGGTCGTGTGGCCATCTAACCCATGTCAAACCATGTTTAATTTTGGGAAGCGGGCACTCACATCCAAGATCTTCGCTAATCTCTGTCGACCCTCCTTGATCCCGTCGGCGTCTGTCCGCTCCAGCTCGGCGATGGTCTCCTCCAGTACCCATTGTCGAAGCACGAAGCGGGGGTTGACTCGCTTCATCATGGTCTCTCGCTTGGACTCCCAAGAGTCGCCAGGAGCGACCTCGCCGTAAAGTCGCACGTCCTCTGCCGACGCGGGAACCTCGACGGCCTTCCAAGCTTCCACCTCGGCAGGCAATGTGGCACGTTGGGCGTAGATCTCGAACCATGGTATCAATCCGCGTTTGGCGACGTCAAGAGAGTCGGCGGGTAACTTAGTCGTGCTTGCTGTAACGAGGTCGGACGCGAAATCTTCGATGTGAGCGCGATTTTCCACATGTGACGGATTGAAGAAGCAAAGTTTTCGGAAAGTCGTGTGGAAGTCCATCGAATTGGTGTGAAGAAGGGTGAGGAGGTCGTAGATGATATCTCGATCATCGCTCTTCTGATACGTCTTCAACCCAAACCGCTAGACCCAACGATCAACCGTCTGACTGGATTTTAGAAGCATCTCGCTCACCTTGAGCCATCCCTCCCGTTCACCCTTGTGCTGGATTCGCCAGAAGATCTCTCCTTGCCACCGGCTCATCACCTCCGAACCCTTCTTCTCCCAAGTAGCGACATCCTCCTTGCTGGCGTGCTCGGACCAGCCGGGACCTGCGATCGTGGAGTGGGCGGCTTCGAATCCGATGAGAGGGGCTAGAGCGGATGCGAGCTTCTCAAGAGCGAATAGGACTCGGGGAGGCTGATTTCGGTAGGAGTAAAGGCCGGAGGGGTCGGAGTGATCTGTGAGTACAACCTGTCAGTCTCGGTTGCAGGCTTCATGTAGCAACAACTTGGCCGATGGAAAGGCAATCATTATGTGGGATGAGGGACGATAGAGTGCTACTCACTGCAAATATGGCCCTCATCCCAGATATCCATGAACGCATACGGTCCGTAGTCGATAGTGAGACCCAGAACGCTAATATTATCGGTATTCAATACGCCATGGCAGTATCCGTAGACCTTCAAACATTACTTCGTCAGCCTAAACACAGCGCCATGACAGAGGAGAACCCACCTGCCACTGCGCCACCATCTCCCCATTCCTCCTCACCACCTCCTCGAACCACTCCCTCGTACCCTTCCCCCTTATCCCCATGATCTCATCCCTGCACCAAGCCGTCAATTCCCTCAATCCCTCAAGATTCCCCTGTCCGCCCAATGGCCCTTCATCCTCCCCGTTCTCCTCTGTCATCCAGCCACTACCAAGGAAGAGCTGTCGGTGATTCCGTCCCGCCTGACCCGGGTTCAGGGCTTCGAAATGACCGATACGGATGAAGGAAGGGGCGAGGCGGGCGACGAGGGAGGAGGGTTCAGGGCCGTTCTCGCGGATGACCGGGACGTCGTCGGATGTTAGGATGGCTAGGGATCTCGTCGTTGGGATTCCTAATGCTGCGACCGCTGTGACCACTATCAGCCTGGCAAGTGGCAGAAAGGGGAAGAGCAGACCTTCGCAACCGAGGTATTCCCGCACACCGGATCGGAGAACAGCCAATCCGTCCGCACGGGAGAACGGTGTTCGTCCAGCACCTTTTAGCTGGATCTCCTGTCTACCACCAGAAGGAGACTCGGTCTCGAGGATGGAGACGGCTCGCCCGTCGCCTAGCTGGCTTGCCCAGGATCCGAATTGGTGACCGCAATATCGAGTCGACCAGGGACCGTACTGCGTAGAGCTGCTGGGTCCCGCCGAGGCGTTGACATCATCCTTCGCTTCACCGGGAGAGGATTCGGGAGGGCCGGCGAGGAGCTTCCGGCCCGAAAGGAGATCGACGAGCATTTCCCGAGCGGCACCAGCTGGAGTTGTCGATCCAGAAGGCTCTGCGCCATCATTGCAGACCTCCACTGCATCGCCTACGTTCAGATGCGGCAGTGACTCCGCTAATGCTGAAGCCGAGACACCAAGTAGTTCTGCCTCCATCTTCGACCGGTGAGGTGAGGTCACAACCCTCAACCCATTCTCCCCTGGAGCATCGCCGTTTACAAAATGTTCAGGCTCCACCGGATCCCATCGCCTCAGCACATCCTCGACCGACACCTGTCCACCATTCTCGATATCCACACCCATCTCCTGCACCTCCTCTTTCGTGATTCGTAACGGCCATGCTGCCCATAATGGATGGACACGAGCCCATATGCCGGGTGTGGAGGGGGAGAAGGTGGTCGATCGTCTCTGAGCGGATGGCTGTTCGGCAAGTGCTAAACGGGAAAGGGATGATTGAAGAGTGGAGTGGGGAAGAGGAAGACGGTGGAGTGGGAGTTGCGACATTTTGCGTAGGGTAGGAGACATTAGGGGATGGAAAGGAGAAGTTGCCACGGGTGCAGATCCGCTCCCGGTGCAGCACAAGGGGCGCAAAAAAGACACGTCATGGGATCTTTTCGCAGGCAATGGAGTCGAAGGCAACAACTTGACAAAACCTACACGACTGTGACAGACAAGACCCGAAGACGGATAGACATCCTTCGACATGTCGCTCCAGGTCACTACGACCCGGCTGGCATCTCTCCGAGCGACGTTGCTAAACACAACCGGCTCGACACCGCTACACGAGCGATTCCGAGCGCTCTTCATGCTCAAATCCATTGGTGGGGACGAGGTAGTCCGTATAATCTCGGAGGGTATGTCACCAGCTTTGACATGCTTATGAGAGACGTCATACAGGACGGTCCTTCGGAGACAGATGAGCTGTGCTGACTCTCTGCAGGCCTGACCGACCCCTCCCCTCTCCTCAAACACGAGCTCGCCTACGTCCTCGGACAAATCAACAATCCCTCCGCGATCTCCACCCTCGAGTCTGTCCTCCGAAACGGAGAAAGGAGACACTGCTCGATGGTTCGCCACGAAGCTGCGGAAGCGCTCGGTGCGCTCAGCAGCGAGTCGAGTTTGCCTCTCTTGAGACGGTATCTGGGGGACGAGAGCCGGGAGGTCAGGGAGACTTGTGAGGTTGCTATCGGGAAGATTGAGTGGGATCATTCGGACGAGGGGAAACGGAGGGTCGCAAAGTCAGTACAGCGGTCTCCAGACCACCAGCAATAGTCGCTGTCCGTTCTATCGGAGCCATGCTGACATCTCCGCGGTATAGTCCGCACTTCCCGACGGTCGACCCCGCACCCGCATCATCATCCTCGTCATCAAGCCCCTCTTCCGAATCCATTCTGTCTCTCCGCTCCGGGCTTCTAGACACCTCTCGACCCCTCTTCGAGCGCTACCGAGCCATGTTCGCCCTCCGCGATTACGGTGCCGGATCAAAAGAAGCAGTCCAGAGCCTAGCCGAAGGCTTTCGAGATCAGAGCGCGCTTTTCCGGTAAGTCTCGCTTCAACCTCTTCCACCTCCACTTGCTGAGATCGGGATCCAGGCATGAGATCGCCTACATTTTCGGGCAACTCTGTTCCCCTTACTCCATCCCCACACTCCTATCCCGTCTCCGCGATCCACACGAGGACGACATGGTGCGGCACGAAGCTGCGGAAGCACTGGGAGGGATCGCGTCCGATGGGGCGGAGGATGAAGGAGAGGTGGAGTTGCCGGAGAGTGGGGTGCTGGCTGTTTTGAGAGAGTGGGCGGGGAAGACGGATGCGCCGGGTGTGGTTAGAGAGAGCTGTCAGGTGGCTATTGATATGTGGGAGGTGCGTCAGCTTTGCCGCTGTGACCTACCGCCGATAACGCTCTTGGCAATGGGTGCGGATTTCAAGCTGATGTCTGAATCCAGTACGAGAACTCGACGGAGCAATTCAATCCGCTCGACTCGCTGACGGACACAGCCGAGATAGCACGGACAACAGGGATGGAGCGGTCAGCTGCGATAGCGGTAGCAGCTGGCGTTCGGGCATAGTACATCCGCTTTGCCACTTGAAGAAACACCATATATACCACGCACCAATGATAATTTTCCATGCATGGTATGATATATTTTCGTCTACGCGCCCAGGGACGAGATCTCTGCTGCCAGATCTATCAACCGCTGTTCCCCGAGTGCTGCTCCTCGCGCCTCAACAAGCTCTTTCCCGCGTTGGACTGGGCCGACCTGCAAGCTTCCCGAAGTTGAAGAGGAGACCACCTGTCGCCGACATCAGTAACATCTTGCGACTTGAACAATCACCGACCAGGTTACCGAGAGCTACGGAAGCTCGGTAGATCGTCTCGCTATCCCCTGTTTCGTTCTCCAAGATCTTTCGCTGGTCATTACCTATTCAACGTAAATGGGGGAAGACTTACATGAAGGACAAGCTCAAGCAGGACACCAGTATGTACCACAGGGAACTGATTCGACACTGCCAGGACCGAGTAGCTGAGAAGTCTACATCAGCAAGGCTATCAAAGGCTTTGTAGAAGCTTCACTTCAGGGCGATAGTCGCTAACGGCACCTTCCTCGCTCCTAGTTCCGTCCAAGTCCGCCCTGTTCGCAAACTCGTCAACACATCTCCCGCGGCGTTTCCTCCCATCGTCCGCCGTCCATTACCAAGAAGGAAGAGGTTCGAGAGCGCACGGAGGGCAAGAAGGGTGTTGGTCTCGCGGGGTTTCGTAGAATTCCACGGTGTGTCCCAGTCACATGCTCTAAGGAGTGCCCCAGGAGCCGAAGAGACGGATCCGAACGATGGGGAGATGGCGGCAAGGGAACGGGCAACGTCGATTACTGCCGAAATATAAGTCAAGGCTGAAACGGATAAGGGGATCGATATTGACAAGGGAAGCGCTGCGCCTCAGGCCAGCGACAAATGAGATTGA
>JAABUH010001748.1_pt1 | contig 22783 bp, 35 predicted proteins | sample 5559121 | NCBI WGS metagenome assembly JAABUH01 (sample SAMN10711871, study PRJNA513364) | rock metagenome | isolation source: Antarctica rocks | place: Antarctica: Victoria Land, Battleship Promontory nord | collected 2015-12-28
CAAACACCAACTTACCAACTTCACCGAGCACAGCAGACATCATGGGCAAACAACACGTAAGTCCATGCTGTACCCCGATCCCATCTCTTCCCTTCTCCTTCACGATCGAGCTCAATCCCGAACCCCTGCCTGACGTCATGTTATTTCTCTTCCGTTCAAAAATGAGGGAGCAGCTGTTGATCGTACCCTCATGCAGGACGACCCCAACCCGGCGGCCTACGTCGAAGACGCCAACACGCAATCCCGTCAAGTCCCGGCTAAAGCTGGCGAAAAAGGCGCCAGTGTCAACCACGACCATGACATCAAGAAGGCGGAGAGGGAGATGCACAAGCAGTTTACGGATGCGAGGTTTGAGAGTGGACAGGCCACAGGCGGGACTGAGGGCAGCGGGGCCATGCCAGGTGGGGCGGAGGTGCGGAGGGGGTTAGAGGTGAAGGTATTTGGGTGATCGAGGGAGCCCTGCCCGGACAGGAAACGATGAGAGCGATAGATAGGAGTCTGATGGAGGAGAAGGGGAATATCAGATGAAAGGGCATGAACCAAACTGCATCTTGTTCCGATACATCCAACAAATCCTCGATACGCAGAAGGCATTATATCCGCCGGTTCCAAGGGCCAAAGCCTCGATCGTAGCAAGTTCACAAGGCTCAGGGCGGATAATCGAGCGAAACTGACGGTGGAATCCTTCTCCAGTATATAGCCTTTCCCAGAGCCGTACTTTCCAACCTTACCGATCTTGCAACATACTCAAGGCATCATGGCGATAGTCGAAGACATTTCCGATCACGAGCCCTCGTCCTCCTCCTCCATCGTCAGTGAGCCATCTCCCTTCCTCTGCTCACAGCTTCACCAACAGACCGGCAACCCGACCTCCGGACTCCGTCACCGAATACCCCTGGAACACCCCGACATCCTCCCATCCTCATCCAGATCACCTCTCATCTCGGGTACGTCCCCTCCGACGGATTCCGCAGCCGAGCCAGAGCTCGAGGAGGAGGAGGAGAGGGACGAATGGTTCAATATGCTCGTCGCGACAATGCCCTGTTGCTTCCTCTATCTCCTTCTCGACATGTGCGTTACCACTTCCTATCGCCTGTTTCGAGTCTATCCAGCTGATGGATCCTGGTCCAGATTAGTGCATTTGCAATATCAGCATCGGCCGACCGTCGGGCTCCTCACTCGACATATGCTCCCAGCGGTCCCTAGTAAGCTCACCCTTCCATCCTCTCGTCACAAGGCTGAGGATCCCTAGCCCTCGGGGCTATAGTCTTTTACAGTGCGCCCTGCCCCTTTCGGAATGTAGTCTTGACCAGAGGAGCTAAGACCGAACAGGCAATCGACATTATACCCACCCCATCGCCCAGCTCCTCCTCATCAGCGCTAGCGTGTTCTCGGGTACTCGCCTCATCTGGCTCGTCAACAAGGCTGGTTGGTCGGCGGTGACCAGGCAGGTGAGGACAGCTTCCTTGTCTTAGGGTCGACTTCTATGCTGAGCGCAGGGCAGGCACCTCCAGCTGGCACGCTGTGGATCCTCACTATTGTGCAATTACCCCTCAGCCGGGCTGCGTTCGCCTTAGCAGGAGTAGCAGGATGGTGTTGGTGGACCGGGATGACTGTCATGCCTTGAGCCCGACAAGACCTATGGCATCCCCTGACGTTCGCAAGTCATAGTGATCAAGGTGAACTCTTTGCCAGAGGCACCGCCCCCGCCCCCGCCGTCATGCTCCCCGCCTTCTTCCTCCTCTTATACGGTCTCTTCACCCTCGGCGCACTCGGGTCCATTACCCTCTTGAAACCCTTCTGCGGACCCGGCTTCCTCCTCTCCTTATCCGGATTCGGTGGTCTCCCCCTCTTCTTCTTCACCACGCCACCCATGTCCGCCCCCGCCTCGTCTATCCCAAGATACTCCTTACCGACCGTGTGGACCAGGTCGAAGTGCGTCTCGGTGGAGTTGACGATTCGACGTTGCGCGGCGAGCTCGGAGGACATGAAGGTCATCACGTCGAATCTGTCGAGGTATTTCCGGAGGAAGGGGTGAGAGGAGAGACGGTGGCGGATGATCCCGGCTGTCAGGGGCACGGGTTGGTGTGGTGCGGTGGGATTGCTCCGGATTGGAGGGATGGGGCGGCACTGGGTGGTCAGCGTGGTTGAGGGGTAACAGGTGGAGGAGTCACAAGATCCGCGATGAACTCCACGACAAGGTCTTCCATGTAATCTACCGAGTCCAAGTCCGGCTCAGGGACATCACCAGCAGCGTAAATCAGCTTCGAGACTGCTGGGACATCAACACTCATATACTCGCCCGTTTCCAAAGAATAGAACACCCACTCTCGTTCCGCATCGAGCCCCGCATGCCCTCATCGCGCCTTCGCCGCACCTCGCCCGGCGCCGGTGAAACCCTAGACTCCCTCCCCATTTCCCTCTCCCTCTGTCTATCCTCATGCGTATGTTCCCGAGCCGTCGGCTCTCTAATCGCAAAGTACACCGCCTGCGTCGCCCCGCTCGGCGCAGGTCTCGGTCGCATATCCTTCTCCCTCCCATCAGCTGGACTGGGTCGGCGCGGAGTCGGCTTCGATGGTCCAGCGGGTGGTTCGGCTTTGATCGGCGAAGGGAGACGGAGACGCTGGACTGGCGGGGTGTAGACTTGTGACCCCGGGATCGAGGGGCGACGGATAGCGTTATGAAGACGGGCTTGGGGTTGGCCGGTAGGCACAGCGTGGTTTGAGAGGAGGGCTGGGTGGAAATTATGGTGCTGTTGGATAGGTTGGGTTTGGCGGCTTTGTTGGGATGGTGAAGGTGGGGGAAGGCGGACTTGAGGTTGTTGCTGGGGCGTGACGGGTCGGGTTTGCTGTGGTGCGATGGTCCGCTGTGGCTGCTGCACTGGTGGTTGCTGCTGCTGTTGGTACCGCTGCATCTGCTGCATCTGGATTTGGTGAGACGAGACCGGTTGATGTGTCGCCTGCAGGTACTGCTGCATTTGCTGCGGCTGTACTACCTGCTGGTCTTGTTGGGGCTGATTCGGCTGACGCTGCTGCTGATGAAAATCCGCAAGTTGCTGGATATGCTCCGTGCCAAATGGGTAAGCAGGAGCTGGGACTGGCGGATTCGACGCTGAGCCGGGGTAGGTGGGGATGTTGGGTAGTCCGCCGGGCAAGGGGTTCGGCATGGGGTTGAGGGATGGGGATTCATCGCCGGAGGAGGTGGGGCGACCATCGTAGGCTTGTTGAGGAGGGATGTTGGGGTATTGGGACATGTCGTTGGCGAGCGGACTTGGCCAGCGAAAGATCAACCTTTTGCTATGGACAGCCCTTTCCTGGCGTCCCACAGGATAACGTAAAGAGTGAGAGCGAGAGGAGCTACGGCGGTCAACGGAATCTCGGATTTTGAAGGGGTTGAAAGCTCCTGCTTGGACTTTGATACGTTCGGTCTCTATTATGGCGGCATCATTGGACCCGATCTGAATTCATCAATGCTGCATGATCTCCCTCTTCGACCTATGCGAACTCATCCCCCTCATCCACTCTCGGACAGCTCAAAGACCCGCAACCACCCATCGAACGACTCATCCCAAGCGACCTCCGTTTCCTTCCTCACAATCTCATACCCATCCTCATTCCCAAACCACCGGAGCTCCCGCTTCTGCCTCTCCGCTCTCAGATCCGTCTCCGTCAATGGCGGCTTGCTCGACTTCTTCTCAGCGACACTCAGCTCTCTTGCGCCGCTCGCCAATGTTCGGGCACTCTCTATCCGCGGTTCGAGGGCGGAATAGTAGTCCTTCCGAGCGGTGTTGATCCGGTCTAGCAGTTGTGAGAAGGATTTGGTATACCACTTCTCCCCGTCCCTGTCCCATTCTCGGTCTCCTTCGCTGAAAGGCCGTGTATGCCCCTCGATGAGTGCTAATCCGGCGTCCGCACCGGATTGCACCCGGTATCGTTCGGTGAAGAAATCGTAGATCATATACGGGAATTGATTGAATCCGAGGTGATTGGTGAACGGGAGGAGGAGTATAGGGGGTTGTGGAGGCAGTGGAGACGGCGGAGTGTGGAAATGTGACGATATGAGGGGTGGTGAAGGTGACGCAGGGTTACTGATCGAGGGTGTCATCTGGGGTGGTGGTGGACGAGAGAGGAAGGAGAGGCCGGAAGGAAGCGCGGATACTGGTGTGTTTGGGGAAATGGGCGGCGGTGTTGGTATTGACTCGGGAGTGGGATCGATTTCGTCGGGTTGAAACTCCGGCTTGGGCGTATCAAATACACCGTCAGCCTCCAACTTCCTCTCCACGTCCTTCTCCCAATCCCACTCTCCCACTCCGCCGGTCCATCCTTGTCTCAGCCCCTCGATGTATTCCTTTAGACTCGCCCTGCCCACGAGCACGACTCCACCCTCCAGCTCCCGAGCCTCAGCTGCTTTCGGATCCAAGGAGTGTGGTAGACTCATGGGCAGAGGCTCTAGACCGAGGGCTTGCCGTCGCTTTTTGAGGATGGAAGCCTGGATCTGGCGCTTGACAGAGCCATGCAATGGCGCTGGAATCTGGTCGTAATCTATGGAAGCGGCGTCCAAGTACGGCTAAAGACTTCAGCTACACACAAATCCCTTCAAGCTCACCTTGACGTATTGCCGGAAATATCGCAGCGCCCGGCCGTCATCATCGTCCTCCGGCCATCTCGCTCCGATGGCAATGATCTTGCGAGGCAGGTCAAGACTCCCAGGCATCGGTTCCTGCGAAAGATGCTTGACCCGCTCAATGGTCGCCGCCTTGATGCGCCGACATTGTCGACGATCATCGTAATAGAGGTATGAGACGGTGCCGGCTACGGTGAGGAAGATGGTCCAGTTTCGTGAGGGAAGACGGGGCTTCCATAGAAGGACGGAGCGGGGGATGCCGGTATGCTCCAAGGAAGAGCGGAAGCCTGTAACTGGGGCTTTGGACGAGGAGGCAACTGGTGTGGTCGCGTTAGACGAAGAAGGCGCAGGATCGGAGAGTGCCCTACATGGTGGAAGAGGGGGTTCAGGCGCTGCCATGGCGGGTAGGAATCGATTGCGAAATCTGAGGGAGGGCATGGTCAACCAATGTGCTTGATGTGAAGGACAACAACGGAAGAGAAGAATCATAGAAGCCGGATAAGCATGCTTGCAACCATCTCGCACCCTGCCCTCCCACACATTCCGCTCCGACCAGAACCAGCAGTACGCCAGTCAAGGCCTTCGCAGATTCCGTAAGCCACCACAACCTGCCCTTCATCGCTTGATCCTGCCGGCTCAGCTAGTAGGGCGAGAGCAGGCTGTGGCAGGCCAGTGGGTGCAGGAGAACAGGACGAGTGGGAGGAAGTCAGAGAATGGATTGAGCTGAAGTTGAATCACGTCGAGAAGGGGTAAAGAGAGCTGGCTTGAGAAGGGGAGCTCACGCCTCGTGGAGGAAGCAGGGATAGATATCTACGTGTTCATTATCAGCTTGGGGTGTCACTTTCCTAAGTTCAAATCAAATGAGGATAGATGACGGCTCAGAAAGAGTTTTTTGGTATGTTGGGTTATCGCTCACGAGTACTCGGTAGCAGAACTGAAAGTTTATACATCACAAGAGAGGAGAGGAGATGAGAAAGGGAGCTGGAGTCGAAGACTCACCGGTTTGCTGCTCGAGGATCTACTCGCTGAGCGATGGCTCGAAGCGAGAAAGAATGAGTATGCTAGATCATGCAGGAAGCCGCTTCGGTCAAGACGAAATCTAAGCAGCAACTTACCCAAAACCTGTTCCTGTTTTCCGTAACTCCGATAAGTCTTGGTCGCACGCCTATTGGCCACCTTCAATGCTCAAATGGATCATCCTCTCTGCTGTTCGTCTATTTCCTCGTCTCTTGTACCCCGAATATCTGACGTGATGGGAGCCGACGGCGGGTCTATACCTGATCGACGAGATCTGGTCCGGACGAAGGGAAAGGCGGAGCAGACGGACAGGGCATTGTTGAGGGAATTATTCTTTCTGTGCGCTCTCAGCAAGGTAAGCTCGAAGCCTTCCCTTTCAGCGGTCATGAGCTGATATTGGTAACGCAGAAACCGCTCGCTCGACCAGTGGTGCTTGATCCTCTCGGCAAGATGTACAATAAGGATTCGATCATTGAGTACCTTTTGGACAGGTCCAAATATGGGGATGGTGACCAGATCTGCGGGTATATCAAAGGCGTCAAGGTGAGCCTTCGCTTCAGCGGCTAGCACCTTAACAGCGCGGTGATCCGAAATTGAGTCGTGAGCTCACGTCGCTGTTTGCCGACCAGGATCTCCTTACCCTCAACCTCACCGCCAACCCTACCTACTCCTCTCCTTCATCTTCAACCACCGAAAATGTCCTCACTCGCGCCCCCTTCGTCTGCCCACTATCCCTCAAAGAGATGTCCGGAGCAGTCCCGTTCGTCGCTCTTCGGCCTTGCGGCTGTGTCTTCTCAGATGTGTCGATACGCGCTTTGGTGCCCACCCTCACAAAAGGCGTCGCGGCGACAGTCCTACCGAAGGACGACTTGCCTGAAGAGGCAAAACCGGTCGTGGATGGGGAGAAAGCGGACGTCGCATGCCCTAACTGTGGCAATCCTTTCGACCCCACATTACCTACCAGCATACAGCCTATCAACCCGACTCGAGAAGTTCAGGAGGACCTGTTCGAGAACCTCCTGATTGCGCGCGCGGCAGCCAAATCGTCGTCGAAGAAGCGGAAAATCGTCGGGATCACTCCCTCAGTCCCCGTCACTGAGGAGCAGCCAGCCAAAATCCCCCGTAACACCTCTTCTCCAATACCGCGAACCTCTTCCGCATCTCCTGCACCGGGAATGCGAGATTCACCTAAACTCGCTCCGACGTCTTTGGCTCGATCAGTTCACCAGAAGCTCGCAGAACAGGAGCAGAAGCGTCTCGTGGCGCAAGCAGGTATGAGCGATGCGGTCAGGGCCATGTTCAAGCCTAAGGAGAAGGGAGCGGATCATCATAAGGGGAATGCAGACTTCTTTGGGAGGACATTCACGCGAGTGAGTCTTTGAGCTTGCTGATCGCCATGCGGTTTACTGACGGTTGTTCAGTACGCCGCATGAGTGATCGAAACCCAATAGACGTTTAAAACATTGTAGGCATTTATCTGTTGTAGATCACTTTGCATCGATTCCATCTCATGCTCCCAGCGCTGTCCTGACCATCCGCGGACACTGGAGACACATCGCTTATCAAAAGGAAGGATCGGCGCTGTTATACCCTGTCAGCCCTTGATCGTGTCTTACTTCTCGCTTTCCCCTTTCCGCTTACTTTCCCACATTCCTCATGTGAATAATCTCTTCACGATCCTCTCATCTCCCTGTGAGTAGACCCGCCATGCATTATGGCTTCATCCCACCCTCCTCACCCACACCCCACGGCGGTGCTCTTCGGTCCCTAATCCCCTCGTCCCCCTCCCGAGTCACTCTACATCGAAACCGACTTGACCGCGCCTCGTCTTCCGCGGGACATGTCACTGCTGCTGGCTTGACGACCTGGAAGAGGAGACCGAGGAAGGACAGCTCGGATGATGAGTCGGGTAAGAGAGGGTTGGGGATGGGGATGAAGGGTACACCTGGACGGAGGAAGAAGCCGAGGAAGACTAGCAAGGTCCGCTCGATCTCACATTCACAAGTCATCCCTGACAATGAGCAGAGTCTAGGCATCCAATCCACACCGAAAGGATCTAGCTCGAAACCTCCTTCCGGCTCCGGCTCATCCTCGTCGTTCCCCCTCTCAGACCTACCCGACTCTGAAGACACCACTCACGACACCTTATCCATTTTCGGCCATCCCGAGGTATCCTCTCCAGCGGCTGAAGCTATCCCGGGCTTTACGGAGAGCGAGGAATCTGACGGTCTCACAATGACCTTGATCAGTGCCAGACCGCCATCCTCGAGGGAGCTTCACGATGACCAGCAGCATACCGAGACGCTCGTCACCCTCTTCCCGGACGTGCAGGACGTCCTGATCCCGCTCAACGACGTATCCGAGCCCCTTGCTGGCTCACATCGTCGGCGAATGCGTTCAGAAGATCTTAATGCTCTGATCAACGAGCTGCCTCACCCCGATCAAGTGACAGCGGTGATGGCAGCTATCACTCACGAGGATTTCACCGTCCCGGTGAACGACGAAGCCCTTTCCGCGCGGACTCCGGTGTCCGACCAGCCCGCGAGTAAACTCATCGGGAGACAATCGACGCCTTACGTCTGGCGTAAAAAGAAGACGGTGCTGGTCATACTCAATGACGAAAACAGTGTTGCGGACGAGGATGAGATTGAGCTTGGAAGAGGACACTCACCGCAAACCCCACAAGCGAGAGATCGCTCTGAGTCACCGGGAGACGAGGAGAGGGCGGTGACGCCTCGTCATGACCGCTCAGTCTTGCCTTCCTCGGATAACGATATGGCGGCGACCGAGCTCGATGAACAGGGGAAATATCCGTTCGAGCCGGAATCCTTGGACGACCCTTTCTTGAACCCCGTCGAAGAGGTGGATAGTCGCAAGTCGACCCGGCGCGTCGTTCCCAATCCCCGGGATTCCCCGGACATCGCTTGTCAGCGCTACTGTACGCCGGGGCCGGAGGAAGCGACTTTGGGCGATCCATTCGGCTTCGACCGGGTCCAGCAGCTCCTGCAAGGTGAGCATATGAGGTATTTTATGCGGGAAGCTGACATCGGGCAGAGAAGCAGCCAAGACCCTTCCAGCCGTCATCAGAACTGGCCACACCCGCTCGTTCCCCGTCGACATCCACTATTATCTTCTCGCGTACACCGTCTCAGTCGTCAGTCGCATCTTCCGAAACAGTCAAGAATCCTGGGGTATCAGCAAGCCGGATTAAGAGCATAGGAAGGTCTCGGAAAGGAGTTTGGCGGGGAGCGGAAGTCTTGTCTCGGATGGAAGCTGGAGAAGCGGAACAAGGGTCGCAACACGCGAACGGCGAGGATATGGAAAGCAATGACGAGGGTTCGGATGACAGTACTCGTTCCAGAAGGACGGTTGTTAAAGACAGTGGGAGCATGCCAAAGAAGAAGAGAAAGGCCGCAAAGAAGAGGGAGGCGTCGATTCTTGTGGAGTCTGAGGTAAGGGCCATCCTAGCCTTGGTCAGAAGATTACTCGGCATGAGCGGTGATGCCCTCCTAGTCTGCGTTCTGGGCACGCCAAGCTAGGATACAGGACTACCTCGACCTCGAGAAACATTACAAGCTCCATGTCGAGTTGGTGTTATGGTAACGCGCAATATCCATGATCTTCGGAATACTCCGCATGAAATATACCTTATTCCGCTGTCGGGCGATCGGCCGATGTTTTTCTTCGGCCGGCGTCGATTAACGGCATTTGCCGACGCCCGTTTCTAGCGAGGGATGAGGAGATGACAATACTGACATTCCTGATCCACATTCCTCTTGACCCTTCATAACTCGCCCATTTTACCTTTGCCATGACAGAAGCCACCTTCTTTAGAATCATATAACAGAGTTAATCGCGATGAGCGCAAATGCCATCGATCCACCTTTTTCCCGTCCAAGCATGTCCCGGCACGCCTCTCGCCTCAAATCTACCTTGTCCCACGTCCGAACCACCGATACCCATCCACCCCACCATGCGCACTTTGACGTCCCCGAAGGTCCACCATCCTCCCCTCAATCAGATAAAGATCATCATGATGCACCGGTGATCGATATCGAGCATGTACCCGTCGACGGTGATCCGAGAGAATGGAGTCGGACAAAGAAGCATATCGTCTTGTTCATGATGACACTATCGGTCGTAAGTCCTCTTTGCAGGCGAGACGGAGAAAGCTGATGGGTGACGGCTAGTTGGGACCGCTGATTGCGCCGAGTATATATAATCCGGTTATTGACGAGGTCAAGGCGGATCTGCATGCGAGTAATACTCAGATCGGGTTGAGTTTGAGCATGTACATTCTGTAAGTGATCATCGGATTGCGTGTCTCCAGACGAGAGGCTGATTAGGATCAGGCTGCAAGGATGGTTCCCACTGCTCTGGGCTTCGGTTGCTGAGGTGAGTCCAGCGATGCGTTTCCCTTATAACTCAGCTGAAAGCGTACCAAACAGATCATTGGGCGAAAGGTGTGCTACATCCTCCCAGCGGCAATACACAGCTGACGAGACTAGATCGTCTACCTTTCATCATATGCTGTATGTCTCATTGATCCCGATCTTCGGCTTGCTTAAGCTCACGCTCCACCAGATATACACCGTAGCAAGCATCATCGCCTCTCGCTCCAGCAATATGCCGACACTCATCGGCATGCGCTGTCTTCAAGCTTCGGGTTCATCTGCAGTCGTGGCGGTTGGCGCTGGGAGTTTGGCAGATATGTTCGAGGTGCATGAGCGGGGGCAGAAGGTAAGCGAGACCGATCAAAGCTCACGCAAGCCAAGGGTGCTGATTACGTGAAGCTAGGTCTATTTTACGGGATGCCTCTGCTTGGTCCGGCTATCGGTCCCCTCATTGGAGGTGCTTTGGGTAATGTGAGTGTATCTCGCCCGTCTGCGTTGCTGTGTCTCACAAACACTAGGCTTTCGGATGGCGGAGCGCGCTGTACTTTCTTGCAGCTTTTGCGGGTGTAGTCGAGGTCATGTTTATCTTCTTCCCCGATACTTGGCGTCGAGAGGTGCGTCCTCGCTACTCTTACTTTCGAAATCCGCAACACACTGACACGCATCTCAGCGGTCGAGGGTGTATCAGAAAGCCATGCAAGACGCCATCAAGCGAGCCATGCACCACGACGACAAGCGACAACGCAAGCTCGCTCGCGGACTCGCTTCGACCGCGCCGACACCCCCCATGACGCCGATATCGCCTGCGACTCGTCGTCCGAGCGCCGAGCAGATAGTGGTTGATACCGAGAAGAACGAGGTGACTGTCAAGCGGCGATGGCTTGGTTTGAGGAAAGCCGAGGTTACTACGGAGCATGAGCATTTTAGGCCGTCCTTCCGGGATGTCAACCCGCTGCCGACGATGTGGAGTATCTTCAAGCGTCCGACCAATCTGATTATCCTCTTGAGTTCGGGTATGTTGCACCTCACAAGCAGCGGTTGAAAGTGGCTGACGTCTAAATAGGTCTGTTGTTCTCAGCTCAGTACACGACGACATATACGGCCAGTGTGACTCTAGCCAAGTAAGCCTTTTGGACCTCTCAAGCAGGAGGCTAAGCTGATATCCATGCATCGCAGAGCTCCTTACAGCTACAACGCTCTCAACATCGGTCTCGTCATCCTCTCTTTCGGTGTTGGCAGTATCATCGGCAGTATCGGCGGCGGCAAGTGGTCCGATATGGTACTGCGGAAGCTCAAGCGCGCCAACGGGGGTGTCTCCGTTCCAGAGGTGAATTTCCCTGTATCTTGTCCCCAGCGTCCGCTGATGCATGCTCGTGATAGATGCGCTTGAAGAGCACGACCATCGGTATGCCGCTCGTTGTTGTCAGCTTCCTTGCATATGCATGGACCGCTGGCGAGAAGGTCAATATCGCCGGGATCGTCGTCAGCTTGTTCTTCTGTGGCCTTTCCCTGATGTGAGTCCTATCCTCCATTCTTCACAGGCTTGAGCTGACGCGGAACAGGCTCATCTACTCCAGTACCCTCGCATACCTCGTTGACGCCAATCCTGTGAGTGTTACACTCATCGTCCGTAAGATTAGGCTGAGCCAGTTTAGGGCCGCTCGGCTTCTGCAGTCTCGTGTAATTCATTCGTCCGTGGTTCCTTTGGATGTGTCCTCTCCCAGGTCGCCATACCCATCCAGAACGCAATTGGAGATGGGGGATTATACTCCTTGGTAGCGGGACTGCTCACTCTGTCCTGTTGCGGGATCGCTACACTAGCCTGTGAGCTCTGCCAACGTGAATGGGAAGATATTATTGACGGGTCTGGTAGGGAGAGGAGAGGCATGGCGGTCGCCTGATCATGTCTGGCCTTGGCAGAAGAAGCGAGTTGCGTTAAGAAAGGCTTCGACCCTGTCTAGGTCAACCTCGGCAGAAGCATCGAGGTCTGAGGAGAAATCAATCGGAGCAGCGGGATCATCACACTAGTAGAGACTAGAGCGTATCAATCACCCAGCATAGGAAATCCGTTGTATTGCATGTATTGTACCGGTGGCGACTCAATGTTTTCCCCTAAGTTACCGGTGTCCCCGACGCGTCGTAGGATAATGACGTAATCCTTGTAATCCTTCGCGTTTCGGAAGAGGAAATAAAGTGCCACACTCCAACGGGAAGTCCTAACGGGATGGCTGTAATATAACCTCCGGCGTCTCCATATCATTACCTACTCTACACTTGGCCACACGACTCGCAAATCATCCTTCCTTTCCTCCCTTCCAATTTCCTCTCCATACAACCACACTATGGCGTCCATGTTTCGCCCCACAGTGTTCACTCCACTGCTCAGCGTCGTCGCTCGGACGGATGCTCTGAGAGCGTTCTCCGGGTCCACTGCTCTCCTCGCTGTTCGGAGGCAGAGTGCGTCCCTCAATCCCGACCCAGAATCTACCATTGACTGACTCGCCTTGAATTTTCTCCAGATCGCGACTTGGCCGAACCCCCGAAAGGCTCACCCACATCCTACGCTCTATACGTGAAAGACTGGTTCAACCGTGAGAAGGGCAATCTTCAAGCCGAGGGTGGAAAGATCAAGATCTCCGAAGTCTCCCACGACATCTCTTCCTCCTGGAAAACTCTACCCGAATCCGACAAGGCGAAATATGACGCGACGGCCAAGAAATTGCGGACGGAATACGAGTCTGAATTCAAAAATTATCTCTCTGGATTGACACCTGCGAAGAAGGCGGCGGTGGAGGCTCAGATGGGGAAGTCGATGAAGGTCCCAATGGCGAGTAAGGGGAGGAAGGGTAGTGATGGAGTTACAAGGAAGAAGCCGGTCACGGCTTTCTTTGAGTTTTTGGCCCATATGAGGGAGACGGGCGGGATTGATGTTAGCGGGGAGGCAGGGAGGAATAGGGTGACGATGTTCTCGAAACGGGCTGGAGATCAGTGGAAGAGTATGAGCGAGGCCGAGAAGCAGGTGGGTCAAGTCACACCGTGTGACTTTTGGTAGATGGGAGCTGATGGTGGGGGCAGCCGTACAAGGATACCGCGGCGAGCAAGATGGCGACGTATCTAGCTCAATTGAAATGAGCGGTCGGGCTTGTCGAAGGGAACGTCTTTCCAGTCTGATGTGGAGGGTCAGTAGGGATGGCGGAGCTGGGACAAGTGCGTGGGCGAGGGAAATAGCAGCGGAAGTAGGTTGTTTGGTTATATACACTCGCAAGAGGGATACCCTATGAGCTTGGGTCTGGCTTGTACATGGCGTTTGGGAACTTTGGCCCGTGTCGTTATGCAACTCCACTCCAATCAATGCGCGGTGGACTTCGTTTGTCACAAATCCCTGTCCTAGAAGTGCAGGGAGCGAGACGTGAAGACGCGAAATGCTAGTTGTCAGATGTATGGGAAAGGACTGCAAGGCGAAATTAGGGGAGTATGCGAGGAAGCCATCCATATCACCGTGGACTATTCCATCCTCTACCCTGCTGCCCAAACAGCCCGCCTAGTGATGGTGCCCTCCTCCCTGGAGCAGTGCCGGGTCACCCTGGAAGTTCAGATTATACACTACACACTCGTCAGCGAGGTTGCGGCAAGACTACAGCTCGACGAGCTGAGGAACCCGCTACTCACCGCATCCACACTCCGGGCACCGGTGTTTGCTCGGCTTATCATGCGTCACCCTCATCCAGATCGTGTCGTGCGAGTCGGCGGGGAAGCCTGTGCAGCCGACATGACGCTCGGGCCACTATTCGCTCGTCAGCTACTGCAGCCGGCCGACCCCTCCTGAACGAAGAAGGGGGCGGTCACGTCGTTGCGAAAGCTATTGACGCACGAGTGAGAAAATGGGAATAGGTTCATCCATCGTCCCCATCCGAGTCATCTCGATCGGTTTCAGGTCGAACACGTCCACACCCATGAGATCACCGAGCAGCTCGAATCGCTCGATACCGGTTGCTTGCTCCTCACTGATGACATATCAGCTCTTATCCCGGTTAGCCAGATAGCCAGACACGTAGTCCGCGTCCGGCACAATGGAGACATGCAAAAGCAGACGTACTCGGTAGGCACCTCACCGGCTTTCCCACCAGGCCCGTAGAGCTGGGGCGGTCCAGAAGAACCGTGGTCCTCTGAAGTAGCAGAACGGAGGGCGGAGAAGGTGAAGGCTCGGGCGAGGGGGAGTTTGGCAATCGGGATGGGACGAGCCAGGGGAGATGCGCAGAAGATGGGAGCGCGGAAAGTGCGCAGGACCGAAGCCATGGTGGGCGGTTGTAAAGCAGATTGTGGTGATTTCAGCAGGACAAAGGCTGGGATTGGAGGGATATATAACGGGGGACGGTATTTCCGCGGCTTTAGCGAGGTCATGGCACTCCTCCGGCGTGATTGCCTTTGATCTCCGCAATGTTGTGCATGTCAGACATTACTTTCTGCGACTATTGGTTTCCCAGTCTTCAATCAAATAGCATGCCTCGTCGAGCAATAGAGGATACCTCTTCACCTGACGACTGAAGTTGTTGTCCACCATGTCACGACCCTCCTTCCCCTACCTTCCCAACCCAGACAAGTGGATCGACACAGCATCTCATCCCAAGAAACCTACCCAACGCCCTCTCACAGCTCTCACCAACTCCTTCGCCACTCCTCCTTCGACATTGAGTCGCAATGCGGTCGCCGGCCCAGGTCCATCCACCTCGGCAAAGCGATCGAATCGCAAGCACGATACTCCGTTGGAAGAGTGGAAGCAAACAACCCTGAGCGGTTTCCTCACCCCGCCAGAAACCACGAGTGAGCCGAGGAAGCGGGCGGGAAAGGTCGGACGGAGTAGGTTGAGGGAGGAAAAGATGAGTCAGAGAGGTAGCCCGATGCCTCGTGTCAGCGGGAAGGAGGTTGGACGGCGGCAAGACGAAGAAGACGACTATTGGCGATCCGATGAGCTTGCTGCCGATGAGCCTCAAGCGAAACCCACGGATAAAGCGGTAGGACCGAGAATGGCGAGGTCGAGCTCGTCAGACATCATTGATCTTTCGGTCGACCACCACGCTTTACCGCCTTCCTCAATCCCAGCGATCCCGTCTTCAGGCCTCCCGCTCGCCCTTCCACCCTCATCGCCGAGCTCAAAACCTCCACAGCACGCCTCCGAGCTGTCCGAGCGCCAACTCACGCCAGTACCTGACGACGTCCGGGAAATTCACCGGCGCCTCTGCCGGCAACAGCCAGGGAGAAGACGCGGTCGATCCCCATGGCGGAAACCTGGAGATCCTGAACCTGAGCCTCCGAGCGCGAAGAAGCGGAAGAAGCTGGATGCAACGGAGCAAGTCACACGACGAGCCCTTGAAAAAGCTCAAGTCAAGGGTAGAAAGGCGGGTGCACTCGTCAACCTATCCGACGAGGAGACGACTCCGCGCAAGAAAGCGATGCCTTTATCGCCTATCCCGCCTAACATCCTTGGTGCAGGTCAAGGATCGCCTCGTTCCCGCAAAGTATGCAAGAATCCCCTCTTGCCACTCGCTCGCCTTGACAAGCAAACTTTTACGAGATCTGCGAGGGAATCGCCGTTCAGTCCTGTCCGCCTCGAAGGTGGAATGGCGGAAGGCGTCAAGCTAGCTAAGGCAAACATCACGCCGAGGCCCAATCGCTTTGCCGACAGATTCGCTGGAGACGACATGATCCACGTCGTCCCTTCCGCGCAACATCCGCCACTTCGTGGACCATCACCTTTCGCCCTCGAACCTCGTCCTCCAACGCCATCTTCACCTTCTTCCGCCAGGTCGTATAGCTCGTCTCTACCAACTTCCACCCCTGTCAAACGTACTACACCCCATCACAAGATCACTCCGCCCAATTTCGTTACTCCAATCAAATCTAGTCACTGGCAGGAACATATGGAAACACTCTTCTCCTTCCCCCCGCCTCCTCAACCGTACTTCGTACGCGATGAAGCCGAGGCAGGGAGCAGGAAGGCTTTCGTGCCCACCGAAATGCAATCCGAGACTCTGATGACCTGGAGTCTTGGGCCAGCGGATCCCGGAACACGCGCACCTCAACGGGCATTTCTCAGCCGAGACCGAGACAGAATCAAAGGCGATCAAGCGGACCATGAGACATTACCTCCTGCACGACCCTCTATTCATCCTGTGAGCAAGCGCAAACGTCCACAGTCCCCGAAGCCATCGCTCTCGCCCAGCAAAGATGGTGATACCCAGAGCGTCAGTCCCAAGCCGCCATGCTGTCCTTCTCAGCTTTAGATGCTGACATTATCACGAAGATCGCTCCGTCTGTCGCTTCTCAATCGTTTCCCCGCCTACTGCCCTCTTCACCCCCACAGCGCGCTCCCGCATCCTCGACCAGCATGCCGCGCGTCCTCGCGGTGCAGGATGACATAACGAATCCCCTAACGCCGAATCCAGGAATGCTAGAGGCGATCACTGCGCCAACGAGACGGCGTACCGAAGCGGGCTGGCGTGCACTAGACCGCGGTATCCTGTCGGCCCCACCTCCACCAGCCCCACCTTCGTCTCAAAACACCTCAGCCAAACGTATGCGCCCCTCGACATCCTCACGCAGGAGCGAGGGAGAAGGCCAGACCAAGCTCGCAGCATTCGGCTTCTTTGGTGAGACGAAGCGTCCGAAGGAAGCGGACTTTGGAAAGGATTGGGAAGAGGACGAGGATCTGGAGTTCGAGCCGGATGATCCACTGGGCACAGAGGAGCTGCCGAGGCAGAGCGCTGCCGTTGTAGAGAAGGCGGGCCTGGGCTCGAGCCCGAACGCGCCATATCATCCTTCGCTCCGCCCGGCCGGAATCCGGGAGATGCAGCGCCGGGAACGCGAGGCTGCGCCCACAGCTGGATTGATTGTCGATGCTGAGGAACGGAAAGATTCGCCGCCTTTCCCAGTACCCCGGCGGTCAAGCACAGACGAGTCATCCAGCCTCTCAACCGATGCCGAGGGGATCGGCGGACCGATGGGAGACATGACGGAATCTGTGAGGGAGTGGTGGGACACGATCGGACAACGGAGGTCGAGCGAGTTCCAAGGCGGATCTAGCAAATCCTGACGGGATGCCCGGTCGGTAGAGGATTTCGAGGAGAAGCAAATGCATGTGATTAACGATACACCTGCATCTATTGAGTCTTCTTGACCACCTCGCTCAGTTCCGGCAAGGTTCCATTCTCCCCCATCTCCTTCTTCTCCTTCTCCTGCTCCAGTCGTCTTCGCTCCCGTCTCTCTCGGCCCCTCGTGACCAGCTCGGCCGGCTCAAGATCGGCGAACAGCGCTTTACATGCCTTCTCGACAACGTAGCATCCGGCGAAATCGACGATCATAGATACAGTTAACTTCCATCGGAACTATCATTGCACAATCGAAATTAGTGGATGTTCAAACGCATCACAAAGCATCACGCACGGTTGTTGTCATCTCGACAAGTTGAAGCCAGCGATTCATCTCGGGAATGAAGTCGGTCGCGCCAGAATAAGCGACGGCGCTCACGCCGACGAGGCCCAAATAGAGGGGCCGGTTCTCCCGAATACCCTCACGGAATGGTCGACCCTAGGAATGCGCGTCAGCCAGAACACTTCATTCGCAGAAGCGAGTAGCCTACCTGGAAGTTGAGCACAAACGTAGAGACCTGCTGCGAGAGCCCCAGTAGGTAGATAGCAGTATTGAGGAGGGACGGCTCAAACTTCTTTTCGAGATCGATATTTTGACCTCGGCTACGCTCAAATTAGCATTGTTCAAAGGGTGTTTGCGGTACGTACTCTTCGATGAGCTTGGAAAGGTTCGTGATATACACCAAGGCAACGATATGCACCGCGAATTGCAATAAGACCGAAAGAAGGACGTATAAGTTGAAAATGTTGCCCAAGGGTCGCTCGCGAGACAGCTTCTCCACGGGCTGAAACGGTCTCAGCGATCTTATCGCTATAACATGGCGCAAAGGACTCGCCTTCGCCCGTGAGATGCACAAAAAGCATACGCTCATCAACATGCCGGTGATTGTTACCTGATAGTCGCCGAACTTGATGCCGTCCAGATATTGCACGGACAGCGAGTAGGCGGTAATGAGACAGTTGAGAGCGAGAATCTTGTACATCTGGATGGTTGCGACCAGGGTACATCGTCCTTGCCGAATGATATTGGTGACTACGACGCCATCAGCATTGCTGACTAACAATGACCAGGCACTCTCACTCGCAGCGACGTTGGACAGCTTCGACGTGAAGGGAGCGGCGCAAGAGGCATCTCCGAGCTTGATCTGCGGGACCTCCTGGTCCTCATCAAGCTCCGACAGCTTCGCGGTGATTGAGGCGAGATCGAACTGGTAGAGGAGTCAGCTCTTACCTCATACATTGCGCGTGAAGTACCTTCTCCATTGGGTTCTTCCTCTTATTATTCTGGTGCGTTGCGACCACTTCCTGTTGGGTCTTCACCAGTTCCGGGTACGCATCCCGTAATACCGGTGGAGGTGGAGGTGGGGGCTGATTGAACCGAGCCGAAATCTTGCACTGCTGCTCATAGACCTTCTTCATCCTCTCCAGTTTCTGGTGCTCCGCGATGGCTTTGAGATCCTCAGGTGAACCATCCAGGAGAGCAACACCGATGTGCGCAGCCTTCAGAGCGCCGACATCGTTGGTCCCGTCACCGGCCATGAGGGTAGTGAAGCCGAGATCGCGCAGAGTATGCAACACGAACTCCTTTTGAGTAGGAGATACCCGCGCATAGACCCAGGTGTGCTTCGCCAAATCATGCCATGAGGGCTGATGTTCGAACTGCTTTAAGGCAGCTCCTGTTACGCAGATATCGTATTCTGCAAAAATCGATTTATCGAATGGCTTCGAGGGATCGACCGAGATGACCTTGCTCTCGTCGACGGTCCGCCAGACCAGCTCTGCGATCCGTCAGCAGGGAACTTGTAACGGGACGTATGATTGGCTCACCGTCGGTCGTCGTGCCCTCCTTCAGGTCTAAAATCATTGCTTCACGGTCCATAATGTCCACATCTCGAGCCACATGCACAGCTGTCAAAGGATTGTCGCCAGTAATCATGATACACTGTAAGAAGCGTCAACATGCTGCGGATCCGTCCATAGCTGGTACGTACCCTATGCGAGGAATCCGCAAGCATACGCAGGGTGTCGACGGCATCCGGCTTGAGCGGGCAGTGGAACACCAGGAATCCGGCGAAGTCAAGGTTGCACTCCACGTCGTCTCGCGGGACATGATTAATCTAGTTGACTCGATCAGCGCTAGCACTTTCGTAGAAACGAGTTGTCTCACTTTGTCCGCTGTTAAGGACATGGTCTTGATTCCCAAAGCAAGAACTCGACTACCCCGCCTCGTATAATACCGATACGTGTCATCGTAATTGTCCGGCACCGAAATGTACATCGCTTTCAGTGTTTCTGGGGCGCCCTTGACTGCCGCGACCCATTTGCGACCCGAAGGGTCTGTAATGCCGGCAAGGGTGGACATGCGCTTGAGCGCGGAAGAGAACTGGTACCGCCGGCGAATGTGGATCTGGCACTTGTGCGGAGCGTCTTTTGCGTTTGGAGCGATGTTGTCGCCTGTGTCAAGACATCAGCCTCTTTCGCTACTCGTCAAAACCTCTGACACACCTTTCGAAAGCTTCCAGTCCAATGCAGCCAATGCAGTTTTCTCCATCGGGTCACCCACAATTGTGCCGTCCTCCAGCAGGACCAATGCGTGAGCGGCCGCGAGTGCTAGAGTCGTCTCCCTGCTTGTCTCGGTGACCGGTACAAGACGCTTTGGGTCTGTTGAGCTATCATTCCGTCAGCATTCACTTTCCCTTACTGACGTGATACTCACTCGACGCCAGCGATGCCTTCCACAACCAGATCTTCACCAGTGATCGTTCCCGTCTTGTCGAAGCAACATACATCCACTCGACCAGCAAATGGGATTCGGAACGGCTCGGTGCAAAAGATGGCTGCAACATCAATCAGATGAAGCTCAGTATAAGGATGGTAGTATCTCACCATACTTCTGCAAAGCTACAAGCGATGCATTGACGGCCAAAGAAAGCTCCATGGGTAACTCAGGCGGCACGACCGAGGTGATGATGAGGACACAGTCGAGTAGCAGCTTGCCCTTAGCCATACCACGCTCCAGTCCTGCCCGGACGTTAGCGAATGGATGCATGTCCCACAAATGGCTCACCTTTGATCCAGACATACGCGCTCGCAGCGATGGCAAAGATAAGCAGGAAGCCAATGAAGAGGAATGCCTCGAAGGTATTGGCAGATACGCGTTCAGTAGAGAAGATCATCGTGCGGACGAGCTGGCCCTGAGTGGTCCCGAAACCGGTTCGGAGGACAACAGCAAGACAGCCACCATCGGGCGCTGCGGAAATCAGAGTCGACTTTCGAGCTCCAGAAGGACTTACTCAATATGCCACCCTCGCCAGCCTTTTCAACTTGCAATGCCTTTGTTCCCGAAAACAGCACATTGTTCCGGTCCGTCCCATTCATATCCAATCGATCCGTCCCTTCACGGAGCTCAACACTCTCCTTCAGCAGCGGTGTCGACTCCCCTGACAGCATTGCCTCGTTCACGATGCATGTGCCTCGGAGAAGTAGAAGATCGCAGGGGATACCAGACTCGGGCGTGGTGCGAACTATGCACGCTATAAGCTGCCGCATTCTCCAGGTAGGTGACAGCACTCACGAACACTGACAAGATCGCCAGGGACGAGCTCGGAGCTTATGACCTCGACCCATTTGCCGTCCCGGAATACCTGGACATTGTACGGTGTGATGCTCATGGTGCGGAACTCGGTCAATGTTCGAACCCTCTGCAATTCGAATAACGCAATATCAGTTCTGAGTTCAGCTTAAGTTCAATTCCCGACTGACCTGAAAGACGACGGTGCACTCAAATACTACCAGCATAAAAGCGGTGAACAGCGAGTAGTACCAGTACTCGTCCAAGCACCAGAGAGCCACACAGAACATCTGGAAGACGAAAAATGGTGCGACCGCATGTTCGGCGAAGAGCTCGGTGAATCGGGGGATGGGAATATGGCATTCGTTCGCGCCGTAAATCGCCTTGAGGACATCGAGGGTAGGCAGTGTAGTGGTCACGTCCTTCTTCGTGGTGCTAGGGGTGTGAGTGAGGATACCGCGGGACGCCTGGAAGGTCGATAGGGGAGGTGAGTCGTCGCAAGGGTATGGAATGCGGGTGAAGGATCTGCTTAGGGCTACTACGTATCAGCCGAGTCCTCTCGGCTATATAGCAGCCAGAGGAGTGAAGGCCATCGATACGCACGGGACCAGATGTAGGTGTCCCGTTGGAAGTTGAACGAGTACGTCGGTTTGTCCCCTCCAGGGGGCTAATCGGCATCAGCAAAATTCCTTCGGCCGAGAACAAGTATTCACCGTCTTCTGGTCCAATGGCACGATCTCTCCCTTTCCCCTTCCCTTCTTCGGCACTGCTCGGACCTTCGACGCCTCCTCGAGGGAGTTAGCCTATTATGATATCGCATGTCAGCTATGCTACTTCGGTAGATGAATAGCAGTCCGCCCGGGAGCGGTAGGGACTGGCAGCTTCTTATGCCTTACCGTGGTATAGCTGATCCTAGCATTGACGCCACCACTCCATGCCGTAATCAAGAAGCTGAGCGCATGTCCGGCGAAGAGGAGGACGCAGTATATGAATGTCCATTCCTCCGAGACGACCCAGGTGTCATATTTGTGATAGTAGGCGTAGTAGAGGAGCGGATAAAGAGCTGCAAGGCCGACCTATCAGCAAAAAGGTGTGCCGCAGCTGTACCGTTGCTGCTACAGGAAAGATCAGTCCGACTCACAGAGAAAGGGCAAGCCGTAGAGTCGAAGGTGGAGAGGAATGGGATTATGCAAGGTGATGCTTTCGATCTCCTCCGAGACGATGCCGAGTTGTGACGACCTGCAAGTCGAGCTTCAGCTTTCGCATCGATTGACTGGATATTTGTTACTCACATGATGCTGACTCCCTCCCACTATGGGGAAAGGAATGAAAAGTCAGCGGCGACGCCAGCGTGGTAAGAATTGCCACGTTATGATCCGCCACGAATGCCGTGACTTAATGCCGGAGCGCGTCTGTCCCACGTGATGGGACTTGTGGGATTCTGCAGCGATCATCTCCTCCTAGACGAGGTGTTCCTTTCACCTCGCTCCAAACCGCTTCTACCCCCGTTTACGAATCAGTCCTGACGCTGAAACCCGTCGGAAGCTTGGCCATCACTCCAAACGTCAAGCCCCAGCGTTCCTCTCGGCAAGTCCCAATCCCCCATATCCGGCCGGCAGCAACCCGCCTCACCCAGTATGAACATCTTTCGATTCCTCGGTGACCTCTCCCACCTCGCCTCCATCTTCATCCTCCTCCACAAGATCCAGACATCCCGATCCTGTCGTGGGATATCATTCAAGACACAAGCTCTCTACCTCGTCGTCTTCATCACCCGTTATGTCGATCTCATCACCGGTCCCTACGTCAGCTTTTATAACTATGTCATGAAGCTGTTCTTTATCGGAAGTACGGCGTATACATTGTTCCTCATGCGAGTGACCTTCAGGTGCGTCGGGCCTACCCACCACTTGGTCAAGCTGATGCTGCCTCCTCTACTTGTTTTCCTTCTCCCCGACCCCTTCCCCCCACCTCTTCCTGCCCCTGTCCCCCGCCCGTCCCACCTCCCCGCCCGGCCATCCCCCCTCCGCCCC
>JAABUH010001749.1_pt1 | contig 22772 bp, 23 predicted proteins | sample 5559121 | NCBI WGS metagenome assembly JAABUH01 (sample SAMN10711871, study PRJNA513364) | rock metagenome | isolation source: Antarctica rocks | place: Antarctica: Victoria Land, Battleship Promontory nord | collected 2015-12-28
GCGACTTCGTGCACGGCATCGATGCACTCGACACCGTCATCACCCAGGTCCGGGCCCCCAGTTTGATCCTCGCCGATCCGGCGGACACCCTCATCCCCGTGGCCACCGCCCATGCCTTGAACGACCGACTCCCCGGCTCCCAACTACAGCTCGTCGCCTACGGCGGGCACAGCCTGCCCCGCCGCAATCCGCAAGCGGTCGCCGACGCCATCACCACCTTCACCGCCACCCTGCCCCCACACCCGCGGCAGCACGGCACACTGAACCGCCCCGGTGTGTCCGGAGACCTCGCGGTTTGAGAACTCAGCGGTGGGCTGGGCTCGGTTTTGAGCGTAGTAGGCGGTCTCGGTTTCGGTGGGTGGGATGTCGCCGCAGTAGCCATAGAGCCTCGGCACCCTATCCACCGAGCTCAGTGCACAACTATGAGCACATCTGCTAACTGCCCACGAGGTGACTGTGCTAACCGGGCCGCCTCGGGTGGTGCGCCGCCCGACAAGTTGTCGGCGAGGACTCCGGCGAACAGCGTGGGCGCTGCAGTTTCTACGCGGCAGACTCACCGTCTGCGGCAAAGGGCTCGCTGCATCCATTGTGGACAGTTGTGGTAGCCACCGTGGTAGCCACCGGGGCGTTACAGGGGGGTCCACACGGGTTACGCTCAGATCAAACACCCCGCTCAGAGCGTTGTATGGACAGCCTCGGACTAGCAACCGTACTTCTCGTAATGAGAAGGTCGTCGGTTCGATTCCGACAGGCGGCTCCACGTTTGACCAGCTCAGTGCCTATAATCGTCCGTTCGGAGCGGTGTCGACCGGTCTCAAGATGCCCTCAGATGCCACGAGTGGACTCCAAGTAAGGCACGCAGTATGGCACAAGGATGGTCGGAACCGGCCTGCTGTGCGCACCCGCATAGGCGCCGGGAGGGGCTCACCCACCCTCCTCGCCCATGCGCGCCGCTTTCAGGAACGCGTCGCAGCCCAGGAGCGGCGCGACGCCGCCGCGCAGGCGTTGGTGCGGGCCGGGGAGCAGCGGGCCATAGCCCACGCCGACCTCAACGGAGCGGGTCACCGGCTGGCCCGTGAACTTCTCGCCGAGGTGGCGGGGGCCGCGGCGGAACGCAAGGTGGCGGCGATCAAGGCCGAGGACGCGGCGCGGGCGACGGCCGTGGCCCGCGCCCGGCGCCCACGGTGACCCACCTACTGCGGGCGCACCCGCAGAACCACCATCAGCTGTGGGGTGATCTCATCGCGCAAGTACAGCCGGACATCCAGCTCTGTCGCCAGCCCGGCATGTCACCGGCCTGGCGGTCAGACCAGCGGCGTCCGGCCAGCGGACAAGCGCGGTGGGAGCCGCCCGGTGTGACCACTTCCCGATCACACCGAACGACTACCTGCCGCACGGTGGTAGCAGTAGTGTTCGCTCATGTGTTCGATGGCGGGGGGGGCGGTGGGACGAGTCGTTCCCGCGCACCCCGTCCTACCGGGAGGTCACCCCGGCGCAGCCGGTGGTCATCAACCTCGACCAGGCGCTGGCCCGCGACAACCCCTCCCTGCGCACCACCAACCCACTCCGCGTGAGCGCGGGGGGCCTGCGCCTCAGTGGCTACTGTCCCGGACAGTTGCACGCCTGGGTCAGGCTCACGACCGGGACGTGGATGGGGGAGTGCACGTTCACCGTGCACAGCGGCAACCACCGGGCAGCACTGGAACTGCGGCACTGGTTGCCCGCCAGCGCCATCACCCCGCAACGGCACTGACCCGGGGCGTTCACGGGTGAGTGGGTAGCGGGGAGTGTTGTTGGGCTAAAAGGTGCCCTTGAGCTGGGAAGATAGGTCTTGCGACAGGCCATTCCGGCCAGCGAGAAGGAGCACCTTCCAGGTGAGCAAGCGTAGCCGGTTCTACCCGCGTCCCATGGTGGCGTCGGGGCCTGTGTCGGCGGTGGGGTCAGGCCGGTGGGGTGCTGCTCACCGAGACGATCCGGGCGGCGGGTCTCGACGTCGGGTTGAGTGGCTGTGGCATGCCGTGCCGGCCTGCCCGACGATCAGCGAGGGGTGGCTGCGGCTGTTGGAGTCGACCTAGCACCGCATAGCGGACACTCACCGTGGGTCAGTCCAGGCCGCGCGGGGCGAGCAGCGCACCCAACGATGCCGCAGCTGCGGAGTCCGCGTGCGCCCGGCGCAACAGCTCCTGGGACAGCCGGGTGGACCAGGTATCCAGCGGGAGCCGCTCGGTGGCCAGCACGATGCCGTTCACCTCGTGGCCCGCGATCGCCTCTGCGGGCGCCCCGACGCTCGGCCGCTGCAGGCTGAACCGCCAGTCACCGAGATGGACGTGCACCCCGGTGATCCGACCTTCCTTGCCCTGCATGCGGTCCCGCAGGCTGCGCTCGCGGTCGACGGTGATCAGGTGCGCGGGCAGCGCTTGGGACAGTGTGTTGAGCAGGAACCCGGCGTACAGCGAAAGGTCGTCGGCGTCGCTGCGGAGTGCGGCGGCGAGCTTGGCGACGTCGGCGTCATCCCCGGCCGATGTCATCGGTCCAGGCCGATCACCATCGTCGGCGGGTTAATCACGTGGTCGACGGCGTAGGGGCGCACGGCGGTACCAATGGCGAGGAACTCTGTGGTGTGCCCGCCCCAGGTGTGGTTGTGCGACCCGAGCTGCACCCCGACGATCCCCTCGGCCTCCAGCCGCTCGGCCTCGGACTGCATGCGCCCCATCGCCAGCTCCCTGGCCTCGTACAACGCCTGGGTGAACTGGGGCAGCTCGGCGTTCTGTCCCGCGGTCTTCATCACCGAGCCCATTCCGCGGTGCGCGATGTGGTAGACGCAGGTGCCCAGGACGAGACCCAGCGGGGCGTGCCCGGACTGCAGCAGCGTCCAGAAGTCCTGCCCGGAGAGATCGGAGGTGAACGGGGCCCCGGTGTTGGTGCGCCACGGCAGTTGTGCCCGCGCACCTTCAGCCTTCACCGCGGTGCCGACCGCGATGAACTCGGTGACGTCCGCGCCGAACTCCTTCTGCTCCACGTCGAGCCGGACCCCGACGATGCCGTCCGCCCCCAGCGCCGCCGCCTCGGCCACCATCCGGCTCATCGCCAGCTCCCTGGCGTGGTAGAGCGCCTGGGTGAGGGTGGTCAGCTCCTGGTTTTTGCCCCACCGGCCCATCTGCAACCCCACGTGGTAGATCGAGCTGCCCAATACCAGCCCGACCGGGTGAAAGCCGGCCTCCTTGACCAGCAGAAACTCGTTGACGCTGAGGTCGGAGGTGAAGATGGCACCCTTGCGGTCACCCAGCTCGGCGAGACGACGCATGGCCGCTTCGGGGAGGTCAGCTTCGGCAACGGCGGTGTCCTGCGCGGGCATCGCCGGAGGGCGTGGGTCGTTGGGTGGGCTCGACATGGTGATCTCCCGAATCTCAGTGCAGTCGGATCATGGTCAACGGAGGTGCAGACACGGGTACCGCTCCGAACTGGGCGATGCCTGTCCCCACCACGGTGGCAATGGCGAAATGATCTCGGTGTCCGTCGCTGGGCTCCTGCTCCCAGATCTCCAGCTCCGTGTCCCGCAGCACCGCATTCTCCCCGCCGGACCGGGCGACCAGGCCGGCGAAGTCCTGCCGTGCCCAGTGCCGCACGCTGCCGACCAGCTCGGTGTAGCCGGGGATCTCGATGTTGCCCACCCACCGGCTCGACAACGACTGGGTCCGCCAGTCGTCGTGGCGCACGGCCACCGCTATCCCGTACGCCAGGCTGGTGGGCACATAGCCGGCCCGCAGCAGCTTGGCCACGTCCTGGCCGGAAAGATCCGAGGTGAACGGCCGAGGGGGGCGGACCCCGCCGCGGGCCCGCACCGCGGTGCCAACGGCGCTGAACTCCGTGGTCCTGGCGGCACCGGGAAACGGGGTGCGGCGCACCGTCACTCCCACCACGCCGTCCCCGCCGAGGGCTGCGCATTCGGCCACCAATCGGCCGACAGCCAGCTCGCGGGCGTCGTGCAACGCAGCGGCGTAGTAGCCGATGGACTGGGTCGGCGCGCCAACGTAGCCCATCCCGACCCCGAATCCGCCGTAACCGCACGAGTAGGGCAGGTACCCGAGGTGGTAGACACTCGTTCCCATCACCTGGCCGACCGGATCAAACCCGGCGACGCGCAGCGCGACGAACTCGTCGGTGCGCAACGCGGAGGTGAAGGCGCTGTCCGCGCCGAGTTGGGACAGCCGCTGGGACGCGACAACAGGGAGCTGGCCCTGCGCCAGCAGCTGAGCGCTGGCGTCGTCGCGCGCACTCGTGTCCGGGCCGTCGGTCACCTCGCCTCCTCACCGCTCGCGGGCAACACCTACCCAGCATTCCACGGCTCGTGGAAAGCCACACGGCCTCTCTGCCTGCCGTGCTGTCCTCGAGCGCCCACCGAAGGAAATAGGAGAGGGAAGAGCTGGCGCCGCCGAAGGCGGGGGAGTTGGTCACCGCAGACGCGGTGGCGCCCACTGTCGCCGCCGATGCGCAGGCACCGCCCGACCCGGCGCGGGACGCGGTGCGCCCGGCAGGGCTGTCGCATCCGCGCAGTGTCGGCGAGCAGCTCGCGGAGCGTCACCAACCAGGACGCCGCGATCCCAGCCTTGGCGTAGAGGTCGGGCCTGATGGCACGGTCGGTGCCCGGGAGCCGAGCGAGACGATTTCGACCACCAGCAGTACCGCGTGGACGGGCAGTGCACGGGGTCGGTGTCGGCGACGCGGCCTTCTACCAAGGCAATGTCGGGGGTGCCGCCCGCTCGCCGAGGATTTCGACGTGGACCGCTTCGAGGACCTCGACATCGGCACGCCAGCACTCGGGTGGCGCGTTGATGGGTAGTTGGGCCCCGGATGCCGCACCGATCCGGGGGCCTTCACGTTCCGTCCTGACATTCCGGCACTGGCCGAGGGTGAAGGTCAACGCCGCGGCGGTCTGGAGGCCAAGTGGTCCATGTCCTCGCCGGCCCGGGTGAGCGTTGGAAACCGCTGACAGCACGATGATCGAGCCGTGGACAACCCGCGTGGCCACCACAGCCGCCCCCTCGGTGCCGACGAGCTGCGCGCAAAGTTTGACCACCTCGTCGGCACCCGAGCACGCCGCCCTGTGATGGCCCCGATTGACCACATTGCGCGGCGTCGTCGACTGTGCCGACGTTCTGACAGGACCGCGCTGATGTCGATGATCAGGCTGCTGGGTACGGGAGGAACGATCTCGACAGGTCGCACCCCGAGAAGGCCGTCCCACAGCACTCACTGGGTGAGCTGGCGGCAGCGGGCGGGTGGGCACTGGCGGCGACGGCGTCCGTAGCCGCGACGTCCTTCGAACATCCATACGTGATCGGGGAAGCGCACCGCCTTGTCGCGAACAGCAGACTCTGCGGTATGACCAACGATGATACGGGCCAGTCCGATCCTGCCTCAGCGAAGGAGATCACTGCGCTGCTGCGTGAGTCCCGATCACTGTCGCGGCGCGCCGATAAGTTCAACGGCGCCGCCAGGGCTGTGGAGGACCCGACGACCCAGCAGCTCGCAGCGCAGGCGTGTACCACCATGGACCAGCTGGTGCACCACCTCATGACGCTCGAACGTCACGCGCTGCAAGGCGAGAAGTCAGCGGCTCGACGCCGGTAGGGCTACTGCGCGCGTCGAGCGGGCGACGCGCCGCCGCCTGCTCCTGCATTGCGTCCTCACCTGAACACTCACCGCTCGACACCACTGCAGGCCGAGCACCACGCCTCTGCGTCGTGCCGGAAAATGGACACCTACTGGGCCAGCCGCGGCCCGCTCGGCGTCGAGCCAGAGCCGCTTCCGCGGTGCTGGTCAGCGGTACCTCGGTGTCAGCTGAGCCACTACCGCGATCACCGGGATCAGCGCCACTGCCTCAGGGGATGAGTTGCAGGCGACGGCGATCTCCTGTGAGGCTCAGCCCAGCGTGCGGCCTCGACTGGGCCCGCGCGTTGGCCGCACCGCAGGGTCACCCTGCAGCATGAGTGGTGAGAGGGGGGCAAGCACGTGAGCGACGCGGTCGGCGGGTTTAGGCAGCGGGAGCGCAGCCGGTTCGTGGTGGCGGCGTGGTATCGACCCGCGCTGGTGATGTTCGCTGTGGGGTATGGCGCGAACCAGTTCGTTCCGCTGCTGGCTGTGTACCGGAGCACTTTGGCCCTGTCTGACGCGCAGGCGACGGCGATCTTTGGCGTGTACGCGCTGGGCCTCATCCCGGGGCTGCTGCTCGCCGGGCCCGCCAGCGACCGATATGGCCGGCGTCCGCTGCTGCTCGGCTTCGGGGCGCTGTCTCTCGTCGCGACGGGTGTGCTCATCACCGGCCAGTGGGGTTCGGCGGGGCTGTACGCGGGGCGGCTGCTCACCGGTGTGGTGTCCGGCGCGGCCTTCTCGGTCGGCACCGCGTGGGTCAAGGAGCTGTCCCGGGACGCCCCGCCCGGCGCCGGTGCCCGCCGGGGCGCCCTCGCGCTCACAGCAGGGTTCGCCGCCGGCCCCCTCATTGCCGGGCCGCTCGCCCAGTGGGCGCCTGGGCCCGAGCTGTTGCCCTACCTGCTGCACCTGCTGCTGGCCGCGGCCGCGCTGACCCTGCTGCCGCGGGCCCCGGAGACGGTCCCGTCCCCCGCGAGCAGGGGCCGAGACAGTCGTCCTCGCCTGCTCGCGAGCTCCGTCAGGACCCGCCGCTTCACCAGGGTCGTGGTTCCGCTGGGCCCGTGGGTGTTCGGCAGCGTGACGTTGGTGTTCACCACGCTGCCCGCGCACGCCACCGGGCCCGTCGGGGGCCTGACGGTGGCGTTCCCGGGGCTGTTGGCCGCCCTCGCGCTGGGGGCTGGCATCGCGGTCCAGCCCTTGGGTCGCCGGTTGCAGAACGCCTCGATGGCCCGCGGCACCGCTGATGCCGCCGCCACAGCCCTGGCGTTGGTGACTGCCGGTTGCCTGGCCGCCGCGGCCGCCGCCGCTCACCCCGGCCTGGCCGCGGCCACCGGAGCCGCCCTTCTGCTCGGGGCCGGCTATGGCATGTGCATCTTTTGCGGCCTGCGGGAGGTCGAGCACCTCGCACCGGCCCACGAGCTCGGCAGCCTGGTCGCGGTCTTCTACTCCCTCGCCTACGCTGGCCTCGCCATCCCATACCTGCTCGCACTCGCCGGCCCGCACCTGGGCTACCCCCCCGCCCTGCTGCTGTTAGCACTCGCGGCCGCGCTGACCACGCTCCTGCTAACTGGGAGGTCTGAACGCACCGGCGCCACAACCACGACAGCGGGACAGGAGGTGGGCAGCACATGCGCAACTGAGATGATGGCGGAGCAATGATCAGAACCTGCGGATGGCCCTCGGCGAGGTGACGTGAAAGTGGCGCACCTTCCCGAGGATGATCGCGAAGTCTGAAAGTTCTGATCAGGACCGGCGTTGGCGCGCTGCTCCTCCGAAGGCACGCCCGTGCTCAAGGTAGTAGAAGAAGAGTCCAAGTCCATGCACACGCTCCGGCCGCGGTGGGTGGGTCGTTGCTCGATGAGATCGTCCGCGACGGTGCTCGGCAGATGCTGGCAGTGGCGCTGCAGGCCTAGGCACACCCACACCGGACCGAGCTGGGACTTCTACCTGACAGCTAATGCAACGGACGAGATCGACGACACTCCGCACTAATGCTGTCGCTGATGGCGTAACGGAATGGCAGGCATATCACAATCATCCGGAGCTTCCGGGACATGTTCGCCGAGCTTTGCCCCTATACAGACCGCCGCATAAGAGGCACAGCGGCGAGGTGGCCTTTATCTCCGCAGCTCGTCTTCCACCACCTCGGGGCGGGTCCTGCACCGGGGCGGGTGTCCCGAGCCCTCTACGTGGTGCCGACGGTGCAGCGACTTCAGTAGGTGCCCGGGCAGTCGCGCCAGCTGGCGGCCGGGAGGAAGTCCACCCATTGCCCAAACCCCGGTGAGCGGGTTGCCTGGTCGAGCAGCCGCCGGCGGGGGGAGGGGCATCTTTAAAGTCACCTTTCCTGGCCCTACCCCGCACATTGCCGCCCCCGTGACCTCCCACCGACACCGTCCACAGTTCCCACCTGGGGTTCCTCATGGTTGCTGTTACCGACCACTGCACCCACTGCAGGCACAGCCTCGCCCTGCACACCGCCGGGCCGTGCGCCGTCCCACGCTGCGCGTGCTTATCGTTCGTATCCCCCGCTCCCGCTGAGACCCCCAGTGGGCCATCACCCACCCCCGCGGCCCCACCGACCACCCCCCATGGTCACCACAAGGCTCTACAGTCACCGAAACGTTCCATAGCCAACGCCAAGCATTCCCCCGCCCACCTGATCAACCAACCCTGTGACGCCTGCGGGCACCACAACGACCCAGAGCGCGACGGGGTGTGTGGGTACGAAGGCTGCTCCTGTCCCGACCTTCAAGGAGTCCGCACAGACCGGTGACTTCGATTCGAACCTGACGCGTCGGCTGGCGTCGCTGCTCCTGCGAGCCCGTCAAGGTCGTCGGCGAGATCCTGGGCTGGGTCGGGCACACGCCCGACCGGTTGACGGCCATGCGAGACGGTCTCGCCGACCTGGAACGCCGGGTTCTCGCAGTCATCGACGACTAACCAGCCGCCAGGTGGTCCCGGAACCCCCTGACCCGCCGGCGAACGATGTCCCACAACCCAGTCCGGCAGTGACACACCCCCGGGCTGTGTGTCGTTAACGATCTCGATTTGGACGCGTGGACCTGGTGGTGCTGGCCCCTGCCGACGATCCGGACGCCGCCGAGGCGCTCGCCCGGGCGACCGGTGCCCGGTGGGCGGTGATGGCGGGGGCGGCCGACGCGCCGGCCCGGGTCGCCGAGCTGCTCGGCTGAGCACAACCGTTCGGTGCATGACCTGGATCACACCTGTGACACAATGACGCCGCTGGTCCGACGGAAGGAACTTGGCGTGCGCGCGACGAATCGACTCACGATCCTGCTCACCACCGCCCTCGTGGCGCTCGCGCTGACAGGTGGGACCGCGACCGCGGCGCCGCCGCAGACCGCACCCCTGTGGAGCGACGTGGCGACCGCCGTCTCGGTGTTCCCCTCGAACGCGACGACGGTGTTCGACCCGGCCCAGCGCACCCTGCTGCGGGTCAACCTGCCGCTGCCGGACTGCGCGGCCCGGCCGACCGACTGCAACACGGTCCGTCAGCTCAACCAGCTCGACGGGTTCGACCTCGACCCCCGCATCGCGCTGCGGTTCAACCGCCCGGTGGACCCGGCGGCGGTCGCCGCGGGCTCCTTCCTGTTCAGCTTCGGTGGCCCCCGGATCGGCCTCGACAGGGTCGTCTACGACGCCGCGACGAACACCGTCTACGCCCACCCGAAGGACCAGCTCCAGCCCGGCAGCACCTACCTGCTGCTCTCGGGGCTCGGCGGGACCGGCCGGGGGGGCCTCCCGGCCGGACTGGGCTTCAGCGTGTTCACCACCCTCTCGGCCACCGACGGCCTCACCGACATGGTCCGTCAGCTCGACGACGGCACCGCCCGCGCCGCCGCCGGTCTGGGCGCGCCGGGGCTGCAGATCGACGGTTCCTTCCCCGGGACGGGCACCACCTTCACCTACACCAGCGACCTCGGGTCGACGCTGCGCACCGACCCGGTGCCCAATGCGTCCTTCACCGATGCAGGCACCTACGTGTTCGGCTCCTACCTCGCACCGTCGTGGCTCACCCCCGACGGCGTGATCCCGCAGACCCCCACCCGGGACGCCGGGCCGCGGGTCACCGGCAGCGCTCGGCTGCCGTTCGTCGCCATCCTCCCGGCGGGCCAGGCCCCGGCCGGGGAGTGGCCGGTGGCGGTGTTCGGCCACGGCTTCACCCGTTCCGACGCCGACCTGTTCCTCGCTGCGCAGCAGAACGCCCTGCGCGGCATGGCGACGATCGCGACCGACGTCGTCGGGCACGGCTACGGGCCACGCAGCACCTGGAACGTCACCTCGGGCGGCACGACCACCGTGCTCGACGCCCACGCGCGGGGGATCGACCGCGACGGCAACGGCGTCATCACCTCCACGGAGGGCTCCGCGACGCTGCCGCAGCCGGCGCCCCTGGCCCAGGTCAACAGCCGCGACGGGCTGCGCCAGACCGTCGCCGACGTCGCGTCGCTCGTGCGGTCCGTCACCGCCACCCCGCAGCTCGCCGGCACCCCCTTGCGACCGTCGGGGATCGTCTACTACGGGCAGAGCTTCGGCGGCATCTACGGCACCATGCTCGCCGGGGTCGACCGGTCGATCGCGGCGTTCGGGCTCAACGTCCCCGGTGGGCCGATCAGCGAGATCGCTCGGCTCTCCCCGGCGTTCCGCCCCCTGGTCACCCAGTCCCTGGCCGGGGCACAGCCCGAGCTGCTCAACGGTGGCGACGCCGGGTTCACCGAGTCCATGCCGCTCGCTGGTGACCCGCCCGTGACGAACCCCGCCCCGGGCGCGCTGCCGATCCAGCAGTTCCTGGCCGAGGGCACCTGGCTCAACCGGCCCGGCAGCCCGGAGACGTTCGCCCCGCTCGCCCCGCACGACCGCACGCTCGTGCAGGCCGCGTTCGGCGACAAGACCGTGCCCAACCCCACCACGGGCACCCTGGTCCGCGCCGGGGGGCTCCTCGACCGGACGACGCTCTACCGCAACGACAAGACGGTCAACGCAGCGCGCAACCCGCACGGCTTCCTGCTCGACCCCACGTTCGTCCCCGGCAACGCGCTGGGCCAGACGCAGATGTCGACGTTCCTCGCCTCGGGCGGCACCACGGTGACGGACCCGGACGGCGCGACGGGTCCGGTCTTCGAGGTGCCGATCGCCGACCCGGACGTGCTGCGCCGGCTGAACTTCGTCAGCCCAGCGGCCCCGGTGGCACTGACCTCGCCCGGGTAGGCTCCGAGCGAGCGGGGTGGAGCGTCAGTTGCTGAACGCTAGCCCCTTGGCAGGGCGGGGACCGGGCCCACCCGGCCCCTGCCCGGGGAGTTCCGGTTCACCCGGTACCAACGGCGGGGCATGATCGCCACGGGATGACGGTAGGAACGGACCGCTCCACCCGGCAACCGCGACGCGGTGCGCCCGCGTACAGCGACGAGCGACCCGGGCCTGGATTAACACCGGCGAACTCCTTCCTCGACGACCCGCCGGCCACGGACTGCGGCACCTCGACCGCCCGACCCACCAACCGACCTCGGTACCCACATCGACCTCCATCCACCGCGCACACTCGTCGTGTTGGCCCACGAGGAGCAACGGAACCGAATCCATCGATAGTGGCTGTTTCGTGCTCAGCGCTGCAGTGAATCCTCGTCGTGTGGGGTACCCAGGTTCGGCTCGTTCGGGCTTCGGTCGTGTTACGACCTGGAAGATGCGCCGGCCCCAGCTCGTCAGCAGGGGGGATGCGACGGGCAGTCCTACACCGCCAGCATGCGCATTGTGAGGAGCTCGACCGCGTCCGTAGCGCATCACCGATAGTGCCCGACGACCCCATCCCAATCCCTGAAGACCAAGGGTGACAACGGGACCCGACTATGTTCGCCAGCGTACCGATGGATCTCGTTCCGTTGTTCCCCACGGGCCGCTTCGGCGTGGTGCGCCAGGCTGTGGGTCTGCTGAGGTTTGTCGGACATCGTGCCCGGCTCGGTGGGGGTTAGAGGCCGAGCAGGTGGAAGGTGTGGGCGAATTGGATGATGTACCCGTAGAGGATTTGGAAGAAGTTGGCGATGGGATCGACGGTGAGTGGGGTGGTGGTGCTGGAGGGGGTGTTGAGGCTGTCGCCGGTGTAGGTGGCGGTGACGGTGTGCGGGCCGGCGGTGGTGAACGTTGTCACGCAGGTAGCGCTCCCGGAGGTCACGGGGACGGCGGCGCAGCTGGTGATGGGGGTGTTCCCGTCGGTGAAGGTGACGGTGCCTGTGGTGGTGGGGGGTGTGAGGGTCGCGGTGAGGGCGACGTTCACCCCCACGGCGGTGGTGGGGGTCGCTCGCAGCGCCACCGTGGTGGGGGTCGGGACCCGCGGGAGGGGTGGTCGGATCACTCCGCCGGGCAGCAGTATTTTGGCTTCGTCGCTGAGCATGTTGTAGATCGCTGTGCCATAGACCCCGCCCTGGGTGAGGATCGCCACCGCGTACTGGTCGGGCCCGACTGTGCCGGTGGAGTTGTATTCCGCTTGGCCGTTCGGGCCGTCGGTGCCCCACCCCTGTTTGATGGCCCAGGTCGTCGTCGCTTTGGGCAGACCGAAGTATTGGTCCCCGCCGCCCGCCGATCCATACTGGGTTGCGTTGCGCATGGCGTTGTCCAGCCACGGCCAGACTCGGGCGTCGTGGGCGACCGCGTTGTAGAACAACGTCAAACCGTGGGCGGTGATCCGTGTCCCACCCCACCAACCGGGTTGGGTGGGGGGTGCACCCAGGTTGGGGAGCCCGTACTGCTGGGCAGCCCAGGTAATCACACCATCGCCCCCGACGCGGCCATACAGGGCGTTCGTGGACGCGTTGTCGGACTGGGTGATCATCTTGTAGGCGGTGGTCTCGTTCCAGCCGCTCATCTGCCCCTCCACGAGGAGGCGGGTCGCGACGAACACCTTCATCACCGACTCCGAAACATACTGCGAGTCGTAATCTCCGCCCCCCCAGAACTGACCGGTGGCCAGGTCGAGGACACCGACCGACGAGCGGTATCCCTGTGAGCTTGCGTGGGCCACGGCCGCGGCAGCGTCGTCGGCACCGTTAGCGGCGGCAGGCGCCGCAGCTCCGACCCCGAACAGCAGCGCTTGGGACATCACCAGGAGTCCTGCGAGGACGAGTTTCATGCGCATGGCACTCCAAGAGTGGTGAAAAAGGTTCGTGTGGATCACTGATGAGGCGAATCGTATGAGATGAAACCGCTTTTTGGGTAGCTCAGTTGACTTGGACGTCGGTCACCCACGTCTTGCCGTCGTGCTCTCGTGTCACGGTGACATGGATCGTTTTGCCGTTCCCCTGATAGGTGAACACCGGGGCGGTGCTTTGCCCCATGGGCAGATACACCGCGGTGTTGGCTTGGTGAGCGATAAGGCTTGTGGTGACCGGCAGCGGAACCGCGCCGGGGTACACACAGTTCAGTGCCTCTGTAAGCTGGCCGGCGCTGAGTGACCCCATGTAAGCATCGGCGGTGTCGCGCGCGTTGTCCGTCGCTGCGCACAGGTTCGGGGGCAGCGCGATCTGCGTCGGCGCACGAGCGGGTGGAGTGAACACGGAAGGTGCCGGCGTCGCTTTCGCCGTCGACGCAGGAGTCGACGGAGTGACCACCAGGGGCGTTGTCGAGGCGGTCGTCGACACGGGTGCAGGAGGGAAGCCGGTCGCCGGTGACACCACCCGGGGAGACTCGGAAACACTGAGCGCCGCGGTCGTCGTTGACGAGGCCACTGCAGGTGCGGGGGATGGCGGCGACGGGACTGACGCCCCGCCACACCCCCCCACAAGAAACAGACCCAACGTCAAACCCGACGTCAACGTGTACCGCTTCACCCGCATAAGCATGACACACGAAAGGCAGGGTTCGTCGGGACTGGCCGATCCGATAATGAGGTGAGATGCGTGCGTGGCGTCTGCTGTTTAGTGTTCGCCGCCAGGTGGTGCTGAGTTCCCCCGAGTAATTCGACGGCACAATAATGATGCGGTTCCACAGCGTCAGCGTGTGAGGTGGATGGTGACGCTGCAATGGTTATTCGGATGGCCCCGGGGACGGGCGCGCCTGTCAGCGGGTGGCGATGTCGATGTCTGGGTGTTGGCCCGGGTTGAGGAACTGCATGATGGCCACGAGGTCAGGTTGTGTGATGGCGACGCAGCCAGCGGTGGGGGAGCCGTTGGTGACGTGCAGGAAGAATCCTGACCCGGCGCCGGGGACGCGAGCGGTGTTGTAGTCGATCACCACTGCTTCGTCGTACACCGGGCCGGCGCCGTAGAGGTTTTCCGAGTTGCCACCCGGGGACTGGGGCTGGACGACGTGCAGGTTGTAGGTCGGGCTGGAGGGGTTTTCATCCCACCAGTCCAGCCCTCCGGTTTGGAAGTAGGAAAGCGCGGTGCCGGGGTTGGCCTGTCGTCCGAAGGCCTGCGTCAGGCTGTAAGTTCCTGCCGGGGTGTTGGCGCTGTACTCGCTGGCCTGACCGATGCCGGTCGGGCCTACCTTGGCGGGCACCGGCCCGAGGACTGAGGCCCAACCCCCACTGACGCGGCGCCAGGCTTGCAGCGTCGCATCGGAGGACCCGGGTGCGGCGACCACGGTGAGCACCTGATTGGCGGAGCCGCTGTAGGCGATGGGCAGTTGCTGGGCAGGCGGGAACAGCCATGCCCAGAACTGCTGGAGCAGCTGCCACACGGTGACCCAGAACGGCTCGCCCGGTGTCGAGGCAGGCGCGGTCACCGCGGTCACCGCGGGCGAGAAGGATGCCGCTGCCGGACTTCGCTGGCCGAGCGTGGACTGCGGCGCGGTCGCGAGAACTGCGGAGGCCCGGGCGGTGGCGGGGGCGGCCACTGCGGAGGCGGTGCTGAGACCACACCCGAGCACGAAGACGGCCACTGCTGTGATGGCCACCCTGCGAAGAGTCGGTGCGGACGTCGTCTTGTTCGGTTGCACAGGTGCCGTCCCTCCACCCATGGGGCACGTTTGCTGAGTATGCACTCCCAAACGCCACGGTTGTCAACGTCGAAGGGCCCACAGCAGCTGCGGCCCATCTCGGGCGGGACCCCCCAAATAATCCCAGGCAGCGAACATCGCATAGCGGACGTTGCCCTCGACCAGCATCAGGTGAGGGCATCGCGGATGGCCAGTAGTTGCTCGGCGCTGGCCCTACGGTGCTCATAGCGCACACCGTGCAGCTGCTTGGTGCGGGTCATGGTGCAGAGCTGGCGGCGGTCGCTGAGTGAATCGTCCTGCTCGGGCCAACTCGTCGGCGGTGACCACGTGCACCACCCGAGCCCCGGAATCGTCGAGCTCGACTTGCGTCACCGCCCAGACCTTCCAGGCCCAGCAGCCGCGATACATCCGAGGCGGGATCGCCGCCAATCGGTGGAACATGCGTAATCTCGGACAAGCCCGTGACCTCACTTCGATGAAGACTGCGTAGACAACAGTCATCATCACCGAGGCCACGGGCCCCTCACGTCAACGACGCGCGAAACCCGTTGCCCGGCTAACTATGAAGAGCCGACAATCAGTGGGCGTCAACGAGCGGCGAAGGGTGACCGCGGGTCACGGCTGGGGTCGGGTCGACATCAGCCGTCAGGCTGAAGCACTCTCGTAGGGCTGGCGGCATGAATCCGGGTTCCGACCATTTTCTGCTCTTCGTTTCCACAGTTGACTACGCTAAGGTCTCGGATCGGACACGAATCCCAGATGCGTCCAACGATCTCCAGCTGAGGAGAAGCACGTGGGTGTATGGACGCGAGTACGCGCCGCCGCGATCGTTACGGTTCTTTCGGCAGCCGTCGGTGCACAGGTTCTTGTTGGTCAGGCGCAAGCCGGCCCGGTTGGGTGCCAGCCGATCGGAGCCATTGGCCAGGCGTGGACCAGCATGGGCGGGAACTCGTCGACCCTCGGCCCGTGCGTGAGTGGCGAGGTCGACGTCTTCACCATCAAGGGGGAGCTGTTCGCCAACGGCATCATGTTGTGGACGCCGTTGACTGGCGCGGTTCCCCTCGTTTGGGGTTCGCCTGCTCCGCCGCCGCCGCCGCCGCCGCCGGTGGGCGGCTCTTCGCATGGCGCCGCTGCACTGGCCGCGGCACGTACGCAGATCGGCACTCCTTATGTATGGGGTGGCGCGGCGCCCGGGGGGTTTGACTGCTCTGGACTTGTGCAGTGGTCGTTCGCCCAGGCTGGCGTCAGCCTCCCGCGAACCACCTGGGACCAGATCAACGTCGGCGTGCCCATTGGGCGAGACCAACTGCAGCCCGGTGACGTGGTGTTCTTCGACGGTGGCGGCCACGACGGGATCTACGCCGGCAACAACCAGGTCCTGCACGCACCGCAGCCCGGCCAGGTCGTCGGCTACGTGGACATGGCGTACATGAACTTTTACACGGCCCGACGCTACTGAGCCGTCACCGGCCACCGAGTTCATTGCGCGGGTGCCGAGTCGGTGATGGGCGCGTTCGCGGAGTTCGAGCGGTCGCTGATCCGGGAACGCCAACGGGAAGGTGTCGCGCTGGGGCGTCGTGGACCGACATCGGCCGTGGTGTCGGGATCACCCGGCAGTCCGCCCACCAACGGTGGGGAACCCTGGCCGCCGACACCCCCGGATGACCACGGCTCATGACCCTGGGCTCGACGGGCTGGACGGGCTGGGCCGTACGTCGCTGCCGAGGATTGCCCGCCGAGGGTCAGGACGGTGGGGTGGTGGTGAGCGCGTCGGAGAGGTGGGTGATGGCGGTGGACAGGTCACGGTGCTCGCTGGGACTCAGGTGCCCGGCCTGGGCTTTGGCGGTCAGTCCGTTGATGACCTGCACACTGGTGTGTGGCCAGTCCAGGACCCGTTCGGCGCACTCGGCCGGGGTCATCGCCCGCACCGTGGTAGGGCGTTCGGGTAGGCCCATTCGGGGGCGGGCCTGGGTGTAGAGCTCGTGGATGTGGGGCCAGAGCAGCTTGATCGTGGTGCGGTCGAGCTGGTCGCGTTTGACGCGGCGGGCCAGAGTGTTGAGCACCTTTCTCGTCGCCGCCACATCCGCCAGCAACAACGTGATGGAGGCGGTGATCGACGGCGCCCGATACACGACCTCAGACACCCGCCGCTCGATGATCCGGTCCCGGATTTCCAGGCCGATCGCGCCGCGGGTGGCGGCGCGGTGTTCCTCGGAGGCCAGTTTGCGGCACCGATCCGAACACCACCGGCGGGGCCGCCCCCGCGCCTTGGCGGTGGTGGCTGCGCCGCAGCGCGGGCACAGTTTGGGGTCCATGGTGAGCAGGGTAAACAATGCGTCGCCCGAAAAGAAGCCCCTGCTGGCATCCAGAGTGCAAGAGGCGTGTGCCATCTGGGGTAGCCGTTGGCACAATAAACGGGGAGGTGCCGGGAGGCTGGTGCGGTCAGCCCCAGAAGATGCCGGTCAGGTCACGGTCGATTGCGTTGAGCAGTTCCTCGACGGTGGGCGAGGGTGCGGTGCGGTCGTAGAGATGGAAGCGAAGGTTGCGGTCGCGCCAGTACAGCGACCAGGACGTGGTGGTGGTGCTGGTGTAGTGCAGCCGGGCGATCGGGTGGCGGGTCCACTCCGCCTCGGAGTCGTCGGTCCAGGGTGCCCGTCGTTCGATGATCGTGAGGTGTCGGGGTGCCTCGTCGCACTCCACGCGCACTTGGTGTCGCGCCCGTTCGGGTACGCGGGCGGCGCACCAGCGCTGGAAACGGGCGACATCAAGGGCGGGCAGCACGTCGGCCAGCATGTCATCGGGCCACCCCGGTGGGTCAGCCCGGCCACCGGCCACCGCTGACCGGACAGGATCGAGATCGTTGTCTCCACACCTCCCCGGAGGCGAGATACTCCGAGTTCATGGACACGGCGTCCGGAGTCGTGCGCGTTCGCGGAAGGGTGGTCAGGTCACTGGCTGATGAGCTGGGACACGCGCCCCTTGCTGATGTCCATGACGGCGGCGGTGTCGGCGACGGATAGTCCGGCGTGGCGCAGCTCGCGGGCGACGCGGCGGGATTCGGTGGCCGCCTGGTGTTGCTTGTCGATCGCCTCGGCGGTCATCTTCCGGGCCCGTTCCACGTCTTTCTCGACCCCGCCGATGGCCACGGACAGGTGGATCTCGGCGTCATCGGCGTCGATGTCGAACATCGTGGCCACGAAGTCGCGGGTCTGCTGGGTGGCGGTGGCCAGGGTGCGGCACTGGGTCACCCCGACATCCTGGACGTGCAGTTCCCAGCCGTGTTCCCACTTCACGGCTTGGACGGTGTAAGCGCTCACGGCAACCACCCATTCGGTAGACACGACAGACGTTGAACGGCCTGTCTGACCAGTCCCGGCGACACGATCCCCGGCTTGGTGATCACGGTCATGTGCTGTCCACAGGGGCAATACCATTTCTCGTGATCACCTTTCCCCGGCTTGGCGGTGCACCCAGCGGCAGAGAGAGCCTTCGCCAGGTCCCGATAGCTGACCGCCTTCACCATCATGCCAGTTTATCCCCCCTAGACGCTAGCGTCTAGGAGGGATAAACGGAACTCGCCAATGTCAATACGGCGTGGCCTCGTCGGGCCAGCTCGCGGGTGAGGGTCTTGCTTTTTCGGCGCACAGCCTCCTCGTCCGTGGGGTCGGCCAGCGCTTCGGCGGCCCACTCCGGTTCGAGGTCGAACTCGGCAGGTTGGCCCTACCGATGTCCTCGCTGTGCCGGGCGCCGGGCAGCCGGATGAGCAGCCCGCTGCCGCCCTTGAGCATTCAGGGGCTGGGTTGCGTGGCGAACAGCAGGGGCGAGGAAGCGTTGCAGCACGTACTCCCGGCGCAGCGCCTGGGGGGACAGTCCCCGCTGGGGTGCCAGGGTCCGGATCTTGGTGAGCAACGCGGTCTTGCGGGCGCCCTCGCTGCGGTAGCGGGGGCTCTCACCGGCGGGCATCAGGGGGTGTCCCCTGGGGCGCCCGGGTGGTGCAGGTGGGCGGCGGCGTCGAGCAGGGCCCGGGTTTCCGGTGGGGCCAGGGTGGCCGGTCCTCCGGGACGGGGAGGGTGCAGGGTCGCGAGGAACTGGCGCAGCGCGGCGGCCTGCTCCCCGGTGAGCCCGGTGCCTGTACTGGGCTCGCCGGCTTGGGCGAGCAGGTCGGCGAGGAACGCCTCACCATTGGCGAGGGGCGCCCCGTAGTGGTGGGCGTAGGGGCGCAGCGCGGCGGCGGCGGCCCGCCGGTCCAGGTGATGGTTGTGGATGGCGTCGCGGAGCACACCGGCGAGGTGCCCGCCGTCGAGGCGGGTGGCGGCGAGGTCGCTGATGGTGCGGGTCAGGGTGGTCACGGGCAGGCCCTCGCACACCGTCCAGTCGGTGCGGGTGAGGGCGCCGACGTGCAGTCGGGTGTCGCGGGGCCGGTTGCGGCGGGTGGGGACGGTGAAGGTGTGGATGTCGGCGTCGAGGTCACCCAGCTGGTGCAAACGTGCCGCGGAGCGGTGGGACACGACCGCGGCGGGACAGCCCTGCAGGCGTTGGTCGGCGAAGCGGGCAGGGTCCAGCCCCAACCAGGCGGCGCGGATCTCGGTGAACAGATCCTCGGGGACACCAGCAAGGCGGTACACCCCGTGGCGCAGCCGGGTGGCGGTGCCGGTCGTGCCCAGACGCGCGACCTGCTGGGGGCTCAGCCCCACCCGCCGGGCCTGCGCGGTGGTGAACAACCCCCACTGCCCAGACGCAACGTCCCCCAGCTCCAGCAGAGACTCCCTTCGATCCACACAGAAATAATAGCATCACCATCACGAAACATTTGTCTCAGCGTTACTAACCGTGCAAAGTATGAGAGTTTTACCCGTGCACCTTCGACGCTGTCCTTGGCTGTGGATGCCTTGCTCACCCGCATCGAGTCCTTGCCCGGCGCGGCTCAGGGATGCGCGCTGGCCCAGGCGTCCCAGATGTCCGGCCGCGGTCGGCGACGGCGATGCCCTGGGCGGTCCGGCGTGGGACCGAGGCGGTCCTGGAGGATGGTGGCGTCAGGGCTGACCTATCCCGGGCCTGAGTTGTACACGACGTCAAACTTCTCAAACGGTGCTGAACCGAACAACCGGTAGTCCTTTCTGTCACGCTGGATGTGCGGCTCGCTGACGGGGTATCGGTCGACCTGTGGGAGGCCGAGGCGCGGGCCGAGCGACCCGCAGCACCGGGTGCGGTCGCCGACCTCGACGGCCTGGCGCGAGACCTGCTGCCCGGATGGACGGAGGACTGGTTGGTGGTGGAGCGGAAGAGCCACCGCCAGACACGGCTGCACGCTCTCGAGCAGCTCTGCACCACGTTGCGGGCCGCGGGTCACTACGCCGCCGCGCTGCGCGCCGGCCTGGCCGCCGTGCAGTGCGAACCGCTGCGGGAGACCGCGCACCGGCGGGTCATCGAGGTTCACCTGGACGAAGGCAACCACGCTGAGGCGCTGCGGCAGTACCAGGCGTTCCGTCGGCTACTGGCCGACGAGCTCGGGCTGATTCCCTCGGGCGGGATCCGTACCCTCGTCACCCCGCTGCTCGGCCGCCCGGTCGACACCCCGGTGACGCGCGCAGTGACGGCCCGGTGATGGGTCTGCGCCACCCTCGGTGGATGAGCGACTCCTGCGCGGGGCAAGCTGATCGCGCCCATCCTGCCGGGACGGCCACGCTGCTGCTGCGGGTGTGGTTCGACCCAGGAACCCACGCCGAGCTGCGGGCCAGGCTCCTCAGTGTGGTCGACGGTGGCACCCCCACCACGTGGTCGGTCACCGCCGGCGATGCGGCCCTTGCCTCAGAGGTCACCCGGTGGGTTTCGGAGTGCCGCACAACGACCCGGCCCACGGAATGAGCAGCACTGCGCCGACGTGCAGAGCAGGTGGGCCGATGATCATCGCCGAGCGCGCTGTGCAACAACGGTGGCGGTCGTTAGGCGAACATCTGCGTTGACGGCACCCGAAGTCGGCGCGCTGGTGGCCGTAGCCACATGTTTGCAATGGACCGTCACTGGCGACACCAGCTCGGGATGTCCACGGTGCAGGCCGCGCACTCACCACGATCCTGGACGCAGCGTTGAACCGCTTCGCCGGTCCATTGGCTGAGCCCAGCAAACGTATCGTGCATGCCGGTGGGCAGCGGTTGCGTCCGGCGTTGACGTTGGCCTGCGCCGCGCTGGCTTGCCCCCCGGTGATGTCATGGTCCTCGCGGCGGCCGTGGAGCTTCTGCACTGCGCCACGCTGGTGCACGACGACGTCATTGACGATGCTGCGGCACGTCGGGGAGTCGCGACCGTCAACGCCGTCGGGGGATCCTCGACCGCCATCCTCACCGGTGACGTTCTGATCGCCGCCGCGTACGGGCTGGCCATCACGAACGCCGGGTGCGCGACGAACTGGGTCAGGCGACCGAAGTGTGCCTATGTCCGGGGTGCGGTGGGTTTGGTTGCGTCGGCGATGAGTTGTGTGGCGATGGTGTGGAGTTTGATGTTCTGGTCCTGGGAGAGTCGGGCGGTGAGGGCGAAGGCGTGGTCGGCGTCGATGTGGAAGCGTTCCATCACGATGCCTTTGGCTTGGCCGATGATGTCCCGACTCGCCAACGCGGTGCTCAGCTGGTGTTCCTGTTGTGCCCCGGCGAGGGCGACCGCGGCGTGGGTGGCGAAGATCAGGCCGACTGATTCGGATTCTTCGGTGAACGCACCCGCGGTTGCCCCGTAGAGGTTCAGTGCCCCGAGGTTGTCGCCCTCGACGAACAACTGGAAGCACAGCATGGCACCCACCTCCGCCTGGATGGCGGCGGTCGCGAAGCGGGGCCAGCGGGATTCGGTGGCCATGTCGGGGATGCGCACGGTTTGCTGTTCCCATACCGCGCGCAGGCACGGCCCGTCGTCCAGCTCGGTTTGCAGCTCATCGAGGCGACCCGCGGAGGGTCGGTGGCGGCTTGGGCCTGCACCATCTTTCGGCGTATCACGAGGCTGATGACCGCGTGAGCGGCGCCGGGCACAGCCCGCACCGCGGCGATGGTCACCGCCTGCAGGGTGCCCGGCTCACTGCTGTGCTCGCGCTGCAACGTCCGGGCGAGCTCAGCCATCGCCGCGCCGATATCCGGCGTCGTGACCGGGAGGTCCCCGGACTTACGGGGAGGGGAGGACTCCTCCGGCACCGCGGGTGTCGTCGTGGCGTCACTCACCGAACACATTCTCCTCACCACCCCCGACGACAAGTCACCATACCGAGCCCGCCGGGCACGAGGAATCCTGCACTGCTGCACCGCTATCGCTACCGCTACCGGTAGCGGTGCCGACGTTACGGGGCACCTAACCGGACTGTGCGGCGGATCTGGCGGTGCCAGGGAGCCCCCGACCACGCAGGGACACCTGAGCTTCGGTGAGCACACCATGGATGAAGCCGTAGGACCGGCCAGTGGCTCTGGCGAGCTCTCGGATGCTGGCCCCCTGCTCGTACTGTGTCTTGAGGTCGGCGCCCAGCTGGATGCGGGACTGCCCAACGATGCGGACGCTCTTCTCGAGTTTCGCCACGAGTACCTCCGTCTGCAAATGAACAATCCCGGTGCCGTGAAGGGCGACGGTCATGGATCCTTCGAATCCGGCTACCCCGACGGTTTGCCCGATCGAACAGCGAGCAACCGTGGATACACGCCTACGCACCCACGGCGGCACCATCCGCGGACATGCTGCACGGCAGGCGAATGCTTGCCACGATTTGCCTCTGCGGTGCAGCACCCTGCACTGGAACGGTCATAGACCGCCCCGCGTCTTGCGAGTGGCGCCCGCCTCACCTGGCGGGGAGCATGGGGCAGTGACGCGAACCGATGAGCTTGGTCTGTTCGGTCCGGACAGTGTGAGCTGGCGGGCGCAGGCCGATCCCGCGGCCGGGGTGGGGGGTCTCAGCGCCCTGTTCTTGCAGGCGTTGCATCCGTTGGCGATGGCGGGTGTTTTCGAGCACTCCAGCTTCGACGCCGATTTTTGGCCGCGGTTTGCCCGCACCGCGCAGTACGTCACCACGGTGAACTTCGGCACCACCGGTGATGTGCACGCGGCGGCGCGGCGGGTGCGGGGCATGCACAACTTTGTGCACGGCACCGACCCGGTGACCGGGCGGAGCTACTCCGCCCGCAGCGCTGAGCTGATCACGTGGGTGCACGTCA